>Ga0134109_10000004_pt1 | contig 24348 bp, 27 predicted proteins | sample 15_D_Rain_20_2_1_FD_94464 | JGI IMG/M metagenome (GOLD analysis project Ga0134109, IMG submission 94464) | Grasslands soil microbial communities from the Angelo Coastal Reserve, California, USA - 15_D_Rain_20cm_2_11112015 | ecosystem: Environmental > Terrestrial > Soil > Grasslands ...
CCCCGACGCCTTCTATGATTTCGTCCTGGATGGGGCCAAGCGCACCGCTCACATCGTGGTCAAGAAGACGATCAAGGAAGGCGTCGGGGCAAGCCTGGCTTATGGGAGCAATGGCGCTGAGAAGATTGGCATTGTGGATATCGGGGGTCGCACTGGAGATGCGTTCCAACTCCAAAATCAGATCACGCTTCCTGGCACCCAGGGGACCATTGATAAGGGCGTCGAGACCGTCGCCGACGAACTGGAAGCAGCATTCGTTACTCGTTTTCGCTATCCGATCAGCGCACAGGACGCACGCGATTTGCTTTACCGTTGGATACACGGCCAGGCACTCCACACGATTCAGTCGATGATTGAAGCAGAGGCCCCGATCGGTGCCGTCAATCAGATGATCGAGGATACGATCTACAAGGTCGGTTCTGAGTTCGTTCCGTGGCTCAAGATGCTCTGGTCTGGCTCATTGCAAGTCGATGTCGTCGCCCAGGGCGTAAGCCGCATATTGCTTGTTGGAGGAGGGGCCTACTACTTTGAAAGTGCTCTTGCCCCACTCTTCAAGAAGCGTCTGTTTGTCCCAGAGGACCCAGAATTCGCCAACGCTGGCGGCTGCGCGAAACTGGCACTCCATTACCTCCAGCGCGAAAAGCCTGCACAGGCAGTATAGGAGTAGCGTGATGCCGAAAAATGCAGACGATAAGCTCTATCTCAACCCTGCCATTCCACGCGATACACGGCTGGCAGAGTGCCTAGAGGAGAGTAGCGCTCGATCAGGTATCACAAAAAGCCAGCTTCTCGTTTGGTTTGCGGCTGAGTATGTTCGTCTTGTGGTTGATGGTGCAGGTATTGTCTCTGCGGCTCCTGCGATAGGTGCGCCTACGACTCATCAGAAGGAGACTCAGAAGGAACAGATTGAGACGCACGGAAGCAATGGTGGCATCCGCACTCTTGACAGTATCGTCGCCAGTACCGATACCAATTTTGAGAGTTTTGGAGACCCTGATTAAGGCATAAAAGATGCCAGGTTCGGTGAACTTCATCTGACCTGGCTCTTTTTTTGTCTCTGCCAAAAGTCAAGCGGCTAGCCATCCAGATCGTTCTTCATGCGCAAGGGGGCCTCTTGAGGATATGTCTTCTCTGTAGGATAAAGCAGATACCGTTAAGGCTCTTCGGCAGCCTCACGGAGCGCCGAGCGGATATCGTCTAGATGCTCAAGACAGTAGAGAAAACAGGCTTCCAGGAAGTCTGACTTCTCGATGGTTTGCGGAAAGATATCATGTGCCACCTGTCGGAAGGTCCGCTCTAGATCTTTGTTGAGTTTATCTGAAAAGTAGAGCGTATGCCTTCGCCGGTCACTGGCTTGAGAGACCTGCTCCGACGTTGGGGCAGGGGACTGCTGCGGTATCTCTATGGCAGTACTCTCATTTTTCATCGTTGATATCTCCTTCTGGGTAATAACGGTCTCCGGGGGAGGAGTCTTCTCACCCCCTTTGTTTGCCCCGATCTGCTTACGGATGAGTGCAAGCCGGTTAGTATTAGTTGATTCTTGCTGTGTCACGTAGGCCACTCCTTTCCATTGTAAGGGCAGCCAATTGGCTATAGAGGTTACGCAACTCTGTGACATCTTTCATCTTCGCACGATCCACTCTTCCATTCCTATCCTTTGGCTCATAGGTAAAGATACTCTTACCCTCAGCATATGCCTCTTGAATACAGACTCGTTTCGGGATATCAAAGTCTGTCATCTTATCAGATAACGTAGCACGGAAGTCATTGAGGATATTCCTTGCCAGACGGCTCTCCTGGACCATGTTCGGAACAATTGCCCAGAGGTTCACGTCCACCTTGAGATCGAGGCCGACGACCTGGACTTGGTTGATCAGCAGTTCCAACGCACGAACGGACGTTTGCTCCGCCTGGACTGGAACTATCAAGCCATTATGCATGTGCTCTGGACGGCGAGGCTGCAAGACTTTTGATGATGGGTCAGATTTTGACTTTAAAATATAGGGGATGCCAACTGCACGTAAGACATTATCGGTGAAATTACCGAAGTAACTGGGAGAATCTATGACGATTGCGGTGAAGGCTTCATCTAGCTCGTCTAGCAAGTCTGAGAGCCGGTCTTCCCGATTGCGAGCATTTGCCAGTTCCTGTTCAGCAATCATCATATGGAAATTTGAGGGAATGACGAAAAACCTTTCACCAGGCACTTCCTGGATGATATCAGCGATGGCAACATTACTGGGCTGCATCACGGCGTGGTAGAGATTTACGCCCTCGCCATTGGACCATGCCTCTTTTTTACCCACTCCTTCCGTTGAGTGGCCTTGAGCGTCCCAGTCAATCAGTGCATATACTCCATCAGGGTCCTCCTCTGCCAGTGCCGCTGTAAAGTTAATAGCCACTGTGCTTTTGCCCACTCCACCCTTCTGGTTGAAGCATCCGTAGCGTCGGGCCATTGAGCGCTCTCCTTTCGCATCTATCCTCTATGTAGGACATGACTTATATATCATCAATCATACACGAACCTGTCCTTCTTCGCAATCTAATCATGCTGTAGGATAGTGAGGCTATGTAGGACTTATCCTACACTTATGACTTATCCTCTATGAAGGATATCAAAGAGTGGTATGCTATATCCTTCATGACATACAAATCATAGTTGGACTCTACCTATCACATGTATGCTCTGTCTTACCTGTACCCCATAGCTGATTCAGCTTACCTGTAGGATGATACAGACAGAGACGAGAGGCACGCTTTCCTACCTCTGATCACAGGTAAAGTATCTCAACACATCCACGCCTACCTGTCCTCTATAACATCCAAGACAGACAGAGATGCTATGTCCTACATGGATGCTATAACGTCTAAAGCCTCTATATAGGACTCGTCCTATCTGTGTGAGCCATCCCTTATGCTATCCCTCGCCTTTCAGTGATTTTCTTGCTGTTAGACAGAGTGTGCCAACCCTCTGGACACCCTCCCGAACGATAGGGGAGGGAGAGCAAGAGGGGGGGGTAACTCGAAACAGGCAATCGTGACACGGTTTTCTGTCACGATTGGTGGTTCTTCTCTCTGGAAATAAGGAACGGCAGCGTTAATATAGACATCTATATTAGCGCTACCGTTCATAAGATTTACTTCTGCGCTTGACTGGGCATCTCTGCTGCAGATCGCTGTACCAGTTGCCCCCGCAATTCATCATTCTGCGTTGCCAGCCGGTCGGCACGGGTGTTTGCTTGCTCTGCCTGTGTCCGGGCAGTAGCCAACTCTGTACGGAGTCGATCAACCTCGGCTCGTTCGCGCTCCAGCGTCGTGCGGTACTCCATTCGTTCGCGCTCCAAGGTCGTGCGATACTCTGTTCGTTCACGCTCCTGAGTTGTGCGAGCTTCTGTGATGGTTGCAGCCAGCTCTGCCCGGAGTCGATCAACCTCGGCTCGTTCGCGCTCTAGCGTTGCGCGGGCTTCCGCTACCAGCCGTTCAGCCGTAGCAGTCTGGGCACGGGCTTCAGACTCCGCCGTGTTGGCACGTGCATTTGCCTGCCGCGCCTCCTCCTCGGCTTCAGCCTGTCGGGCCTGAGCCTGGGCCATGGCTTCCCTGGCCTGCGCTTCGATCTCCTCTATCCTTTGCTGTGTCGAAGATTGGATACGGGCAATCGTTTCATCGCGCTCCGTCTGGATCTCCGCGACTTGTCGCTCGGTCTCGCTGATGAGGCGCTGGGACCTGGCTTCAGCTTCTTCCATGTGTTGGATGGCCAGTTCAGCAGCTTCGCGCTCTGTCCGTGCTTCTTCCTGCGCTGCGAGACGGGCACTATCGGAGGCCAGGCGAAGCGATCGTTCGGCACTGGCACTCTGCTGTGCTTCGGCCACGCGAACATCTGCCATATCCAGAGCTGCCTGAATCTGCGCAGCCGAGAGATCGGGATCGGCCATCTCCGTGAGAGCGGCCATATAGCGTTCCATATCCTTCTGGAGTTGGGCGATACGATCCAGAACGGAACCACGCAATGATTCGACAACGGCAACCCCCGGAGAGGATGGCTTGGGAGAGACGACGGCACCCTCTGATCTGGTACCCTCAGCTATAGCTCTGAGTTGCTGGCGTGCTCGATGATTGGTGACAGCAGTATGTTCCGGATTCTGGCAGTAGGCCGATGGTCTGCCGCTTCCGGTGGCAGCAGTACGTGGATCGTGGCAGGTCGGATAGCGACAGATCGTCTCATCCTCGTCCTTTGTTTTGAGGGCGGCGAGGATCTCCGCTGCGGTCGCAGGGTCTTTCGGCAGTTCATTACTTATGGGACAGGTCTCTTCTTTCTGATTTCTTGAGTAGGACTCTCAAATGGAGCACCGTTTCATTTCATATCATTATTATAATATCATTTCATATCATTGTCAAGTAACGAAATAATGAAATGAAATAATGAAACGAAATGGGGGAATGAGAGGAATGCGAAGAGCATACGCGGGCGATCCCGTGCAGTGGGCAGTCACGCTATAGCTCAGGCAGATGTCCAGGGTGCAACGTCAGGGAAACACCAAGCAGCGATCACGTTTGCCGCCTCCGACGCTTGGGGGGTTTGGGAGGCTGCAATATTTGCTCCAGGAGCTGCGCAACCTTAAAGAGTGCCTCACGCTCCTCTACTCCTTGCAGCGATTCAATGAGGATCTGACGTTGCTCCGCTTCCTCCAGGGGACTGATATCTTGAAGCAGCTTGATCGCGTCGCGCGTCAGCGTTCGACATTCTTTTCTGATGGTTTCTCGTGCTTCTTTCTCCTTGCTCTTCTTGGCGGTCTTTGCTTCTGGGAGAATGGATATCCCCTCTTCTCTCGTCTCTTCTTCCGCCGTTGGCGCTTCCTCAGTCTGGCTCGGCGGTTGTTTCTCTCCTTCCGGCTCCCGTCTTTGTGCCGCCTCCCGTCGGGAGATGGCCACCGACACCGTTGATTGTCTGATCCCAATTCGCTGAGCAATTTCCTGCTGCGTCAGGTTAGGGTACGTGATATGAAGCCAGTACGCATAATTTGACCGGTTCTCGACACTGGCGGGAAGTCCATGAGCCAGGTTCGCTCGGAATACCGCCTCAATGACCTCCTCGACGGTCCTGAAAGCCTTACACGTTGCCTTGATCTTATCCACTCCTTTCTCCCGCATCGCCTCCACACGGTGATACCCGTCAATGATGACATAACCCACACTGGTCCGTGTGACGACGATCGGCAGCCAGGTACGCGGATCGCTGTGCACCAACATATCCACATGTTCCATGTCCAGCTCTCTCTTGGCAAGATCCGCGTTTGGAATACCGGCTGCCTCCAACGACAGAAGCTCATCAATATTGATGCTAAACGTCTTCTTCATTTCATCCAGAAGTGTCACCATTGTTTTCCCCCAAAAGTCTAACCACTGTCCCATTGTACCTGTCCTGCTGTGCTAATATAGATGTCTATATTTTCTTGCATACTGTTGCGCTAATATAGATGTCTATATTGACACAGCCGTTCTATATGCTTCTCTCTATACACAACGCAAGCAAGCTTGCCCTTGTAGACGGAAACTCTGGAGAGGAATACCTGCTATATATAGAATAGTCAGCCTTCAAACACTGCTCACAGGCCCATCTACACATCTGCCACGCATGGCACTCCATGACGCTGCATGGCCATACGCAACACTGTGACAAGAACTTGCAGGATACAATCACAGAACCAAGCATGGTGTATATACACCTGTCAAGGCTTGCGAAATGGAGGTGAATACCTTATACTAAAAAGCATACACACGCTTTTTTGCAGAGGAGAGGAACATTCATGGTAATCACGATGTCTGGTGACATGGGATCACAGGTGCATGCAGGGCTACGCGCTTTGGCCGAGCGCAACCATGATGCAACCAACACCGATCAGACAGGCTTTCATCGCCTTGACGCCGCTTTCGGTTGTGCTCTGGCCAGTGATGAGCGCCTGAATTTAGCGGAAGTCGTGATAGCTGCCCGTCTCTTACGCCGTTATCAGCGAGCATTAGCGGTCCCACTCCCGGATGAGGCAACAATCATCAATTGGGCCATCGAGCAGGAGGATGAGGTCATCGGAACCGATGAGACGGTCATTGCTGCTGAACTGGCTGATCGGGTCGACCATGATTTTGTTGTTCCGGTTGGGGAGAGTAGTGCGCAAGAAGAGGATCAAGCTGAGGCTGACAAGAAGAGTACCCCTGATCGACGCGTGTATATGCAGCGTGAGCGTATCTTTGTCGAGTTTCCTTACGATCGTACTGTGGTGCAAACCATCCAACCCTTGAAAGAGGCAATTACAGATTGCGCGTTTGACCACTACCACCGCAGGGAATGGTCATTTCCTCAAGGGTCTGCATGGACCGTGTACGAAGTGACGCGGGGGTTTCAAGGCTTTGTTTATAGCGCTGATGCTGCTCAAGCCATCAAGCATGCCTACCGAAAAGAGTGCCTAGAAGATCAGGCACACGAGCTAGAGCAACACTGGCAGGAACTTGCACAGCTCTCAGCCCTGGAAGCGGCGCAACCGCACTTGGACGGCGCACCAACAGCAAACGGTCAGCGGCTCTTTAGACACCAGCGCGAAGCGGTGCAGAGGATGATCGAAGCGCAAAGATTCATATTGGCGCACGACATGGGTTTGGGGAAGTCGAGATCGGCCTTAATCGCTGCTCAGGCGTATGACCTGCCGATCTGGGTCATCGTGCCTGCCGGTCTCATTGTCAACTGGGAACGCGAGGCTATTGCTGCAGGCGTCCAAGTCACACTATTCTCTTGGGCAAAACTTCCAGATACTCCCGATTTCGACTATGTGCTGGTCGCTGATGAATGCCACTACGCACAGGGAGGGGAGCAGACCCAACGTGGACAGGGCTTTCTTCAGCTTGCAGACAAGGCTCGCGCCGTCTTTATGCTAAGCGGTACTCCTGTCAAGAATAGCCTCCCGATTAACTTATGGCCATTGTTGGTTGCGGCCAAGCATCCCCTAGGCAGGGACCGATCGGCGTATGAAAAGCGATACTGCGGCGCTTATTATCGGTCTTTGGGCCGCAAGAAATCCGTTTACGAGACTGGTGGTGCCACAAATCTCGACGAGCTGCACGAGCTTACGCGTGATGTCATTCTCTATAAGAAGAAATCAGAGTGTATCGACCTGCCGGACAAATTGCGTACGCACCGTCCAGCAGAGGTGAGTCAGACAGGAGAAGTCGCCTACCGCAAGACAATAGAGCGGCTACGAGAGGAACATCTCTCACGTATGGCTGACAAATATAAGGTGCTGGGCGAGGATCTGCTCGGCGAGGGTACAGAGGAACACGATCTGGAGAATGTCGAACCGGCATTTATATCAGCTCTCGTAGAACTGTGCATCTATCGTCATGCAGCATCGTTGGCCAAGGTCGAGAATGCAGTGGAGATTGCGCAAGAAGCAATGCAGCAAGGGCAGGGCGTGCTACTCTTCACAGCCTTCAGGGATACCGCTGAGCGCCTGGCGACGAAGCTGGGGGTTGACTGCCTCACGGGTGAGGTCAAAGGCCCGAAGAGACAGGCCATGATCGACCGCTTCCAGGCGGAAGAGTCTAGGGCCCTCGTCGCCACGATCGGCGCGGGTGGGATCGGAGTCAACTTGACAGCGGCTCAGATCGTTGTGCTCGTAGATCGCCCCTGGACTTCATCTGATGCAGAACAAGCGGAGGATCGTTCACATCGACTCGGTCAGGTCCACAACGTGCTCTCCATCTGGCTGCAATATAGTCCCGTTGATGAGAGGGTTGATGCTCTCCTGGCTCTCAAGCAGGAACGCATTGAGGCTATTCTGCGAGGCCGCGTCAAGAACCTGCGTGGTGCTCCTGGCATTCAGTCATTGGCCAAAGAGATCATGGAGAGTGTCAGGACTGGCCAGTCTCTAGCCTCGATCCTCGGCCTCGACGAGTCTGAGTTCGAGGAAAAGGTAGTTGACCTGGTGCGCGATGTTGCTCCAACCAAAGAGCAGGGTCAAGGGAGCAAGAAGGACGGACGGCTGAAGGGCAGGGTGAAGCGACTGCGCCGTAACATCATGCTGGATGAAGAGATTGTGGCCTTCCTGGAAACGATGAAGGCACCTCACCAGGCGACCTCAAAAGAAGGCGGCTATAGTGGATTTCTTGAGCGATTAGTGCGACAGTCCACTGAGTACCAGGCGTATCAGAGCAACAAACAGGATCTGCAGAAACAGGAAAAATCCGAGAGAGAATCACTTGAAAATCCTCTCTCCTCATCAGTACAATAGTTCTAAATGCTAGCACATCCCATACGCTGAGATCGAGGTGCATGAGAAGACAAGCCCGAAGTGAGAACCAGAAGGAGGTAACGCGATGGTCAATCAGATACAGGCTGGCCAGAAGCTTGCGAAGTACCAGCTGATACGGCAACTTGGTACAGGCTCTTGACCTGGGCGGGAGGTGCTACGCTGACGGCAATGATTGCACTGATCGCTGCGATGAACTACGCGGGATTCGGTTGGGGCCCTGGGCAGGAGCTGATGTTCCTGGGATTTGCATTGGGAAACGTGCTGGGCGCTGGGATTGGGACTTCAATACCAATCTGGTGGACAGCCGTGACCTCGTGGCTAGAGACGAGATGAAAAGCGTGTGTATGCATCGACCCTATGATATGATCAAAGGAACAGACACCCTTGTAGACTTCACACCGCACAGGAGAGTAAGAGGATGGAAGAACCGCCCGATGCACACACAGAAGAGTCTTCAGAAGAAGACGAGGGCTATTATCACTACCACATGCGTATGACCGCAGAGATCTGTTTCACGGTCAACACCGACCTGGTCAACTCTAATGCCTTCAACGATCCCACCTATGAGCAGATGGGAGACAACACCAAACGTGCTTATCAGCAGCGCCTCACCTCCATGCTCAACGATCCACGCACCCGTCGGCGACTCCTGGCCACGATGCTTCTCGAAAAGTGCTGGCAACTCTACTACAACGAGGAAGACATCCTAGAGGACTTGAGCCCAGAAGAGGCACTTGTCATCGGTGAGGACAAACGCATCGAGCTGGAGGATCTCGTTGAAGCACACCTTGTCCCTGGAGCCCAATATTATTGGTGGAAGGACGCAGAAGCGACCATGCGAACATTTCAAGAGAACGAAGCAGAAGGCGGTCTTGACACCGAACCACTCCACGCAACGATCGACGATCAACTTTGTGACCTCCGCTTTGAAGAGGTCGATGCGGACGACTGCCCACTCTCCTGATGCAGTGCTGAAAGACAGTTATGCCCTAACCATCTGCTCACATAGGGTGTCACATTTAGACTTGCTTGCTGGATTCAGGCGGAAATGCGGCCTACCCAGTCAAATGGTTGCTTCCTAACTGATACTCCTCTCTGTCCTCCTTGTCTTCTGGCGGTGCTTCATCCTCATCGCAGGTATCGTTGATTGAAGCAATGACATCCTGCACTAATTGTGAGAGGTCCAATTCCAGCGTGGTATAGGTATAGCCGATCCGAACCGTGCCAGCGCATTCGGCATCAAAGAGAGAGAGCCGGACGATCTCAATTCTGCCGAACTGCGTAGAGATGTTCAGCTCGACCTCACAGATGGTCTCAATCACGTCATCTGTAAGTTCAAAGATCCTATCAATGTCGGCGCGGTCGTTCCTGTCCCAGCGCTCTCGCCACAGCTTTTCCCATTCATGCAATGTTCTTCTCATGGTACTCCTCAAATCCATCTTCTGATACGTTCGACTTACCAACTCCCTTGCTAGTACAGATGATCCGTAAGCCCCACTTCCATATCATCCAGAATAGAGCGTCGGGCCGTGGATTCAATGGACTCGTGGCCCAGGGCTTTCTGTACTTTCCTGACATCATCTTTGGCCAGGTTGGTTCCCAGGAAACGCCTGAAATCGTGTGAGGCTTTCCTCTTGTGTCCAATTTGGACACGGTTTTGACCTATCAGCAGTCAGCGGGGATCGTGTTGTAGTGTGAGTGCACCTCATTACTTACCCCAAGCATCATCGACGGGAATACGCTTCTTCTGACAAGCCAAGCGCATTATTTGCGGAAGGATAAAGGAGGCCGGTTCCCCACTGATATACGGCATGTTGACCACGATAAGCAACTTGTGCCTAGCGCGAGTCACAGCGACATTGAGGAGACGCATGGCATCCGATCCCCATCCTCCACGGAGGAACGGGGCAATCTTCAGTCCTGGCGACTCGACAATATCAAGGATGAGCGCGTCAAACTCCAGGCCCTGGAAGGCGTGAACAGTCCCAACCCGCGTAAAGACCTCCAGCTCAGTCCCTCTTAGCAGTTCCTTGATACATCACAGTCCCACCCTCACAGGCATAGGGGCGGGCTGGCCAGCAATCAAGAAGACAGGATAGTGAATTCTTGACCATTGTGCTTCACGCTAAAGCCTGCTGGTTTGACACCAGAGGTCCAGACCTCTGCTAATGGTTCGATTTCAGCGAGAGGATCGTCGTCTATGGCACGATTCATGACGCGCTCTCTGAGGTCAGTCAGCCATGCCTGGTCAGCCGGGTGCAGCAGGGATGTATACATCCATAAAATGTCTATCAGAGAGATGTCGTCATTCTTATAGTATGCTTTGAAATATCCACTTTCGCCGGTGCGGAAATCGTGTTGACGGATCACTGCGTAGAGGAGCACTTCCTGTAAGAGTTTTTCATGGTGCATGATCACGTCATAGAGGCGATGCAGCCGCCGCCCCTCTTCTTCCCTGCACCGTTCTTCCGTGAAAATGACCTCATCGAGACGGATGTCGATGATGCGCTCATCTGGTACTATGGTATAAAACTGCTCAATACTCAAGAGTCTTTTCATGCTTGCCTCACCTCCGCTCAAAATGAAAGCTTGTCCACCGCTAGTTCGACCTTCGTTCACTGATCATGAGATCTGTTGGTTACTTATATGGTACGGCATACTTTTTCGTCAATTTGACACGCGCCTAGCACTCTGTCCTCTTTTCAGCCTATCTCGGCTCCCCGAACGGGGCCTTAGAGTAGTCGTTTGAGTACCGTTTGCTCGAAACGCGCTCCTTAGAGTAGGTTTCTCCCACAATGATGCGGGGACGCGATCTACCTTTCAGGCATAGGGGCTGGCCAGCAATCCTGCACAAACTACTGGGTAGGCTGCGCGGGGCTCCTGTGAACGGTTTCTCTCACCCTTTTTAGCGCGTTTGGATCATCTGTCCTAATGAGGTCTCTGCGTAAGTAATAGAGATAATACGCCCCTGGTCGGGCGATATCTGTTAGCTTATAAGATCGCCGCTTCTTCGTTGGAAGCTCGACAACAGATACTACCCTGCCATGCCTGTATCTCTTATCTGTTGTCGACTCATGCCCCAGTATGTAGCAATAGCTACCCACTTCTAACGGGTATTCTTCCTTTGACTGGCTATTCATGCTCTTTTCTCCAGGCGACTTCTCACGCAGGCGCTTGCGCCCCGGCTGGTTCGTCATATTCTGCTTTCCTCTCTATGTGTGGCTGCATCGTGCACGATGGTATCACAGATCACCCAACAGGCTTTCGCACCGCTGCTCGCTGTTTCTGGCGCTTCTCACGCTGCTTGCGGACGCGCTCCGCGTTTTGCTCCTCGGCCCGGATGGCTCGACACGCATCCGAGCAATATAACGGCAACCGACCTGGGTAGCGCAGCTGCGTTCTCTCCTGCAGGCAGACGGTGCACACAAACGTGACCTCGCGCATCGAGATCGTGCGCTCATAGGCGAGCTGGTCAGACTTGCCGTAGACCTGGACGGGCTTCGTAGCAGGTACCGGATTCTCTTCGTTCATGGCAGTTCACCTCTTCCTTGCTCTTCGGCCTCAGCTTCCGCCTGGATCTCGGCAAGCTTGGTGAGAATATCGGCGGCAAGCACCTGAAATTGGTCATACCGCTCATCGGTCTCAGTGCCCCGCCTGTGCCTGCGCTGTTGGTTGCCCTGGCGTTTGTTCAGATACCGCTGAACGTAGACACAAAAGGCGGTCAGTTCCGCGTGGGTGCTCTCCGCCCATTCGCGTCGAGCTTCTGCGCTCATGGCATGCAATAGTTTCTGCCTGGTGTGAGGGACAGACGCTCGATTGCGGTCAAGAAACTGCTGCCAGGCACGTGCAAATTCAGGCAATCGCCATAAAGGAACGGTCGTCACGCGGGTATACTGGCCAGACTCAAGCAGTCGGCTTGAGAAGGTGTACGGGGTCTCGCCCTCTCTCGCGAGACCAACAAAGCTATATTCTTCCTGCGTGTCATCAGAGGAGCAAGCCAGACCACAGACTTGCTGCATCATCTCAAACATCTCTTCACCTGCTTAACTTTCCCTAAAACGGATGCTCATCATCAAAGTCGCCCGAATCATCCCGCATCCAGCGCGGGGGGGCCTCCGCTTCCCAGACCGCACGGGCCACATTCTCAGCTTCCAGTTCCACTGCATGTACCGCCTGGTGGGCCACTCGTTCAGCCTCGCGGAGCAGAGCTGCCTCCTCACGCTGCCGTTTCCTTCGTTTCTCAGCCTCGGCCTCGATCATCCGCTGCTGTTCATAATAGGCTTGCGCTTCCCGCTCACGCTGGGCAGTTCTTTCCTTGATCATGCGCTTGAAAGCCCGGATATTGGGGTAGTAGTATGCACACAGCTCTTCGCAGGTGCCCGCAACACCATAGAGGTCGCTGGCCCACGTCCGGTAGTAGCGCCGCCTAGTGATCACTTCTGGCACATCGCAATACAAGCAGACGGGCACGTAGTCCCGATTCTTCTTGCTTGGAGTCATATGAGCACGTCCATACGTCGCCTTGCACTTCGGACACTGGTACCACACGGCCAGGCACCGCCGTGGATGAATCTGTATCGCCATTCCATTTCTCTCTCTCTTGTGACGACATCTTGCACGATGCACTCACACATATCATACCATATGCTCCAAACGTGACGTGCTCTCGGTGTCACGATTGCCGATCCACTGGCGGGCCTGCTCAATATCATCCTCGTACAGCCTCACCAGGCGCTGATTGTGAGTAATTCCAAGGCCATCATCGGCTATGACCACGATCTGGTACTCGCGGTTCCCCTGCTGGATCAGGATCGACGCTCCTGGATGATCGTAGAGGTACTGCTGGAGCCTTGCCACATCAGCGTTCCCTCCAACGGTCTGTTGTCCTTTTTCCCCAACGATTCTCGCCCAAAAACGCTCGATGCTATCGGTATCCTGCCAGCGCCGGTCGCCGTTGGCAAAAATGACGTAGCCTTGGTCGTCCATACCCGTTATCGTGAGTGCAGGATCTCCCCGATAGGGTTCCAACTCACTGATATGTTCCTGGATCACCGCAATGCGCTGTCGGCGACGTTTCCCGATGAAATAGCAGGACTGTGACCATTCAATAAAATGGAGCAACTTCCGCTCGCTGGCCTCCTGGAGGAACTGGTCAATTCTATCGGCCTTCAGCTCGTCGTAAGGAAGAGTGACTTTGGTAGACCACCGACGAAGCGTACATTCCAGCATTGCCCGTGGTGGTGGAAGATATCTGTCCAGCTCTCGGCGAAGCGGCCCGATCTCCGATTGTGCACGTGCGAGCAGGATGTTCATCTGGTACATCGTGGAGCCATGCGACTCTTGAAGGCGATGGTACGCTGTAGTCAGGGAGCGTCCCTCGCCTTCCAGTTCTCCTATCTGACGCTGCAGGCGCTCTATGGTGACGTTCTGTTCCTGGAGGCGATACAGCAGTGCAGGTAGCTCGCTCAGAGATGCGGGATCGACGAGCTGAGGCTGCTCTAACGAGGCTATCCTGGTATCCCTTCGTGCCAGGTCGCTCTCCAGATCCTTGATAGCAGCTCGCATTTGCATCTGCAATTTTGAGTCAGACGCTTCTATCGCCGCCATCGCAAGGCTGTCAGCCTGATAGTAGCCATGAGCAATGGCCATTGCCAGATCGTGAGAGCTTCCCGCGCGAATGTAGGCAAGCCACTGGTCAATGCCTTCCCCAATTTCCAGATCCGTGAGCGAGGCATACTTGAGCCGCCCGCCGAGCACCATCAATTCTTGCAGCATGCTCTCACGCGATCGCAAGACCTTCATACGCTCGTAGCGTTGCACTTGGCGCTCAAGAGACGTGATCTTCTTGTTCGTTTGTGCCAAGTCGTCCTGCAGCGCCGCATATCTGGCACGCTCCTCCTCCAGATGCTTCTGTCCAATGGGCTGCCAGGTCGCGATGATGGGCGTGTCCGTTTTCTTGCAGACCCAGACGCGGCCTTGCTGTAGCTCCTCATCATTGAGCCGGATCATGCCGTGATCCTCCGAAACGGCAATCGCATCATCACCCAGGGCTACAATTTTCACTGTGACTCCGTTACGCTTAAGAGGAATGGATTGTCCAAGATGCTTTTGGAGATAGCCCCGCATCGCAGTCAGGTCGCCGCAACCTCTCACCTCGGCCTCTTTCCATGCCATCCATTCTGCCTGGCCAGCCTCCAACTGCTGAACCTGCAGACGCAATTCTTGGATCTCAGCTTGCGCTACAGTGAGCTGCCGCTCCGCCTGGCGCACCTTGCTCCGACTCTCCGTTCGCTCTTTGACCGCCGCCTCTTCAGAGAGCAGTTCCCTGGCATAAATGATGATCTCGGCCAGCGTCCGTTCGTCCGTCCAGGACCGGTAATCCTTCCAGTTTTCCTCGCCTTCGCCGATGTGAAACGCGTCGAGCCGTCGATAACCGAGGAGCTGACCGATGGCCATAAACTGCTGACAGATCTTGTCTCGATCCTGCAAATCGACAATCTTTCGATACTCAGAGAGCTGGATCTCCAAGTATGCCATACGTTGTTGTGCCTCATCAGAAGCCTGCGCCTGTTCACGCTCCTCAGTAATAGCAACGATGAGACGGAGAAGGGCAACCTCACCCTGGCTCTGCAGAATGTCTTCCAGGATGCCACGCAGGCGAGGGGAATGGATCTTCTCTAAGAAATAGCCGACGTTGGCGCTCTTCCCCTGTTGTTCCTGCTGTTGCACTTGCCGTTTGCGCAACCGGAGTGCTGCTTGCCGATGCGCATCGCAACAATATTCCTTGCGACGATGGCCCGGCATCTGCACGATAATCTGTGGGCAGGGCTCGTAACCACAGACCGTTTGCACGCTCGTACCATTCGACCTTTCGTGACACGTTTCTGTCACAATTGCCTTATCTGCCGACATCTCACACCTCCCTGACTTTCAACTTGCGGAAATCCTGCGCATCGTTCATGACCACCGTGTGGACGAGACTGAGATCGCCGAGGCGCGAGCTTATACGGGAGTCGATCTTCGCCAGATTGATATTGTTGGTGGTGATCACCGTCCGAGATCGTGCGCAATAACGATAATCCACGAGCCGGTACAGCTTCTCTGCCGCCCAGGGCGTATCCGACTCGGCTCCCAGATCATCCAGGATGAGCACCTCGGCATCGCGGATCTTGCAAAACTCCTCCTTAAAGGACTCATCACTACTATGCGAGAAGGTGTCACGGAGATCATCAAGCAGATCTGGCACCCTACCAAAGAGCACTGCCTGGCCATTGTCTAGACATTGTTTGGCGACGGCAACCGCTAGGTGCGTCTTGCCACAACCGTTTGGGCCTTGAAGCACAAGCCAACCCCGGGGCTGGCAGGCAAATGACTCGGCAGCTCCGTATGCCTCTTGGACACCTGGATGCCAGAACTCGAATGACTCAAAAGACATCTCCTGGTACCCTACCAGTTGACCGATATTCGATTGTTCCCACAGGCGCTCGCGGAGATCCGCCTTGCGCTTGGCCAGCAGACACTCACACTCAATGGCCTTGCCAAACTTCGGATGGCCAAAGGGCACGTTGGCACGCAGGTAGCCTGCATCCTTGCAGTGAGCACAGCGATAAACAGTGACCGCATCAACGATCTTTCCCCGGACCACTGGCTTGTGACGACGGCGGCGCTCGTTCAGATCCACCACGACCGGAACCAGGGCGTTCTTAACGGGTTCCATGAGGTTCTCCTTGCTGATCTCGTCGCTTTTGCTTCTCCTGACTCAAGAGGATTGGAAATGTTAACTTCCATTGGTCTTCCGTCTGCATCTCCATAGGTTTTCCCCTCCAGATAAGCGCCACAACCCATAGACCATTCGCCTTGGGGACGATCTGCGTCGTCACGCCCAGGGCCGTTGCATTGAGCTTAATCGTATCAGCCAGTTCAGCGGCTTGCGCCTGGCTCATGCCTGATCCTTGGGGCGGATTTGCCGTAAATGGCTTGCCGTGAGATCCGCTACTGGTGGTGGCACGGCTCCGAGGAACATCGCCAACCGCTGATCTGGGTGCGCTCCTCGATGGCGCTGATGGCATCTGTTGTACCGTCCGTGGTGCTCCTCCCCTGATGCACTTTTCGAGCACGGTGTAAAAGAGTGGCATGCGGTTCGCGCTCTTATCATCCGGGTTGCGCTTCCTCACCTCATCATCCGGCTTCTCAAGAGCGATGCCCTTTGCCCGCTCCATGATGATTTCAATCTCGATCTTTGTCCAGACACCATAACGCTCGAAGAGATTGACTGACTGCGAGACAGCCGACTGCATGCGCCATTCTTCTTGCATGGCCTCATGGTCATTCATGATCGGTACGTACTCATGAATCAGACTTTCGATAGTCTCGCGTGGCGTTTTGTACTGTGTTGTACCCTCTTGAGCGTTTTGCAGGTCGGTGGGCGGCTCTTCCCTTTCTTCTTTTCGTTTATTCGTGTGTTGGGTTTGGTGTACGTGTTTGGGTGTAGATTCTTTATTCGTTCCCTCTTCGGGTATGAGTCCCGTTGTGCTTCCTATAGTCGTGGGGGCGTCAACTTCATCTTCTCCTCCAAGCAACGAATTCGAATTCCTCTCTTCTTGTTGATTCAGATTGGTATTCGCTACTTCGTTATTCGAGGAATCTTTTTGCAATTCTTTTTGCAGATCTTCCTGCAGATAAAGCTTCCGAATTGGCTCTGTAGTATCACCTGCTGCACTCTGCACAGCTTCTACAGCCTGCCCGATCTCACCATGAAGGGCGCGCGTTTCCTCATCGTAGTCTTTGTACCAGCGGTGGATCTCTTTCTCTTTTGCGGACGGTACAGGGCCAGGCGGATTGTTACACAGCAAGCGGCGGTAATTATCGAAGCGTCGGAGCTTCTTATACAGCACCTCGTTCTCACGGATCACCTCGACATATTCACGATCCGGTTCGATGTACCACTCGGAGTTCTCCCATTGCAGGTACTCATGCGCCAGGTCGTAGAGGCGTTCAAAATCCTTAATGGTCACGAGTTTGGGCCTGACACTGCCATCTGGCTGGCGCAACATCTTCCACTCATGGCGGATCGTAAGCAGCTGACGGGCTTCCAGTTCAGCCAGATCCAGGCGGATCTTGCGGTCGGTGCGCTGTCTCGCATCAGCGAGCTTGACGATGCTGAGGTAGGCATCATTGCCAGGAGCCTGGTGTTCAGTCGCGAGAACCTCCCAGGTCTCTTTGAGCGCCATCGGAATAATTTTCCGTAGGGTCATTCTGAGCAGGCGTTCCCCATTGATGCCCTCGAACTCGGGATACTTGAACTTGTTGGGGCGAGACTGATCCTTCTGGCTCTCCTGGACAGGAGTGATGGTTTCTGCTTCTTCGGTGCTGTTCATCGTGTGCCACCTCTTCCCACCATACCTACAAATTTCCACTCACGAACACAAATTCGATGCCCAAAGCCTTGTACATCTTGCTGATGTTCCTGTATACTATCCATAACAGAATACAAAACCTTCCTAGACCTTCCATCCTATGGATGAGGTCAATCTGTGGGAGCACTAGAGCGGTTTTTCACCTTGGCGGGGGAAATGGGCCGCTTTTTTGCTGCCTTTTTTCTGGCAGATTGCTCCGACTCAACAACATTACTACCAAGTCGGGATTGCCGTCAAGCACAATTCACAAAACATGAAGTAATGGAAGTAAAATTTGAAGGAAGCGACGGTGGCTTTGCAGACCCTCCTTTCATTCCTTCAATTCAACGCACTACGAAACGACTCAAGCGAGCGGCGCGAATCGAACGCGCTTTGCCATCTCCCGATGCCAGTGGCACCAACCACGCTCGTCACTTTTGTCATCCACATCATTTCTGCCGATTCTAAGGCAGGCACGCCCAAGATTCCAGCACTTACCAGACCTAATTGTCGCAGAGACATCTCAAAATTTTGGTATGTCTATGAGTAACCCCTGCAATATCACTACCCGAAAGGCCATAGGTGTTGAACGGATGATGCGGGCGTTTTGTCAATTTAAAACGACGAACAAACACCTGCATTAGTCTCTCCTAATTTGGCCTCTTCCCTATGCCACACTGGTGGAAGGAGGATCAAAGCGAGCAAGGGCGAAAGGCCGCGCTACTTCAGGAACGCTCCCTCCCGTTACCAGACCCGCTATTGCCTGAGCAGTGATCACCGAAAGCAAGATGCCGAATCCGTTATGACCACAAGCGAGTGCGACATTTTCCCAGCCAGGGGCCAGCCCCAAGATCGGACGACGATCGGGTGTACCAGGCCGCAGACCCGCCCATGCTCGCTCTACGGGGCAGGCAGACAAGCCCGGAATGAGCCGTCGCGCAGCCTCCAGTAACCAGGCGGTCCCTTCAGCCGTCACTGTGGGCGTAAATCCCATGTCTTCATGCGTGGCCCCCACATAGAGCCGCCCGCTGCTCTTTGGTGCCAGATAGACGCCCTCGCCAAACACAATATGGTGTATTGAGTGCGCAGGCTGATTTAACTCAAGACTTTGCCCGCCAGCAGGCACCACGGGAATCCGTAGTCCTAGTAGTGCGCTTCCAACCAAACCAGACCACGCACCCGTGGCCAGCACGAGCGAGCCACAGGCAATCCTCTCACCACCAGCCATTCGCACTGCAACCACGCGGGAACCGTCTCGATCCAGGCCCACAACTTGACACCCGGAGACTAGGCGAACACCGCTGAGTACCGCTGCCTGTGCGACCGCCGCCATATAGGCTGTAGCTGAAATCTGAGGTTCGCATGGAATGGAAACAGCGGCCTGGTAGACATCCGAGAGTGCAGGCTCAACACTGGCCAGACCCTCCCCTTGCAAGACCGTCATCGAGACTCCACGAGAGCACCAGGATGCCGCCCACTCTTCCAGCCTCGCGACCTGGCCAGCATGCACTACACGGATACACCCCGTTTGTTGATAGTCCACGGCGATGCCCGTTAGCTCCTCCAGTTCCCTGGCAAACACTGGGAAAAGCGCCAAGCTTGCCCGTTGCAACGCCAAATAAGGATCATCGAGCTTGCCAAGCAACTTGAACGGAGCCAGCAGGCCCGTGGCGGCGCTTGAAGCTTGCGCTCCGATCTCCCCAGACTCAAGCACCGCAACACTCACGCCACGACGAGCAAGCTGATAAGCCACCGAGCACCCTATAACTCCTCCACCTAGTATCACTACATCTGTTGCGTTGCTCATAACTCGTCCCCTTTCTGGTACAGGCGTTTACCAAGAGCATTGACGTTTCCATTCCTGGGAACCTGTTGTACCAGATTTGAGTAGAGCCGCTCAATTTTGACGCGGGTAGAGGAAGATCGAGTTTCATCCACAAACGAAAGCCCCTCCAATGCCAGATCGCACGCCCCAGTATAATCTCCTTGTGCATAGCAAAGCAGCGCGTCGGCAACTAAAAGATTCCCTTGCCAGCGTGTAAAGTTTCGAGGCAAATTGCCCCTCACGATCAGTAGAGCATTCTGGGCATCATTTAAGTGGTGATAGCGCCGTAAGACATCAGCCCTAATCATATAGAGACCTGGCAGATCCACGCGTGTATAGCTGCCATCCCCCGCTAGTATCTGAGAACGACTGGCACGCACGGCGCGGCCTACCTCGTCCAAGAGGTTGAGACAGCGCTTCTCCACCTGCTCATTGCCTGGATACAGCAATGAAAGTGCCTCAGACAAGCAGATCAGCACATAGCATCGAAGTGGATCACGGGAGCGCCGCGCGAACGGCAGAGCACGCTCTAAGTCTGCCACCGCCAAGTCATAGCGACCCATCTCAACATAAGCTCGGGCCCGCCGATGAAGTGATGAGGCCACAAGCTCCGCGTTGTTCAGGTGTTCAGCCAGTGTCAGCGACTCACCGGCACAAGAGAGCGCTGCATCAAAGTCTAAGCGATCCCGCGCAATCGTCCCCGAAAGCTGATTAAACCGGCACAAGAGCGCACGCACCTGATCTTGTGCGATTCCCCCAACGGTTCCCAGGCTATTATGCAAATATCTCTGCCATAACGTAACCGTTGACGCTGACCGTTGCGCGGAGCTGGTATAGTACGCTTCCCACGCCAAGGTCAAGACCCCTTCATAGGCGTCAATCGCCGAGGGCGAAAGCGCAGACATTTCTCCCAGGGAAGTCAGAGAAAGACCCTGGCCAGGGATATGGCTCAAAACGATCATTCCCATCAGCGCAGGGGGAATGTTTAAGACTTTGACTAATAGTTCACGACGAGCAAAGGGTTCTGGCAAAGAAGGACTCCCTTCAATGTTGTAAACTTGCCGCTCCTTAACACCTAATTCAGCACCCAGGCGAGCCGCATCCCATCCAGCCAATTCGCGATAGGCTGCGACAACACGACCACCATGAGGCATATTTCCCAGCCCTGGTGGAAATGGCCCATAGGCATACCACCAATAAGCAGGCGATTCATTCTGCTGCAAGTATTCATTGTTCATAACACAAGCCTACCATTACCCTCCGAAATTTTGTATGAGCAAGCAAACGGCGATTGCAATTTTATTGCAAATTCTCTCTTGCCGTCATGCACGCCCCCACCAATTTCCGTACACTCTTAATTAGGAAGACTTTATAACCTGAACCTTAACAACTTAAAAACCTGAAAGTAAGTAGGGGGAGAAGCACCGGCTCTCCCCCTGGGGAATGGCCATCTGGTATACAAACGTCATCATTCCTCTTCGTTCTGGGCACGCCACGCATTGAGCGCATTCTTATATCTCATTGCAAACACTGAACCGCTTTTAGCGACATCCAGCATAAAGTTCTTACGTGTCGTTGGTGTGTTAAGATCGATTTGCATGAAACCTAATGCTCTTAGGGCGTGTACACCCTGAATGCTATCACCTTGGACATAGATCTTATCAATATAGATCCCGTTTTTCCCTAATGCCACGACTTCCCTTACCAGTTCAGTAATCAATCTGGCTGCCCAATGTCGGCGTTGTTCCTTGCTCACATCTTGGAGTACCACCGTTGCTCTTGAGTAGAGACAGTAGTGCCTTCCTGATTCGTAAAGCTCTATTTCATGCAGGCGCGTTGGCGGTTTTACTTGGTTCTCTAGGATTTCAAGAATTTTACTTTCTGCTAGAGGCATAATGAAAGCGCAACCGACGAGCTTACTCTCGTGTCTCAAGATATAAGCGACCTGCGGGTTTCGCTGCATCCATGCGCGACGCTTCTCTATGCTAATCTTTGCCTTGTAAAAGGTTTCCAACAAGGCTGCCATCTCTGGCATGTCTGTGGGTATCGCTTGACTGAATGTAGAGGGAGTGATGCGCTGTTTCCCTAAAGCCATTAGTACTTGATCTTTAGGGTATTTTGCACCTCTTTGTCTACCTTCGGGTAAGATGCTTTCTATTTGTCCAGACTGAACGTAACGGTAGAATGTGGCTGCGGATGATCCTGATTGCGTGAATAGACGCTTTGCCTCTTGTGCCGTTATTAGTTCTCTTTGCTGGCTTTCATCTTTCATGGGACCCCCCTCCAATTGTTTATGATCTCCTGAGATTTATTTTAACATGCTGTGTCTCGTTTTGGCTAGAGTATCCCAAAAATATGTCTCAAAAATCGTTGACTTGATACATAAATATGTCGTAATATTGAAACAATGAGATAAAAAAAGGCCCTGGTTGGTTATGATGCAACTTAACCAGGGCGCATAGAAGTTACTTGGAGGGTAACTCAATGCAACACAACTCTATCACACTGACCCGATCGCGTGAACCTGTATTTCCACAGGAACCCATTGAAGATGAGGCTCGTCCTCAGTACCTTGTAGAAACGCCATCATTTCTCCCCGAAGATCCGGGGGCTGGCACTGAAATGCGTCCAAGTAGTGTGCTCTTTCTTATACCCCGATTCCAACCTGAAGACGGAGAATCGGGCGGTGAGCATCATCCTGTCCTGTTCCTTTGTCCTGAATATCCTGGCGGAGCTGGCAGCGATCGCGCACCTGTTTTTGAACCTGAAGAAAATCCGGTAGGTGGCGGCTCCCGCAGGCCCATTCGTATGCGCGGACCTCGTTTCCCTGAAGATCCATCGGGCGGCGGCGAAGGTCCACTGTATCTCGTAGTACCAATTCATGGCGGCGATGGCCACTGTCCCGAGGCCCCTGGAGGGGGAGCTGGCATTGAGGACTTTGTACCACTGTTGTGTCCTGATACCTGCGGTGGCGGTGGCAACGATTCACCCATCCTAGCGGGTCCGTTCGTAGCAAGGCTCTCCATGCTCGGCCCCGTCTGGCCAGACGAAGACGGGACCAAAGGCGGCAAGGTCTATCCTGGCGCGACGCCGCGCAATCTCGTTGAATCACCCGAATTTCCAGAGGAACGCGATGGGAAGGGCGGAAAGGTGCATGCTAGCAATAGCATGTACCCCTCTAGCCTACTTGGTCAAGCATCACACCCACTCCTGCCCCAGTTTCCAACGGAGAAAGGCAGCACTGGAGAAGGCGATGAAGACGGACGCTATCTGCAGGAGGTGGTCAGATGAACTGCGCTTGGTGCTCGCCATCCGGCAACGGCACGGATGGAATCTGTGATAATTGCATGCGTGTCCACTTTGGCATTGATCCTGCAACAATCCATGAGGAGATCGCTGCCGAACAGAAGGCAGCAGCTCCCACTGAAACTTCCACAGAGGAATTGGAGGTAGTCAATGCTTAGCCAAACCGCTACCAACAGCAGCACGCCATTCCCTGTCCACCTTCTGCCATTGCCATCGGAGCCTGCAGGACGACCCTCTCTTACTTGCCCTGGCAGGGGGGAGCTGACGATCACCCTTCCAGGCATGGATCGACAGAAAATGCCAGTATGGGCGGACGGTGAAATCGCACGTTTCCGTGGGCAGCAGGGAGGAACACGATGCTCGCAGTAACCAATAGAGAACCGGATGTTTTTGGCGATGAGAACCTGGAGCAGGACCTGTTATTGGATGACCCAGTGCGCATGTACTTGCGTGAGATCGGGCGTGTGCCTTTGCTGAATGCCAAGGAAGAAGTGCGTCTCGCCCAGATGATGGAGCGTGGGAAGCAGGAGCGACAGCGTGCGGAACGGATCAAGACCATCCCTAACCGCAAGTACATTGATGACGGCGAGGAGGCTCAGCGCCGTTTAACCGAAGCGAACCTTCGCCTTGTCGTGAGCGTCGCGAAAAAGTACCGTGACCGTGGTGTGAATCTGCTGGACCTGATCCAGGAAGGAAACATCGGCCTCATGCGAGCGGTCGAAAAGTTCGACTATACCAAAGGCTACAAGTTTAGCACCTATGCGACCTGGTGGATTCGCCAGGCCGTCACGCGGGCCATTGCCGACCAGGCCAAAACCATTCGTCTTCCCATCCACATGGGGGAGAAGATTGGTCTTCTCTTCCGCACAAGTCGCAGACTCCTCCAGGATCTTGGCCATGAACCAACCATCGAAGAGATTGCCCAAGCGATGCGGATGACCACTGGCCAGGTACAGGACATCATCAAGTATGCCCAGGAAGAACCAATAAGTCTGGAAACGCCCGCCGGAGAAGACGGCGAGGCTGAAATGGGTGACTTCATTGAAGATCACACCGCTCTGGCACCGGCAGAGGCTGCTACTCATCAACTGCTTAGAGAGCAGATTGAGGACGTGCTTGACTGCCTGACCGCGCAAGAGCGCAAGGTTATGCGGTTGCGCTATGGCCTCGACGATGGCCAGGGTCGCACGCTCGAAGAAGTAGGGAAAGATCTCCATGTAACGCGTGAGCGCATCCGGCAGATTGAAGCTAAAGCGATCCGAAAGCTGCAGCATCCGAGTCAGAGCTGTAAGTTAAAGGATTATCTGGACTAGTAGGGCTGCTAGCCTGGAGAAACCTAAATGGAATGTGGGGAAGCTCCTCCACAAACTGGTTTCAAGATACCTAAGAAAGAGGAAAACGCATGGAATACCTCCACGAATTAACTTTTGAGACAAAAGAGCAGGCTGAACAGGCAGCTCGCCATCTGACCAATGTGCATCGGGTGGAGATTACTGATGTATCCGAGGATGTAGCAGCTTTTGTA
>Ga0134109_10000010_pt1 | contig 21490 bp, 19 predicted proteins | sample 15_D_Rain_20_2_1_FD_94464 | JGI IMG/M metagenome (GOLD analysis project Ga0134109, IMG submission 94464) | Grasslands soil microbial communities from the Angelo Coastal Reserve, California, USA - 15_D_Rain_20cm_2_11112015 | ecosystem: Environmental > Terrestrial > Soil > Grasslands ...
TCTCGATTGACGACCGTCAAAGGCGCGTGCAACTCGCGGCATCGAGCCTCGATCACGGGGAGGGCGGACTGCGCCACGGTCACCGCCCGTGAGGTAGGCTTGATGATGCCCGCCTTCTCCCGAGCGATGCGGGATACAGTCTTCCCCAAGTGCTCCGTATGCTCGAGGTCCACGCGCGTGACCACGGAGACGAGGCCGTCCACGACATTCGTCGCATCCATCCGCCCCCCCATCCCCACCTCGATCACAGCGATGTCCACCTGCCGCTCGTGGAAGTACTCGAAGGCCATCGCGGTCGTCACCTCGAAGAACGTAGGATGGTCGATCGCCCGGGCGGCGGTCATCGCTCGAATCGCCGGCTGCATCCCCGACCAAAGGCGCAAGACATCGTCATCCGTAATCGGAGTGCGGTTCACTTGGATCCGCTCGTTGAAGCGGACGAGGTGTGGGGACGTGTACAAGCCGACGCGATAGCCGGCTTTCTCAAGGACGGAGGCCGCGTATGCGCACACGGAACCCTTGCCGTTCGTGCCGGTGACGTGAAGGACCTTCAGGCCGCGGTGGGGATCCCCCAGCAGGGAAAGAAGCCGTCGGATGTTGTCCAGGCCCAGCTTGATCCCGAACCGCTCGAGACGATAGAGGTGCTCAAGGGTCGCGTCGTAATCCATCGGTCCGGCCGGGCTAACGGACCTCGCGGGTTAAAGGTTGCCCGATCGCGGACCGAGGAATCGAACGAGGCCCATACCTATATATCGCGCATGGCAATCGTTCACAGGATGCATCCGGCGGAGCGACTGCGCGGACGGAAGAGCCCGAAGCTCCACGGCAAGACGATCGTCCTCGGGGTCACGGGCAGCATCGCAGCCGTGGAAACGGTGAAGCTGGCCCATGAGCTGATCCGCCACGGGGCCGACGTCCATGCGGTCCTGACCCGATCGGCACTCGAGATCGTCCATCCGAACGCCCTGGAATACGCGACCGGGCACGCCGTGGTCACCGCCATCACCGGCTCCATGGAGTATCTCGAGATGTGCGGGCGCGACGGGAAGGCCGACCTCCTCTTGATCGCTCCCTGCACTGCGAATACGATGGGCAAGATCGCTCAGGGAATCGATGACACTACTGTGACGACGTACGCGACGAATGCACTCGGCTCGGGCATCCCGATCCTCCTTGCACCGGCAGCCCACGAGTCCATGATCGACAACCCGGCCGTCGCCGCGAACGTCCGCCGCCTGCGGGAACTCGGGATTGAGTTTGTCGACCCGCGCCGCGACGAAGACAAGGCGAAGATGGCGGACGTAGACACGATTGTCACGCGGGTGGTTCGTCGCCTCGGGCCTCGAGACCTTCAGGAGGTACGGGTCCTCGTCGTGGCCGGGGCCACGGTGGAACCCATCGACGATGTCCGCGTGGTCACGAACCGGTCGTCCGGCGGGACCGGCATCGAACTCGCGAGAACCGCGTTCGAGCATGGAGCCGATGTGGAATTGTGGCTCGGACGCCACGAGGTGCCGGTCCCACCTTGGCTTCCCTACAAGTCGTTCGAGACGACGGAAGACCTGGCCAGCATGGCCGAGAAGACGGATGCGGACATTTGTGTCGTGCCAGCTGCCGTCGCCGACTTCAGTCCGGTGAAGAAGCAGACGGGAAAAATCCCGAGCCGCAAAGGGACGCTCACCCTGGACCTAGAGCCCACCCCCAAACTGCTTGGGCGATTCCGCAAGGGCACACGGAAGGCCCTCGTCGGGTTCAAGGCGGAAGCCGGGGTCAGCGAGGCGGAGCTCAAGTCCCGGGCCATGACGCTTGCGAAGGAAGCGGATTTGGACTTCGTCGTCGCCAACGACGTATCGAAGGTCAAGGGAGACACGACCTCCATCACGATCTTCGACCGCAAAGGTCACTCGGAGACGTTCGAGGGATCGAAGTCGCTCGCGGCGGAGCGGGTGTGGCGGGCCGTCCTGCATGGTGTCCGAGGGTGAGGCGTTCTGCCCCGGACACGCAACGGCCTTCTTCGAGGTCCATGAGGACCCGGATCCCCGAGCGAAGGGATCTCGCGGTGCCGGGCTGTCGCTAAGCCTCGGTGTCCGGACGGTCGCCAAGGTCCGGGAAGCGAGACGCTCCTCCCTCGACATCATGGTGAATGAGCGCCGCCAGAAGGCCGAGGTCACGCAGCGCGTCGTCGAGAAGCTCACCGGTTCGCGGTCGCTCGAGATCAAAATCCTGAGCGAAACCCCTTTGCCCGTGTCGCAGGGTTTCGGAGTGAGTGCGGCCGCGGCCCTCAGCACGGCGCTCGCGCTGGATGAGGCGCTCGGAGGAGGACTGCCTCGCGACGAGCTCGTGGCCATCGCCCATGAGACGGAGGTCGAATGCGCCACGGGACTTGGCGATGTCGTCCCCGCCTCCCTCGGAGGCATGGACCTCCGGTGGAAACCGGGCGCGCCCGGCTACAGCGAAGTTCGAACCTTCCCTGTGCAAGCGGACCTTCTGCTCGCGGTCCTCGGACAGGAGATCCCGACGAAGAGCATCCTTCGCGATGCGCCGAAGGTCGCGACGATCAACCGGGTTGGCGGGGCATTGGTCGATGAATTTTCCCGGTCCCCAAGCTTCGAACGATTGTTCGACCTCGGGAACCGGTTTGCGGAAGAGACGGGACTTGCAAATCGGACCATGCTCGAGGTGATCCGAGCAAGCCGGATGTTCGGGAGGGCGACGATGGCCATGCTCGGCAACTCCTTGTTCGCCACCGGGAATTCGGAGCAGCTAGCGAGCCTCTACCGCAAGTTCGGGACCTTGCAGCGATGCGAGGTCGACAACGAAGGTGCACGCGTCCTTTGATCATTCGCTCAGCGTGAAGAGCTGGTCGTCGCCGCCGACATCGAAGAGGCCTAGACGCGCGCCGGCGTCGAGCCAACCATGGGCGTAGTTGACGTTTGCGAGGGCCTTGTCCAACTCCCCCGCGTCCCGGAAGTGCTTCGCGTCCGCGTAATACGCCCGGGCCATCGTCACGAAGTCTTCCGCCACCTTCCGGAGGTGAGATCGTTCCGGCACCGCAATCTTGGCCTTCCCGAGAGCGCGTTCTGTGAGCGCAATGTCCCGGTTGACGAGAGCACGCAGGTCCATCGTTTCGGGATATCGAGGCGGAAGACGAAAACCCTTTCCACGGCGACACTCTGGGCCGCGGAAGCTAGCGCCCGTCCAACCGAGGCAAGCTAACGTGCGGTCCAGACGCGAAGAGGCGGTTCCTCATCCCTCGATAGCGGAATCCCTGGTTGATCAAGTCCATTTTGATTGGGGTCCTGAGGGAAGGACGAGGCACTCGATGCCGGAGGGGCATCAGGCAAGATGCCCGAAGCCCGAGTATAGGACATAGGCTCCAAACCGGTGCCTGTAGAGATCGCAAACTGGTCTGCGAACACCGCGCCAGGATTCGACGTGCAACGGCCGTCGGTGCCGGTCGAGTCGGGCGGACAGAAATCGGTTTTCGCCCCAATCGAATCGGCCGTGACCTCGTAGAACACGGATCCGAAGCCAGAGAGCCGCCCTTGCGTGTTGGCATTGGCGCCCATCACCGCGTCGAAGTAGCCCATCGCCTGGTTGCTTCCGTCAATCGCCACGTTGTCGAAGCTTCGCCCTCCGACACCTTGCACGACGACGATGGTGCCTTCGCCTTTCGCGTAGACGCCTTGGGTTCCACTCGCCGCGACGCAAGACGGCTCGAACTGGTTCGTCGAGTTGACGGACTCGCAGCTCGACGAGACCCTGAGCTGTTTGCTCCGCTCGTACACATGGTCGTGACCTACCAAGATTAGGTCCACATGGGCTTCCACGAGCTCGTCGAAGAGGTCCTGTCCCATGGGACAGTGTCCATCGTTGCCCACCGTGATGCACTCCTTGTGGACTCCCGCGATGACCCATGGGATGCCCGCGTCTCGGGCGCTGGCGACTTTGTCCTCGACCCACTCCGTGTGCGGTGATTTCCGGCTGTAGTTGTAATCGACGCCCGAGAGTCCGGCCGAGAGCAGGATGAATCGCGCGAGGGGCTTCTCCCGAGGGTAGTCGAAGTAATACTCGTAGCCGTAGCCGGGAGTCCCTTTACCCGCGACCATCGGAGAGGAGAGCGGGTATGGACAGCTCGCGACGTACTGCGACATGTTTCCGTCGGCGTTGCTCCCGTCATCACCGGCGATGATGACAATCTCCGGCACGAGCCGTTTCATTTGCGTGCACCAGCCGGATGCGCTTGTCGTGTATCCCAAGTCGCCCAGGGCAAGGAAGAACGACATTCCAGCCGTTCGAGCACGTCCCACGAGGCCGAGAGAATCGTTATTGCCCGGTCCCCCAAAGTCTCCCGCGGCGGCAAACGTGAAGTGCGTGGCCGACTCGTCCTTCCAGCGCGGCCAGGAGGTATCGAACGGATTCTTTTGGACCGCTCCCTTCTGGAACAGGACCCATCCCGCGGACACGGCGATGAGGAGGGAGAGAGCGAGGACGGCGACCGCTCTCCGACGCAAGGTGGCGGACCCGTGCCGCTTTCTTGGGATCCGTCGCGGTTCCTTGATGTCGCTGCCCGCGATCGATGCCTGTTTCGGAGTTCGATCCACCTGTCCGCCTTCGAGGGCCTTCATCCATGTCAACGCCTTCCTAAGTTCCTCTAACAGCTCCTTGTCGGAATCGGGCTTGACGCGGACGGCCCACGGGCGCGCCTCCACGCTGTCCCCGGAGCTGCCGAGCGCTCCAAACTTCCGCGTCGCTCGAGCCAAAGCCCTCGCCCTTCCGCGAAAATCGACCCGTCCCGCTCGGGGTCCCTCATACGTCGCGGCCATCCCCTTCATGCGATCCGGGCTCGTACGAGATCGGTCCTATCAAGGCTTGGTCGCCAACTGAGGCCTATCTGGCCCCGATTGTAATCAGGTCGGCCACATGTTGGGCCAGTTGTACCACAGAGGTGTTTTGACACTTGTCGAATTCGGTCGGCGACAACTCAGTTCCTTAGGCGGGATGGGTTTTACACGGCGTCGAGTTGGTTGTGGGGCGCCTCCTCGGGAGCTCCCCGATCAATCTGGGCCTCGTACAACCGCGCGTAGACTCCTCCTTTCCCTAGGAGATCTTCGTGGGTCCCGACCTCGGCGATCCCTCCATCCTCGAGCACCACGATCCGGTCCGCATCCATGATCGACGAAAGCCGGTGCCCGATGATGATCATCGTCCTGCGTTGTGCAAGCTTGCGTAACGCGTCTTGGATGAGCGATTCCGATTCGGAGTCGATGTTCGATGTCGCCTCATCAAGTATGAGGATGCTCGGGTTCTTCAGGAGAACACGAGCAATCGCAATCCGTTGCCTCTGGCCGACGGACAGGGTGACTCCGCGCTCGCCAATCTGCGTATCATATCCCTTCGGCATGCCCTCGATGAAATCGTGGGCATTCGCGGACTGCGCTGCCAACACGACGTTCTCCTCCGATGCGTGAACGTCGCCATACATGATGTTCTCCCGAATCGATCCGGAGAAGAGGACCGGCTCCTGCATGACAAGGCCGATCTTGTTCCGCAGGCAACTCAAGCTCAACCGATCGAGGGGGTATCCGTCGATAGAAATCCGGCCCGCGACCGGCTCGTAGAACCGGAGGAGCAGGTTGACGATCGTGGATTTGCCCACACCGCTCGATCCGACGACCGCAACCGTCTCCCCAGGCTCGATCGTCAACGAGAAGTCTTCGAGCACGTATCGGTTAGGCCGATATCCGAACGTGACCCGGTCGAACTGGATGCGTCCCTCGATCGTCTGCGGCACGAGACTTCCGGGGGCCTCCAAGATTTCCACCTTCGCATCCATGAATTCGAAGATGCGGTCAGCGGCCGCCACGGCCTTCTGGACCGTGAAATTGACCTTGCTGAGGACGACGAGAGGCTTGAACACCTTGTCCATGTACCCTAGGAAGGCAACCGCTACTGCGACCGTCAGGTCGCCGCTAATCACCGCCGGCGCCGAGAACCAGACGAACACCGCGAGGGAGCACAAGGTCAGGAAATCCACGGTCGAAGAATAGGCTCCGGAGAGCCGAGCCAGGCGGACCTTGGCCCGGGCGATCGCCCAGGACCGATCGCGAAAGGCGTTTGCCTCGTGGTGCTCCATCCGGAAACTCTTCACGATACGGAGCCCGGAGATGACCTCGAAGGCCTTCGCGGTGAGTTCGGCGACCGCTTCGCGGATTTTTCTCGAGGACTGTTTGATGGACTTCTTGAATCGGTTCACGACGATGACCATGACGAGGGCGGGGGGCGTAACGAGTAGAGCGAGTCTAGCGTTCACGAAGAACAGCAGGCCGAGGGCGCCCGCGACCATAACCGCGTTCGAGAGGAAATCGGCGACATTGTCCGTGAGGACCCGTTCTACTTCGTTCGTGTCGCTGACGACGCGGGAGATGAGTTCGCCGGAACGCGACGTATCGAGGAAGCTCATGGGCATTCGCTCGATGTTCTCGTATAGATCGGATCGGAGTCGGTGCACGGTCTTCTGAGCCAGGATCTCCGACAGATAATCCTTGACAAACGAGGAGACCTCTTTGACGGCGAAGGTCGTGCCGAGCAGGAGGAGCACATTTGGAAGGAGCTCCACGTGCCCCAGCCGAACAACCTGCCCGATGAAGAGAAATGCAAGGATCCACACCTGCGTTAGGTCCATCAGGGCGGCGATGACGAGTCCTGCCATGATCCCGGCCGCATAGGGCCAGTGCGGCCTCACATAGGACAAGAGCCGCCGGAGGGTTTGTTTCCGACCCGGTTCTGAATCGCTCCGAACCGTAGATGGGCTGGTCCCAGTGACCTGCGAGGGAGAGATTTCGGACCTGGACCGGCTCGGGGAGCTGAGGACGTGGGCCCGGACCCATCGCCGCCTTTCTTGAGTGGCGATGACGCCCCAGATTCCCCAAGCGAGAACCGGTGCGGCAATCTGCAAGAGTAAGAGCTGGAAATCGGAGAGGAATGAGCGACCGAATTCCCGTGGGAGGGCGAACAACGCCACCTGGATGTTGTAGGCGGACGCGAGATAGCCCAGCAGCCACGCAAAGGTAGAGAGGCCGGTGAGGATCACCGCGACCGACTTGGCGATCCAGCGACGTCGGGTCGTGGGGAGGTCCCGAAAACGAACGCTTCCTGATTCGGAAATCGACATTGGGGGCACGCTGGTCGACCGAGTCCCGCGCCCACCAGCAGACGCTCTCGGCTCGCTGAGGGACCTCAGCTCGTCTAGGAGCTCCGCGTACCGCTCGTCCGTGACGCGAATCTGGTCGAGCAGTTCCGAGTACGTTCGTTCGGCCGCAGGCCGATTCTCCTCCCCTCCATCAACACGCTTCCGCGGCGATCGTCCCTCCTGGTCCTCCGGTCCCTCGTCTGACCCGGTCAATCAGGGACCTCCTCGCAGGCGCGTTGTGCCGCTTCGATGATCCAAGCGAGCGTTTCCCGCCAACCCGGCTCTTGAGCCCGGAAGATGCCTGCCGCCACCTCAAGGAAGGCGGCTGCGCTGTGCAGGGGGAGACGTTTGCGCCACGAACTCGGCGCGTGCCGGAAGTATTCTTCAACGAAGGCGGCCGCCGCTGCACAAGCCCGATCTTCGGGCATCGAACGCATCCCGGCCCTGCTTGCCAGGTGAGCGAAAAATGATGCCACGTCTCGAACCGGGTCGCCGAACGCGACCGAGTCGAGATCGATGAAGAGCACCTGCTGGCCGGACACAAAGAGATGGTCCGGCTTGAGATCCCCGTGAATCGGCGTAGGCGGTGCCTCTTGCAAGCCAGCAGTCACTTCGGCCATGATCGCTTGGATCGCATCCCGCGCCTCGGGGCACGTCCACTCGACGAGAGTTGCCGCCTTTCGAATGGTTTTCAATGCGTCCGTGAGCGATTCGTGCCGGGTGGCCGGGATATGGTCTTGATGGAAAACTGCAAGAGCCCGAGCGACGGGTCGTACCGCCTCGGCCGGATCTCCCGCGCGAAGCAGCAGTTGGGTCAGCGGAGCGCCGGGAGCTTCTTCCATCACAAGGGTGCGGTGCTCGCTCAAATAGGCAATCGGCCGAATCACGTCGTAGGGCTGTGGTCCGCCTCCGGCCTTCTCGGACATCAATCGCAGGAACTGCCATGTTTCCGCACCGCGCTCGTTTCGATACACTTTCAAGTAGGAGGCCAAGGTCTCACGCCGATCCGACTGGACATCTCGTGCCCGTATTGAGTAGCGGAGAACGGCCCCGCGCTCGGTTCGGTACCTCGCCGTTTCGATTGTCCGATCTTCCACTTCCCATTCGCCGGGACCGATGCGGGCCAGGAGTAGGGGGTCAACGTCGCGCCCAACCGCTCCTATCATCGGCCCGAGGGTCCGAAGTCTCCGATCGTAGGGAAAGATCTGGACCAGCATTCGGAGGCCAGGAACGATGCTGACCGGTTCGAACGTGAGCCACTCCGAAGGAATTCCTCGGCGTGGATCCTTGGCCTGCATCTCTTGCCACCGCCGCTCGGCTTTGCTTTCGTCAGCATACAGGACCCCAGTCACCGGCTGGTCCCACCGGCGACCCGTAGACGGCTCGGCGATGCGGAGGGTGTATTGTAACACATGACGAGACTTTGACTGCCGGCACCGGAAGCGGAACGGCTTGCACGCTTGGATTTCGTACTTCTTGTTCGCGACCGGCTTCAGTTTGGCTCGGAAGACGTCGAGCATCAGGTCGGGGTTCGCCGCGATCGGGAGCTGCGGAAAGTCGGGATCGAAAGGGAACCCGTCTGTTCGGCCGGGGTCGAACCGTTCGTCACTCCCCGAATGGGATGCACGATCCGAGTCCAGGGGCTGGACCGAGGTCGGCGGCGAATTCCGTTGTTCCGGTTGACCGCGCATGGCTATTCCATCCCCAGCAACTGGACCGCTTCCGCTTGACGTTGCCGAACCGCGTCCGGATGTTGGTCTCGGCTCTTGCTGAACAGCAATCCGTGAATTTTCCGCAACAAAGTTGCCCGCTCATACCATGCGATCCGTGAGTCCAAATCCGAGTTGGGCGGAGACCAATGGATGTAGGACCTGAGGACCGACGCGCGCGCGGAGGGGAAATCCCTCAGGATTTCCGGCCTTTTGATTGTAGTTCGGAACAGCTGTGCGAATAGGTTGCCCAGGTCGCACGCCGGGTCACCTAGCGCGCATTTGTCGAAATCCAACACGACGACGTGGCCCGCCCTCCAGAGGAGATTGGCAGGGCCGAAGTCGCCATGGACGAAGGACGGCGCCGAGGGAAATGGCGGTGCATCGCGCTCCAGGGCATCGAGGGCGCTCTCGAGGGAACTAGCTTCGCTGGGGAACCGTTCGCAAAGATCCCGAACTCTTGGCCGGATATCCTCGAGGACGGTGTTCGGAAAGAGCGTCCGAGTCGGGGCGATGGGAAGGGAGTGCAAGGTCGCCAGCGCGCGCCCGATCGCGGCTAAAATCGTCTGCGTGTCGTGTGCAATCGCCGTCGTCATCGACTCGCCCGACTCGTACGTCAACAACAGAGACGCCGTGGTGCGTGGTAAGCGAGGACGCTCGGAACCGCGAGACCGAATTCAGCGTGGGCGTTCGACTCCCCCAGCTCGCGAAGGACGGTGGCGACTCTGCGGGCGTCTTCATCCCGATCGTAAAATTTGCCGACCCATTTGTATCGACAGATATGGGGACCTCCGGCCAACCGGGCTTCTAGCTCATAGCGGACCACGCGCCGTTTCCCGAACCGCGTGAAGGTATCGTCCGCGGTCCAACCCTCGAGCCGAGCGCCAACTCCCTCCAATTCGCGCAGCGCTCCGCTCAATACCGCGTGGGTCTCGTCCGGTTGGAGCGTCCCGGCCGGATTCATGCCCATCCCTCCGTTGACAGTTGCTCCCGGGCATCGGCTCGGCCACCCATTCCCTCTTCGCTCAGCCAGCCAGAAACGTACGCGGTCAGGTTTGAAGCTCCGTCGAAGGAGGGGATAATCTTTCGAACGAGTCGAGCGTGCTCCCGCGGATCCCGCGTCAACGCCCATTCCAGAGCCTGGGCGAGGCCTTCGCCCCCGTTCAGGTCTTTGGGGTGGATCCATCGAGCGAGGCCGTGCGCTGCGAGGGTCTCGGCTCGGATCTGCTGCTCGATTTTGTGCGTGGACCGGGGCACGATTACTAGAGGTCGACCGACAGACAGTGCTTCGCACACGCTGTTGTATCCGCCCATGCTGACGATGGCGTCGGCCGCGGCCATGAGCTGAAAATTGTCGGCCCGGGTAAGGACGCGGCACGTCGCCGTGGCTCGCGCGCGAAGTTTCTCCTGCTGTTCGAGAGGCATGAGCGGTCCGGTCACGAAGACGGCGTTGAGATTGGGATGGACCGACTGCAAGTGTTGGACGGCCGTGTACGCGGCCTCCAGCACCGGATACCCGTCGATTCCTCCGCCGACGGTCGCGACGACTAGGGGTCCTTTCGAAGGGACGTGGTACCGCTCACGAATCTCGTCTATATTCGTACACTCGACATCCCGGACGACGTACCCGCAATAGTGCAACTTGGGACGCACGGACGGCGGGATGGCATAGGCTTCCGCCACGTCATACATGTCCCGCGAGCCGTATACGGCGATGCCGTCGTACACGTTCTCAAGGGCGTCGTAGACCCCCAGGTCTCGCCACTGGGCCCGAATCCGAGTGACACCGTCCATGATGTCTCGCAGGCCGAACACGAACTTCGTCGAGGGGGACTTCTCCTTCAACGCGTACAGGCCTTCCCGAAACTCCCCTTTCCGACCGAGGGGTTCATGGTCGACCAGCACGAGGTCAGGGACCAACGAGAGCGCAGCCTCTCGCAGGATTCGGGATCGGACGTGGATCCGGAAATGATCGATGGCCGCCTCATGTTCCGCTTCCGTCTCGACCATCGTGGTCGGGCTCATTCGCCTGGGCAACTTCAGGTAGTCGCAACGTTCAGGGAGGGTGAACTCCCCGATCACCGGGGACTCCGTCGTGATGTAGGCGACTGAATTCGGATGGGCCGCGAGGAGATGCTTGGCGATCGTCGTGGTCCGGGTGATGTGCCCCATCCCTTTGCCATCCTGGGCGTACATCAGAAACGTGCGAATCCCGTTGCTCATGGATGCGGTCATAAGGGCAGAGGCATGTCGCCCGGCGTGTGGGTGAAGGGGGCGTCCAGCAGCTCCGCGACCATCGCCGGTATCCGGGTCAACCCGTCGAAATCGATCCGACTGCGACTCGCTGGAGGGGGTCCCAGATCGCTCGCGAGCCACTCCGTCAACGCCTCAGGGGTCAGGGCGCCCGGATGCAACACGTCAACCAAACCGAGGTCGCGGAGGCGTTGGGCGCGGATCCACTGCTCGGATTCGGGTTTTACCCGAGGCACGATCAAGGCGTGTTTCTCAAACGAGAGGGCCTCACATACCGTGTTGTAGCCTCCCATAGCGATGATCCGGTCGGCGCGATCGATCAACGGTGTCGGGTCGTGCACAAAGTCCAGGACGCGGAACTGAGAGCGTCCCTTGGCCTCGAGGCGGATGTGCTGGCGCTCTTCCCAGGGCATCAACGGACCGGTCACAACGACACCCGTCGTATCGAGAGGCAAATCGCTCTGAACGAAAGCCTCCGCGAGGGCACCTCCGTCGTATCCACCTCCAACGAGACACAACGCAATCTTACCCGACGGAAGATTCGCGACGAGGGGCGCAGCCTCTGCCTTCGCGTACTCAAGCCGCGGGCGTTGGTCCAAGTATCCCGTGTGTCGCGCCTTCGTCACCACGGACTCCACGAGATCGTATTCGCGAAGCGGGTCGAAGACGGTGGGATCACCGTAGATCCAGACGGAGTCGTAGAAATTTTCGATCGCGACGATATTTTCATGGCTCGCCCACGAACGCTTGACAGTCTCCGGGTCGTAGAGCACATCACGGAGACCAAGGACCAGGCGGGTCTTACCCCGTCGTTTCAAGAATTCCAGGGTTGGAGCGAGTTCACCGGCGACACCGAGGGGCAAGTAATCCACGACCAACAGGTCCGGGTCGAATACTTCCATCGCACTGCGGATCACCCGGCTCCGCAAGGCGATGAGTTCTCCCTCGGAAACATCGAGGAGAAAACGCGGGTTGTAGCCACCGTCGGCTTCACGACGGAGCGCGGGAAGCGTCACACAGTCCACGCCGGGAGGCATGAGGAGCGCTCCGGCCTGCCAGGCTTCGGCAATCAACATGACGTCTGGCTGCAGCGTGGAATGGCGAAGGGCTTGGGCGATCGAAGCGTTACGTCGAATGTGACCGAAGCCGACCATTCCCTGCGAGTACAAGGCAATGCGCGGCACCCTGGCAGAATTGGCGGAAGGCGCGGGATGACTCGGCGCGGCCGGCCATGACGTATCCGGACTGGGCACCTGAGCGATGGCGACCATCCTATTCGCTCCGGCGCACTCGTATTCGCATCGGAATGCGCGCCGGGTTAAGATCGCCCGAAGGCTTTCCAAGGGACTTCGGGTTGTGTTCGCACTTCTTTGGCCGTTGTTGTCTCCTTGCGTGCAAAACCGACATGGGTCTCTACGCCAACTACGCCTCGGACAGCGCGAGTGCTATTGAGAAACACGTATTCTTGTGAGTAGCAATGGGCACCTTTGTATTCACTCGGCACACCCGGTCGGCTGGCCCGGCTCCGGATCACCGAGAATCCAATTGGTAGGGGACCACCCGGAGGAAACGGTCAGTCCTCGATGACCTTCACGCTTTCTCCGCCGTGTCGCGTCTCCCGCGGACGCACTTCCACCATCAAAGGCATCTGAAGTCCGCCCCCCGTCATGATGGCGACTCCGATGGGAAGGCGGGAGATTTCCTCCGCCATCGATGTCGTGAGCCCTTCAACACTGGCGATGATCGCCTTTAGATCGTTCGGGTTCGTGACTTTCAGGATGACTTGGGTGTTGCACTGGCTCAGCACGTTCTTGTCGACCTTCGCCGCCCGCTGGGTGATGATCACAAGGCCCAATCCAAACTTGCGACCCTCGGAAGCCAAGGTTCGGAACACCTTCGACGACGCGACCTGCCCGACCTGCGGACAAAAGTTGTGGGCCTCCTCGACGACCAGCATCATGGGCGGGATTCGACCGAGCTTTCGTAATTCGAACATCGCGGTCGCCAGGCGATTCACGACGAGTTCCTGGATATCCGGTGGGACCCCTTTCAAGTTGATAATCGTCGTCTTCCCTTTGATCACGAGTTCGTCGATTCGGGTCCCTTCCTTGGCAAAGATTTCGACTTCGCTCAGGTACTCGAGTTCGTCGATCAAAGAGGCGTTTTGGGGATCCTCCTCGCGCTCGAGCACTCGGACAATGTCCCGAATCGTGTAGTCCTTCGTCGCCTGTCGCAGCAGGTCGAGGGCTTTGCGCAAGGCTGTGAGGTGGGTCCGAACCCTCGCAGAGCCGGTGAGCGACAAGATGTCTCGAGCGTCGAGGTTGCTCAGGGTGAACTTGAGCGGTCGACTCCCCGGATTCACCTTGGTGTCGGGCGAAAACACTTGGATTACGTCCGCGTAGGCACGGGGCTCGACATGAAATCGCGTGGCACCGTGAGGGGACTTCCCCTTCTCCCGGAGGGACGCGTATTCGCCGTGCGGATCAAGGATCACGCACGTCACGTGGTGTTTCATCAGCTCCTCGATGAGGACGCCCGCGATGTACGATTTCCCGCCTCCCGTTTTGGCCAGGATCGATACGTGCTTCTGGACCATCGCGTTGATGTCCAGATAGACGGGCACCTCATGACCCGCCAAGAGGCCGACGTAGGCGCCGTGTTTCTTGTCCTCCGTCAGGCCGATCACCTCTTCGATCGTCGCGGTCTCGGCGAGGTGGACAGGCTCTCCGGCGCGAAAGGGGGTCCTGGGAACCTGGAGAAGACCCCGATCGTCGCGGTATCCAATCACGCTGATCTGGGCGGACACCCGCTCCTCCACGTCGATGGGATTGCCGTCTCCGAGGAGTTGCGCACGGTCCAGGGAGAGATCCGTCTTCCGTTCGATCTCGTCGACCCGGCCAAGGACTATGCCGCACATCTCGTGCTGAACCTGCACGAACTCGTTCCGTTCCACGGCCTCCGCGACGGAACAGCGGAACGCGGTCGTGCCGATGTCGCCGTAGATCACGCCGACAAAACCGTCGCCATGGTGAGCGGAAGGCCTATGGTGGGCCGCGGATTCCATGCGTGCATCCCATGCGCGGCGCGATAACCGGGCGACGGCATAAATAGCTTTGTCCACGTGCGCGGGCGTCGCGCTTATGGAGAAAATGAGAATCGCGGATGATATTCTTGGGGCACCTTTTCATGGTGCACCGCGGACAATTGCAACGACAAGATGTCGACCGGGAAGGCGAATGAGACCCTTCACGTCCTGTTCGGGAAGGCGTTCCTCCTCGAATTGGAACGGGGCGATCTCGAGACTGCCGCGGTCTTCGCTCGTGCCTTTCTTCTGAGGAAGGCGTTGATGGTGAAACGCCCAAACGTCATGTTCGCCCGCGGCCGAGCCGCTTCTCGATCGCCGAAATCGCGTCGTCGCTGACGACGTCCGCGGACCGAGCGCCGTCGAGGACGGCAAAGCGACGGGACCTCGCGAGTCGGTCGTAGTTCGCCGCGACCCGACGAAGGAGGGCGAGGTCTTCGAACCGGATCTTCGTCGGTCGATCCTTAATCCGTTCCATCCCGAGTTCCGGGGAGACTCGGAGGAGGATCGTGAGATCGGGGGACAGAAGCCATCCTCGACTCGCATTCTGCAGGAACCGAATCGGATCCGGAATGACGCCGACCAACCGTGCGCCCTGGTATGCGTACGTGGAGTCCGCGTACCGGTCGCAGAGGACCAGGTCGCCCTTCTCGAGATGGGAGCGGATCTGCGGGATGTGGGCCGAACGATCTGCGAGAAACAGGAATGACTCCGTGATTGCGTTCGCGTCCTCTTCGACGCCTCGACGGACCACGTCTCCGAGCCAGCCGGTTGTGGGCTCCTTCGTCAGGAAGAGGGAATGACCGCGGGACCGAAGTTTCTCCAGGACGAGATGGCTCACAGTGGTCTTCCCGGAACCATCAATCCCTTCGAATGTTACGAAGCCGGACAACAAGATCGAGGACAACGGTCGGGCCGAGCATTAAACCGTTGTTGCGACGCGCCGTTCTCTGGCCCGCACAACGTTTTTATAGAGTGCGACGGCTCCGTGCCGCGCGGGGACCGGCTCGGGAGGCGTGTACGATTTCATGGAAGCTTCGTCCAGATTTACGGCGCATTTCCGATGGAGGCGACCGAGAGGCCCGGTGTCGAAAATGCCACACCCGCATCGTCCTCCTCCCGGATGATCGACGCCAAGGATATTGTTTCGACTGTTACGATTCGCTCGAGGTTCGTTCCATCGCGGCGTTCTAGTCGGTCGCTTGGCCCACGAGCTCCCGTCGACGTTCTTGTCGCTGTTGCTTCCACCGCTTGACGTCCGCCTCGATCCAGGCCCTGGGTCGGCCTTGGGCCTTCAACCAATCTTCGTTAGGTTTCCAGACGATGTCCCAGTACCGAAGGGCTTGCTCGACCTCGTCGGTCACGTCCTCGGCCGACGGAGATTGGTCTTCCACAGCCTTCGCCCCGGCTTCCCATGCCCACGCTTTCAGGTCCTCCAGGAGGCGTGACTTCCCCGCGCTCTCCCAGACGAGTGCTGCGCTTCGCAGAAGGTCCCGTTCCTCGTCCCGATCGAAGACGGCGGTGACGCGCTCCGTGCCGCTCGCCCAGAACGGTCGGTCTAGGCTCCCCCTCCATCGGAGCCCATGCTTCGCTAGGAGGCGCTTGAACGACTCCTTATGCTTCGAGTAGACATCCCCCACCATCTCGAAGCGAAATCGCATGCGCGCACATGGAGGCAGTGCCTGATAGTTAACGATTTCGCGCCGCGACCGTGCACCGCAAGGTTCCAACCCGCGGAATCTCCGCTTCGAGGACATCGCCGGGGCGGATCGGCCACACCCCCGCGGGGGTTCCGGTCGCGATCACGTCTCCGACTTCCAAGGTCATGATCCGGGAGGCCGCCTCAATGAGCTGCGGGATCCGGAACACCATTTGGTTCGTGTTCGAATCTTGCCGCACGGCGCCATTCACACGAAGGCGAATCGGAAGCCGGTGTGGATCGAGGTCCGGATCTGCGGCGACGGCCTCCGATACCGGAGCAAAGGTGTCGAACCCTTTCGCAGCGGTCCATGGGGAACCTTCCTCCCGGGCCTTCGCTTGCAGGTCCCGCGCTGTGATGTCGAAGAACACGGAATATCCAGCGACGTGGTCCATCGCGGAGGCGCTCGAAATGTCGCGGCCTCCCTCATTCAGGATGACCGCGAGCTCGGTCTCGACCTCGACCCGCATCGATTCCGGTGGGATCAGGATCGTCCCGCCTCCAAGAAGCAGCGCAGTTGTCGGTTTGAGGAAGAAGATCGGCTGGTTCGGAACGGGGGTGCCCATTTCCTTAGCATGATCCGCGTAGTTGCGGGCCACACACAGAATCTTCGAGATCGGGACCGTGCGATGCCCAATCGCAAGATCCCGAATCATCCGTCACCCCTTACATCCCGGTGCGTCCGAGAGCGCAGCTTGATTCGTACAAGCGTGATCGCCACGACCGCGAAGGAAACCCCGACCACGAAGCTGACCAGCCTTCCCAAATCCCCATATTGAGTCGCGTACAACTCTCCGAGGACCGCAACGAGGTTGAAGACCGCATGCATGATCACGGCGGTCAGGTAGTAAGGGACGAAGGCCCAAGCGCGACGCACGAGCCAGGTCTTCGCGAGACCGTATCCGAAAACCGCGGTCGAGCTCGCGTGGAGCAGAGAGGAGGAGAACGATCGGATCAAAATCTCCACTAGGGAAGCGGTGGGGCCGCTTTCTAACAACCTTGCAATCCCATAGAAAAGGTTCTCCGTCGCAGAGAATCCGAGGCCTGCCGCAGCTCCATAAACGAGGCCATCGAGCAGTTTCTGGATTTCCGGCCTGCCAGCTCGGACCCCGAGACCCTTGGCCGCCTCCTCCACGATCGGCGCGACAATCACGGCCCCCACGACGAGGTAGACAACGTCGGGGTCATGGAGACGCCGGGCGAGGAATTCGTTCAACGGTCCAACTTGACCGAGCGTGGCGCTGAGGACGAGGCTGAAGATGATCGCGATGATCACGCTGAACACGGCGCCCCAAAAGAAGGCCTTGAGGACAAGCCTCCAGGGCTCCCTTGCCTGTCGAGCCGTGTTCCGAATTACGGCCACGAACACGAGGGGCATCGTGAACGCAGAAACCAGCAGGACGATCAAGAAATAGGGCGAGTCTGCGACGCCTGCCACAATGCCACCCGGTCAGCGATCCCCGAATTCGCTGACCTCTTCTCGAAGCTTTGCATGGGCGGCTGCCAGGCGGGCGACCGGAACTCGAAAGGGCGAGCAGGACACATAGGTAAGACCGAGCGTGTGGCAAAGTTCGATGCTCGAGGGATCGCCACCGTGCTCGCCGCAAATCCCGACCTCCAGGTCCTTGCGGACCTTCCGGCCCTTTTGCACACACATCCGCATGAGCTGGCCGACGCCCTCTCGGTCGAGGGTCTGGAATGGATTGAAGGGCAGGATTCCCCGATCCACGAAATCGAGGAGGAACTTGCTTTCCGCGTCGTCACGGGAATATCCAAACGTTGTCTGCGTGAGATCGTTCGTCCCGAAGGAAAAGAACTCCGCGTGCTTCGCGATCTCGTCCGCCGTGAGCGCTGCCCTCGGGAGCTCGATCATCGTCCCGAATTTGTAGGGTATGGAAACGCCCTCTCGTTCCATGACCTTCTTCGCCTCTGCCTCGAGCGCGTCCCTCTCGATCTTCAGCTCGTTCACATGACCCGCCAGGGGGATCATGATCTCCGGCTTCACAACGACGCCTTCTTTGGTGAGCGCGCAGGATGCCTCGAAGATGGCCCGGACCTGCATCTCCGTAATCTCGGGGAAGGTAATCCCGAGGCGGCATCCCCGAAGGCCCAACATCGGGTTGGATTCCCGGTTCGCGGCGACGGCCTCGAGAAGGACCTGCTTCCCCGGTAGGAGCACCTCGATTCCGCGGCGAACATCCCCGTTTCCCGCTTTCGTGACCTCCTCGACGAATGCCTTGTCTTCGTCCGAATGAGCGTTGTGGATAAGCACGTCCGGGTTGCCCCGTGCCAATGTGAGCTTTGTCACTTGGACGAGCAGGCTCTCGTACTTCGGAAGGAACTCATGGAGGGGCGGATCGATCAGGCGGATGATCACCGGGAGTCCTTGCATCGCCCGGAGGATGCCGATGAAATCCTCCTTCTGCAGGCCACCGAGCTTCTCCAAAGAGCCCAGGTATCGCCGGGAGAGATCCCCAAGCACCGGTTCCAGGAGGGCGACGCGTTTCGAAAGGGCGTCCCGCTTCTCGTCCTTCGCGGTCTCGATTTCGGACTTGAGTGCCCGCATCTCGCGGGAGACCCGTCGATAGTCCGGCGCAGCGAGGATCATCTCGTGGACGATATCGAGCCGGTCCGTCTCCATGAACATGTGCTCCGTCCGGTCCAGGCCAATCCCCTGCGCGCCGAATTGCCGGGCGCGCTCCGCATCGCGAGGATAATCCGCATTGGCCCACACCTGGAGGCGCCGTTCTTCATCCGCCCACCCAAGGAGCGCCTGCAAGTCCGCCTCCTTCGTGAAGTCCGGATCAATCGTCGGGATTCGGCCTTCGAACACCTCCCCCGTACTTCCGTCGATCGAGACGAAATCCCCGCGATGGACGATCTTCTCGCCGACGCGGAACTGGGCCGCGTCGTAATCGACGGAGATGGACTCGCACCCGGTCACACACGGGATCCCGAGACCCCGCGTGACAACGGCGGCATGACTCGTGGCCCCTCCCCGCGCGGTGAGGACTCCCTTCGCGTGGAGGATGCCGTGGACGTCATCGGGAGAGGTCTCCAGGCGGACCAGGATGACCGGCTTCTTCTGATCCCGGCCCATCGACTCGGCTTCGTCCGGATCGAACGTCGCGAATCCCGCGGCGGCTCCCGGCGAGGCGTTGAGACCGCGTGTCAGATAACGTCCTTCCTTCCGAGCACCGACCTTGGCGCGCTCGTCAAACTGCGGAAGGAGGAGCTGCACCACATGCATCGGCTCGACGCGGAGGATGGCTTCCTGTTTCGTCACCAAGCCCTCACGGGCCATGTCGACCGCGATCTTTACGGCGGCCTTGGCTGACCGCTTCCCGGTCCGCGTCTGCAGCATCCATAGCTTTCCGCGTTCCACGGTGAATTCGATATCCTGTACGTCGCGGTAGTGCTTCTCGAGCAGCTCGGCGACGTCCGTGAATTGTTCATATACGGCGGGGAAGGTCTCTCGGAGCTGCGCGATCGTCATCGGGGTGCGGATGCCAGCGACGACATCCTCGCCCTGCGCATTCGGGAGAAATTCCCCATACAACTGCTTCTCACCGGTCGACGGGTTCCGGGTGAAGGCCACGCCCGTGCCGGAATCGGATCCCATGTTCCCGAAGACCATCGTCTGGACGTTCGCAGCGGTCCCGAGGTCATGCGGGATCTTGTTGAAGTTTCGGTAGTCTACGGCCCGCTTCCCGTTCCACGACCGGAAGACGGCGGCAATCGCCTGTTGCAGCTGCTCCTTCGGACCCTGTGGAAACTCCTCGGCCACCCGGTCCGCGTACAATCGCTTGAAATCCCCGACGACTCCGATCAGCTCTTCGGCAGACAGGTCGGTATCTTTCTTTGCGCCGGCCCTGCCTTTGTGGTCCTCCAAGATCGCCTCAAATGCTCGTCCGTCGATGTCCTTCACGATCCGACCGAACATCGCGATGAGCCGACGGTAGGCGTCCCATGCGAACCGGGCGTTCGAGACTCGCGCGAGCGTTTCCACGGTCGCGTCGTTCAGACCCAAGTTGAGGACCGTGTCCATCATCCCGGGCATCGAGAACTTCGCGCCGGACCGGACGGAGACGAGCAAAGGGTTCGCGGGATCGCCAAAGCGACGGCCGATCTTGGCCTCGACGGTCGAGAGTCCGTCCTCCACCTGCTTCCAGAGGCCGGGCGGAAAACGGCCGCTCCGCGCGTATGCATTGCAGGCCTTCGTCGTGATCGTAAAGCCCGGCGGGACCGGAAGGCCGAGCCGGGTCATCTCCGCGAGCCCGGCGCCCTTGCCGCCGAGCAGGTCCCGCATGGTGGCGTCTCCCTCCTCGAACAGGTAGACGTACTTCGGCAGCCCAGGACCCCTATCGCAGTAGTCTCGAGCGTTATATAACAATTATCCGAAGGCGGTCGGTCGAGCGTCCGAAGAGCCTCGCGAGTTTGGCAGGAGAACCTAGAATCCCATCTGATAGGCTTTGAGGTCCGCCCGTTTTCGTTCGAGGAATCGGTATACGGTCTTGTGCTCGCTGCCCCGGAGGAGCATGATGACCGCGTCCCGGGCGATGACCATCTCGAAGGTGCCTCCGATCAGGGCGATGGTGTGTCCCCACACGCTCACGTCGACGCCGGTCAGCTCCTCAATGATGCGCCGAGTCTTCCCCCGCGTCCCGATCAGGCGGGCCCGAATCTGGGCGACCCGGTTCTTCGAATGGGCGAAGTCCTTGATGTCGAGGACCTCCAGGTACGCGTCTTCGTCGAGGAGGCGGAACGCGCGGTCCTCCGAAAAGCCGCGAGCCATCGCATGGACGATATCGCGGGCCTTCAGGGCCAGCACCGGATCCGACGCGCCGGTCTCGTCGATCGTCACCTCGCCACTCATGGAGTCAACCGCGATCCGTGTCCCGGTCGACTGCTGGAGCCGCTGCTTCGTCACGCCATCCGGGCCAATGAGGACGCCAAGCCGTTCCGCAGGAATTCGAGCGTACAACATGTCAATCCTGCAGGATCGCCTGCTCGAGGGAGGCCGGGGTGGTGTCGACCCGGAGGCGTTTGAAGAACCGAGCAATGTTCGCGACGTCCCGGCGAAACCATTCCTCCGCATGGGGATGATCCAGGGGCACCGCCTGACCGACGTCGATCACGATGACGCGGTCCTGCCACCAGAGGAGATTGTATTCGCTCATGTCCGCGTGGACGAGCCGCGACTTCCGGATCGCGCGCAAGTTCGCGACGACGTCCTGGTACACGGCCGCGGGCGATTCCAAAGCCACTTCGCGGAGGGAAGGAGCGGGCGTGGTCTCGTCCCCGATATATGCCATGACCAACACGTTGTCGAGGACCCGTTCCGGGGTCGGGACGCGAACGCCGGCATCCTCCATGCGCACCAGGTTCTTGTATTCCTTCTGGGCCCAGGCGAAAATCGTCGGCTTCGTCGCCCGTTTCACGCGTTTGAACCGGGGATCGCCTTCGATGTACAGGGCAATGTTCCGGAAGGTCGCCGTGTTGATGCGATAAATCTTGAGGGCCTTCGCGCGGCCGGCAGCGTCCGTCGCATGGAA
>Ga0134109_10000026_pt1 | contig 17139 bp, 16 predicted proteins | sample 15_D_Rain_20_2_1_FD_94464 | JGI IMG/M metagenome (GOLD analysis project Ga0134109, IMG submission 94464) | Grasslands soil microbial communities from the Angelo Coastal Reserve, California, USA - 15_D_Rain_20cm_2_11112015 | ecosystem: Environmental > Terrestrial > Soil > Grasslands ...
CCCCCATCCGGGAGAGCCGGGGGCCATGGCTGCCATGTTCCCGCCGTTCGGGTTGAGATGCTGCGACTGAGGCGTCGACTGCCAGCCCGGCGCACCGACGCCCTTGCCCCAGCCGTCCTGGAGGGCTTGCTGCCCGGTGTAGCCGCTACCTAGGAACTGGTTGAGAGCGGCGCTCGGATCTGCCTGCGCCTTGCCGTAGTCGGTCCCGTTCGCGCCTATGCTACCAGGGTTCATCATGCCCAGCGCCCCATCGCGAGCGGTCTGGTAGGCGTTCGTTTCCTGATTGCGCTGCGTCGCCGCAGCTTGGTACTGCGGGTCGCTCTGGTTAGAGATGAATTGCGCACGTCGTGCGGCAGCCGCCGCCGGGTCAGACGGGAGCTGCGAGTATGGGCTACCGGCCTGACCAGCAGCCCATTTGTCGTACACGGAGCCCCAATCGGTATTATCTGCCATTTTCGTGTGCTCCCTTACGAGATTACCACCCAATCGCCCGCTATGGTACCCTCGCTGGCGCGACGGTGAAGTCGGCCGTAATCGTCACCGTCCAATTGCCCGCCGCGTCAACCGCGAACCCGACGGTCGCGACGCGCCCGCGCGTGGCCGCCCGGGCCAATTGCTCGAGCAGCTTCAACGGAGAGCGGCCCGCAGCTCTCGGGACGGGGATCGTGATCGATGTGACGCTCATGCGATGAAGTTCACGATGAGGAGGCCCTTTGTGCCGGCGCCACCATTGGTCGCCGCGCCAGCTGCGAGCGAGGCCGAGCCAGAGCCGCCGGATGCGTACCCGGTCGCAACGCTGCCATTGCTCTGCACGTTGGGGCCCTGGCCACCGACGCCGACTGGGGATGCGCTGCCGCCGTCGCCACCGACGCCCACGTTCGCGTTGAATCGAAGTCCCGAGCGACCGGGCTCGCCCGGGCTCAGGAGGTCACCGCCGGTGCCCGCCACTCCGAGGCCGCCGAGAACGACCGCTGCGGCCACGCCGACAGCAAGCGTCCCGCCGCCGAGACCGCCCTTCGCGGTCATCGTCAGGGCGCCGGTCGTCAGCACCAGGTCGCCACCCGTCGCCCCGGCGGCGCCGCCTACGCCGCCGGTCCCGGCCGCGCCGATGGTGAGCGTTGCGCCAACGTCGAGCCCCGCGGGCAGGTAGGCCGAGAAGTATCCGCCCGCCGCCCCGCCGCCGCCGACGGAGGTCGAGATCAGGCCTGCCGCGCCGCCGCCACCGCCACCGCTACCCCATCCCTGCACGATGCAGGGAAATCCTGCAAGGCTGCCGGCGACTCCCGTGAAGTTGCCGGTGAAGATCTGCTGTTGCTGCGTCTGCACGACGCCCGTGAATTGCTTCACGTCGATGCACAGGGGGCGCGGGTCGACGTAGAGGTCGTCAGCGTTGAGGGCGTATCCGACGACCGTGCAGACCGACCAGTCAGTTGGCTGCGTCGGGGACAGGCCTGTCGGACCCAGGTACCAGGGTTGTCCGAGGGACGTAAACCCCGGCCTTCCCGTCAGCGCTCCTGGGCAGATCCCGCGCAAGGTCACGACCGAGGCCGGGAAGTCCGGGTTCGTCTGGAACGAAAAGTTGTCCGACGGCATCACCGCGATTGCGAGAGACGCCTTCGGGGACGACGTGTCGCAATTATCGACGGGGATTTGTGCACCGATGGTTATATCAAGGTCAAACGGAAACACCGTCCCGGGTGCGACGTATGGAGATACGGTAGGCTCTGAGGCCACCCTAGTTTGAACGGACTCGATGCAACCGCCGTAAATTGGCATGTCTGTCTCTCCTTAGCGTTACCAGCAAACAACCTCGACCATACCGGAACCTCCGGCACCGCCCGAACCGCCTAGTCCACCGCCAAAATTGGATGCGCCGCCGCCTCCGCCGCCTCCGCCAGGGAATCCCCCGGTTGCCCCGTTCCCTCCAGAGCCAGTGCTCTGCGAGGCCCCGCCGCCGCCGCCGACGCCGGTGTTTTTGGGCGATGCTGGCGGGTTGATGGCGTTGGGGGCGCCGACGGTTCCCTTGGCGCCACCTGTCTGTCCGCCGACCGAGCCTCCTACCGCGCCGGAGTTGGCGGCCCCGGTGGCATCAAAACCGCCCCCGGCCCCGCCGCCGCCGCAATTGAGATTGCTCAAACCCCCCGCGCCTGACGAAGCGCCAGTGCAGCCGCCTCCAGATCCGGGCATTGTCTCCTTACCTGTGCCCGGCCCGGTGGTTCCAATGGCATTCAACCCCGAGGCGCCTGGCCCCCCAATAGCGGGGCCGTTGCCGGCGTTCCCATTGGAGATGAGGTCGGCGCCGGCTCCACTTCCGGATGGCTGACCTACGCTGCCTCCACCGCCGCCGCCGCCGCCCTGGCCGCGAAGCAGAACATTGCTGGACACGCGAAAGTTGGAACTCGTGCCCGTCAGGCCATTGGCTCCAGCTCCCGCGCCGCCTGCCGTCGCAACTGTCGCCGCGGAGACGGTCACGGTCGCAGTGGCCGGCATCACCGAGAAGTCGACGATTTCGACGAAGCGAGCTCCAGCGCCGCCGCCAGCGCCGCCAGATGCTACGGTCGTCGCCGGCACGCCGCCGGGTCCGGCACCGCCAGATCCACCAGAGCCAACGCACACGATTCGCGCCTGAGTGTAGTTTCCCACGGGCCGCGTCCACGTGAACGTGCCTGGCGTCGTGAACAGCTGACGATCGGTTGCGACGAGGCCCGGTGCGCTGACGATCGGGTCTGACGCGGTGCCGGTGATCGTGATATTGGTACCGCCGGCGACAGAGGTCACGCGTTCGCGGAGGGCCGCGAGGACCTCCTTGTGTGACATGTTCTCCGTGATCGGGCGACTCATGCGGCGGCCTCTAGATCAGTCACGTCGTCCGCCAATTTGGCAATAGACAGGTCGTCGGTCCCCGAATAGCGCACCCAGTAGCGGCGGCGACGGAAGATGCCCCCGAAGCGCAGATCGATGGACGAGAGGGTGTCGTATGGCTGGCCCAGGCCGATTACCTTGAAGTCCCCGAAGCCCAGGTTGTCGTCCTCCACGGCCACTTCGAGCTGACTTGACGTCGCGGCCAAGGGGGTCGTTCCGCGATGCAGGACCACCCGAACTCGCGCCGAGCGCTTGCGGTTGTCGGTACCGAAGTCCTGCCAGCCAGTGACGATCTCGCCGAGGATGGTCCCGCCGAGGTCTTGTCGGTTCGCGGTGTCGAGCTTGTACACGCCGGCTGACCCGGCGGCCCCAACGAGGTTCGCATTCTGGCTGTCCCAGAAGGCGTGCGTGGCGACCGGCCATGCGGTGTTGGCCGAGACGCCGTCATACAAGGCCCGCTCGGTCCACTTCTTCGCGGTGTAGTCGAAGGCCCAGGCACGCCCGGCGGTCGGGAAGACCCAGACGAGGCAACCGTTGCGGTCGGTGTCCTCGCGATACCCGAAACTATCGCTCACGGTCCCGAGGTCGCGCAGGTCGCGCTGGATGGCCTCCCCAACGGGCTCGAACGACCGGCCGTCCGACTGGATGAAGCGGCGCTTGTTGTCGAGCCAGAAGTAGTTGTTGTCGAACCGTACGATGCTGCCCTCGGCGCTGCACCCGACGTTGAGGGTCGAAATGCGCTGAAACGGCGTCAACGGGTCAGTCGAGATGCCGTGAATCTCCAGCGTCGACGTCCCGAAGAGAGCCAGTTCGGCCGTGTTCTCCGTGATAGCGACGAGGCCGTCAGGGCGGGCCTCGGCGGTGATGAAGTTCAGCGCCGGCCAGGACGAGTCGACGCCTTCGCCGAGGTCGCTATAGCGGTAGCGGCCGGGGTTCGACAGGTCGAGAGCGACGAGCCTCTGGCCGAGGTTGGCGATGTGGGTCGTGTTCGGCGACGATCCACCGAGACGCGCAGTCAGTCCGACGCCGGTCCATTTCTGGATCGCCAGCCCACCGGCGATGTAGAGGAAGCTAGCTGACTCGGCGAAGACCGGGCGACCGATTCCGGCAAGCTTGGTGGCGGCCGTGGCGTCGCTAAGAGATTGCCATACGGTCGGCGTCAGGTCCGGTAAGGCGTAGATCAGACGGTCGGAGTCAACGCCAATGATCCAGGTCTTCCAGCGGTATAGGCCGATGAGCGGCGCCGTGCCAAGCCCAGTAGTTGAGTACGAGACGAGAGCTGGCCTGATGCGCTGGACTCCCGCTACGTCAGGAAGGAAGTTGACGAGCTTCGACGTAGCAGCGCTCATCGGATCGGCAGTTGAGACAAGGCCGGCTGATATATCGACGGCGCTTATCATGACTAGATGGCGACAACTCCCGATCTGCAAACCTCTCGCGTTACGGTGCTGATCGGGTCGTACTCAAACGTCATGATAATCATATTTCCGGTCGCAGGGTTCGGGACCGCGCCGCCCGCGAGTTTATATTGCGCGGCGAACGCCCAGGTGACTCCCGCTCCTGAGGTGTTGATGCAGTAGAGCCTCCATGTCAGCCCGTTTCCCGTGGCGGCGATGGCGTTGACGGTGATCGTGATTCCAGCCGCCGTTCCGTTGGCTCGTATCGAGCTGGCCTGTAGCGGCAGCGGCGTAAAGTTGCCATTTACCGCGAATGTGTACCCAACTGGGGCAGTGGTTGCAGTGCGGGAGTCTAGAATGTCAGGAGTGATCGAGTTTCCCGAACCGTAGTCCACTTCTTGCACGGTAGCGGCGATCGACACGCCGTGACCGGCTCCACCTCCGCCGGAGTAGACGTTTCCTGTTCCAAGCTGGATTAGAGTCCCGGATGTTGACGTCAGCGCATGCCCTGTTGCTGCGCTAAACGTCGAGTTCGTCGACCGAAAGCTCGCACTTGATACCAGTGCGCCAGTATATCCTGCGAAGATCGAATTGGAGGCACGCAGGTCAGCGCCGGAGAACCCAGCGGCAGCGGCATTTGCAAAGTCTCCGGAAAGCTGAGAGCTATTCACGAACGCCACGCCAGCGCTCTTCAGTGCTACGCGGAAGGTGCCGTTTGAATTTACCCTGTCGACGTACAGTGTGTTGGAGCCGATTACCTCGATGGCGTTGCCGGTTGACGACGTCGCGTGCTGTACCACCAGGTCGGACACTATGTTTGTCGACAATCCGGACGGCCCACGGAATGTGATCCCATTTGCCGTGGCGTTGGTCTGTTTGATTATCGTGACCGTTCCTGCGCCGATGATAGCGACGTCAGATGCAGACACCGACAGCTCGGCCGAGGTCAGGAATGTGCCACCTGGTATGACGACGACGCCGCCACCAAGGGACTGCACGTACGTGATCGTCGCCTGCATGGCGGCCGTGTCGTCAGTGACTCCGTTGCCGACCGCGCCGAAGGACTTCACGCTGATACCGAGATCGGCGATGACGGACGTCATGTTACGCTCGGTCGCGTTCGATGCCTGCTTGAACTTCCAGAGCCCAGCCGACCCGCCGAACGCAGTGGACCACGCATCAAGCACGGTCTGAAGGCGTGTCTCGGTCCCGCCGTTGATGGCGGCCGACTGAATGTAATCAGACTCGGCGCGTGTCGTGTTGACGTTGCCATCAAACAACGTGTTCGTGTCGGTCGCGTCCTTGATAATGAGTCGCGTAGGCTGCTGCGTGTAGGCGGTCCCGGTTCCACCAGCAGACAGGATGAGCGGCGGCGTGATAGCGCCAGCGGCTTGCGTATCGGCGTAGACCGTGACGGGAGTGAGCGTGGCGGGCTGATAGAACCGGCACTTCGCCGAGGCCGCGGGCGTGCCGTCGGTGTTCGCGAAGCCAGCAGCGAGCATCTGAATCAACGAGACTGTCGCGCTCACCCGGCACCTCCCGAACTAGAAAATGAGCCCCACGGCACGAGCGATAGATTTCCACGCTCGCCGTCATTGTTAACCAAGTCCGCGAGGGCCTGGTCATACATCGGCTTGAACATGCTGATGAGCCCCGTCTGCGCGAACTTGGGCGCCAGTTCGACGGTCAATCCATAGATGAGGCACTGGTTCCACTCACTCGGAAAATCGGGCGTGTTCGCCCCAGTCACGAAGTCCGCGGCGCGGGTGTACGCCACGTACTCCAGCGAGTCGCCGGTCTGGTCAGGCACGGGCCACAGCTTGAGCGTGGAGCCACCGAGCGTCTGCTCGAAGAAGAACTGCCGCGCCGGTCCAGCACTCGTGCGCGTGGCTAGCGTCATGTAGTCCATGCGGCTCATGACGACGACCTGCATGCCGGCCGTCTCGCCGTTGCGGGTGTACCTGGCCGGGTCATCGACCAACAGGACGTCAGACGCGAGCGCGACCGTGTCGACCCCCGCGGCCATGGTGGCGGTGCGGCGGACGGTACGCCAGAGGCGCTTGCCCGTGATGTCGATGTTCTTGACGAGGCGGTTCAGGGCCTTGGCGGCGGCTTCGAAGAGTGGCGAGTTCGTGTTGTTGCGCGAGCCGCCAGGCTCCAGTGCGCCAACGTTCTCAAGTGCGCTGGAAATGATATCATCTCGCGAGTCAGCGAACGAGGTAGTCGCGGCGATGGTCATGCGTTCACCACTCCCGACAGTTTCGTCGTATCGACGTACGGCATGTCAGCGAAGTTTTTCGCCACCCCGACGACTGTCAGTGTGCTGCCGAACGACGTTGTCACGGTGCACAGGGCTGCCGGCGGGAGGGAGGCCAGTACGCCAGATGGGATGGACAGGATCGCCGCGGTATTGCCGGAGCCGTATATGGTTGCCAACTGATTGAATCGCACGGCTTTCCCAAGTGCAGCCTCGTCAGAAACAACCAGCGCCGTGGCCGTGCAGTCAAAAATGGCCAAGTGACTGTCCGTACCGAACGCAGTAAATCCCGCCATCGCCGATATGACGATATTTGAGTTCTGCATGTCGAATTCAGAATGTGACACAGAGAATGAGGCCCTACCGGATACCCCAAGGGAAGCATTAAGGGCTCCGCAAAACGCGGTGCTATAGTCGGCGCCAAATAAAAACCCCGATCCAAACAGCACCGACCCGAACGCGACCAGCACTCCTGGCCTAGCGTCTGCCTTAAATGTCGTCAATGACGACCTGATCAACGATGTTGATGCGCCGAAGAGTACCAAGGTCCTAGTCACACTGGCGGTCGTTATCGCGACATCTGATACTATCGCACCGGCCATATCTTCTCTGAATGGCCAACATGGAAGCGCGGATAGGTCAACTACGTTAACAGTCTCGCCATTCACAAACGCCTGTTCTGTTCCAACACTACCTGTCGCGGCCACTGGATTGCACGGCGCAGTCAGCCTGGCTGTCTTGCTGCCATTGTCCTTTAGTGCCCATGCGCACCTTAGTCCATCACCGCTGACGACGAGCTTGCCTACGTACCCGGACGCCGTCCATGAGACCGGTAGCGTAGATATCGCCAATGTCGGACCGGTGTTGGCAGCGGCATTTTCTGCTGTATAGGTCGTCCCAGCTGACGTAAACACTGTGGTTCTGGTGCCTACCCACTGCGGCGTAAGGGAGGCCTCAGATGACCTGGCGTTCTTCAGCGGGAGCCCTACGGTGATGTTGGATAGTTGATGACACGTCCACCCGGACGGAAGCGACAGACATCCTGACAGTCGACAGTCAAGCTCTGCCATCGTCTTTATCGGAACGAGATCTGCTTCTGCCTGGGTCGACCCCCAGCCTCTGGACTCGTCGCTGCCGGAGGTTTCGCTGATAGCCCAGAACTTCGCCGCGAGGTACATCTGGTTAGGAATCCCCATCCGATGCCACTGGCCCTGTCCATCCAGTGACGCGACGACCTGGTTGGCGACGACGGTAGCCGTCCCGCCGCGCTGGAACCGGAAGAAGTCGCCCACTGTCTCGACGAAGACCGTCTGGACTGTGGTCGCGGACGCCTGGAAGAAGACCGTCTGGACGGCCTGCATGGCGGCGATGTTGGATACGCTTACGCTCATGGGAAACCGAAGTCGTCGTCAGTCGGGACGGCAGGGCCGTCAAACTGCGAAGGCATGCCGACCGACACGTCAGGCTCGGGAACGCGCTGGCGGTAGGCCGAGATTTGCTGGTCGTACTCGAAGGCGGACATTTCCATGCAGGCGTCCGTACAGCGATAGAGCCGGTCGGGGCAGTAGACGAGTTGCGTCGGGAACAGGCGCCGACGTCCACAGACGGAACAAGCCGCCAGAACTTCGCCGTTGACGAATTCTGACGGCCTGTTCATGGGTCTCCCTTACTGGGTTAGCCAGACTGCGGAGTGATATCGATCATAGCCTTGCCGATGACGCCGCCGCGGGTGGAGCCGAACGCCAGGTTGCCTGGGGTGGCGAAGGCGGTAGCACCGCCCGTGGCCGCCTGGATGATGCAGGCGCAGAAGTTGACCGCACCGGTCGTGCTGGCGCTGGCGATGGCCGCTACGGTAGATACCGCCTTCTTGTTGTCGAAGGTGCAGTCTTCAATCCAGACGTTCGTCGGCGCGTTCGCCAGGTTGATGACGCCGTTGGTGGTCGAGTTGACCGCCGTCAGGAACCGGCATCCGTACATGGTGAACTTGTCGACGGCCGCAGTGGTCGTCAGGATGTCAGTCGGGTTGGTCGCGAAGGTCTCGGAGATGACCTCTACACCCAGAAGGGTGTACTTGGTCGCCCCAGACGCCACCGTGATGCCCGTGGTGGTGAGCTGCGTGGCGCTGGTGGCCGGCTTGATTTCCACGCCGTCGAGGCCGCAGTCAGCCGCCGAGACGGTCAGGGCCGCCGTGACGACCGTGGCCGCCGTGGACGAGAAGTTGAACACGCAGTTGCGAATCCAGCATCCAGCGATGTTCTGCAAGAGCGCCGAGGCCGCCGCGGTCCAGTTGAACAGCGGGCGCTGTGCTCCGACGCTAAGGCCGATGATGTTCAGCCCAGTGGCCGAGGTGCCCGTTAGAGCGCTGATGCTCGTCGAGGCGGTGATGCTTTCGACGTGACCCGGGAGGATGCTGATCGTCGCGCCGGGCTTGTTGTTGACCTTCGCCAACGCCCCGGACGTACCGAACAGGGCGGACAGCGGATAGGCCGGGGTTGAGCCGTCGCCGGCCGGCAGACCGGAACGGTTGCCGACCCACAGGGTAGGCCCGCCGCCCCACGACTGAGCGGCGTAGGCCGCTGGAGACACAACCCACCCGAACGAGCTAACCCCGTTCGGAAAGTTGGTGACTTTACCTGGTACTCCCATGGTGGCTCCTTACGTGGCGTTGGAAGCGTAGACGCAGCGCCAGTTTTCGGCGCCCCACATGGCACGGAAGAAGCAGATGAAGATCGCCTGCATCGTCAGAGCCACGTTGTCGCGCTCGAAAGTGGGCTTTTCGCGCCAGTTCCAGTAAAACCCGTTGTCGGCATCGGTCTTGACGTACCAGCGGGTGGTATTGGTCAGGTAGTCGAACACGATCCGCTTCATCCCCTGAATGACCGAGGGGTCGTTGTTGGCCGACCCAATGGTCTTCTCGGAGCGGCTGAGCTTCTCGCTAAGCACGTCGAGGGACGAGGGGACGATCATGGCGGCCGGCATCACAGGGGCCAGCATGCCGTCGGGACCGACCGTGGTCCGAAGGGCGGTGCGGATGTCCTCCAGCGACGTCTCGGCAAGAGCCGCCGGGACCGCCAGGGTGTTCGCCGCCGTCACGCCGTAGGGCGTGAGGTGGGAAGCGCTGCAAAGCTCGACGCCATCAGCGGTGACCGGGTAGGCCGAGTTGTGGGAGCGGTCGAGGAACTGCGCGAACAGGTACTCGGGGGTCTTCTTGGCGGCACGACCGAGGGCCGAGGACGGGGTCTTGAGCTTGTCGATCTTTACGTCAGAGACAGCCTCCCGGCTGACCTCCATGGCCCCCGCGTAGGTCGCGACCTGGACGCGCTTCGGGATGCCGAGCTGCGTGGTCCGCACCTGCATGGGCGAGTTCTCGATCTTCTGGGCGAGCTGCATCGGGCCGGCCCACTCGCTGAATTCGCGGATGGGGACGTCGACTGTGCTGACATCGGCGATCTTGCTGAACTGCTCCTCGCCCTTGCCCAGGCCGCTGTTGAACCACTCGCGGGCGACTGGCTCGATGGCGGCGTACCATTTTGCGATGTTTTCCATGGATTACACTCCCAGCGAGGCGGAAAGGGCCGGCTCGTCGGCCGTGCAGTTGGCGTAACAGATGACCGAGGCGTGAGCCGCATCGACGTCTACGAGGGGATCTCCGATGATGAACTGCTCGACGCGGAACGGGATGGTCGCCGTGACCGCGCGTCCGGTGGCCGTCAACTCGAACCCAGAGAGGCCCGTGGTCAATGACCCGGCGGTCAGCGTGACCGCGTAGTTCAGGTTGAGATCGGTCAACGCGATGGCCGCATCCACCGAGGCCCGGAACGACGTGTTCACGAGGTTGTCGACGAGATAGACGTACGAGGCGTTGTCGGGGGCCACGCCGGTCGACGTATAAAGCGTCGCGGCGGGAAGGAACTTGGCCTCTCGGCGGGTGCCGGCCGCATCGGTGTAGACGCAGCCGTTAGCCGATCCCTGCGAAAGGGTCGTCCCCGTGGCCTGGACCGTGTAATCGCCCGTGGCGACCCGGATTACCGTGTCGTACAGGAAGATCGCGGTGGTGTTGTTGGTCAAAACCCGGCCACGCCGGTACGTGATGCTTCCCCCGCCTTTGACGGCGTAGGGCTGGATCCCCTTTACTGCGGTGTTCGCCATCGTTACTTTCCTCCGGTCAGATTGGCAGAGTTGATCGTCGCGTCACCCGCTCCGCTCTCCCCGTTGCCGTGATACACCTGGACTCCGTATCGAATGTTGCCTGGCGCGATGCCGCGCTCGTTGGTCGAGAGCGCCTTGGACGTCATCTCTGTCATCCGCTCGTCCATGAGGCGCGCGCGGTTCGCGTTGGCCTTGGGGGTGCGAATGAGGGTCAGCGACCCGTGCGTGACCTTGGTGTCGATGCCCTTGGTGTCGTCCTGGCGCTTCTGGCCTTGAACGACCTCGCCCTTGCGGACGATCTCCCATGGGTCAAGCGTGATGAAGCCGGCGACCGGGTTACCGATCTCGCGGGGCTTCAGGTACCGCTCTACGAACTGCGGATGGTCTTCGCGCAGTGAGACGTACTGGTACGAGAAATTTGGGTCTTGCTCGGAAAGCTCGTGGGCCTTCGACTTAGCATAGACGTTGAGACCTTCGGGAGAGTCGTTGCGCTCGGCGACGATGGGAGCTGCCATGAAGTGACCTGGCCCCTGTTTTCACGCCGTCCGCTGGGGTGCGAATGGGGCGGATTTTTGGGTCTGGCCACTTCACGGGTTTCCGCGAAGGATTGGTGCCGGTACGAACTAAAGTGGACTACAGCTTACAGATAAAGTCAAGCGTGTTAGCGAATGACCCGATCTGGGTGGCTCTGGGCGATGAGATTCGCCATCTTTTCTTCGGAAAATCCCGCCCGTTTCGCGACGATGCGCTCCTCGGTCGTCAAGGCCACCTTCGCCTCGCTGCTTCCACCGCCGCCGCCTCCGTTCGAGGAGCGAGTGGGGACGCCCGAGAGCGCGCCGGCCGATCCCTGCGAGAAGGACGCCCTGCCGACGGGCTTGCCGCCCGACAGAACCGCGCGTACTTCGTCGAAGACCTGCCTGACGCGCTCGGCGCCAGGGGCGAACCCGCGCGCATCCAGCTCGACGTTTTTCGACGCCAGAAGCTCCATGGCCCGCGGGTGAGATGCCACGTCCGGGTAGGCCGCGAAGTAGGTCATCAGGGCGGGCGGGATCTGGTTCTGCTGCTGGGGCGCCGGCTGCTGCTGTTGCTGCATCCGCTGGAGCGCGGGAGCGATACGGCGCATGGCGTCCGCCACGGAGGCCTCGCGGGTGAGCCGCTGGTAGCCCGTGAAGTCCTTGCGGTCGATGGCCTCCTGGGCACGGCGCTCCAGGTCTTCTGGGTCGGGAAGCTGAGGGGGCGGGGCGTACTGCTGCTGAGGTGGCGCATACTGGCGCTGAGAAAGCGCCTGAATGTGACCGGTCAACTCGCCCACTTGCCGGTCGCGTTCCGACATTCCCTGGGTGAGCTTCGTAACCATATCCGCAAGGCTGCTGACCTTGTTGGTGTACTCCTCCTCGATGCGCGCCCGACGCGACTTCGGCGGCGTGAGGGTAACTTGCTTGTCAGGCTCGGGCGGCGGGGGAATTGCGGGAGTTTCTGGCTCCCTGGCCTCGGGCTCGACGGCAGCTTGAGTCTCCGGTTCTTCTGTGGTCTGGCCGTCAAGAAGCATGGGTCACTCCGTTCGTGGTCAAGGTTGGCGAGGGGCCAGGACCGTGCTGGAAGAAGTGCTGAGTTTTCCCGTCCATGGTCGCGCCGAGGATGGCAGTCTGTTCGCGGTTGCGGATGCGCTCGGCCTTGCTCACGTTCGCGACGATGTCCCCTACGTTCATGATGAGGATGGGCTCCTGGACCCGAAGCGCGCCGCACTCGTCACAGTGGTAGCCCTGACGACGAAACCCGTTGAGTGACGGCTCGTAACTCCAGGCGGGATGCGCGCAGTCGGCCTTGGAGCCGACCTTCACGATATGGTCCCACTCCTCCCAGACTCCAGCAAACTGCCCGTACCAGATGGTGTCGCCGACGCGGCCGCCATTGTCGTAGAGGACGTCACGGGCCTTGAGGCCGGCGTCCAGAATCTTCCCTACGAACGCCTGGCGCTGAGCGATTTCTGGAATCACCAGGCGACCGTCGGTCTCGGTCCTTGGTTGCTCCGGCTGCACCATGATCCGGTCGGCCTCGGGCGTGCTGGGAACTTCGTCGAACTTGAGCATCATCATTCCTTTCGGCTGGGACGGTAAGCTGGGTCACGGAATTCTTCGTCGATGATCTCTGAAACGGCATAGGGGGTGGAGAGGGCCTTAAGGATATGGTCGAAAGCGACCACCGAGCCGGCTTGGATGGCAGTCTGGGCGTGGTTACCGCGGATGGTCTCCATGACCATCAGTTCGCGGGTGCGCTCGCGCTCCCAGGACATCCACTCCATGACGGTCTGGATCTCCTTAGAGGCCCTAAACTCGTTGATCTGTTCTGGGCTCATGGTCAGAAACGCAGGCTTCGTCATTGGGGCATCCCCTGTGGCGGCATCTGCGGCCCTTGGCTGTGGTGCATGGCGCTGAGAAGCTGCTGGAACTGGGCCTGCTCCTGCTGCTGACGCTGGCCTTCCTTCTCGATGGAGGCGGCCGTGTGAAAGCGGATGTGGCGCTCCAGCATGTCGCGGCCCGGCTTGTCGAGAACGGAGCCGGCCGGACCCTGAAGGACCTGCTGATGACCGGCGATGTGCGCGTGGTCGTCGTCGCTCGGATGGACCGGCCGATCCTGGCCACGCAGGAATCCCGCGTTTTCGGCCCAATATGGCGCTGGTGGGGGAGGCGGAGGCGGCTGAGGCGGCCCGGGAGGAGGCGGGGGCGGAAGCAACCGGACAATCTTCTCGGCGCCGTGGGCGCGCAGGACGTCCTCGGTCACTGCCCGCATGATGCCGTCGCGAATGGGCGGCGGCTGGTTCATGAGGTACGGGTTATTGACGATGGCCTGGAAGATCTGCATCGTCTCGCCGAGGCGCTGGGTTTTCGTGCGTGGGTCGGCGGCCGGCATGATGCGCGTGCCCGGCGTGAACATGTCCTTGCCGGCACGAAGCTGCTGGGCCTGCTCGTCGGGGCCGATGACCTCGATGACCTCGTCATCCGTGAGGAAGACGCCCCAGATGCGCCAGATCTTGTCCAGCTCGTGGCGGAAGGCTTCCTTGATACGCCGCGCGAGCACGGTGAGCTGCATCGTCACCTGCTCGGACAGAACCTCGACCTCCTTGGCGGTGCGGTTCGCGCCAGAGGTCTGGCCCGTCATAATGTCCGACGAGGCGACCAGCTTGTCCGCCGAGTCCATGAGCATCTGGACGAGGCGCATAGTAGACGGGTCAGCGGGCGGGAACTCCGGGAAATACATCCCGTCCTTGATGGAGCCCATCGGGGCATCCACCTCGATCAGTTCGCCCGGCTGAACGTTCACCGTCCCGCGCTGCCCCTTGAGTTGCGCCGAGATGAACCCCGGCATCGCGTTCCGAAGCGTGCCGCCGTCGATGTGCTGATTGATGAGCGTATTGACGGCCTTGTTCAGGCCCGACAGGAAGTCGCCAAAGCCGAGGCCGTAAAAGCCTTCGCTCGGGAACGCGCGGTAGTGCGTGAAGAAGCACAACTCTCGCTGACGCTGAGGCGCGGGCGCCTCTGGCATCCCCTGGTCATCAACCTTCAGACCATCTGGAGGGGCGGGAGGAGTGGGAGCCTGCGCCATCTCGGGAGGGAGCGGGAGACCTTGCGCCGTGATGGCTTCGGAGGCGGTCTGATGGGCCTGCGCTTCGTTGACGAAGCTCTCCAGCCGCGACAGATGCGCTTCGAACATCTGCGTCTCTTTGGTATAGCGCTGGAAATCATCGGGGTCGGGCTCCTCGCGAACCACGAACCTGAGAAGCGTCCGCGACTGCTCGTCGATCGTGACGATGGCCGGATGGGCCTTGCCGTCGAAGAGAGGATTCTCGTCGGGGCGATTTGGCAGCCGCCACATGCGGTACTGCTCCAGCACCATCCTAGTCTTGTCCTCGGTGGTCGTGTCCTCGGTGGAGCTGGACGACCCGTCGATCTTCTGCAACTGCTTCGCGAAATCGGTCTCGTCCTTGCGATCGGGGTCGGTCAGCTTGACCTTGTCGGTGTTCGAGAAGACGCCCTTGTCGCCGTAGGACTCGATGTCGTAGAACGTGAGGTGCTGGACCAGCGTGTAGCGCGGGACGTCGCGCATCGATGGGTCTTGCGACCGCTGGCCGTGAGCGACCACGAAGTCCTCGATAGGAATCCAGTCGGATGCCACACGCCCCTCGGCGCTGTTCCAATAGGTGCGCCTGAACGCCGAGCCGTAGCAGCAGGTCTGGTGGAGCGTGTCGTCGATGCCCTGCGACATCTCGGGCATCTTGTGGCGCAGGTAGGCGTTGCCGAACGCCTCGGCCATGTTAGCGCGAGGCAGGTCGACGAGGTTCGTCGCTACCGCGTACATGATCTTACCGTCCGAGGGCCAGATCATGTCGAAGAGACGCCCCTGAATCTGGAGCATCGGGTACGTCAGGATGGGCAGGTTCACGTTGGCCGAATTCCGAAATGGGAACGCCTTCGCCTTCATGACCGAGGCGTAGAGCCCCTGGTACTCCTTAAGGCGCATCATGCGAGGCTTGCGGCTGTCGACGTCGGCGTCGAAGTCGCGGATGCATGCATCGACGACCTTGCGCTGCGCCTCCTCATCGAGCAGTGCCACGAGGTTCACGTCCTCGGCGGCGCCCGTGAGCGGGCGTGACTGCGCGGACGACTCCGCAGCGGGCTTCGGCGAGAGCGCGACGTCCTTCGGTCCCTCGGCTTGCGTGGCCAGGTCGGTGATTGTCGGATCCATCTAGTCTCCGTATCCTGTCGACTGGGTGTAGTCCGACATCTCGTCTGCATCCTTGCGCTTGCGGGCCATCTCCAGCCAGCGCTCTACGTCTGCGTCGCCTTTGTTCTGCTTCTTGCGCGGGTCATTCACGGGCCAGTCCATGAGCAGATAGCGTCCAGCATCAAAGGCGTGGGCGTCGTGTGACGTATCTACTTCGTTCGGGTCGTGAGCATCTGCCATGAGGCGTGGGATTGTAGCCGCTAAATGCGGACAGCGGTCGCCGAAAATATAGACAGATGGCTTACCATTTGGCTTGAGCAAAAGACGCTCTAGCCACTGCTCGATGGACGCGGCCTTGTCCTTATTCGCTGGAAAGATACGCCAGCCGCACCACTGAATGCCGGCAGCTGGCGTAGATGGCCCGGCCCCGTCGGACCCAGTGGCGGCCATGGCCTGCCTGTCGATGAGGCCGTACATGTCCTTCACGCCCCAGCGCTTCTCACTGCTCCACTTCTGGGCCTCCAGCTTCTTCAGCATCGCCTCGCCGTAGGTGCGCCCGGTGATGCCGGGCCGGTAGAGCTCGTCGATGAAATAGATGTTGCCGTCGTTGTCCCGCGCTGCCCACAACGTGCAGGAGGGAGCCGAGGTTCCCCAGTCGAGACCAAACTTGACCGGCCATGAGCCTGGAATCGGGAAGGAGTGGATAACGTGGACGGCCCGCTTCCACACGTGCGCGAAGTACGCGCCGACAACCACGTCCCAGTCGCCTTCCAAGTACATCCGGCGCAAGTGCTCCGGGAGGCTCATGAGCGTCGCTTCGTACGCGCCATCTTCCGCGAGATACTTGTTGTCGTAGAGCGTCGCAGGGACGAAGGCCTTCGTCGTCTCACGGACCTTGCCGCCGCGCAGCTTCACTTGCGATTTGATAATTGTGTTATGTGGCTTACATCCGTTTACGAAGTAGTCCTTCACCCACTGCGCGTGAGGGCCGCCTGGATTCGCGGTGCAGCGGACGAAGAGCAGCTTCCGCATGTCGGGGTCTTTCGAGCGGACCTGCATGCGAAGGAATAGGTAGACGTGCTCGGGAATCTCCTCGACCTGATCGAAGCCCAGCCCGGAAATTTCCTGCCCGTTGTACCCCTTGTGGTCGTCCGGGCCGTCGAGGTGCGCGAACTCCACGCGATACCCGCTCTCGAACGTCCACCAGTTCTTTTGCTGCGTGGGGCGCTGGACGCCTGGGTCGATGCTCGGGTAAATCTCCTCGGCGCGCTGGATGATGTCCTGGAGGTTCTTCAAGTTGCGGCGGAAGATGATGTATCGCCCGCGCTGCTTGCGCCCTGTCTTGAGCCACTTCTCGTGGCACAGCATGATCTGCCAGATGCAGGCAATGACGAGAAGGTCAGTGTTGTGGGTCGGAATCATCTGTTCGCCGACCAGGAACAGGTGGGACGGATGGTCGATGCCTATGCACTTCGTCTGTACGGACGGGACCTCGCGTGCCGAGACGATGAACCGGCGCTTGTAGCGCGACTGAATTTCGAGCTTCTGACGCTCCAGCTTGCGCGGCATGCGGAAGGCCGGAAATGGCGCCATGAAGGTAGCTGTGTAACTGCGCTTGCCTTCTTTTTCTTGTCCAAGATATGTGTACTTCGGAATCCTGCTCGTAACGTTCGGGTTTACTCCGAGAGACCGTAGCAACTCGACGACGCCATCGAACAGGCGCTTGTTCGACAGGGCGATACGGCAACCGCC
>Ga0134109_10000045_pt1 | contig 15744 bp, 18 predicted proteins | sample 15_D_Rain_20_2_1_FD_94464 | JGI IMG/M metagenome (GOLD analysis project Ga0134109, IMG submission 94464) | Grasslands soil microbial communities from the Angelo Coastal Reserve, California, USA - 15_D_Rain_20cm_2_11112015 | ecosystem: Environmental > Terrestrial > Soil > Grasslands ...
CATGCGGATCCGGCCCTCCGACTTGAAGGGCATCGTGACGACGCCCATCGTGAGGGCGCCCTCCTCCTTTGCGATCCGAGCGACGTATTGGGCAGACCCGGTGCCGGTACCGCCGCCCATCCCCGCGGTGATGAACACGACATGGGAGCCGCGGAGGAACTCGCGGATTTCCTCCTCGTTCTCGTGAGCGGCCTGCTCCCCGACTTCGGGGAGGGCGCCGGCCCCGAGGCCCTTCGTGAGCCGCTTGCCGATCAGGATCTTCTTCGGAGCGTGCACGGACAGAAGGTGCTTCGCATCCGTGTTCACGGCGCAGAGCTGGGCGCCCGTGATGCCGGCCTCGCTGCACCTGTTGACCGTGTTCGACCCGCCACCGCCGCAACCGACGATCTTGATCGAGACGTTGATCGATTCGACGATCTTCTCGATCTCTTGGTCGTCGTTGTTCTTCCCTTTGTCTGGCGTCTTCGCAGCCTTGGCGGCCTCGCGCTCTTCCTTTGCCTCGGCTTCTTGATGTCGAGCCAGGGCCTCATTGAGAAGCGATTTCATTGTGCCATCCCATCCCGTGGAGACTGACGGCCGGACGCATCCATCCAGGGCTATTTAAAAGTAGTCATACATTCGTCTGACAATCGTCGCTTTGACATCCGCCACGGGGCTGCCAGCTTTCCGAGGCTCACGAAGCCACGGGAGCCCGTGGGGTCATGTTGATCACGATGCCCGCGTTCGTGATGTCGAACGAATAGACGGCGTCGTCGTGCGACGAGCCCTTGTACTTCTCGACGGAGACGAACCGCTTGATTCCGGTCTCATCCCGGAGCTTGTGCAGGCGGACCTCGCCGCGAGCGAGGAACGACTCCGCAAGGACTTCGGCCTCATCCGGCAGCTCGACGGTGAGGAGGGAGGTCACCTTCGATTCGGCGAGGTAACGCATGAACGACTGCGTCGTCACGGCCTCCTCGAACTCTCGCATACAGAAATATCGCAACGCCGTGATCGAGTCGATCACGACGCGCTCGTAATGCTTCTTCACGAGCAGGGTCTTGAGCAGCTGCTGTAACGAATGGACCGAGACCTCCTTGCTCTCGAAGTCCGGGGTCTTCCGGATCCGCTCCCCGATCGATCGCATCTTCGCGGGTTCCTCTTCCGTGGAAATCTCCAGGAGGGGCGTCGGCTCGAACCGCCGGATGTCGGAGTTCGCGTCGAGCACATCCAGATCGTCCAGATTCCACCGGAACGCGCGCATGTTGATCTTCAGCTCGTTCGGCGGCTCCTCGAGGCAAACGAACAGACAACGTTCCCCGCCTTCCAGGCCCTCGCGCAGGAACTGCATTGCGAGGATCGTCTTGCCCGCGCCGGGTGGCCCAGACACGATGTAGGGCCGACCGGGGACGAATCCGCCGTGGAGCATCTTGTCGAGGCCGGCGATGCCGGTGCGCATCCTCGCGGCGGGGATCACCGGATCACCGGCGGTCGGGGCGGCATCCCGACGGGCGGCGGAGGAGGGGCCTCCGCGATTCGTTCCCTCAATTGGGAGTTGCAAGCGAGGGCGATCTTCATCGCCTTCTGGTAGTTGCGCCGCTGGAACGCCAGCATGGCGCGGGACAGAGCCACCTCAACGTCGCGGATTGGAATTTGGCGTCGATGCGCCTCTTCGATCTGGCGCATGACCGACTCGATCACGTTGGACACTTCGTCGATCAGGCGCGTCTCGAGCAAGGACTCGCCCGGCTTCCCCTCCGGCGAGGTGCCGCGAATCTGGGAGGGAGGGTCGAGGGCGACCACCATCCCCTTGTCGCCGATCGTCACGGGATGCATCTTGTCGTCAAACGCGGAACCGCGGAATTTCTCGATCGAGAGCGCGCGGCGGATCATGCTGCCGTCGATCCACTTGTGCATCCGGATTTCCCCGCGGCCGAGGAAGAACTCGGTCTCGAGCTTCCTCCGGTCCAGCCGTTCGGAGACGATGAGGGTCGTCGCCTCGAGTTCCGCGAGGAACCGGAGGAAGGATTGGATCAAGATGCGGCTGTCCTGCCCCTCCATCGAGAACATCTTCAGGGCGGTCATCGAGTCGACCGCGATCCGCTTGTATCGCTGTTTCGTCCGTTCCAGATGTTGGGAGAACTCTTGTTTGATCATCTTCTGGACGCTGTGTACCGTGACCTCGAGGGCTCGCACCTGGGACGACTGCCGGATGTCCGTGACGTCTTCCATGTCGCGCACGTCGAGGGAGGTCCCGACGTCGATCACGGACCGTTGGCGCTTGTGCGCGCGCACGTCCGGGGTCGCGTCGAGGATCTTGAGCCGGTCCATGTTCCACCCGAAGGTGGCCATGTTCGCCTTCACCTCGATTGGGGGCTCGTCAAGGGTGACGAGGAGGCAGGGTTCCTGCAGGCGGAGGCCCTCGAGGAGGAAGTGCGCCGCGAGCACGGTCTTGCCGCTTCCGGTGGGGCCGGAGACCACATACGGGCGCGCGGGCAGGAATCCGCCGTTCAGCATCGTGTCCAGACCGACGATGCCAGTTTTCACTCGATCCATTGAAAGCCTGCCGAGCGTCGGACCACCCAGCCCATCGACGATAAAAGTTACGACCTGAGAATCAGAGTCCATCCAACCGGGAATCGCAAAGCGGATTTTGGTTACCCTTACGCAAGGGTAACACGTGCTCATGCGGCGAAACCAGAAGGCGGGCCTGACCGAGAGGCCGCCGCGCGAAGTCCTCGGTCGATAGCGGGGGATGGACGTTCCGAACTGGAGGCGGGTCCTGCCGGTCCTTTTGAACCATCGATCTCCGGGTGTCTCACCGGGGACCTGGGAGTCCCGAGCTATGAGCCCGACGGGATATCCTGGCTACCCCACCCCGCTACGTGCCCGCATCGAGCCGGGCCCGCGACGGCGGTCGTCCGTCCGCATTGGACCGTGCAGGATAAACCTATCGCGCGAGGCGTCAGAAGAACTTCCGGAAGCGCGCCAGATCTTCAAGACTCCCCTTGAGTCGGAGCTTTCCGGTCGCATACGCCTTGAACGGTCCGACCTCGCGTCGAATCAAGGCCCCGAGGGTATCGGCGTCTGTCGAGATCGTGATGTCCGCGTGGTCCACGCCGCCGTCGAGGAGCGCCGCCACGTGCTGGTCCTTCAACAAGAAATGAAACTTCGTCCCGTCCTTCAATTCGATCAGGACCGTCTTCGTCAATTCTCCAATCTCCGCGCGCAGGGCCGGATCGGTCGCGACCTTCGCGTTGAATTTCGTAATCAGGCCCTCGAGCATCTCCCTCATGCCGTTCGCCGTCCGAAATCGTCGAGCTTGTGGTTCCGGGACTCCGCGAGCAAACGCCGCGCGGTGTCCCACGAGGCTCGAGTGTGCGGCGGCAACGACCCATGCGCGCGGATCCAGGTTTCCAAGAACGCGATCGTGTCGGCGTCTGAGGCGTAGCCAGACCCGATGTGCATCCCTACCTCATCCTCGATCGTCCTCATCTCGCGGTCTCGACACACCTTGGCCAGGATCGAGGCGGCGCTGACGACCGGAAAGAGTTCGTCCGCGTTGTGCTGGGACACGATCTCCACATCGAACGCGAGCTCTTTGCGGACGCAACGTTTGAACTCAATCTCGTCGACGTCCGCGGCGTCCACGTATGCGGTCTCCGGTCGCAACTTGTCGATCACCTCGGCAAAGAGCTTCGCCTCGAAATCGTTCAGGGACATCTCGGACCGCATGATGTCGATCCGTTCCGCAGGGATCACGACGACCTCGTACCTCGAGACCTTCTCGATCTCCGGGGCCAAGGCTTCCCGCCGCTCCGGCGAGAGCTTCTTCGAGTCGCGGACGTTCATGTGGCGAAGTTCGACGTCCGATTCGACCGCGACGCCCGCGACCACGAGGGGACCGATGACGGGCCCTCGCCCGGCTTCGTCCACGCCGACGATCAAAGCTCACGCCTCGAACAGCTCGCCGGCCGTCTCCTGAGCCCGGGAGACGACCTCGGCTTCGTCGACGGTCCGCACGATGCGGTCCGCCATGAGGACCTGGCCGTCGACAACCGTCGCTTGCACATCGCTCCCCCGGCAACCGTAGACGAGATGGCTGATGACGTTTTCCGGATAAAAAGGAGTCGTGTGAGCGCCTCGCAGGGAGACGACCGCGAGGTCTGCGCGCTTCCCGACCTCGACCGAGCCGATCTCCCGCTCCATGTGCAACGCCCGCGCCCCGCCGACCGTCGCGAGATCGAGGACCACCTGCGCGGGCATCGCGCGGGCGTCCCATCGGGCGGCCTTGTGCAACAGGGCGGCGATCTTCATGTCGGCGAACATGTCCATCGCGTTGTTGGAAATCGGGGAGTCGGTCCCGAGGCCGACGACGATACCCTCCCGCAACATCTCGGGCACCGGGGCGACGCCGCCGCTCGCGAGTTTCATGTTCGAGACCGGACAATGGGCCACGCTGACGCCGTGGCGCGCGAGGGTCCGCACCTCGTTTATCGTGATCCAGACGCAATGGGCGGCCGTGAGATCCGGACCGAGGAAGCCGATCTTCTCGAGCCACTCGATCGGTCGAAAGCCCGTTTCCTTCCGTTGAGCCTCCACCTCCCCGCGGGTTTCGGAAAGGTGCAGGTGGAGTCGCACGTGGTGGCGTTCCGCGATCTCCTTCGCCTTCGTGCACGTCTCCTCGGACGCCGCGTAGATGCCTTGCACTCCGACGGACGGGGTCACGAGGGCGTCTCCCTTCTGCTTGGCGACGAACGCCTCCGCGTTCTTCAGGGGACTGCCATGCTGGGTGGTCTTGGACTCGTCCAGGGTGACCCAGGACAAGAAGCCGCGGATCCCGGATTCCCGAACGGCCCGCGCGACTTCGTCCTCCCAGTAGAACAGGTCGTGAAAGCTGGTCGTTCCGGACCGGATCATCTCGACGCAAGCGAGCAACGCGCCGATCTGCACGTCGCGCCGGGTGAGCTTTGCGTCGATCGCGGCCGCCATCGGTAACATTTCTTCCAGTGGCACATCATCCGCCACGCCGCGGAGCAGTGTGTTCGGCGCATGGTTATGGAGGTTGATGAGTCCGGGCAGCACCGCGCAACCGTTGCAATCGATCACCTCCGCCGCGGAGCGATCGACGCGACCGACCGCCGCGATCCGTCCGTCTTCCACGAGGACGTCCCCGGAGACCAGCGACCGCCCCGCGTCTTGTGTCACGATCATACCGCCGCGAAGGAGGAGGGAAGTCGTAGGTCCGTCGATGGACCGTTTCGTAGAAAGGTTTTGCGGGCTCGCGACCTTACGCGGCTGTGGACCCGGACTTCGCAAAGGCGATTTCGAAATGCCTCGCTGAAATTCCGCACGGGCAAGTGGCGACATGCGGAACAATCGCCCGCGCGCTCGGCGACGTGCGAGCGGCGCGTGGGGTCGCGACCTGGCTTGTGGAACATCCGGACACGCGGCGGGGCCACCGGGTCGTTCGCGAGGACGGTCGGCCCGTCCTCGCCGCGGCCGAACAGCAGCTCGGTGAGGAGGGCTTTCCCATGTCCGGGGGCTGCGTCGATGAATCCCGAATCATCGCCTCCCTGCCGGACGTCGAATTCCTCGGGGTCCTTCGTGCAGAGCAACAGCGGCTCGCTTCGAAGGTCATCGAGAACGACGATCGCGGGCCGATCGAGATCGTCGCCGGCGTCGATGTGGCGTATCAGGGTGACGAGATGTACGCGGCCGCGGCTTCCGTCTCGCTCGCGGATCTCGAGACGGTCGAGGTTGCTCTCGTCCGAAGAAGGGTGGACTTTCCGTATATCCCGACCTATCTCGCCTATCGGGAGTTCCCCGGAGTCGAGGCGGCGGTCCGACGACTCTCCACGCGCCCCGATGTGCTCATGATCGACGGCCACGGGCGGTTGCACCCGGCCCTGTTCGGAGTCGCATGTGATGTGGGAGTCCGACTGGATCTGCCGACGATCGGAGTCGCGAAGCATCCGCTCGCCGGTCGCGTACAACCCTCGTCCGAGAAACACGAGGACGCGCTTCCCGTCCGAATCGACGGGGTCACCCGCGGATATGCGTGGACGCCGCCGAATCGATCGCGGGCCATCTACGTCTCCGTGGGCCACCGCGTTTCTCTCCTGCACGCGATGCACTTGGTCCGCAAGACCACACGAGACAGATATCCGGAGGCGTTGCGAATCGCAGATCGAATCTCGAGAAATATGAAAGGGAATGAAAAACGGGAAAAGGGTGCGCCGCGGTGAGCCGCGAAGGGCGAATCACCGCTAGGGTTCTGTGGGCAAGCGGCCTATCGCTTCTTTTTCTTGCCCTTTTTCTTCTTGGCCACTTGTTTCCTCCCTGAATATGTAATAGAGTAAGGGGTTTTAAAAGTAGCGAAGACGAGAAAATTCGAACATTCTGTGATTTTTATAAAAAACGAGGGATGCGTCAACACTACCGAAACCGTTTTTTCGCACAACGATACTCCGGCCCGCGTGGAAATTCTCGTGTTCGGAGCCGGCGCGATGGGCAGTTTCATCGGAGGATTGCTCTCTCGACGACACAAGGTCGTACTCGTCGGACGATCGGAACACGTCGACGCAGTCCGAGCGCACGGGCTCCGCATCACGGGCAAGACCTCCGTCGTCGCGAAACCGGATGCATCGACGACGGTGCCGCAGAACGCGCGACCCGATTGGGTGTTCGTCACGACGAAGGCGTACGACACAGCGAATGCGATGCTCGCCCTGCAACGTCTCGCGGATCGCTCCACGTTCGTGACGCTTCAGAACGGACTCGGCAACGCGGAGACCATCGCGAAAGCGGCGCGACGCGTGATCGCGGGCACCACGGCCATCGGGGTGACGTACGTCGGTCCCGGCGAGATCCGACATGCCGGAGTCGGCGACACGGTCCTCGGTGCGTGGTCCCACGTGGACGAGGCGGACCTCGTCCGTCTGAGGGATCTCCTCGCCGATGTCGGGATCGTGGCCCAGGTCACGAGCGACGTCCGGACGGAGCTCTGGTCCAAGCTTGTCGTGAATGCGTCGATCAACCCGCTCGCGGCCGTCGCCGGCGTTCCGAACGGCCGCCTGGTCCGCGACAAGCGTCTGCTCGTCGTCCTGGAATCCGTGTGTCGAGAGGCCGCCTCGGTCGCCAAAGCCGAAGGGGCCGGCGTGGACGCCGAAGAGATCCGTCACCGCACCGTGTTGATCGCGAAGCGGACCGCGGCGAATCGGGGGAGCATGCTGCAGGACCTGGACCGACGCCACCGGACGGAGATCGACGCGATCACGGGGCCGATCGTCCGAGCCGCCGCCCGCCACCGGATCCCGGTCCCGCTGAACCAGGCCCTATACGCGGTCGTCCGGGCTCGCGAGTCCGCTTCGTAGAGAATCGCGGCGCGCACTTTGGCCGCTAACCCTTATAAAGGACTATTTAACTCCCCGAGTCTGCCGAGCCCCGGCAGGCTCCCCGTGGGACCGCCGGCCACCTCGGAGGTGCATATGGTGGCTAAAATCAAAATTGAGAACGTGGTCGCGTCGACCTCCCTCGGTGAGGAGCTCGACCTCCAAGCGATCGCGCTCGCCCTCGGCGGCGCGGAATACGAGCCCGAACAGTTCCCGGGCCTGATCTACCGCCTCAAAGAGCCAAAGACCGCGACCCTCCTCTTCCGGAGTGGCAAGGTCGTGTGCACCGGGGCGAAGAGCCTCGAACATGTGAAGCAGGCGATCGAGATCGTCGCGAAGCAGATCGAGGCCGCCGGTATCCCGATCAAGAAGAATCCGGAGATCGAGGTCCAGAACATCGTCGCATCGTCTGACCTGGGGACCGAGATCAACCTGAACGCGATCGCGATCTCCCTCGGACTCGAGAAGGTCGAATACGAGCCGGAGCAGTTCCCCGGGCTCGTCTACCGAATCGACGTGCCGAAAGTCGTCGTGCTCCTGTTCGGGAGCGGAAAACTCGTCTGTACCGGCGCGCGAAAGCCTTCAGACGTTGAGCAGGCTGTCGAGAAGATCACGGAAGAGCTGAAGGCGGCCGGTCTCCTTCGGTAACGCGATGTTGGAACTGCGCACCGAGACGGAGATCGACGCGCCCGTCGAACGCGTTTGGCAAGTCCTGATGGACTTCGACAGCTATCCGCGGTGGAACCCGTTCATCCGGTCGATCCGCGGAACGCCGGAGGTCGGTTCCCGACTCGAGGTGGAGATCGGCGCCCCCGGAACCCGGCCGATGCGCTTCCGCCCGACCGTGAGGGTGGCCGTCCGGAACCGCGAGTTCCGATGGTTGGGGCGTCTCGTCATCCCTGGCCTCTTCGACGGCGAGCACATCTTCGAACTCACGCCCCTGGGGTCTCAGTCCACGCGGTTCGTGCAACGGGAACGGTTCCGTGGCCTCTTTCTGCCGTTCCTCGCACGGCGGCTGGAAAAGGATGTGCGCCGCGGATTCGAGGAGATGAACCGCGCCTTGCGAGGGCGGGCCAGTCGCCCAGCCGAGGACTCGGCGCCGACCGGGAAAGCCTAAGAGAGCGCTCCGAATCCGCAGTGCGTGCCGATCTTCGACAACCACATCCACTTGCGTGCGGAGTTTCGGGGTGTCGATGCCGCGAAAGACTTCGAGCGCGCGGGCGGCACGGCCATCCTCCTGACCCATTCGCCCTACGACGAGATCCCGATTCATCGCGCGGAGGATTACGACAAAGCGTACGCGAAGACGCTCGCGATGGCGGAAGCCGTCCGCAAGGCGACCCACGTCCAAGTGTTCGTGGCCTTGGGCCCGTATCCGGTCGACTTCCTCGGACTGCAGGGAGCCATCGGACGCGCTCCCGCGATCGAGGTGATGCGGTCGGGAATCGACCGGGCTGCAGAGCGCATCGCGGCGCAGGAGGCCGTCGCGTTCGGTGAGGTGGGTCGACCCCACTTCCCGGTGTCCGACGAAATTCTCGCGACTTGCAACGGTCTTCTGGAATACACGATGGTCCGCGCGAGGGAACTCGGTTGCGCTGTCGTGCTTCACACGGAGGACCCGACGCCGGCCACCTTCGCGGAGTTCGCTCGGATGGCGTCGAAAGCGGGTCTTGATCCGGGTCGTTTGGTCAAGCACCACTCGACGCCCTTCACGAAGCCCGAGGACACACATGGCCTGGTCCCTTCAATCCTTGCGAAGGAGAATCTGGTCGAGGAGGCGCTGAAGGGCGGTCCCCGCTTCCTCCTCGAGACGGACTACATCGACGACCCACGACGGCCGGGAGCGGTCCTTGGGCCGGCGACCGTGCCCAGGAAGACGAAGGCGTGGATCGCAAATGGCCTCCTGACGGAAGACCAAGCCCAGGTGATTCATCGGGAGACACCCGAACGGACCTATGGCTTCCAGATTCGATAGGCGGTTGAGTTCCTCGCGGCGAACACATCATTTGCGGAACTCGTTGACTGCGTCGAGGATCAGCGCGAGGCCAAGGACTGCGAAGAAGAGGGCGAACGCTCCGCCGATCCCCCCGTTCGGAAGCAGAGACAGAATCGCGAGTACCAGAGCGAAGAGTAGGAACGCGAACCCGGCGATCCACCGGACGATCACCTGTCGAAGCACCGGAGTTAGCTCCATGCCGACCGCGACAGGGCTCGATGGTCGGATGAACGTTGCTGACGGCCTTCAGTGGCGAACGTGGAACCCTCGAGCATCGCCCCGGGCCTCTGACCAAGTGACCTCGACAGTTTCGACTCGCGCGTACGGCTGGGACGTCTTGTTCCAGTTGATGCACGCTTCGATTCCGGGACGGTCCCCTTCGAAGACCGCCTCGACGCTTCCGTCGGGTAAGTTGCGGACGTAACCATGGAGGCCCAAGCTCTCCGCCTTCTCGGCGCAGTTCGCTCGGAAGTAAACGCCCTGGACTCGACCGCGAAAGATCACGGTCGCGCGGGACTCCATTATCTCGTGAATTGAGACGACTCGAAAGAACTTTCTTATACGGACCTCCGCTATCGCTGCCTCCCACCCGAGCGGGTTCACCATGAAGCGGAACAAGGTCCAAGACCTCCGGGTGTCCGGCTTCATGACGACGGACCTTGTGACCGTGGCGCCCGACGACACGATTGGGGACGCCCTCGGGAAGATGAAGACCCATGATGTCCACGAACTCCCGGTCCTCGAGCGGAAGAAGATCGTCGGCGTGGTGACGCTGCGCGAGCTCATGCGGCGCAGGAACCTGCCGCCCAACACGAAGGTCTCGACCGTCCTCCAGGTACCGCCGGAACTCACGCCCGACACCGTCTTGCCGGAGGCCGCGGAAAAAATGATTAGCACCGGCTTCCGTGCGATCCCCGTGGCGAAAGGAAAGTCGCTGGTCGGAATCCTCTCGCGGTCCGACCTGGTGCGGGCCCTCGTCGAGACAAAGGCCCTCGAGGGCGTCGTGGCCAAGGACTTCATGACTCCGAACCCGCAGGCCGTCGCCGAGAACGACACGGTGGAACACGCGGTCCAGATCATGCGATCCCTCGGGGAGCGTTCCGTCCCCGTCGTCGACAAGCATCGGCGCATCAAAGGCATCGTCGGGATGAAGGACGTCGTCGACCTGTTCGCTCGCCCGAAGGTCCGGGAGCAGTATGGCGAGCACGCCGGACGCGAGGAGAAAATCGTCCTCGAGGTGCAGAGCGTGATGCGTTCTCCGCCGATCACGGTGGGCCCGGACGCGGACGTCCACCGCGCGGCGGAACTGATGGCGAAGAACCACATCTCCTCGGTCGTCGTGACGGAGAAGGATGAGCCGGTCGGCATCATCACGACCCAGGACCTGATGCAGTTCCTCGCGGGTCTCCGAGAAAGGGATCAGCTGTTCGTCGAGATCAGTGGCCTCGAGGACGAACCGCCCGAGGCGTACGACGAGATCTATGCGGTCATCCAGAAGGAGATGCGTCGGATCGCGGAACTCGTCGAGCCGAGGACATTCGCGATCCATTTCCAGAAGTACAGTCCCGAAGGGGACCGGTTCAAGTATTCGCTCCGGGCGCGGTTCACGACCGCGCACCGCGTGTACCACGCCCACCACTTCGACTGGGACCTCCACGCCGCATTGAAGGGCCTCCTCGAGGTCTTGCACAAACGGATCCTGAAGGAGAAGGAGCGCCGGATGACGGAACGCAAGCGCCCCCACTCAGCGTAGGTTCCAGAAGTCGCGGTGAGCGCGCTTCGTCGCCTCGATCGCTTCCCGGCCGCGACCCTTGTCGTCGAGGACGTCGGTCAGCGCGAGGGGGATCGAGCGGCCTTCGATCCCGGCCACGACCCCGGCGATCACTTCGCTGAGTGCCTCGAGATGGTATCCGCCTTCCAAAGCGATCGTGAAGCGATTCGCGCAGAGACGAGCGGCGAGGGCCGCGCTCCGCTTGACGAGGTCCACATACCCGGGAGAAGAAAGCGTGAGGGAGGTGAGCGGGTCGCGGTAGTGGGCATCGATTCCCAAGCTCACGAGGACCGCATCCGGACGAAACTGCCCCAGGATCGGCTCGATGACCGAGTCCAGCGCCGCCACATAGGACGCGTCGCCGCACCCGGCCGTGAACGGGATATTCACCGTGAAACCACGGCCCTCGCCCGTCCCGGTATCTTCCGCGGGACCCGTCCCCGGATAGATCCCGTACTCGTGCGTGGACACGTAGAGGACCGCGGGATTCTCCGCGAAGATGTCCCGCGTCCCGTTTCCGTGATGGGCGTCGTAATCCAAGATGGCGACGCGACGACCCGCGGCGACTTGTTCCGCGGCGGCGATCGCGACGTTGTTCAGATAACAGAACCCGCCGCCATAGTCCGGGCCTGCATGGTGACCGGGCGGCCGGACCAAGGCGATGCTCGGATGGCCGTCTCGGACCGCGGACCGAGTCGCGAGGAGGACGCCACCCACGGCGAGCAGGCCAATGTCGAATGTGTCTCGATGGACCGCGGTCTCCGGATCCAAGAAGCCCTCCCCGAGACTCCGGACCAGTTCGACGTACGATCCTCGATGGACGCGCCGGAGGTCCGCGATCGTCGCGGTCGGAGGTGTTTCGACCCCATGAAAAAGCCCTTCCCGCTCCAGGCGCTCGACGATGGACCGAAGGCGGTCCGGCCTCTCCACGTGGAGAGGCGACGGGACATGGTCGAGGAACCGCGGATCGTACACGATCACGTACGATGGGAAGCGTGGAGTCGATTTCAAGGCATCGTCCGGCCCAAGTTGGGCCGCACGGCCGAGACGGTTCGATGGACGACACGGACGGGCAAAGGTCTTTACGCATCGGCTCCGAGTCGGGACCTCGTGTTGGAAACCCGCCGGATTCTGCAGGGGGATCGTCTCCGGCTCCGGCCCCTCGCTTCGACGGATCTTCGGCGATGCGTGAAATGGTTCTCGGACCCGCAGATTATCCACTTCCTCGGCCGGAACTCGCCCGTGACCTTACCGGAGGAGGAACGATGGTTCCGTGACTACGAGCGGCGGACGGACGAACAGATCTTCGCGATCGAGGCAGAGGGCCTCCACATCGGGAACATCGGGTTGCACAAGATCGACCGGGTCCACCGGAAGTCGGAAGTGGGAATTGTGATTGGCGAACCGACGTTCTGGTCGAAAGGCTATGGGACGGAGGCGATGCGGACCGCGCTCCTCTATGCTTTCGGGCCGCTGAGCCTGAACAAAGTCTCGCTCGACGTGCTCGAATACAACACGCGCGCGATCCGAATCTACGAGCGCCTTGGGTTCAACCGCGAAGGCGTGCACCGCGAAGACATCTACAAGGACGGCCGGTTCGTGCATGTGATCCGGATGAGCATCCTCGCCCGCGAGCTCCGCGAGCCAGCGGTCCCTTGAGGTCTATGCCAGTTCCAGGAATTCCCTCGGGGCCGTGCTCAAGACCCGAGGTCCGTTCTTCGTGATCAGGACGTCGTCCTCGATCCGGACACCACCGAACCCGGACACGTAGACGCCGGGCTCGTTCGTGAGGACCATGTTCGGTCGGAGGATGAGGTCGCTCGAAGGGCTCAGGCCGCCGCTCGGGTCGTGGACCGCGAGTCCGACGGAGTGACCGAGGCCATGAATGAACCGCCCCTTGTATTTCGTGCGGTCGATCACGGACCGGGCCGCGGCGTCGACCGCCGTCCCCCGTGCGCCCGGTTTCATCTTGGCCAAGGCGGCGGCTTGCGCGCGCGCGACCGTGTCGTGCATCCGCCGCTGCTCCGCGGACGGAGAGCCCACGACGACCGTGCGGGTGATGTCGGAACAGTACATGTGGTACTGGGCTCCGAAGTCGATCACGATCATGTCGCCGCGCTCGATCTTCCTCGGCCCTGCGGTGTAGTGTGGCTCCGCGCCGTTCGGACCGGATCCAACGATCGTGCGGAAGGAGGGCGCGGTCGCCCCGTTCTTCTGCATCCGGTACACGAGCTCGGAAGCGACCTCCGCCTCCGTGACCCCGGTTTGGATGAACGACAGCGTTTCCTCGAACGCTCGTGAGGCGATGTCGCAGGCCCGCTGAATCAGATCGACTTCCTGGGCGTCCTTGACGAGCCGCGCCTTCATCACGGCCCCGGAGACGTCGACGAACCGCGCGGCCCGCGGCGCCAGAGTCCGGAGGCGCTGAAACGCGGCATATGTGAGCTCGGATGCGTTGATGCCGATCTTGCGGTGCCCCGCGAGCCGCTTCTTGATGAGCTTCGAGGATTCATCGCGGGTGCGGAACACATCGAGGGGGAGACCAGATTTCTTCGCCGCCTCCTCTTCCAGCGCGGACGTCGTGATGGCGGCTTTACCGTCCGGCGTGAGCCACGCCGCGCAACCTTCGAACAAACCGTCCGTCACGCCGGTCGCGTAGAAGAAGGACATGTCGATGTGCGGATCCACGGAGTTCAGGAACACGATCAAATCGACGCCGTCGTTCAAGTTCCGGAAGATGCGCTTCACGCGCTCGCCCATGGTGTCCCCCGTGCAGTAGCGGACCGAGGATAGTTAAAGGTTCGTCGCCGGGAAGTGTTTTATCCGCAAAGCCGGTGCGCCGTCCGATGGCGAAACGTCGACACCGCGGCATGGAGCGGCGGATCGCAGGGGAACGCATGGCGACCCTGTTCCGTCTCGCGGAGACCGAGGCGCTCCACCGCCGGACGGAACGGGCGCGACGCTATGTCGAACTCGCCCGTCGGATCGGCATGCGGTACAACGTCCGTGTGCCTGCGCCGTTCAAACGGTCCTTCTGCAAGAAATGTTTCGCGTTCCTCCTGCCGTCGGTGAGCGCGCGAATCCGCGTGGGCGAGGGTCGCGTCGTCGTGACGTGCGGCGCCTGCGGCGCCGTACAACGATACCCGTACCGCCGGGAGCAGAGGGCCCGTCGCGCTTCCCGTGCGCGGGCTCAATAGGACGTCGTCATGTCGATCTTGCCGGCCTTCCGCGCGAAGTACTCACCGACCTTGTAGATCAGGACGCTCAGCGCGAAGAAGCCCACGGATGATACGATCAAGAACAAGAGAATCGTCAGCGGGTCGAATCCGGCCAAGGTCGTGTTCACCGTGATCGTCGGCGCAATCAGTCGTCGAGTGATTTCGAACCAATACGTCAGAGGGATGGCGCGGCCGATAGCCTGGCCCCAGGTCGGCAAGATGGAGAGGGGGAACAGGACGCCGCAGAACACGTAGAACAATCCCGGGATGCCTTCCGCCAGCCCATGAGTGTGCTTCGCTGTCAGGAACGAGATCCCGCCCAGGCAGATCCCAATCGCTAACAGGACTGCGAGCCCGAGGACCGTGCTCACGAGGAACATCGGGACATCGGCGAGGGCCAAGTGCAACCGCACGCCGAGAAACATCGCGCCGAAAAGGAGCGTGATCGCGACGGCAAATACGGCGACCGCGATCTTGGAGGCCGCGCGACCCAGGATGTACACGTAGTACGAGATCGGCGAGATGTAGATGTAGCGAATCGTCTGGTACCATTCGCGATCGGACTGGATCACCTGGAACGTCCCGAACAGGACCGTGGCGACGAAGATGAAGAACGAGTTCCCTACGTACATATAGGAAAATGCGTCGGTGTCGCCCTGGGGCCGACCGATGGCGACGAAGACGATGTACATGAGGACCAGGATGAACGCCCCGGCCACCGGTTTAATGACGGAGTACAGGACGAAGAGCCAGGGCTCGGTCCAGTTCGAGTCCATCTCCCATCCGAGCCATGCGGCCGTCTTGAACGTCCGCCAGTACGTGCTCATTGATGCCGTGAGGTCAGCTTCCCCTCTCGCTTCGCGAGCGTCTCTAGGTACGCGAGACAGTACCTTGCGAGGATCAAGAACAAGACCGCCATGCCAACGAGGATCTCAAGTTCCGTCGTGACGTCGAAGATCCAGAAATTGCTGCCGAAGGCTGTCGAACCAAGGGTCAGCTGGCGGAGCGCATCGAGGCCGAGCGAGGCCGGAATGAACGAACCCGCGATCGCGATAGCCGGGCCCCATCCGGGAATCCGCAAGAGGCCGCCGAGAGGGAAGTAGAACCCGCTCGAGAAGAAAATTGGTTCCTCCATGAGCGCGGACAGGTTCCACGCCTCGCGGCCCCAGAGCAGGTACAACGAGGCGAACATCATCCCGAGCCCGTAGAGGGCGATCAGCGTCGCGAAGAAGACGGCGAGCAGCATCAACGGGCTCGCGACCTGGAAGATGACGCCGAACACGAGGACGCCGGCGACCAGGGTCGAGATCGCCCGCATCGAGGTCATGACCATCCCGCCGACCGCCATCCCGCCGAGCAGGGCCATCCGGTTCATGGGGGCCATCA
>Ga0134109_10000059_pt1 | contig 14690 bp, 21 predicted proteins | sample 15_D_Rain_20_2_1_FD_94464 | JGI IMG/M metagenome (GOLD analysis project Ga0134109, IMG submission 94464) | Grasslands soil microbial communities from the Angelo Coastal Reserve, California, USA - 15_D_Rain_20cm_2_11112015 | ecosystem: Environmental > Terrestrial > Soil > Grasslands ...
ACAGCAGATATATATCCAAACACGTGGGCCGCTACCTGAGGAGGTATTTATTGCGGTCAATGGGCAAAAGACCGACACGATCGTCTTCAACACGAAGTAGGATGAGTGGTGTTGCCCACCTTGAGACGTGAGAACGTGGCGCGCCGGTGGCGTGGAGGATCGGCAACTGGTATTGGATTGTCGGCGAGATCGAGGCGGCGGGGGAAGCGCCAGGAAGTCCTGCCTCGCAAGTAATCGAATTTTTGGTGGCGGTGGGAGGAATTGAACCTCCGACACGGGGCTTATGAGACCCCTGCTCTGCCGCTGAGCTACACCGCCGTTCCTAAGAAGATCGCGCAGTTGCAGAACGGGATTCTACCGCGGCCCCCCCTGTCATGCCCGAAAACATGTCCTTTGCGACGGGCTCTAAAGCGCCGATGGAGGTCCGTTCTCGCAAGCAGTTACGACGAGGCTGAGTAGAGGGGATTTGCGACACCCTTTGGCGGTAGCGACGACCTGAACCCCCGCAGATCGGTCCCCAGTCGTCCTGGAGAGACAAGACGCACAAGTGCCCGATCAGACGGGTCCGCATCACGCAATTCATCGCGCAGTTCCTTGTGCGTTTCTCGTCTCCTCCCGGCACACCGCCGGATAGCCGACCTCGGCGGCAACGGCCCTGCGTGCTTCCTCGCAAACTGCCGGCGTTGGATACGGGCCGAGTTTCGCCGGCCCGAAGTTGCCACTCCAACCGACGGGGCCGGTATAGACGATCAGAAACCAAACCAGGGCCGTCATGATCCTGCCTCGACCCACGCGAGCCTGACCGGGCCCGGCTTCCGCGGATTTCGGGCTCTGCATGCGGCCTGTTTACAAGCGCCTGGATGGTAGCGGCGCCGGCCATGCATCACGTCCGGCACCCGCGCGACGGGTTCGCCACAGATTTCACAGATCGGGAGGTATGGTCGCTCGCGCTCAGACGGCGTGACGCGCACAGTGTGGCCGTTGGGCACGCAGCGGAACAGGATCGGCAGAGTCAGACCGTCGCAGTCTATTTCGGTCGGCTCGTGAGACGAGGATGACGATCTCCTGTGATCTCTGGTTCTCCCGGACGTCAGGCGTCCCACTCAAGATCTCTTCGGCTTGTCGCAAAGGCCGGCCGGGGCGGTCGGGGCTCGGGGCGGATGGAGCGGGGCCGCGACTCGGCCTCGACTCCGCGCTCGCGCGCCTCCACGCCCGCCTGACACGCGGTGCAGCGCTGGGCGAAGGGCAGCGCCCTGAGCCGCCCGAGCCCGATGACCGTGCCGCAGTTGCCGCAAATTCCGTACTCGTCCCGCGCCAGACGCTCGAGAGCGGCGTCGATCTGCGCGGCCTCGCGGATCTCGCGGTCGAGCATGGCGACCTCGAGGTCTTCGCTGAGCGACTCGACCGCGTTGGTGGCATCCTCAGGGCTCCGGTGGGGCTCGCCCGTCCGGCGCTCCGTCATCCTCGCGCGGACGTACTCCTGGAGCCTGGCGCGCCGCTCCCGGAGGAGGGCTTCGAACTCCTTCACGATCCGATGATCGAGCGAGCCTGCCTTCTCCATAGCGTCCTTACCTTGTCCCGGCGTTACAGCCTCGGCAGGAGGGCCCCCACGAGCGATTCCAGCGGGTGGAACTCCAGCGTCGGCGCGGCGAGGAGCCCACCCCCCAGCGCCGCGGCGATCATCGCCGCCACGGCGATCCACCTGAGTCTTCTCGGGTCCGAGCGCGGGGCGAAGGCCTCGATGGTTTCGGGCTGGGGTCGCACCAGCATCCTCTCCTGAGCCCGCCGCTGCGCCAGGTAGACCCGACGACGTTCTTCAAGAGTCAGCCGGTTCATCCCTGACTCCTCGAGCGCACCCCTACCATGGCTCAGCCTAGGCTCGATAGTGAACGAGCCGATATCAGGTGGATCAAGGGGTCGGCGTGAGGAAGACACCTGAGAAGTCACTCGCAGCGAACCGGGCGGCTGCGCCGCGAGGCGAGCCATTTTCCGGAAAGTAGCTCGGTGGAGCGCCTTCTCCTTGCGGATCACGATGAGGAGGAGCATCGAGATCCCGTGTCCTTTGGACCGACGCTATGTCGCAGAGGGGGCGGCCTCCGTTTGAAGTCGCAGATTTTGAGCACATTCTCGCCCCCGGTCGACGTCGGGCGGCGACACGGTGAGCGACGGCGCCATCGCGGCGAGCCCTCCATCCTCGGCTTCACCATCGTGCGACGCGGGACGGCTCCCGGTCTTGTGGAGACTCACGTCTGAGAGGGGCTTGATGGTAGATCTGCGGGGCAGCATCTTGATGCCTCGTCATGGCGTCGAGAAGCATGCTGACTTGCGGAAGGTGCCGCGAGCTACTCCCGGTGCCGGGGGCTCCGGTCCGGGCGGAATGGTTTCAGGAGGTTCGCAGGCCGGGCGCTCAGTCTGCGATCGCGGGGGTGCTCGGCTGAGGCGACGAAGGAGCAGGCTTCGACGGGCTGGCCGCCGCGAGGAAGATCGACCTGTCGTAGCAGTCGCGGCCTACGGACTCGATCGTCGCAACGACCTTTCCGAGCCAGTCACACGAGCACGTCCGACCACTCCTGAACGCGCAGTCGGTCGCATGGGGCATCGCTCGCGCCTCGGTGATCCGGACCTCGCCGTCGCGCTCGACGCGGTGGAGTTCGTCGAGGAGGGTGTCGTTCGCGGGTGGGTCGGCGTTAGAGGTGGGCTTATCGTCCATCATGACCAATCTATCTCAACTCCACCGGCTCGGCGTCGAGTTTCCCAGAGTATTTCCGGATAATAAGTCAGCGGACGCGCGAAGCTTGGCGGCCCGATCGGTAAACAGTTGTATCCGGAATTACAGAATTACGAGTAGTGGCACGACACTGGCAGAGTCTCTTCGCCCACGATGAAAGTCATCTGCTCGTTGTGCGAGCGAGAGGGCAAACCTGGCTACCTGGGCGAGCGGGAACCGCTTGATAATCCCGCGGTGACGCACGGCCTCTGCTCACCTCACACGGAGCAGCTCCTCGAATCCATTCCGTCGCGGTCATTTCCGGATGCCGAATTGCTCATCGTCGTGCGCCCAAACGACACCGAGCTCTCCGAGTATCTCCAGCGGTCGTTCGCGGGCGTGCATCACGTGAAGGTGATTGTGGAGCGTCGGGGGGCTGATCGCCGTCGGGAGCAGGGCCTCGTCACGCTCGACCTGCGGCAGCAACCACGACGGATTCGACGGGGCAAGGTCTCTCCGCTTGGCTACACCGTGGTGCGCTTCAAGCGGAAGTGGTCTTCCCCGCTACCCGGATAGCGGTGCTCTCAGCGATTCGTCGTTGCGGGGGTAGCGTACGTCGAGTTTCCCGGACGAGCGCCCGATGCTGCGTAGCTCGAGGCTCATCAGAGCATAGATGCCGGGCTGGGCCGGGCGAGGGCTCTCGGCCCAAAAAAAGATGACGGGAGATAACTGGAGCGTGCGAACGACGGTGGCCCGACTCACTTGAAGGGGGGACGCGGCATGGATAAGGACACAGTCACACTGAGGATTCGCGAACGACTCGACGCCCGCATGTTGCCTCGAGTGATCCCGTCGCTCATGAGGGAACCGGGCCGGCCAACGTCGCCGAGGGGGAACATCTACAAGGACAGCTCGATCGGGGTGGCTAAGTGCGCGGCATGCGATGACCCGGGTGCGCAGATCGCGTACCAGTTCCCGGACGGCCGAATCCTGCTCCTTGAGTCCCTCCCATCGCGGTCATTTCCGGATGCCAGGGTGCTCATCGTCGTGCCCGAAAACGACACTACGCTCTATGAACATCTCCAGCGCCGTTTCGCTGGCGTGCGTTACGTGCAGGTGATCAGAGAGCGCCGCGCGGGCGATCGCCGGCGTGAGCCGTGCTTCGTGACCGACGACCTGCGGCACCAGACGAGGCGGATTCGAGAAGGCAAGGTCTCTCCGCTCGGTTACGTGGTCGTGAGATTTAAACCGATAGGGGCTCGGAGGACCTCATGAGGAAGTGTCCGCGGTGCCTCAAGGATTACGCGGAGCGCCCGGTAATCAGCCGGCGCGACACCAAAACCGAAATCTGCACCGCGTGTGGGTTGGAGGAGGCGCTTGTCGACCTTATCCGGCGCGGCGGCCGCCAGCTCCCTGAGATTGTCCAGCGGCGCGAGGACCGGATGGTCGCGTTCATCAGGAGGGCGGGTCGGTAGCCCCCCCGCTCATCCGGGACTCCTCACAACTCACCGTCAAGCTTATCCACCCGCGACGATGCGGGTCTTCATGTGGGGATTAACCAGCGCAACGGGCACAATCCACGCCCGGTATCCCTCCGCAGGCCGCTCGAAAGCAGCAAGGGCGTCCTCGTCTAGGTCGAGGGTGACTTCGATAAGGGTGATGTCGCTCAGGTGCCCGGCTGTCGCATCGTTCGTCAGCCATATGAAGGTGCGATCGTGAGACCGGTCACCGGCCCGGCTCCGAGGATCATCGTGCTACGCAGAAAAGTAACTGGCCAAGGAGTATCGCTCCCCGGCCCGTCGTTGAGCGGCGGCAGCGGTAGAGCTACGTTTCCTAGCGTCTCACTATTGCCCAGCTGAACCTCTGAAGGTCCTTGGTGATGTCGCGTTGGCGGCGGTCTTGGCCGCGCCTCCTCTCAGACCGCGCTCGATCCATAGCTGCAAGCTGACGCCGCTCCCCCGCCCGACGGTCGAAGATCACAGCGATGGCCTCCTTCTCGAATGCATGCTTTAGATACGCGTACTGCGCCGGGCGCGCGGGCGAGACGACGATGAGCATGCGGTTAACTTGCTGCACAGCACTCTCCCGAGGGAGGCTACGGACCCCGTTCTGTGAGGTCCCGGACACTCAGGCCGCGCACTCCGTCGGCTCGCCCGCCACAGGGATGCGTGAGAGCACGCACACCGGGAGGGTCACGGATTCGGCGCACGTGAGACAGTAAAAGTCGAGCTCCTCGGCGCGCTGCCCGTGCAGCGCGACCCGCTGGCCACACCTCGCGTGGTGGATGCCGCCGTCCAACGCCTGGTACACGGTCACGATTTCAGCGGAGACTGACGCGCTCATTGTCATTGTCCTCCTTGCACTGCACCTCGACGTGAAGCGGAGCAGGGTCGTGTCGAACCAGGACGCGCGGGAAAACGCGCGACAGCCCCGCAGCGCTAGTTCCGCCTTCATGTCGCTAACCGACAGCCCGAGCTGGCTCGCGACGTCGTCCCCAGAAATCTCGACGTACCGCGAAACGGTCATCTCGGCGCCGAGAGCTGGTACGCATCGCAACGCTAGAACTGAGAGAACTTGAGTCATCCGGCCGCTGACCCGAGCCAATGCCGGCTGGCCCCAGGGTGCGTGCAGTCTCGCGAGCTGGCGACGACCTCGAACGCTCGTTCTCGCGGAAGACGCACAGGCCGTGCCGGATGATCAGCTGGTCCTCGTTGAGGAGAATCGGGCTCGGCATCGCTGGACGCTCTACTTTGATTCGCGTTGCCGTTCCGCCACCGCGGTGTCGAGGCTCTTCCTCTGCAACCGGTCGCGTAGCGCGCCGTATGACTCCGACCGGATCACGCGCTCAAACTGGCTACGGTAACTCTAGACGAGGCTCACACCGCCAATCAAAGCGTCGTAGACCTGCCACCGCCCGGCGCGTGCGTGCATGCGGAAATCGAGCGCAACCTCCGCTCCCCCCCTGGTCACGAGCCGTGAGCGCACCGTGGCAAGGTGACCCTCCACCGACTCGTCGACGACCGTGATCGTCTCGCCCGTGTACGCCCGGATTTGGGCCATGTAGGAGCGCTCCAGAAGGCCTCTGAAAAGTGCCACGAACTCGGCCTGCTCTTCGTGTGTCCTGAGCTGCCAGTGATGGGCGAGGGCGCGCCGCGACATTTCGTCGAAGTCGAACACCTCGCGGGTGATCCGCCGAAGCTCGGCCGACGAATCACCCACGGGTGTGCCGTTGATCTCGCCATGCTGCAGGATGCTCACGACCTGGACGATCGCAGATTCCAGCGCCTCACGCGGTCCCACGGGCTGCGAAGCCACCGCCTCGGCTACCATCAGCCAGCCGGCACCGAACGCTACCCCGATCCATCTCGTCATGATCGTCTCCCTGAAAACCCCCTCTGAGGACCACACTGGTCCATAGAACGAAGAGAGGCCATCAGGTGAACTCCGGACGGTGATCCCGGGAAACCACTGATCAGACGGGTTACGTCGGGAATCTCTAACGGATGCGGAACCTCAAGCTCGCCGGTCAGGGTGGTAAAGGCCTCGACGTGGCCGCGCAGGAAGCTCTCCAGCGTCTGATCGAGCGCGAAGCGCGCGTACACCGCGCACGACCACGACAGCACGAGGACGAAGCACGACAACGCTCGGCGGGCACGGCCGATCTGAATCGTACCGAAATGGGCCCAATCGGCTTGCGCCTGCTCGCCGCGTAACGTCGCCAAGCGCAGATAGGCCTCCGCCGGCGGCGTGGGGCGGACGGTGCGGACATGGCGCCGCAGTTGGACGGCCGAGCCGGTAAAGCCCCGATCGCGGAGCATCCCGTAGAGGCGGGTCGCGCGCAGCCGCGGGTACTGCTCGAGGGTCGCGATGATGAAGGCCTTGTAGGGGTCGAGTAGGCTCGGGCGGATCGGCGACCCCGGGCGGACGAAGCGATCACGCTCGATCGCCTGCTGGACGGTGGCGTGATGGACACCGAGGTGGCTGGCGATGGTGGCGACGCGCCAGTGCTCGGCGTAGAAGAGGGCGGCGAATCTCGGCGCGTTGCTCGGGCGGGATCATCGCGGCTCCGCGTCATGGGCGGGGCGCGCGCCGCACGTGGGCCAGGGTTTGGTGGCGGACAAAGCGCCCGCGGCGGCCACAGCGGGCGCAGCAGACAGGTGTGGCCCGGGGAACACGCGGATCAATCTCGGCATGGCGAGCATCCTCCTCGTCGTCGCCCGAAATGAGGGACGCGCGCGGCGGCGACGCGTGGAACGATGCCGTGGCGGGAGGCGCGCTGGGAAGTCTGATGCGTCACTGTTTGCGCGCTGAGGGACCGACGGGCCCGATACCGCGCTTGTCGGGCGGCATGCCGAAACCGCCCTGGACGGCTGTGTTGATAGCGCCGGCCGGTGTCGCGAAGCGTGGCGCGGTGGGCGTGCCGAGCGCACGCCGGCGAGCAATAGCGATCGCCGCGATCACAGTGCGGGCAGAGGAAGAACACTTCGCGGCAATCGCCTCGAGCACAGACCACAAACCGGAAGGAATTCAGGCGACCCCGTGCGCCGAGCACGGGGTCTGGACAATCACCGAGGCGTGTGCGACAAGGAGGTGCTGAGTCGCGTCCCCGTGATTCGGCCCGAGGGCCCGGGGTGTTCCCGACTCCGGGCTCTCACCCTTTCAGCGCCGTCAGCCGGGAACCATCTACCTCAGCTCAGATTAGATTCGCAACAGGTGTGAGAGCTCTCCTACTCCGGCCGGTTCACATTCCTGCACCTTCCGGTGATCATCGACAAAAGCTGGCATGACTGGGCTTGACTTCCTTCAGCTGCGCCCGGTTCGAGACTCCCGCGTGCCGATTATCGTGATCTCGGGCGTCGCGACCGAGCACGAAGCTCAAATGTGCCTACGACTTGGGGCACTCGACTTCGTGCCGAAGCCCCTACCGCTTGAACATCTGCGGGTGATCCTGGAGCACTTCGAGCCTCACGTACTCACGCAGACGGTCGAGCTCGCTGGGCGACCCGGCGAGCGGCGCCGATCGCCGCGCGTGCGTGTCGCGCTCCCCGTTCGAGTGCGCGACTACGGCGGTCATGAATGGGAAACGATGAGCGTCGACCTCGGCCCCAGCAGTATGAAGGTCTTGGCGGCCGGCTCAGTCCGGCCAGGGCCTGCCGCTGAGCTTTCGTTCACACCGCCCGGTGACGAGCCCCTGCAGGTTGTCTCCGTCCTGATCCGGGTCGATCTCGACGGCTACGTGTTCTACTTCGCCAATCTCACTGAGGTCCAGGTGGACCGCCTCACGCGTCTTGTTCGTCGACTGACCGCGCTGTAGAGCCCTCCGTGGCCGTCGGCTGGAGACAATCCTCCCCGGAGTCAGCGACTCCCGGCATCCGCTCAGGGCGCCCCTGGAAGTAACGCAGGAGGTTTGAGGCGGCCCGCCACGCGAGTGGGCGGACCATCGCCAAGTGCGGGCGCCTCACGCGCCGGGGTCCTCCCAGGTCTGGCCGTCCTTGTCCACGACCGTGCCGGGCGCGCCGGGGTCAGTCGTCGGCTCGGCGCCGGGCGGCGGCACCGGCTCGTTCGGCCCGATGAACACGGCACGGCGCGGGGCTTGGCCGCCGTTGCCGATCTCGTCCTTGGCCGGCTGCATGACCCGATGGATGTGGTCCATCATCGAGACGAACGGGCCGAAGGCGCGGGGGTCGCCGAGGGCCGCCTTGATGGCGATCCGCCGGTACGCGGCACCACAGTATTCGACCATGGCCCCCGGCAGGAGCGGCCCGCGCTTCTTCGTCTTTTTCTTGAGGTCCTCGAGGTTGAGCCCCGCCTTGGCGAGCTCGTGCAGGATCACGGCCCGCACCACGTTGCGACGGAAGGGGACCAGGTCCGGTCCCCGGTGGACGCCGCCGTTGGAGCCGGGCCGGTTCGGCACCAGCATCCCCTGCGGCTCCCCTGTGTGGGGATTTCGGCCCGGCACGGTCGCTCTCACTTCGCTCTCAGTCGGCGGCGCCGGCTCGGCCTTCTCGTCGGGGTCCTTCTTTCGCTTGCTCACGGGTCGTCCTTGGCCCCGCTGCGGCACCCTCGGCTCGCCTTCCATTGGCCTTCCAGTCGGCGCGGGCTCTCCTTCTTGCGCTTACTCACGAGTCGCTCAAGAGCGCGAGGGCGAGGCCCGCCCGGCGCCGCCAGAGCCGGGTCCAGTCCTGGACCACCCGACGCTCGCCTTCAACTGCCCCTCCAGTGTCGGCGGGCGGTTCCTTTTTGCGCCTGCTGCGGCTCAAGGCGCCGGGACCGCGGGCGGTCCCCATCGCGCCGCGACCGCCTGGAAGGAAACGCCCTTGGGGTCCGCGCGAGAATCTTCCAGGCGACGAGGGTGCGGACGACGGCCTTGCAATGCGAGTAGTGGAGGCGGGTGCGCTGGGCGATCTCCCTGACCGCCAGCGGAGTGTCGGCAAGGAGGACCGCACGGACGACCCGCTGCTCTCGGCGCGTCAGGCCAAAACGAAGAAGGGAGAACCAACAGTCCTTGAGCGCCCCAGCGTCTCTCGCGACCCGGTCGAGAGCCTCGCGGAGAATCTGATCAGCGCTCGACGCTCTCAAGTGCGGCCTCGAGCTTTTGGTGAAGCTCGTTCAGGCGTCATTTTCCGAGACCCCCTCTTCACTCCACCACGGCTCCTCCGCCGTGTCGGCCTCCGCCGGCAGGAAGGCCCACTCTTCGCGCACCGCTTCCCACGCCGCGTGGGGCTCGAGCCCGCCCTCCACCAGCTCCCCGAACGCCTGGCCGGTCTTCGCCGACGCCTCGTGCAGGCTCTGGTCCAGACGGCCCTCCCGCTCGAGCTCCCGATACGTCTTCGGGGCGGTACTTCGCCCAGTGCTGGTTAATCTCCAGCGCCAGGCCGTCCAGCGGGAACTCCTTCGACATCGCGGAGCGCCTCCTCTCCTCGTCCATTGTGCGCCGGTGCGTCGGCAGAGCCGACGGAACTTCACGAGACCCTCGTGCCGTACAAACGCCGAGCTAAGAGTGTCGCACGCTTCCCCGCGCGGGCATGACATGCCCGAAGTCATGCCCAAACGGGTGCGCCGCTGTGCGGTTCGGTGCGCCTCCATACGACGAGCAAAAGAAAACCGCCCGAGAAACATTGACTTTCTCGGGCGGCTCCGTGCTGCCGCGAAGTTTATGAGACCCCTGCTCTGCCGCTGAGCTACACCGCCGGGCCGACGGCTCCGTCCGGACCGGATTTTACCCCAGGGGGGTCGTGCGCGCTGCGCGGCCCGATTCGGTCTTGACACCGAGGATGTTTGTTATAATCCCGCCGAGCAAACCACCCGGAGGAACCCTCACATGCAGTTCCGGACACACCCGTGGCATGAGCTCGCGGAGCTCCGTCAACCCACCGACGACGAAGAGGATGACGAAGACGAAGATGAGGAGGAGTTCGACGACGACTTCGATGACGACGAGCTCGACGAGGAGGATGTGGCCGACGACGACGTAGAGGAAGCCGACGAGCTCGACGACGACGAGGCCCTCGACGACGAAGAAGAGGAGGCGGACCTTCTAGACGAAGAGGACGAAGCAGACGACGAGGACGACGGAACAGGTAGTGCCCACAACTAGGAGGCGGTGAAATGGCGCTCTTCAGTGGGGAAGGCTTTCTCTTTCTGCTGCGCTGGCTTCATTTCCTCGCCGGCATCACCTGGATCGGCCTGCTGTACTACTTCAACTTCGTCCAGACGCCGTTCTTTGCGACGGCCGACGCCCCCGTCCGAACCGGCATGATCGCCGGGAGTCTCGTCGGGCGGGCGCTCTGGTGGTTCCGGTGGGGCGCGATGGTCACCTTCATCACCGGCTGGCTCTACATCCTCCACATGATGTTCCACGGATACGGCGGCGTGCGCGAGTTCTTCGCGAGCGCGTACGGCTGGAAGATCTTCTTCGGCGGCATGCTCGGCAGCGTCATGTGGGCGAACGTCTGGTTCGTGATCTGGCCCGCGCAGAAAGTTGTGATCGAGTCTGCGACCAAGGTGTCGAAGGGCGGCCAGGCAATCCCGGAGGCCGCGGCCCGTGGCCAGCGGTCCGGCTTCGCCTCGCGGACGAACACGCTCCTCTCGATCCCGATGCTGTTCTTCATGGGCTCGGCCTCTCACCTGTCCATGGCGGACCCGACCGGTCGGGGCGTGAAGATCGGCGCCCTCATCCTTCTCGCCATCGTGATCGCCGCCGCCGAGGTCAACGCGCTGAAGGGCACGACGGGGCCCGGCAAGAAGATGCTGGCCACGCTCAACGGAACGTTCTGGGGCGGCTTCATCCTCACGGCGATTATGTACTTCGTCCTCGCGGGGCTGATGCGCTGAGCACCCGCTGCGCTCGAACCACGACGGCCCGGCGCCGCGCGCCGGGCCGTTTCTATTTGAGGAAGTCCGCGAGCGCGGCGATGTCGGGCGCGATCTGCGGCTGGGGCGGCATGATCGTGGTGGGTCGCTTGGGCTTGTAGCCCGGAGGGTACGTGCCCTTGAGCAGCTTGGCCTCGAGCAACTCCCGCGAGGCGCCCTTCACCGCAGGGCCGACCGGGCCGGGTTTCGACGGGTCTATCGCGTGACACGCGACGCACTGGGCCAGGTAGACCTGGCGCCCGCGCGCGGCGCCGGGCGACAGGCGTTCCTGCCCGCACCCCGCGACACTACCGAGCGCGACCGTCAGCAGACTGGAGCCGAACAGCACCTTTCTCAGGCCACCCACGGTGATCCCGTTCACGCGAACCCCGCTTACAACAGATCTTTCAGCAGGGCGCGCTTCGTCGCGTCGGAGAGCACCGTCCGTGCGCGCTCGTTGGGATGCTCGACGACCAGGGCCACCTCGGCCTCGCGGAAGGTCTTTCCGGCCTCGGCCGGGAGCCTGAAGCGCACGAAGTGGACGGCGGAGAGCTTGCCGCGCTCCTCGTCGGAGTGGCCGCTCTCGAAGTCGCCCACGACGACGTGCGGCCCCATCCTCATCCTGACGTAGTCGCGCGTGTCGATGCCGAGGAGCTTGTCCAGGACGGGCTTGATCTGCGGCGTCTCGCTGATCTCGATGAGCATCGTCGCCGCGAGCTCGCCCGGCCCGGGCAGGAGCGTGTTGTAGACCTCGACCTCCTCCGCGATCCTCGCCGCGTCCACGAGCCGCTCAGCGCGGACCATCTCCTGGATCTGGAACCACACGGTCTCCCGGTTCTCGAAGACGAACGTGAGATAGCGGCCCACGGAGACGCGACGGTGCCTCTTGAGCTCGATGATCTCGCGGCGCCGCACGTCGCGGACCTTCTCGTAGTCGACAAGGTTCAGGATCTCAGACGTCTCGAGCTGCCTCACGGATCACTCCTCGAGACCGTACGCCGAGGCGAGAACCCGGATCGGATGCTTCGCTTGCCGGCCCGTCCCCTGCTCGATCTGGAGGGCGGCGAGCGGGCAGTCGGTCGCGGTCACGGGCGCGTCGGCGCGCGTGATCGCGTCGAACAGCGGCTTCGCCAGCTTCAGGGAGAGCTCGTGGTACTGCGCCTTGAACCCCCAGGTCCCGTCCACCGCCGAGCACTTCTCCACCACGTCGACCTGGGCGCCCGGGATCAAGCGAAGCACGTCCGCGGACTTGTTCCCGATGTTCTGGGCGCGGAGGTGGCACGGCACGTGGTAGGTCACGGCGCCGACCGGCTGCGTGAAGCGCGTGTCGAGCCCTCCCTCGGCGTGGAGCTCGGCGAGATACTCGAAGAGGTCGCGCGTGTTCCGGGCGACGAGCTTGGCGTCGTCTCCACCGTCGAGCCACGGGTACTCCTGCTTGAGCATGTAGCTGCACGTGGGACCGGGCACGACGATCGTCCGCCCTTCACGCACCGCCGCCGCGAGACTCCGCACGTTGTCCCGGATGAGGGCCTTGGCCTGGTCCACGGCGCCGCCGTCGAGGTAGGGCATCCCGCAGCAGCGCTGCGTCGGCACGCTCACGTCCACGCGGTTCCGCTCGAGCACGCGCACCGCCGCGCGCCCCGTCGCTGGCTCGTGGTATTCCACCGTGCACGTATGAAACAGCGCGACTTTATAAGCGGCGGGCACCCGGGCTGTCGCCACGCCCGCCGCGCTCGCCCGATCCGCGGTCATCTCGTTCCGAGCGGAGGAGCCCACCCCGGTGTCCCCGCGCCGCGGACGTGTCTTGAACCAGGCGCTGAAGGTCTGCCGATAGAACTTCGGCAGGTTGCGGTCCCTGTGGATGCCGACGACGGCCTGCATGAACGCCCGGTGGACCGCCCGCTCGTTCATCCAGTTCGCGAGCGGCGCCGCGAGGCGTCCGAGCTTGCCGACGAGCTCCGTGTTGCCGAGCATCCGGTCTTGAAAGCTCACGCCGTTGGCGCGTGCGTCCGTCGCCCGCGCCCGCAGCATCAGCCGCGGGAAGTCGACCTCCCACCGATGCGGCGGTGTGTACGGGCAGTGGTTGAAGCAGAGCTTGCACTGGTAGCAGAGGTCCACGACTTCCTTGACGTCGCGCGCCGGCAGCTTCTCGACGTCGCCGTCGACGGCGTCCACGTCCAGCCGGTCGAAGAGCACCTTGAACGACGGGCAGAGCGGCAGGCAGCGGCGGCAGCCGCTGCAGATGTCGTAGACGCGCCGGAGCTCCTTGTCGACCGCGCCGCGATCCCAGAACTCCGGCGATTCGAGGTCGAGTGTGCCCATGCTGCTGGCGCTGGTGATCAGGCTACACGGCGAACGGCGGGGAGGGGTCGGGGGACCCTGCGAGACCCGTGTCGTCAGGGTTGCCTGAGCCGCCGACCGGCGCACGGTCGAGCGCGGTGAAGCTAGCGTGGTCGAGCAGGGTTCCCCGACCCTTCCCCCCGGACCGCCGTGTGAGCTAGATCGCCTCCGCGGGCTCCTTGCCCGCGATCTGCTTGAGGCCTTTGGTGAACCGGCCCGCGTGCGACTTCTCCGCCTTGGCGAGCGTCTCGAACCACTCGGCGAGCTCGGCGAAGCCCTCGTCGCGCGCGGTCTTGGCCATGCCAGGGTACATCTGCGTGTACTCGTACGTCTCGCCGGCGACCGCGGACTTGAGGTTCTTCTCCGTCTTGCCGATCGGCTCGTCCGTCACGGGATCACCGACCTCTTTGAGGAAATCCAGGTGGCCGAACGCGTGACCGGTCTCGGCGTCCGCCGTGTCCTTGAAGAGGCCCGCCATGTCGGGGAACCCCTCGATATCGGCGACGCGCGCGAAGTAGAGGTAGCGCCGGTTCGCCTGCGACTCGCCGGCAAACGCGTCTTTAAGGTTCGTGTGGCTCCTGGTGCCCTTGAGGCTCTTGCCTGCCATGACTCAGCTCCTCCTTTGCCCCTTGACGGGGGATCGACCGCCCTGTCGGCGGCACGCGCCGCAGCGACCGTAGAACTCGACGCGGTGATTCAATACCTCGAAGCCGGAGCGCACCGCGATGCGGGCCCGCACTCCCCGGGTGGCGCGCGTCGGCACGTCGTAGATGCGGCCGCAGGCGACGCATGTGAAGTGGTCGTGCGGCGCCGTGTTGCCGTCGAAGCGCACGCCGGACGGATCCGCACGCTCCGCCAGAAACCCCTCGGCGGCGAGCCGCCGGAGGTTCCGGTAGACCGTCGCCAGGCTCACGCGCGGCAGCCGCCGTCGCACGCGCCGGTAGACGAACGCCGCCGTCGGGTGCGCGTCGGTGGCGTGGACGACCTCGAGGATGATCCGGCGCTGCCGCGTGAGCCGGAGGCCCCAGGCGCGAAGCGTGGCGTCGACTGCGGGCGCACTGGTATTTTTAGTAATCATTATCAACAACAAAGCGGAGTGTACCCGGCGCGCGCGCGGCTGTCAACTCCGGCCCGGCGCGCTGGCGCGTTTCGTCCGCTTCCGCTAGACTACCCACCTCAGGAGGACCGCTCGAATGGCCCAACCCTCTGGGCTCCGGATCCGCGGAGCCCGGCAGAACAACCTCAAGAACATCTCGCTCGAGATCCCGCACGACCGGCTCACGGTCGTCAC
>Ga0134109_10000070_pt1 | contig 14095 bp, 8 predicted proteins | sample 15_D_Rain_20_2_1_FD_94464 | JGI IMG/M metagenome (GOLD analysis project Ga0134109, IMG submission 94464) | Grasslands soil microbial communities from the Angelo Coastal Reserve, California, USA - 15_D_Rain_20cm_2_11112015 | ecosystem: Environmental > Terrestrial > Soil > Grasslands ...
CCCGTCGACGGAAACCTGGAACAAGCCAGTCAAGATCGCAACATCCGAATGCTGTTCCTCAAGCTCAGTCTATGGAGCGCAGCCCTGGACAGCCACTTTCGATCCGGTGTCCAAATCCCTCTACCTCTATTGGTACAACTACACCAACCAGGAAGTGGACATCTACCGCGGGCTCGATAGCAATTGGTCAGGCCCCAAGCTAGGCTGGACCACATATCAAGCGACAAGCCTCAGCTCGATCACAAGCTTCCAGTACGCCTCGAGTGTTAGCAGCAACGGAGCAGAGGCAATAGGTGTGATGTTCATGGATGGGCAAGGAATCGGCACCGCGGCAGGTAATGCTCTGAAGTACTTAGTCTACACGACAATAGCAGCTGGATTCGTAACAGTAAGCTTCACAACGAATCCAACCGACCCGCAGGTCGGGCAGCAGGTAAAATTCACCGCGTCGGCGAGCGGTGCCACGCCTCCGTATTCATACAGCTGGAACTTTGGAGACGGATCCACATTTTCAACCACCGACCCAGTTGTCACTCACACATACACCGTGCAAGGAACTTTCCTAGTCACACTGAACGTGGTGGATGCGGCTGGCGCTGCAGGCACAAACTCTCGAAGTGTCTCAATTGGGACCGTGTCCCCTCCACTGTTTACACTCGCAATAACTGGCCCATCGTCAGGAGTCGCAGGCGCCAAGATCAACTTTACCGCAACGGCTTCGGGCGGCAGTTCACCATACTCCTTCAGCTGGAACTTTGGCGATGGAACTGCCAATGTCGCAGGAGGCTCAACAAATCCGAACGCGCAGTCCCACACCTACACGAAGACAGGAACGTTCACAGTCAAAGTCAACGCCACAGACTCTACAGGCAAGATTGCAACAGCCACTTCGACGGTCAACGTCTCAACCACGATTCCTCCGTTGAGCGTCTCTCTCAGCGGCCCAGGCTCCGGAAGCCTTGGCAGTTCTCTGACGATCTCAGCGACCGCCACCGGCGGTTCGACGCCGTATAGCTTTAGCTGGACGGCAATTGGCGGCAGTCCGTCTTCAGGAACCGGCTCAAGCCTTTCAACCACCTATAGTTCGCCGGGAACGTACACTGTCAGTGTGACCGTTACGGATGCAAATGCGAAGACTGCCACCGCCTCGACAACCATCATCGTCAGCCCGCCTCCCCAGTACACTTTGAGCTGGCAAGGCTTCGACTGGGACGGCGGCGGAGAAGAGACCCTTACAATGAACGGCGTCTTCCTAGCATCACTTCCCACAGTCGACACGATTCAGAATTCCAACGTCTACGTATCCTTCTCACTCAACGTAACATCTTTCATCGTTCAAGGCACCAACAAGCTGACATTCACTCACGCAAACTGGGACTGCAGCGTCTCCGACAACGTTAGAAACCTACAACTCACGACTGGAACGACCGTTGTCTACACCAACTCCACAGTCGAACCACTGTCATGCACGCAATCGCTAGCATACACCTTTACAATCGCTCCTCCTTCATCTCCGCCAGCTCTGGCAGCATCTTTCAGCTACACACCGATCAATCCTTCCACAGGTCAGTCAGTCACCCTCACCGCAACGGCCGCCGGCGGCGTAGGCCCCTACACATTCAACTGGAACTTTGGCGACGGATCAACAGGATCAGGCTCGGCTGTCACGCATACGTATGGCCAGGGAGCAACCTTCACAGTAAAGGTCACAGCTATAGATGCGGCTCAAAACATCGCTACAAGCACCCAACAGGTCACAATAACATCAGCCCTCACATCGACCTTTACCTTCAGCCCCTCAACCATTACCCCTGGAAGCCCCATCTCCTTCACGGCAACAGTCTCAGGGGGCACAAGCCCCTACTCATACAGCTGGAACTTCGGAGACGGAGCCACAGGAACAGGAAACCCAACAAGCCACACATACTCAGCAGCCGGACCCTACACTGTCACACTCACAGTCACGGACTCCAAAGGCAATACAGCGACAGCCAGCCAGACACTGACAGGAACGCTTACCACCATCCTCACCTTTTCGCCTCCCTCCCCTGTCATCGGGCAGACAGTAACCTTCAACGCCACCGCCTCAGGCGGAACACCCTCCTACTCTTTCAGCTGGAGCTTTGGCGACGGTTCTACTGGAACAGGCGCTTCGGTAACACACGCTTACTCGTCCGCAGGGAACTTCACGGTCACTCTTACTGCGAAGGATAGTGGCTCACCCCAGCAGACAGCAACATCACAAAAGCCGGTTAAGATCACTGGGTCCCTAGCCGCGAGCTTCGTCTTCAACCCATCCTCACCCGAAGTTGGATTACAGATCACTTTCACAGGCTCGGCTAGTGGTGGAACTGCTCCTTACGGTTTCAGTTGGGCATTTGGCGACGGCGGATCCTCAAGCGCTAACCCAGCCGCGCACTCCTACTCGTCGACGGGCTCATTTACTGTCACTCTGACCGTAAGGGATGCCAACGGTGCCACCGCCACTAGCAGCCAGACTATCTCTGTGGCGTCTGCTCCTTCGGTGAGCTTCAACTATAGCCCTACAACCCCTGAAGCAGGTTCTCCAGTAACCTTCACCGCCACCACCACAGGCGGCGTGGGGCCGTTCACGATGATCTGGTTCTTTGGTGACGGTGGCACATCCAACGCCAACCCTACCACTCACACATACGCGACATCAGGATCTTTCACGGCGAATGTGACTGCCACTGATGCAAACGGTGTCAAAGCCATATCAGCGAAGTCTGTCACCGTTGCATCTCCGCTAACAGTAAGTTTCACGGAGACCCCATCGTCTCCCACAACAGGCCAGGTTGTGACCTTCACAGCAACGACTGCCGGCGGAGTTGGAACCGTTAGTTACAGCTGGAGTTTCGGCGACGGCGCTACCTCCACCGGAAACCCTGCAACCCATACCTACACGAGCCCCGCCTCCTTCACTGTATCAGTGACAGCGACTGACTCAGATGGGGTGGCAGCTGTCTCAAGCCAGACGCTCACTGTTCGACCCCCGCTAACCGCGAGTTTCACCTATGCTCCAAGCAATCCAGTAACAGGACAGACAGTAACCTTCACAGCGACAGCCAGCGGAGGAACATCCCCCTACACTTTCAGCTGGTCGTTCGGCGATGGCCTTTCCGCGACGGGTGCTTCTGTTACACACTCCTACACGACCAACGGCACGTACACAGTTACTCTCACGACGAACGACTCTGGAGGACGGACAGCAACAACGTCCAACACAGTCCCTGTAGGCCAGCAGTCACAAGGCTACGCGCTGGTGACCTCGTCCGATGGAAAGGTATTCCGGCTATATTCGAACGGGACATTGACCCTAATCGGCCAGCCCGTCACGACCCAGCTCCGACAGATCAGCTGGAAGCCTGACGGGTCTTACGCGCTGATCTCGGGAGACTCGGCTGTGCTGCTCAAGTATGATGGTACCTCACTGACCTCAATCCCAACCGGTGTCTCTACAGGACTCAACTTCTGGACCGTCTCATGGAAGCCTGACGGGTCATACGCTCTGATCGGCGGAAGCTCGGGACTACTCCTCAAGTATAACGGCGTCTCCGTCACGGCCATCAGTGTTCCGAACACTCAGACACTCTATGCAATTGGCTGGAATCCCACAAGTAACTACGCGCTGCTCGTAGGCAAGAGTGGAATCATGCTGACGTACGACGGCGCCACGGTCCGCTCGCTGACGAGCGGCACCATCTACGACTTGGACGCGGTGGGCTGGAACCCGAATGGCCAGTACGCGCTGATAGGCGGTCTCAACGGTACAGTCCTCAGATTCAATGGGACTTTGGTTACTCGGATCAACACGAGTGGACTTACCGGGACGAACGCGATCAAGTCGATCTCTTTCAACCCCTCAGGCACACTGGCACTGCTCGTTGGAGACAATGGCATGGTCCTCACCTACAACGGTTCAACGCTAACCCTTCTTACCCAGCTGACCTACAGCTTTCTCTACAGTGTCAGCTGGTCACCATCAGGCACAGCCTACATTGTCGGGAACGGTGGCACAGAGCTTACGTACTCTAACGGGACCCTGACGAAGATGCTCTCTAGCGGAACTACATCCTCGCTAAGATCGATAGCTTGGAAACCAACGTAACAGCCAATGAGTCATCCACTATGAGCGAGCCCCCACCAGATGCTCCACTCGGTCCGATTCAGGCTATGACATGGCGTTGAGTTTTTTCAGATCGATGATAAAACCTAGGCAGAAACTCTCAAACCAAGAGCATTGATAGTCCTCCGACTGGATTTGCATTTCAGGACAGACAAGAATGCGGGCCCGGAGGGATTTGAACCCTCGACCTTCGGCTCTCCCCAATTGGATAGAGGGCCGACGCTACTGTCCGTGCTGAGCTACGGGCCCGAGCTGGTGCTCAGCCAAGCATTGTACAAATAGCTTTACGAAAAAGAGGGGTTTTCCCTACCTGATGGGCAGGGAGAATTTATTTCTTGGAGAGTTTTCCGATTCCCATGAAGACCAGTGCAAGCATGACAACAGCGATGCCAAGTAGAACTATCTCAACGATCGGTAGTACAGAGGTTGCCAGACTAAGCGGCTGATACGTCGCGAGCGAATATTGGATCGACGCACTGCCCGTGGGGATCGCGCCTCCTGGACTTGGCTCAGCTGTCCCGATACCTATCGTGATGGTTCCACCGAAAATATTATTCGAAGCTCTTCCATCAGTCGGGACCGTGAAAGTGTACTGGGTATTGTAGGTCTGCCCTCCAGCGAGTGCTTGTGCGGTGCTGAGGACTGTGGTGAAATTGCCGTCCCAGTGGTCTGTTATGAAAAACTTCCAAGGATAAGTCACGGTTATGTTCTTGATGGTGAACGCGTTGGTGCCCTGGTTTCTTACGGTGATAAACAATGTTCCTGTGTCGCCTGGAGCATAGGTCGGCCTGTCGGTGCGAGCATAAAGGTTGAATCCAGGTGGTGGAGCCGCATGGGTAGGCGTGAGCGTGGCTATTCCGACGATGGCGATTGCAAGCAGTGTGATTGTTACGCTTTTCATTTTCATGAGAGCGTTCCAGCCTTTGAAGCCGGTAAAAGGTTAGTCGTTACTTCCGATATGAATCACATTTGGGCGCTTCTCAGGAAAGCTTGATACATTCATCACTCTTCGGTCGAACGGGGCTGGTCGTCTAAGACGCTTCTCAGCGTCGGCGAAGCCTGGTTAGGACGTCGCCCTGACACGGCGAAGGTCGGAGGTTCAAATCCTCCCCAGCCCAGGAATCTCACGCACCCTAGAAAGTGGGCGACTTCTCAACTCGAGAGCAAGATCTGCCCAGCGGTGTAGGGCGTACCAGGTTCGACTTGCGGAACTCATCGACCTGTTTCAGATGCCTTTGGGTGTCTCTCTTAGCAGGAATTCTTCAGTCATGAAACGGTTCTTTCTTTGAAGACGACTATGCTTTCCAACATTTCTGGCGAACCATTCAAGATTTCGTCTTCTACGTATTTCGAACTGGTAGTGGACACTCGGTTTGCCGCGCCGCGATCGTGTCTTCAAAGAGCATTCGACTCCGAACTCGCCTATCCTTTCCGCGATGGTTCGAAAGGAGGGCCCATTCGCCCTGTGGATCACAAACCCGTAGACCTTTCCACTGGATGCCAAGATGACCTGTCCTTCCGCATCGAAGAGCCCGCCAAGGTAAGAACAGAACAGGTTCGAGGACAATTTGGGCACGTTCCATCTCTGCGTGCCAAAACTCAGCTAGCAGTTGATGAGCCAGCCAACGGAACCGGACTTTGCAGCTAGTTCTAGCTCGTGCGGATACGAGCTCATATCCGTCGTCCCCTGCCTATTTTCTGATCTGGTTCAACCGGTCTAGGCTGAATTGTTCGACCTGATCGCTAGGAGGATTGATGCGAGGCACGTTGCGATCGTGTCAGCGAAGATTCTGTCATCAGCTGTGGTTTCATAGTGCGCCTGATGAGATAGAGGGACGTTAGTGCTGTTACTACTCCGTAGACTAGGTGGAAGATGAAGCTCCCCCCTGCAAACATCAGATTCGACAAGTCTGTGGGCGCCAGCAGGTCAGCAACCGGCACATAGACAACTATCCAGATCGCGATCCCTCCTAGCAAGCCTACCCAGAAGCTCTTTCGAGTCGTGTCAAGAGCGAACCTTTTGAGTAAGGCGGTGATTGCGATGAACACTCCTCCAGCTAATAGACCTACGAGGAAATGTAGCGCCCAGCCTGTCAAAACGGGTGACGACAAGCCCAGCTTCGTCGCGATGGTCACGTAGAAGACTTCCTGGTCCAGAACAAAAGCGCTCAGGCCAGCGAGGACGCCTAGAACTGCAGCCCCGACCAGGCCGCCTAGTGCGCCAGCCTTCAGCCCTCTGAGTGCGGAGTAGTCGATTGATCTCAAGACTCCCGATAAGAGAGTCTAATTCGAATAATAAGAAACTGGAACCGTTCTGGATATCTCGAGTTACAGAACTAATGGCTAGCCTGTGCAGTTGGAGGCGTTTCGTTTTCGACTAGTCCGTTCAACACTGCTTCGTGAGGGCTGAGAATGTAGCCATCGTTGTCGCAGAAGTATATCTTCAATCGTGGGATCCATCTCATCCTTTTGCTGCAACGAGGGCATCTGACTTCGTCCATTTTTTATTGCGTCTCGGATTTGAGAAGTGTTTCTAGGAATACTCTGTAACGTTGGTCGATTAGACTATGCGTGTTCTGTTGATCTTCTTGTTCTGCCAAGAATATCGTCGGAGCGTAGTGGTGGCTCCAAACCCACACGCAGCGCATCTCTTCTTACGGACGTGGTAAGAGTGGCGGCCGCACCTCCTGCATCGGATGTGGGTTCCCTTGCCCCCAGCCTTGCCGAACGAGGTGGTCCCTTTGGTCATAGATAGGATCTCGTCCCCTCAAGAAAGGATTTCAAGATAAAGGTTCCATCAGGAAACAGCTTTTCGTTGGAATCGTTCCCAGCTTTGAGAGAAATGGGATCTCTTGGTCGAAGGAGCTATCGGATTTCGTTGCCAAGATTCGTCTGGAGTTCGCTGACAGCGTTGCGAACTTCTTTCAGGGTCTTCTCGTCATCTAAAGTGGGCTTATCATACAGTTTGAGAGGTGGGTCCTCTTGGGTTGCGATCTCGAACTCCTTGGACCACGGCAATGGGATGTCGTCAGTTGGCTTCAACCCCGCAAGGGTTGAGAAGGCTACGGTCCAGACTCGTGGCACGTTTGCGAGCGTGTAGCCGCCACCCCCTAACAACAGTAGCTTTCCATTGCACAGCTCGTGCGCTAGATCGTGCATATGCCTGACGACCTCTGTGTAGACCTTGGTTGTAAGTCTGAGGTGTGCGAGCCTATCATCCATGTGTCCGTCTGCTCCGCACTGGACCAAAATGATTTCAGGTCTAAACTTCCTGAGTGCGTCTGGCACGATTTGTTGAAAGGCCTTGAGGTAAGCTTCGTCGCCTGTAGAGGGCGGTAGTGAAACGTTGAGTTTCAAGCCTTTGGCTTCTCCCTTTCCGATCTCATCTGGAAAACCCGTACCTGGAAAGAGGAAATTTCCGCTTTCATGGAAGTCAATGTCGAGGACCGCGGGGTCATCATAGTATCCGTACATGACGCCGTCGCCATGGTGAGCGTCGATGTCGAGGTAGACGATGTGCTTCACCTTGTATCTCGATTTCAGATGTGCAATTACGACTGCAGGGTCGTTGAATATGCAGAAGCCTGAGGCTCTCTCAGGATGCGCGTGGTGTAATCCTCCGGATGGGTTGAACGCGTGTGAGAGTCTCCCGCTCATCACCTCGTCCGCTGCGACCATAGAGGCTCCGACAACGAGACTCGTGGCTTCATAGCAGCCCTTGAAGGCAGGAGTGTCTCCCATATCGAGGAGACCTGAGCCTTTCTTGCTGTACTGTTCGACAAGTCTGACGTAGTCTTCCCCGTGAAAGAGGAGGATCTCTTCTCTCGATGCAGGTCGAGGCTTAACGACCTGAACCGAGTTCTGGTCGAGGATTCCCTTTGAGCGTATCAGATCATATGTCAGCTTGACCCTCAAAGGTCGCAGGGGATGCTCGGGTCCGAAGTCATAGTCGAGGGATCTTTCGTCCCAGACAAGACCCGTCTTTCCCGCCATGAAGGGTGGCCGTCCGAGGAGTACGCTCTATTCTACGTGCACGAAAGCTAGTGGGGATTTTTCGTAGAGTCGGGTTGATTTGATGTTAGTGAATTCTAGCATTCCGTATCGTGAGAGTTCTCGTCCTATGCCGCTCTTCTTGACTCCGCCGAACGGCATTCGAGGGTCAGACACTACGATGTTGTTCACGGTAGCCATTCCAGCTTGCAATTGACGAGCCGCTTTTTCAGCTCGGCGGATGTCTCGGCTCCATACGCTCGAGCCAAGGCCAAACTCGCTGTTGTTCGCGTATCTTACTGCCTCGTCATCGTCTTTAACGATCATTACGGGCGCTGCGGGTCCGAAGGTTTCTTCTTTCATAACAGGCATCTCGGGATCTACGGCTGTTAGGATCGTTGGTGAGTAGAAGAATCCTCTGCGCTTGAGCCGCTCTCCTCCCGTCTCGACTTTGGCGCCCATCTTTACTGAGTCTTTTACTTGTCGGTCGAGCTTGTGCAGGGATTCCTCCCTGACCATCGGTCCAACGTCTGTTTCGGGACTCAGTGGGTCTCCGACTTTGAGGGATTTGGTTTTGGAGATAAATCGGTCTAGGAAATCGTCTGCGATCTTCTTGGCTACGAAGAAGCGCTTGGCGCAGATGCAGCTCTGTCCGTTGTTGATGAATCGCCCCGCGACAGCACCGGTTGATGCAGCTTCGACATCTGCATCGTCCAGTACGATGAAAGGATCACTTCCGCCTAATTCGAGGACGACCTTCTTGAGACGGCTGCTAGCCTGTTCTGCCACATCTTGGCCGGCTGAAACGCTGCCGGTGAAGGAGATCGCCGCGGTGTTCGCTTCTATCAGGTACGATGCGACCTCCGAGCTTCCTAGCACCACGTTGAAAGTTCCAGGAGGAGCGCCTGTTGAGTCGAAGACTTCCTGAAGCTGTAGACCGGATTGCGGGGTCACACTCGAGGGTTTGAAGACTGCTGTGTTTCCCACCATCAATGATGGTGCTGCAAAGCGGACGCACTGCCAGAGTGGAAAATTCCATGGCATGATGGACCCTATCACGCCCAACGGCTCGAACGCTACATAGCTGTCACTCGCGTCTGTCTTTGCCGCTTCCGGAGTCAGAAACCGTGGGCCGTTCTCGGCGAAGTATTCCAGCGCCCAGGCGCACTTTGCTACCTCGGGGACTGATTCCTTGATTGTCTTTCCCATCTCGAGGGTCATGATCCGTCCCAGTTGATCCTTACGGGACCGGAGGATCTTTGCGGCTCTCTGAAGAAAATCCGCTCTCTTGGCTGGAGCAAGTTCCCGCCATTTCTCGAACGCCTTTCTAGCCTTCTCGACTGATTTTTCCACGTCTGTCCGGGTTGAGGCTCGGAATCTTCTCAGTACCTTGCCGTTAGCCGGGTTTACTGTCTCAATCCATCGTTTGGCTCTCTTCGCAGCCAAGAGAATCATCCTCGGACCCAAAATTCAGCACAGGACTCCTATAAGCTACACTGGAAAACTATAGCTTTCCGACAATTTGAATTCGATAGGCTGTCTCCTAGAAACTCCATCCCGCAAATTTTCCAGCCCTGAGGCCTATCCAGAAGCTGAGATGGACAACCGTCCCATGGTGGACCGGGCGGGATTTGAACCCGCGGCCCTACGGAGCAGGGTTAGTGCCTTCCCGCAAACAGGGTCCGGTAGCCGGACCTGCCAAGCGGGCGATCTTCGGCCTGACACTGTCAGTATACCAGGCTGATCTACCGGCCCACAGGAAAACGCGGCCAACACAACGGCTGTTAAATTGGTTTGCTCACAGGGTCCTTCCGATCAACTGCATGCTTAGCCAAGCCCTGTTGCTTACGAAGCAACCAGGCAGAGGTCAGACCCAGCCCTCCGAAGATCACCGCGGCGGAATAGAACACCGCCTGAACACCCCCCAAATCGTCGGAGATGCCCGCAAGAACAGTTCCTACAGCAATTCCGCCGCTCAGCATCAGACTGTAGAGTCCCATGGCCGAACCTCTGAATTCCTTTGCCGCCTTGTCCCCGATATATGCGAGAATGGAGGGTATCAGACCTGAGCCCAGAAAGAATAGTATTCCGCCCACAATGATTATCGGCCCGACCATGTTGTAAGAGTCGATCCACGGAGTGTTAGGTGGAATCACCACTAACCGTTGGAAAAGGTCTGGCAATACAAGAAGAAAGCCCAATTCCCCCAAGGCTCCGATTAGCATCGTCTTCATTCGTCCAATCTTGTCAGATAGTCGTCCGAACATTACGGACCCGACTCCAAGCACTAGCAAGGCGAGCAGTATCAAGGGAGCGGATTGGGCGAGGTCGGTGACTCCCGCATTCTTGACCAGCCTAGGTAGGAAGAGGAAAAATCCGAGAACTATTGTTAAGGAGAACCAGATAGGGAGGATTCCGATAACGTCGCCCGTGAACGTTTCATAGATTCCTCTTAGACTCCCCCGCTCCATGGAAGAGTGCACCGGCTCGTGGAGGGCAAAGTAGACGAAAATTGCAGACGCGCCCATTACGGCTGCTACGACTAGAAAGCTGTACCCCAAGTTTTCGGCAAAAATATGTAGGAATCCAAGTCCAAGAACAATTCCAGTACCATAGCCCCCTAAGTTTGCAAGGTCAAATCCACCCATACTAGCTCCTCTATTCTCCTTCACTGTGAGATCCGTAATCATAGTGAGCGAGGCTACGGTCACCATGGCGGCCGCTAGTCCCTCTAGGGCATGAGCACCTCCAACTAAGACCAGGTTGTTGGAAACGCCTATGAGCAAAGTCAGAATCGAGATCATCGTCATTCCAGCAACGAAGGCCTTTCTCCTGCCTCTCAAGTCAACAAATGTCCCGACGGGGAGAGCACTGAAACCCTCAACTGCAGGATACAGAGCAATGATGATCCCTGCCAGGGACGAATTTGTCAGAGGAATGTTGAGATAATATGGGAAAATTACGAGAATCGATCCGAAACCAATCCTGGTTAAGAACACTGAGACATACAAGAGCGAGAGTGTTCCTAGCTTTGCCAGCCAGGATGGACCTTTGACCATCAGTTTTCAGCGCTGTTCGTGATGTGCCCGTTTATTCGGTTTGTCTTACCCTCCTCGACAACGGGACATTTTCGAGTAGGAAGTGGAAAGCTTAATTCCATCATTCAGATTTTCCGGGAGTCGCCGAGGCTTGCCGAGGTAGCTCAGCCTGATCCTTGAACATGGAGGCTCTGGAGAGCGCCCGGCTGAAGATTCAGCTGTCAGAAACCGGGTTGGCGATCAAGACTCGATCGGCCCATTCGCAGGTTCAAATCCTGCCCTCGGCACCACTCAAGCTCTAAAAGACAAGTATACTGCGTCGAGGAACAAGTACAAGCCTAACAAAGTCAACGTACTTCTGATAGCCGAGTCTCCTCCCTCATCCGGAGGATATTTCTATTCTGAGACGACGATCGGAAAAGACCACCTGTTTAGGGAGACTATGAGGGCCCTGGAGTTTTGGCCCGTCGATCGTCCAATGAGGAAGGGTTGTGACAAGCAATCAATGCTCAGGCGGTTCCGTTCAATCGGCTTCTTCCTCATAGACACATGTGAACTTCCAGTCGACAAGTTGCAACCCAGACAGCGGAGAATCTCCAATATTCAAGGAGCGTCGACTCTGCCCCGTAGAGTGCGGGAGCTTGATCCTACACGAATAGTGATCGTGAAGAAGACAGTGTTCAAGCCCGCAAGGCAATCCTTGACTGAGGCAGGTTTTGGAGACAGGATCATGAACACGAAACCATTACCGTTCCCAAGTCACGGGAATCAGCGGAAATTTCGGACGATGATCCGACGACTAGTAGACAAGGATAGACTACGAAAAGTGGACTGAGTATGGCTTGAAACCATCCCGAGTCATAACCTTCGACTGCTACGGAACCCTCATTGATTGGGAGACAGGAATTAGAAACGCTTTCAGATCTGCCATGTTGCGGACGGGGGCTAGTCAGGGTCTTGAGTCTAAGGCGTTTGAGCTCTACGAGGAAGAGGAGCGCAGGGTTGAGAGAGAAAGGCCGCATTTGCTGTATCGCGACGTTCTGGCAAAGACTAGTCTGAGTGTCGCTAGAAAAATTGGCTGGAAACTTTCAGAGGCCGAGTCGACCTTCCTCGCGAAAGAGTTGCCCACGTGGACTCCTTTTCCTGATACAAACCCTTCACTAGCTAGGCTCTCGACAGAACACACTCTAGGGATCTTGTCAAACGTTGACAACGATCTTTTAGCGGGTACCATCAAGCATTTTACTAGTCCTTTCGAGATAAAAGTCACTGCCGAGAACGTTAGATCCTACAAGCCTGCTTTGGGCCATTTTGAAGAGGCGCGAAGAGTCATTGGAGACCGACACTGGACCCATGTGGCCGCTAGTCAGTATCATGATATTGAGCCAGCTATGCAGTTCGGGATCAAAGCCGTATGGGTGAATCGACGGGGTGCTCACCCTGCGCATGACTATTCCAAAAGGAACGTCTCGTTGGTGAGGGATCTCAGCCAGCTAGCGGATCTACTCGGGTCAGACGGAGTAGTTAGCTGATCATGGAGAGGGCTTGTTGAACTGGGACGAGAATCCAATCTTCCCATCCCCGCATGAATTGTCTCTCTAGCTTTTGGACCAGAGCCTCCTCTCCATATCTGCTCATACTTCGTTGCTGAAACTTCACGTGCAGAATTTCGTGAATCATTGTCGAGACTGCACTCTCAGATATCTCGGAGAGAAGCCTCAGCTTTCTCTGAGAGAGACCCACAAGCCCTGCGCGAAAGAGATCTATCCCATCTCCGCGAATCCATTCTCGGGGAATTCTGAGAGGGTAGAGGCTGATTTGGGATGCTGACTGGCTGTAGCTTCCATGCAGAACTCTGTTCTGTCTCCCGCGGAAGGTACGAGCTGGAAAGACCATCACGCGAATGTCGACCGGCTTATCGATCACTATTCTCTCCATTGAAATATAGTGATGAATTCTATCAGTCACATTCTCGTTTCGGACAAGGCGAACGACGAAGTCTGCGTAGTCGTAGAAGAACGCCTTCTCCTTCGCGGTGTATTTCTTCAGAAGGGCTGGTGGCGGATTGGCTACTCTAACGTCTATCTCGGGAGCCCAGGAAGTCTTGGGCATCTGCGCCATTTGATTGTCCATGAGGGAACTCTGCCAGGCGGGTGATTGAGTCTTTAAGTTTCAGACACTGTAATCAAGAGATCCTATGGAAACGTCTCTGGCCAATCTCAACATCCAGTCGACTGTCAAGCTGAACAGTGATGTGCGAATGCCAATCCTCGGCCTCGGAGTCTACCAGAGTCCTCCTGGAAGAGTAACGCGAAACGCTGTGAATCTTGCCCTGAGGGTTGGATATCGGCACGTAGACACTGCGCGCATCTACGGCAATGAGGCAGACGTGGGGGAGGCGGTTCGCGAGTGTGGCGTTCCTCGCGGAGACTTGTTTATAGCCACGAAACTCTGGAACTCAGATCAGGGATACGATTCTACCCTTCGAGCATGCGAAGCCAGTCTGAAGAGACTAGTACTGGACTATTTGGATCTCTATCTCGTGCACTTCCCAGTCCCAGATGTTCGCAAAGAGTCCTGGAGGGCAATGGAGACATTGCTCAAGAAGGGGAGATGCCGGGCGATTGGAGTCAGTAACTTTACCATCCGACATCTAGAAGAGTTGATCGAAGAGAGCCATGTCATACCGTCCGTGAACCAGGTCGAATTCCATCCATTTCTCTACCAGAAAGAGCTACTGAAATATTGTCAAAAGCAGGGAATTCAGGTCGAGGCCTATAGTCCGCTGGCTAGGGGAGAGAGATTGAAGCATCCGAGAATAGGTTCGCTCGCGGAAAAATACTCGAAGACTCCCGCACAGTTAATGATACGCTGGGGCATACAGCACGGACTCGTCGTGATCCCAAAGTCGACGAGAGAG
>Ga0134109_10000072_pt1 | contig 14013 bp, 9 predicted proteins | sample 15_D_Rain_20_2_1_FD_94464 | JGI IMG/M metagenome (GOLD analysis project Ga0134109, IMG submission 94464) | Grasslands soil microbial communities from the Angelo Coastal Reserve, California, USA - 15_D_Rain_20cm_2_11112015 | ecosystem: Environmental > Terrestrial > Soil > Grasslands ...
AGCGTCAGGCGATGGCGCGCGAAGCGCTGCGACGTCACGATCACGTTGGCGATGCCCGTCTCGGCCTCCAGGGAAAGGGAGACGAATCCCTTGGCGGTTCTCGGCCGCTGGCGGACGATGACGCTGCCCGCCACGCGGACGCGCGTCTCGTTCTCCGCTCCCGCGAGCTCGCGCGCGCTCAGCACGCCGCGGCGCCGCAGCTCGGCGCGGCGCATCGCCATGGGGTGGCGGCCGAGCGTCACGCCCGTCCCCGCGTAGTCGGCGACGAGCCGCTCGCCTTCGGTCATCTCGGCGAGCGGGCTCCCCGAGCCGCGCGGCGGCGCGAAGAGCTCTCCAGGGTCCTGAAGGGCGGCCTCCCAGAGGCTCGCGCGCCGCGTCCTGCCGAGCGGCGCCAGCGCCCCGATGGCTGCGAGCGTCGTGAGCTCGTCTCGCGCGAGCCCCGCCCGGCGCGCGAGGTCGTGGATCGCGGCGAACGACCGTTCCTCCCTCGCCGCGACAATCGCTCGCGCCGCCGACTCGCGCAGCCCCCTGACGTACCTGAGTCCCAGCCTGACCGCATGACCACCGCGCCCGTCGGGCTCGATCGCGCAGAGCCACTGGGATCTGGTGACGTCGACGGGAACGATACGCAGGCCGTGGCGCTGCGCATCCTTGACGATCGTCGCGGGATGATAGAACCCCATCGGCTGGTTGTTGAGGAGCGCCGCGTAGAACGCCGCCGGGTGGTGGACCTTCAGATAGGCGCTCGCGTAGGCGAGCAGCGCGAAGCTACTCGCGTGACTTTCAGGAAATCCGTACAGCGCGAACGCGGTGATCGCGTGCACGATCTCCTCGGCGGCGGCGCCGTGGATGCCCTGGCGCGCCATGCCTGCGCGAAGCTTCGTCTCCACGTCGGCCATGAGGCGCTCGCTGCGCTTGAAGCCGAACGCGCGCCGGAGCTCCTCGGCCTCGGTGGCGGTGAAGCCCGCCGCCACCATCGCCACCCGCAAGAGCTGCTCCTGGAAGAGCGGCACCCCGAGCGTGCGCTTGAGGATGGGCTCGAGGCTCGGGTGGGGATAGGTGACGGGCTCACGCCCGCGCCGGCGCCGGACGTAGGGGTGGACCATCTCGCCCACGATCGGCCCCGGGCGGATGATCGCGACCTGCACGACGAGGTCGTAGAACCGCTCGGGGAGGATGCGCGGAAGCGTCGCCATCTGGGCGCGGCTCTCCACCTGGAACACGCCGATCGTGTCCGCCTGCTGGAGGCTCCGGTAGACGGCGTGATCGTCGGGCGGCAAGTGGGCCAGGTCCACCTCGCGGCCGGTCTCACGGACGAGCGTGAGCGAGTCCTGGAGCACCGCCATCATCCCGAGCCCGAGCAGGTCGATCTTGATGATGCCGAGCGCCGCGCAGTCGTCTTTGTCCCACTGGGCGACGACACGCCCCGGCATCGTCGCGGGCTCGAGAGGCACGACGTCGTCGAGACGGCCCGCGGCGATCACCATCCCCCCCGAGTGCTGCCCCAGGTGGCGCGGCAGGTCCTGGATCCGCATCCAGAGCGCGGCGAAGTGGCGGATGCGCGGGTGGCGCGTGTCGCAGCCCGCCTCGGCGAGATGCTTCGTCAGTTGGTCGGCGGCATCCTGGTAGCCCCAGTTGGACACGAGCCGGGCGAGCCGGTCCTGCATGTCGCGGGGCAGCCCCAGCGCCTTCCCGACCTCGCGCGCCGCGCTCCGGCCTCGATACGTAATCACGTTGGCGGTCATCCCGGCGCCGAGGCGGCCGTACCGACGGTACACGTATTGAATGACTGACTCCCTGCGGTCACCACTCGGAAGATCAATGTCGATATCAGGCCACTCTCCCCGCGCTTCGCTGAGGAACCGCTCGAAGAGGAGCTCCATGCCGACGGGATCGACCGCCGTGATGCCGAGCGCGTAGCAGACCGCGCTGTTCGCCGCCGAGCCGCGCCCCTGCACGAGGATGTCGTTCGCGTGACAGTACTCGACGATGTCCCACACGATCAGGAAGTAACCCGCCAGGTCGAGGCGCCCGATGACGTCGAGCTCGTGGGCCACCTGGCTGCGCGCGCGGGCGGCGAGCGGTCCCGTGCCGTACCGCGCGCGCACGCCGCGCGTCACCAGCTCACGCAGATGCGCGAGCGGCGTCTCGCCGGGCGGGAGCGGGAACTCCGGGAAGCGGTACCCGAGGTCCTTCAGCGTGAAGCCGAGCCGCAGGGCGAGCTCGCCGGTGTTGGCGAGCGCGTCGGGGAGATCGTGGAAGAGCCGCGTCATCTCCCGGCCGCTCCGAAACCGGCGCTCGCCGTTCACGGTGAGGAGCCGGCCGGCGTGATCGAGGTCGGTCTTCTCACGGACGCACGTGAAGACATCCGCGAGCAGCCTCCCTTCCGGCCGCGCATGGAGCGGTTGGCTCGTGGCGACGAGCGGGACCTCGGCCGCGCGCGCGAGGGCCACGAGGCCCTGGAGCACCCGCTCCTGCTCGCGCTCGAGATGGCGCTGGATCTCCACGTAGCAGTTCGACCTGCCGAAGATCGTAACGAGCCGCTCCAGGACACCCCGGGCGCCTTCCACGTCGCCGGCGCCGACCCGCCGCGCGAGCGGCCCGCGCGCGCCGCCGGTGAGACACACGAGGCCGGCGGCGTAGGGGGTGAGATCGTCGAGCGTCGCCGCCGCCGCGCCCTTGGCCGCGCCGAGCTTCATCCGCGTGATCAAGCGGCAGAGGTTCTGATAGCCCTCCCGATCCTCCACGAGCAGCGGCAGGCGCGAGCCGTCGGCGAGCGTCAGCTCGCTGCCGACGATGGGCTTCACGCCCGCGTTGAGGGCCGCGCGGGTGAACCGGGGGGCTCCGTACACCCCGTCCCGGTCGCAGAGCGCCACGGCGGGCATCTCCAGGCGCGCCGCCGCGGCCGCGTAGGCCTCGGGCGGCTCGGCGCCTTCGAGGAACGAGAACGCGGACTGGGCGTGAAGCTCGATAAACATTTATTTGAACAGGGCACGGGCACCCGGGCTTGCGCCCCGCCCGTGCCCCGCCGCAATCTCAGTTTGGCGACTCGCCATTCGCCCGATCAGAGTCCCGCACCGCGCTAGTCATAGACGCCGTCCACGCACCACTCACCGGTCGTGAGATCGCGGGCGAGCCGGCAGAGCGTGCCATCGCCGAGCGCCACGTCCCACTCGTCCCGCGCCCACGCCTCGACATCCCACCACGCCCCCGACGCGCGCCACGGCCCGGCGCACCCGACGACGCGCTGGCCGTCCACCCGCGACGGACGCTCGTCGTCCGTTGCGACGGTCACACGTCTAGCCGGCCGCACGCGCCGCAGCATCAGCCGGTTCTCGTCGGAAAGGGGCTGGTCCTGGCCCGGGGTCCGCCCCCCGCCCCCGGGGTCGCGGGACCACGCGGCACGCGTTCGCTGCTCCGTTGCGGCTGGGCTCCACCTCGGAGCGCGGGGCCCGCTGTCAGTTGGCGGGAACGGGTCCCTTCGACCCCTGGCGCGGGGGACGGACCCGGCGCCAGGATCCGTCCCGTTCGCGCCACCGGGCTCGTCCGGCGGTGAGAACGGGAGCATCGTGTAGGCGTCGGGGCGGTGAGAGTCGTCCAGACGCGGCGAGGCGACGTTGTCGGGGCCGACGAGCGCCGCGAGGCGCGCGAGCACGGCGACGAGATCGCGCAGGCGCGGCGCAGGCGGCTGCCACAGCCCGCCCTGCCCCGCCCGCGCCCGGACCGGGTGGGCGCTCGCCGTCACACGTGTGACCGCGGCGTTCGGCGGATGCGCCTCGAGATCGAGGACAATCAGCGCGAGCATCGGCTTCACCTCGCACATCGGGACGGCGAGGGCGACGGTGCGGGCGTGATGGCCGCCCGAGGCCAGCTCGAGGCGGATGTCGAGTGCGTCCGCCGCGAGGGACGCGGCCACGAGCCGCGCGCAGAGCCGCCCGAGCACGGCATCGAGGACGACCCCGAGGGCGCCGAGCGAGTCGATCTCCCACTCGAGCCCCTGCGCCTCTTCCCAGAACGGGGGCGGCGTCCAGGCGCAGAACGGGTCGCGGTCGTGGCCGAGCGCCAGATCGTGGGCGCGGAGGCCGGCGGGTCCAAGCCGCACGGCGAGGCCGTCGCGCGGCAGCGCCGCGAGCTCGCCGAGGGTCCGCACACCCCAGCCCTCGAGCGTCGCCGCGAGATCCGGGGCGAGATCGAGCGCGGCGAGCCGGGCTCCCGCGAGCGCGGCGCGCTCCGCGCCCGGCGGGACGACCGTCAGAGGCTCCGCTGCGCTCACCGCCGCGACGCGCGCGGCCGCGCGGCTCCCCGCGAGGGCGACGCGGCAGCCGGGGAACCCCACGGCTCGCGCCTGGCTCACCAGCCGTCGGCCGATCGCGGCGGGATCGCCGTGGAGCCACGTGAGCCCGACCGCGTCGACGTAGACGAGCCCCGCGCCTGCGTCCTCGACACGCGGCGACACGCCGAGCGCCGCCTCGAGCAGCGCGTGGCGCGCCGACCGCACGTGTGCCTCGCTGAACGATCGGGTCACCAGCGCCGGGCAGCGCGCGCGCGCTTCCGTCTCGGTCACCCCCGCGCGCACACCGTACTCGCGCGCGGCCGCGTTCGCGTCGACCACCCGCGTGACCGACGGCGCGGGGGCGACGACGGCCAGTGGCGCACCGCGGAGCGCGGGCTCCGAGCGCTCCGCGGCGGCGGCGGCGAAGCACTCCACCCACAGGCAGGCGAACCGGCTCACGCGCTCCACCATGCGGACGGCAACGCCGCGGGCGGCCGTCGCGCGCGCAGCACCCGCGCGGCCGTGCGCGCGGCAGCCAGGCGCGTGGGCACCGGGCCCGGGCCGGCCCAGGCGATCGCCTCCCGCTCGGTCTCGACGACGAGCGCCGCCCCCGATCCGGTGACGCGCCGGCGACTGACGATCAGCAGCGCCGTCTCCGTCCGCTCGACGGCAAACTTCAGACGGAACGCCAGGGTCAACGGCAGGCGCGGCGGCGCTTCGCCAAGATCGAGCCCGATCAGCGCGAATCCCGGACAGCGAACGAGCAGGTCGGCGGCGCGGAGCGCCAGGTCCGGACGGCCACCGCACCGCACCCAGAGGAGGCGCCGAAGATCCACTCCGGCTCGCGCGGCGGAGACGGGATCGAACGTCTGGTCGGCGTCGACGAGGGCGGCGATCGCTCCCCGGCGTGTGACGCCCCGCAGGCAGGCCGCAAAGAGGCTCGTGCGACCGGACGACCGACGCCCGACGATCTCCGTGATCTCACCGCGGCGAACCCACGCCACATCTTCCATGGTGTGCAAAGACTAATCACGTGACGAGTATCAGGCAAGACGGAGATGTAGGGGTATGTCGGCAAGGAGCCCCCAAGATCATGGGCCGGACGCCGCTGCTAGAATGCCAGGCGAGGGAGGGACCCATGGAACTTCGCACCGTGAACGCAGTGGTGACCGGCGGCGCCTCCGGGCTCGGGCGCGCCACCGCCGAGCGCCTCGTCCAAGCGGGCGGCCGCGTGGCGCTCCTGGACCGCCCGGCGTCCGCCGGCGCCGACGTCGCGAAGACGCTCGGCCCCTCCGCCCTCTTCACGCCGGCCGACGTGACGAGCGCCGAGGAAGTGGACGCCGCCCTCAACACCGCGGTGAGCCGCTTCGGCGCCCTCAACGTCCTCGTCAACTGCGCGGGCATCGGCACGGCGATGAAGACCGTGGGTAAGGCCGGCCCGGCGAAGCTTGCAGAGTTCACCCGCGTCATCCAGGTGAACCTCATCGGGACGTTCAACTGCATCCGTCTCGCAGCCGCGATCATGGCGAAGGGCGCGCCAGGACCCGACGGCGAGCGCGGCGTCGTCGTCAACACCGCGTCTGTCGCCGCCTTCGACGGCCAGATCGGGCAGGCGGCCTACTCGGCGTCGAAGGGTGGGATCGTCGGCATGACCCTGCCGGTTGCGCGCGACCTCGCCGAGCTCGGGATCCGCGTCGTGACGATCGCCCCGGGCATCTTCGACACGCCGCTGCTCGGGACCCTGCCCGAGCCCGTGCGCCAGTCACTCGCCAAGCAGGTCCCGTTTCCCCAGCGTCTCGGGCAGGCGAGCGAGTTCGCCGCGCTCGCGTGCCACATCATCGAGAACGCGATGCTGAACGGCGAGACGATCCGCCTAGACGGCGCGATCCGCATGGCCCCGCGCTAGATTAGCCGCACAAGGCCGCAATCAGCAGGGGTAGGGAATCTCCACGGATGTCAGAGTGGGTGACCCTACCGTCGAGCATGGCACTACGTGCCAACGCGCCCGATCCCCTCGGACGGCTGATCGGGCCCCGGGGCAGCGACTCGCGGCCGAGCAATTTCCAAAGTTTCGAGCGCCTCGACCTGCTACGACCACAGCTTGGCACCTCCCGTGCACTTTTCCAACGCGAGGAGGATCCTCATGTCGTCCCGCTGTGGCATCCTGGCCTTGGCAGTCGTGGCCGCTCTCCCCGCTGTGGCGTTGGCGGCCTCGCCGGAACTTCCGCGGGTCTTCCTGGATACCACGTACGCGCCGCCCACCGGAGGCACTGTGCACACCGTCAATGCCGGCGGGGACGTTCAGGCGGCCCTCAATGCGGCGCAGCCCGGCGACGTGGTCACGCTCGAGGCGGGCGCGACCTTCGCAGGCAACTACACGCTGCCGAACAAGAGCGGGGCGGGCTGGATCATCATCCGCACGTCGGCGCCCGATGCGAGCCTGCCGCCCCCGGGCACACGCATCACCCCGGCGTACGCCGCGGCGCTCCCCAAAGTGATCAGCCCGAACGCGTCCCCGGCGATCGCGACCCAGGCTGGCGCCCATCACTACCGTTTGATCGGGCTCGAAGTCACCGTTGGGGCCGGCGTCACCAGCAACGAGGGTGTCGGGGGCCTCATCCGGATCGGCGAGTGGGCACCGCAGACGACGCTCGACCAGGTGCCGCACGACATCATCCTGGACCGCGTGTACGTCCACGGGAGGCCGGCCGTCACGCTTCGCCGGTGCATCGCCTTGAACGGCGCATCCGTGGCTGTCATCGACTCCTATATCACCGACGCGCACCACCGGACGTTTGATACCCAGGCGATCATGGGCTGGAACGGGCCCGGCCCCTTCAAGATCGTCAACAACTACCTCGAAGGCGCCGGCGAGAACATCATGTTCGGCGGCGCGGACCCGGCGATCACGAATCTCGTGCCCTCTGACATCGAGATCAGGGGGAACCACTTCTTCAAGCCGCTCTCCTGGAAAAGCGATGATCCGAGCTACGCCGGCATTCCCTGGGCCGTGAAAAATCTCTTCGAACTCAAAAACGCCCAGCGGGTTCTGCTCGATGGGAACGTCTTCGAGAACAACTGGGTGGCTGCGCAGAATGGTTTCGCGATCCTCTTTACACCCCGTAACCAGGAAGGCACCGCGCCGTGGTCCGTAGTGCAGGATGTGACGTTTACCCGCAACATCGTGCGGCATGCCCCAGCAGCGATCCTGACGCACGGCACCGATCCCGATTCCACGATCACGCGCCAGACCGCGCGAATTCTCGTCAAGGACAACGTGTTCGACGATATCGGAGCGGCCCGCTGGGGACGCGACACATATCCAGGGACAGGGTTCAACTTTTACACCGGGGCCGCGAACGTCACTGTCGATCACAACACCCTGTTGAATACCGGACCTGCCGTCTATGGGGATGTTTCGGCCAATGCCGGCTTCGTCTACCGCAACAATATCTCGCCGTACAACACCGGTACCGCCAACTACGGACTGTGTTGTAGCGGGGTCATGGACGACACCTATGGCATCGGCGGGAGGGGTACGACCGGAAACGCCAACCTCACCTTACGCACCTACTTTCCCGGCGCGATCTTCGCAAGGAATGTCTTCGCGGGCGGCGGAAGCTCGACGAACTGGCCGGTGGATAATTTCTTCCCCGCCGGGCTCGATGCCGTGGGGTTCGTCGACCGCACGGGTGGTGACTATCGCCTCAGCGCGACGAGCCCCTACAAGAACGCCGGCACAGACGGGAAAGACCCGGGAGCGGATATCGACGCCCTCAACCTCGCCACGGTGTGTGTCGTGGGCGGGGCTTGCGCGCCGCCGCCTGACGTCACGCCGCCCACGGTGTCGATTACGGCGCCCACCGCGGGCGCGACGGTCGCGGGCAACGTCACCGTGTCAGCCAGCGCCTCAGACAACGTGGGCGTGGCGGGAGTTCAGTTCAAGCTGGACGGCGCCAACCTCGGCGCCGAAGTCAGCGTGCCGCCGTACACCGTCGTCTGGCCGACAACGCTGGTCCCCAACGGGACCCACCGGCTCGCTGCCATGGCCCACGATGCAGCCGGCAACGCCGCCACCTCCGCCCTGGTCACCGTGACCGTCAGCAATCTCGATTCGACCCCGCCCACCGTGACCATCACGTCGCCCACGTCCGATCCGAGCTACACTACGAGCGCCACCTCTCTAACGCTCGCGGGGACTGCATCGGATAACGTCGGGGTGACGCAGGTGACGTGGGAGAACGTTCGAGGCGGCGGCGGGACGGCCAGCGGAACGACGAGCTGGGTGGCGAGCGGGGTCGTTCTCCAGCCCGGGACGAACGCCCTGACGGTCAGGGCGCGAGACGCCGCCGGCAACACCAGAACCGCCAGCTTGACGGTGACGGTGACGCCGACGGAGACGTTCACGTTCACCGATGACCCGCTCACGACTCAGACCACGCTCGTTCGGGCGGTGCACATCCTGGAGCTGCGGGCGGCCCTTGACAGCGTCCGCGTCGCGCGCGGGCTGCCGGCCTTCGGCTGGACCGATCCCACGCCCACGCCCGGGAGCACCCTGACCAAAGCGCTGCATTTGACGGAGCTGCGAACGGCGCTGAACGAGGCGTATCAGGCGGCGGGCCGGGTTCCCCCCACCTACACCGATCCCACCGTGGTGGCCGGAGTGACCGTCATCAAGACCTTCCATCTGAACGAGCTCCGCGCCGCCGTCCGCGCCCTCTAAACCTGCCGCCCGTCGAATGGCTCGAAGACGGCGCCGAGGCCGTACGGTCTTCGAGGCGGCCTCCCGCGCCTCGGGGAGGATTCGCGTCGTCGACTACCGTGCCGAGCGCCGGCTCATCGTCAACGGTGAGATCCTGTCTGTCTACCCGCTGGACGGCGACTGGTCACGGGTACGCCGCGAATACTGGTGGCGCGCCCTCGCCGTGACGGCGCTGCCACGGCGCCCGTCGGTGCTGCTGGTCGGGCTCGGTGGGGGCACCCAGATCCACTTGCTGCATTCCCTCACCCGGCCGCGCCTGATCACGGTGATCGAGCGCGACCACGTGATCGCGCGCGTCGCGGGCGACTGGTTCGGCCTCGACACGGCGGGGCCGCTGGAGATCCTCTGCGCCGACGCGATGGTGGCGGTACGCGGGCTCGCGCGCGAGCGCCGGCGGTTCGACTTCGTCATGGAGGACGTCGCGTACGAGGATACGCCGGAGCGGGCCGCCCGGCTGGCGCTCGGGCTCGCGCCCCTCGTGGCGCCGCGCGGGACGCTCGTGGTCAACCGCCACCGCCGCGCCGGCGCGCGCGGCCTGGCTCGGGTGCTCCGCGCGCGCTTCGGGGAAGTCCGCCTCCGCCATGTACGGCGCGGAGGAGAGAACGTGCTGATCTGCGCTCGGCGCCCGCTCAGGCCGGCCTGAGGCGCTTGTACCGGAGGCGGTGGGGGCGGTCGGCCTCGGCGCCGAGGCGCTTCCTCCGATCGGCCTCGTAGTCAGCGTAGCCGCCCTCGACCCAGACCACCCGGCCCTCGTCCTCGAAGGCCAGCATGTGCGTGGCGATCCGGTCGAGGAACCAGCGGTCGTGGCTGATCACCACGGCGCATCCGGCGAAGTCGAGCAGGGCCTCCTCGAGCGCGCGCAGCGTGTCCACGTCGAGGTCGTTCGTCGGCTCGTCGAGCAGCAGGAGGTTCGCGCCGCTCCGGAGCACGGTGGCCAGGTGCAGCCGGTTGCGCTCGCCCCCCGAGAGGTCGGCCACGCGCTTTTGCTGGTCGCTTCCCTTGAAGTTGAACGAGGCGACGTAGGCACGCGACGGCAGTCCGGCCGCCGAGCGTCAGCGTGTCGGCGCCGCCCGCGATCGCCTCCCACACGGTCTTCGCGGGATCGAGCGCGTCGCGACTCTGATCCACGTAGGCGAGCCGCACCGTCTCGCCGATCCGGAGCGCGCCCGCGTCGGGCTTCTCCTGACCGGTGATCATGCGGAAGAGCGTCGTCTTGCCCGCGCCGTTCGCACCGATGACGCCGACGAGCCCGCCCCGGGGAAGCTTGAACGAAAGGCCGTCGATCAGAACGCGGTCGCCGTAGGACTTCGTCACGTGGTCGGCCTCGACGACCAGGTCGCCGAGCCGGGGCCCCGGCGGGATCGCGATCTCGAGCGCCACGGCGCGCTCGGCGGAGGACTCCGCAAGGAGCGCTTCGTAGTTGCTGAGGCGCGCCTTGCTCTTGGCCTGGCGGGCGCGCGGCGCCATCCGGACCCACTCGAGCTCGCGCTCGAGGGTACGCCGGCGCGCCAGGTCCGCCTTCTCCTCCTGCTCGAGGCGCCGGCGCTTCTGCTCGAGCCAGGAGGAGTAGTTGCCCTCCCACGGGATCCCGTGACCCCGGTCGAGCTCGAGGATCCACCCAGCGACGTTGTCGAGGAAGTACCGGTCGTGGGTGATCGCCACGACCGTCCCGGGATACTCCTTGAGGAACCGCTCGAGCCACGCGACGGATTCTGCGTCGAGGTGGTTCGTCGGTTCGTCGAGGAGCAGCATGTCGGGGCGCGAGAGGAGGAGCCGGCAGAGCGCGACCCGCCGACGCTCGCCGCCCGAGATCTTCGTCACGGCCATGTCGCCCGGCGGCACGCGGAGTGCGTCCATGGCGAGCTCGACCGTGCGGTCCAGGTCCCACGCGTTCGTCGCGTCGATCTGGTCCTGTAACCGCGCCTGCTCGGCGAGCAACTTCTCCATCTCGTCGGCCTCCAGCGGTTCGCCGAGCCGCGCGCTCACGGCTTCGAAGCGCGTGAGGAGCGCGCGGGTCCCGGCCACGCCCTCCTCGATGTTGCCCCGCACGTCCTTCGCCGGATCGAGCTGGGGCTCCTGCGGGAGGTGGCCGATCCTGAGCCCCTCGGCGGGAAACGCCTCCCCGAGGAAATCCCGGTCGACCCCGGCCATGATCCGCAGCAGCGTCGACTTCCCCGCGCCGTTTGCGCCGAGGACGCCGATCTTGGCTCCGTGGAAGAACGACAGCCAGATGCCGCGCAGGATTTCCCGCTTGGGCGGGACGACCTTGCGCAGGTCCTTCATGACGAACGCGTACTCGCCCGCCATCTACTGGACCCCGAGAAGCCTCCGGTGCTCGGGCATCATGCACCGATCCTGCACCACGCGGATGCCGGCGCGGGCCAGCATCGCGGCCGCACCGTCGTGCCGGATGCCGAGCTGGAACCACACCGCCGTCGGTCGCCAGGGAAGGACCAGGATCTCGCGCGCGTGGTCCGGCAGGTACGCCGGCCGGCGAAAGATCTCGATCACGTCGGCGGGCTCGCCGAGATCGGCGAGTCGGGCCACCGCGGTGGCGTCGTGCACCGAGCGCCCGACGAGCTTCGGGTTCACGGGTCGGATGCGGTAGCCGCGCGCGCGGAGGTAGGCCGGCACGAAATACGCGGGCTCCGCGGGGCTCGCCTTGGCGCCCAGGACCGCGACGGTCTTCGCCTCCCGGAGAATCGCGGCGAGACCCGCGTCGTCGTCGATCAGGTTCGCTCGCCAGGCAATCATCGATTCCGAGCCTCTCACGCCGGCCCGAGCGCTGCAACGATCTCGTCGCCGAACGTCTCGACGCGCCAGCGCCGCACGCTGTCCACGCGGGCGAGCTCGCCGAGGTCGCGCGGGCCCGCGAGGGCGATCGCCGTGATCAACCGGTTCGGCAGGAGGAGTCCGGGCTCGAGGCCGAAGCGCGGCGCCGCCGGGCCGCGCCACTGCTTGAGCCGCTCGATGCGCCGCTCCGCGGCGGCCGCGATCCTGGGCCGCGGGCGGGGCTCGATCCGTGGCAGCTCGTCGGCGGGCCGCACGAGCGCACGGGCGACGGCCTCGAGGATGGCGTCGCCCCAGCGCGCGATCACCTTCGGAGTGCAGCCCGAAACCTGGGCGAGCGCCTCCCGGTCTCCCGGCGCGGCGCCGGCCAGACGCACGAGCGTCTCCTCGGACAGGATCTTGAACGGCGGACGGTCGTGCGCGCGGGCCAACCGCTCGCGGAGCGCGTAGAGCTCCCTGGCCACCGCGAGACCGCGTGGCGGGAGCTCGCGCGCCCCCTTGAGCCTCGCGAACGCGTGCGGGTCTTCGACGCGCTCGGCGACCGGCTGGGCGGCCAGCGTCGCGCATTCCTCGTCCACCCAGGCGAGCCGTCCGGAGCGCTTGAGCTCGTCTACGAGCCGGCTCTTGAGTGGAAGCAGGTGGACGACGTCAGCGGCGGCGTAGTCGAGCTGTGCCGCCGTGAGCGGACGCACCGACCAGTCGTCCTTCTGCCGCGAGGGCGGGAGCCGCGCTCCGAGGTACCGGTCGAGGAGGACGTCGAGACCGAGCGCGGGGGCACCCAGGAAGCGCGCCGCGACGGCGGTGTCGAAGAGCGAGACGAACCGGAAGCCATACCGGCGCTTGAGGTGCGTGAGGTCGTTGTCGCCGGCGTGGAGCACGGTCGTGATCCCGGGCTCGGCGAAGACCCTCGCCAGTGGCGAGAGGTCGTCGACCGCGAGCGGGTCGAGGAGCCAGACGTCGCCCGACGCGCTGGCGAGCTGGACCAGCGCGAGTCGCTCGGGATAGTGGTGGAGGCTGTCGCCCTCCGTGTCCAGGGCCAGCTCCGCCGACCCGGCCAACCGCTCGGCGGCCCGGCGGAGGTCGGCGGGGGTCTGGATCCAGCGCGCGGGGATCGTGGTCAGGGCTTCCGCTGGCGGATCGCCTGCTCCATCCGCTCGAATCGCCGGCGGAGGGGCTCGAGCCCCTCGTCGTGGGTGATCACGTAGAGCGCGTTCCGGAAGATCGCCTGGAGAACCATCTCGGCCACCGTCTCGGGCGCCAGCGACCGGCCCATCAGCTCCACGGGCTCGGCCTGGGAGGGGCGGTCGTTCCTGAGGTGCGCGGGACGGTTCCGCTCGCTCGCGCGGATACGAGTGGAGACGCCCATCGGACACAGCACGGAGACGCCGATCGCGTAGGGCTTGAGGTCCTTCGCGAGCGTCTCGGAGAGACCGACGACCGCGTACTTCGAGGCATTGTAGATGCCGAGCCCGCGCGTCGCGACGAGCCCGGCCATCGACGCCGTGTTGACGATGTGCCCCGGCTCCTTCTGCGCGATCATGCGCGGCAGGAACGCCTCGAGCCCGTGGATGACTCCCCAGAGGTTCACCCCGAGCACCCACTGCCAGTCCCGGTGCGTGGCCGTCTCGAGCCCGCCCCAGAGCGCGACCCCCGCATTGTTGCAAAGCACGTGGACCCGGCCGAAGGCGTCGAAGGCGCGCCCGGCGAGGGCCTGGACCGAGGCGAGGTCGGTGACGTCGGTGCGCACCGCGAGCGCCTCACCGCCGCGCGACCGGATCGGCCCCACGACCTCCGCCATCCCCGCCTCGTCGAGGTCGGCGACCACCACGCGGGCGCCTTCGCGCGCGAACGCCTCCGCCAGCGCGCGGCCGATGCCGGAGGCACCGCCCGTTACCACGCCGACCCGTCCTCTCAGTGAGTCCACCGCCACGCCTCCTCTGCGCTCAGACGCTGAGCGTAGCCGCGCGCGTCGCCCGGGTCAATGTAGCGGGGGCCGCGAGCCCGGGGCGATCGGTGGGGGTGCGAAGCCGCAGGGCGCGAGGCGAGCCTGTGCGAATCGGCCTGCCCCAGGTGCGCGGGGCTTCATTGGACCTGCCCCAGGTGCGCGGGGCTTCGATGCGACGTGGTAGGATGCCCCGGCAACTTCCCGGGAGGCGCTCGATGGCGAAAGAGATTTCGATCGTGCACC
>Ga0134109_10000106_pt1 | contig 12679 bp, 11 predicted proteins | sample 15_D_Rain_20_2_1_FD_94464 | JGI IMG/M metagenome (GOLD analysis project Ga0134109, IMG submission 94464) | Grasslands soil microbial communities from the Angelo Coastal Reserve, California, USA - 15_D_Rain_20cm_2_11112015 | ecosystem: Environmental > Terrestrial > Soil > Grasslands ...
CCGTTGAGCCACGCCTGGAAGAGGCCGTCCGAGCCGGACGACCACTTCACGTGATACACGAAGTCGTACCAGACGTTCTTGGCGATCGGGCCGATCGCGATGCTGTAGTAGCCAGGATCGGTCGGCCGGTTGACGGTGGTTGCGCCGCCCGCCATATGGAGCTCGAGGCCCGTGGGCGTGGCGTAGACCATGAAGTTGGGCTGTCCGCCGCCAGAGGACGAGTTGTGAAAGTCGAAGAGCGCGCCCCAGTTCCAGACCGCACCGGCCGGTGGGGCCACATAACTCGGCGGGAACATGAGCGAGTGCGCCCACCACTCGTCCTGTCCCTGGTTGCAATATCTCGAGGACGGTGAGAGCGCCAGATCGGCGCGCTCGTTCGAGTCGCTGCCAGCGATATTGATGTCCCCCAGATGCGTGGTCAGCTCGATTGCAGTGGAACCGTCACGCCCGGGACCAACGACTGCGGCGCGATTCGACGCGGCCGCCTGCAGGTAGAAACCGCAAGCGGTGGTTGAGTTGGCGAACTCGCAAGACCAGGCCGCACTGGGCGAGATCTGGGCGCTGGCTGGCGGCGGCGGCGCCAACACGCAAGCCACCGCGAACGCGGTGACGCGCAACAATTGCATCCGAACCCCCCGTGTCACGCGGTCGCGACACATCGCCGTTGCTGTCGCTCAACGACGACTGGTATGTAATTAAATTTCCGACCGGCGCGGAGGTTATTTCCGACGTCGACTGTGTCGCAATAGCTCGGCCGGACTAGGGAGTGCGCAAGAGGCGACAGTGCGACGAGCGTCGCATGTGGTCAGCGAGACGAGTTGTTGCTTATCGAGTCGCTCAGTCGCTCATGCGCTTGGGGTCGCTGATGCGCTTAGCCGCGCTGATCGCGTCGCAAGCGGCGCTCGCACTACCGGGCAACGCAGCAGTAGAGCCTGCTCGAGGATTCCGAGCAATCGTGTTGCCGCGTGAAAACCGCGACCGGTACACCTTGAGTTGTGACTGTGATCTCTATCTGCCGATTTGATGCAGTTCGCAGAACTTCGGCAGGCCGGTGCCGGCGTTCATTATTGGATAGAGAGCGCTCACAGAACGCTGCGGCCGTCGTCACGCCCGTCGTGAAATTGCGACTGGCCGCAAGTCTCCAGCGGCGGGCGCCGTATGAAACTTTACGCATGAACTGCCCGAAGTGTGGACAGCCGCTCGAGCCCGCGCAAGCCGTGCTCGTGTCGTTGCAGCAGCCGGCGACAGAGGCCCCGGCGCAAGCGTTGCAGGGGCTCGCGGCGCTGCCGCTTGGTTGGAACCAGGTCCGGTAGTCATGAGAACTGTCATCTTCTGTTGTCTGGCCTTGATGGCTGGGTGTGCCACGCTGGAACCCAACGCAGTTCGAGCTTTCGTGGGCCATGAGTCGCACGCGACACAGCATGAGCCTTTCACCAATCATACGACGAACTATGGTCGTGGCGCTGAGGTTGGGATAATCACTCACTGGCAGCGTGGGCCCATGTCTATAGACCTGAGTGAGAGCTACAGTCTCCAAGGCACCGATGGCGCTCATGTACCTCGTGAAGCGTTTGAGTTGAAAGCAGGATGGGAGGTATGGCACAGATGACCAAGGCTGACGAACTACTCCGCTGAGCGCGAGGTCACAGCCCAACGGTTCAGTCACCGCACGTCACGGAGACTGGGGATGGCCCTCCTCCATGAACGCACGCTGCTGCGCGACGCGCTCACGCTGGATCTGTTGATATACCTTGAGCTGCTGTGCAGTCAGCACCGGTGCCACAGCAGCTATTTGCTGCCGACTGAAGTCAAGGATCTGGGCTAGGAGTTGATCGTGGATCGATATCCCGAGCTCATCGCTCGCAATCGTTATCATGCCGGTCCATGAGCTGCCGCCCGCGCTGACGCGACGCGTATTGCTCCTTCACCTCTCGTTCCTGACGGTCTCGCTCCGCAATGAGAATTTGCTCCATCAGCTGCGCCTGCTGGGTCGTCAGGGCATTGGCCCTGTCAAGGCGATTGCGCAGCTGGGCGACTTGGCCCTTGGCCTGCGCGCGATGGAAATTGTCGGAACCATAACTGAGCCGCGCTTTCAACTCGTTCGGGGCGAGGCGTTTCACCTCCGCGGGTTCGTCCTCGCCGAAGTAATGTCCGCCCGAGACTGCTGCGAACTCTTCGCGAAACTCGGAGCGCTCACTGCCCTGCGCGTCAGTCTGCGCCCCCGCATTCGTCCAGGCGACCGCCGATGCGCCGGCCGCGGTCGCTATCAAGATGAGGGTGAAGCGATGCATGGATCACCCGCCCCTTGTGCCTATTTGGCTCTCCGACGGTCTTATGATCTGCAACATGCACAAGAGTTTCCACGCCGCAATGTGGCAGCTGACAGCCTCTCGCGAGCCGTCGCGACCAATAGTTGCAACCGGAACGCGCGCCAACATGAGCACCTGGGTGCGCGTCCGTGTGGTGACTCGTCTGGTGACTCTTTCGAAAGTGCGTAACGGGTGCAGCGGCTAAGACTTTTTGTGCTTTCGGGCATGGGTTTATAGGCGCGCCTGGAGAGATTCGAACTCCCGACCCCTGGGTAGGTTCTTTATTTTCAACTACTTATATCGCCCGCCCTCACTGACTTCAGGCACCGTAGCGCATGGAGCGGCACCAGGAGCTCCGTCTTTGCTACGTTCGACGCCCTGGGAAATCCAGGGCTGGTAATGTCGCTCGCGGAGCCATCATCATTGGCTTCTGCTGGGTGGCGTGGTGATCTCCGAGGAACGAATATGACTGTGCACGACCGAATCGAGCTGAATCCCAAGGTGATGCTCGGCAAGCCCGTCATTCGCGGCACACGCATCACCGTCGAGCTCATCGTCCGCAAGATCGCCGAAGGGGCGGATGAGAAGACGCTGCTACAAGCCTACCCGAGGTTGACGCGCGAGGACATTCAGGCGGCGCTGCACTATGCCGCCGATGCCGTCGCGCACGAGGAGATCGTTCTGGCCTCCGCTGATTAGGCCCGGCGCCGGCGTCGTGCGGCTCGTTGCGGACGAGAGTTGCGATTTCACCCTGGTAGTCGGTCTTCGCGCCGCGGGCCATGACGTCGTTGCCATCACCGAGACAATGAGCGGCGCCGACGACGAGCAAGTCATGGCGCTGGCAGCCGCTGAGCGCCGGCTGCTCCTTACCGAGGACAAGGACTTCGGGCAGCTTGTGTTTGCTGCGGCAGCACGCAACTCGGGCGTCGTGCTGGTTCGCTACCCGGTGCGTGCTCGGTCGAGACTCACAGCCGACGTCCTTGCACTCCTCGCCCAACGCGCTGAATCGCTCTATGGCTGCTTTGTCGTCGTACAACCCGGCCGGGTGCGGGTCACCCTGTCGGCGAAATAGACAACGGCGAGGGCGTGCATGATCTCTTCGTCCGTAGCTCCGAAGTCCTTCCCTCCACCGCTGGACCGTGGTTTGGTAATGCTGCTGGTCGAACGACCGCGGTCGTCCCGCAGCGTCGCCATTCGGCGCTGTGAAGTCCCAGAACTAAGGTGACATTCTGGCTCCCTTCTCGAACCAGGAGAGAGCCAATGAACAAGAACGAACAGAACCGAGTGGTTGCCTGGCGTTTGAAGCTATTGCGGCAAGCCAGTGACATGCCCAGGAGCGTCGCCCAGACCTGCCGACACTTCGGCCTTTCTCGCAAAACCTTTTACAAATGGAGAGCCAGATACAAGAGTCACGGTGAGGCCGGCTTATGCGACCGACCGCGAGTCCCGCAGCACTTTCCGAAGGCAACGCCCCGTGTGGTGATCTCCAAGGTCCTGTACCTACGGGATCGTTATCACTTTGGACCCGGCAGGACCGCCAGCTATTTGCAGCGCTTTCATCATCTGGCGGTGGCACGCTCCACGGTACATCGCATTCTGATCCGTTATGGAATGAACCGGCTACCGGCCAACCAGAAGCGTCGGCCGACAGGCCGGCCCTGGAAGCGATACGAGAAGCCACAGCCCGGGCACCGCGTACAAGTGGATGTGAAGTTCCTCGAGCGGATCGCAGGCTCTAGAAAGCGCCTCTATCAGTTCACAGCCATCGACGACTGTACGCGTATTCGGGTGCTCAAGATCTACGATGCCTGCAACCAAGCCTCAGCCATCCGCTTCGTGGACGAGGTCATCCGGCGGCTCCCCTTTAGGGTGCTGGTTATCCAGACGGACAACGGCGCCGAGTTCCAATCTCACTTCCACTGGCACCTCGAGGAGCATGACATCCGCCATGTCTATATCCGACCCAGGACGCCCCACTTGAACGGTAAGGTCGAGCGCTCACACCGGGTGGACGAGCAAGAGTTCTACCAGCTGTTGGACAAAGACGGCATCGCCGACGATATCCATCTGTTCAATGACAAGCTTCGCGAATGGGAGGACTACTACAATTACCACCGGCCCCACGGAGCCCTCGCTGGGCAGACTCCCTACGAGCGGCTCTTGGCAAAGAAACAGCCTGCCAGCGTGTCACCGAAGTCCTGAGACCCTACATAGGTTGGTTGGCGCGCCCGGAGGGATTCGAACCCCCGACCCCCTGGTTCGTAGCCAGGTACTCTATCCAACTGAGCTACGGGCGCGCGCGAGTATGATTTCTGTCTGCCGGAGGGGGCGGTTCGCTCGAGTTGCCACAGCCCCGACCACGCCCCGGAATGCCGCCGGGCGCCGCGCACGGCGCCAGTGAGCCCCCAAGAGCGGGCGCGCATCCTACCATAGTCCGGCGGCCGCTCGGACCGGCACCCGGGTCGCTCCCCGATGCCCACGTTCGCGTCGAGGCGCAGTCACTTCCGGGCGGGCTGGTCAGGCACAATCGCACCATGGTCCCGACTCCGGACCCGCACCCGGCCCTCCCCCGCTGTGTGGCATTGTCGGTCGCGTCGATGCTCGTGGCGCTGCCAGGCCACGCGGCAAGTGAGAGCGTGGCGGGTGCGTCGGGTCTCGTTGCAGCGATCGACGCGCAATCGGGCCGCTACGAGATACGCAGTCAGCAGGCAGAGTGGACGTTCGCGGGCAGGCTCGCCAGCGCGGCGTCGGAAGTCGTCACGAAGGACGGACAGGATCGGCTGGGAGCCTTCCGCGAGCTGGGCTTTCGGTGGAGGGACCGGATGGGGCTCAGGGGCAGCATCCGTGCCTACGTCGACCGGCCCGTGCTGCTGTTCACCATCACCTCCGACGAGCCGGTTTCCGATCCGGCGCGCGTGCGCTTCCCGGGCTTCACCGGACTGCCGAGAAATCTGCACCACTTCAGCTATGCGAACGAAGCGTTCGCGCCGGCGAGTTTTGCGCTCGAGGAGAACGGCACTCCGTGGCTTCTCTACGACGCGCACGGGGACGCCGCCGTGCTGTCGCCGGCCGCGAATTTCATGATCGCGAGCATGTGGGGCAACGGCAGAACCGAGATCGCGAGCGGGCTCAACAAGCGCGTCGCACCGCTGCCGGCCGGCTTCACGCACACGACGATCATGGCCATGGGCCGCGGAGTGAACGCGACCTGGGACGCGTGGGGCAGCGCGCTGACCACGCTCGTGGGCGCCCATCGGCCGGCGAACGATGCCGATGTGGGCCTGCGGTACCTCGGCTACTGGACCGACAACGGCGCGCAGTACTACTACGACTACGACCGCCAAAAGGGATATGCCGGCACACTGGAGGAGTTGGTCAGCCGCTACCGCGATGAGGGAATCCCCATTCGCTATCTGCAGCTCGATAGCTGGTGGTACTACAAGACCCTGACGGAGCCGACCGGCAAGACGGGAGCGCCAAAGAATCCGGCGTTGCCTCAAGGGGAGTGGAATCGCTATGGCGGGCTGCTCAAGTACGAGGCGCACCCGGCACTGTTCCGCGACGGGCTGGCCGCGTTCCAGAAGAGAGTCGGACTGCCGCTCATCGCGCACAATCGCTGGATCGATCCCGCGAGCCCATACCGCGAGCGGTACCGCATCTCAGGACTCGCGGCGGTCGACCCGGGTTGGTGGCAGGAGATCATCGCCTACCTCGCCTCCGCGAACGGCGTGACCTACGAGCAGGACTGGCTGAATGTGATGTATGAGCATTCACCCGAGCTTGGCAGGAGCTTCGGCGCCGGTAATGCCTTCACCGACGGTATGGCGGACGCCGCGCGCGAGAAAGGACTGACCCTGCAGTACTCCATGGCCCTGCCGCGGCATTTTCTCCAGGGCGCCCGCTACGACAGCCTCACGACGATCCGTGTGAGCGGCGACCGGTTCGAGCGATCGAAATGGGACACATTCCTCTACGCGTCGCGCCTGGCGAGCGCGCTGGGGATCTGGCCGTGGAGCGATGTGTTCATGAGCGCCGAAGCGGACAATCTGCTGCTCGCCACGCTCTCCGGGGGGATGGTCGGAGTCGGCGATCGCATCGGTGCGGAGAACAGGGAGAATCTGCTGCGTGCGGTCCGCCCGGACGGTGTGATCGTCAAGCCGGACACATCTCTGGTTCCGATTGACGCGATGTACACGGCAGGGTCGAAGCAACCGATGATCGCGGCGGCTCACACCGATCACGGTACGCTGAGAAGCGCCTATGTCTTCAGTTACAACCGCGGATCGAAGGCGGCCGACGCATCCTTCACGCCCGCTCAGTTGGGAGTGCCCCGCGAGGCCTACGTGTACGCCGCGCGCAACCGCACCGCGCGGCGCTTGCAGCCCGGAGAAGCGTTCAGCTTCACGCTCGCTCCCGACGGAACCGCGTACTTCGTCGTCGTTCCGGTACCGCGCGCGGGCATCACCTTGATCGGTGACGAGGCCAAGTTTGTCCCCGACGGCCGCAAACGTATCGCCGCTCTCGAGGACGAGCCGGACCGCCTGATCGTCACCGTGAACTTCGCACCGCAGGAGCGCTCGGTGCACCTGTTCGGCTACGCGCCGCAGCGACCCAGGGTCGCGGCGCAGACCGGCTCACTGAGCGAGCTCGAGTTTGAGCCCGACAGCGGCCGCTTCGACGTGACGGTATCGCCGGGCCCACAACAGCTTCTCGAAGGCCCGGGCAAGGATCCGGTGGGCCAGGCGACCGTTACTCTCGGCTCAACTCAATGAGCGGCAGTTGCCAGACGCGGACGAGTCAGGCATGTCCCGCCTTCGAGCTGCGCTGCCTTGGCGCAGGACGCCGCGTCGAAGTAGTAACACTTCGCGTCGCCGTGTGAGAGCAGGCAATAGCCCGCGTCTTTTGGCGCGTTGTTCAGCGGCGTCGCAAACGCAGTCTTGTCGACACAGCCGCCGCCTGCCATCGCAGCCGCTCGCGCACAGGTCGCCTCATCGTAGAAGCGGCAGTTAGCGGGCATGCCCTGGACCACGACACAATAGGGTCCTGGTCCGGCCATGGCCGCTGCCGAACCCAGAAGCCCAACGAGGGTGACGATCAGTCTCGGTGTCCTCACAGTTCCTCCTCCGGGCGTTTCGACCCGCCCCGTCGAAAGCTCGTACCCACCAAGTTGACGACGCGAGAGTACGCCTGTACCGGCGACATTTCACCCAAGGCGAAGACCCCGGTGAGCATGGGCGGAACCGTGCCCCGCATCCCTGGGGATTTCCCTCCGGTGCCGTTCCCGGCGCGGCCGCGGGTGCGGGCGCCTGCCGCGGAGACTATCCTAGCGCCTCGGGAGGATCGGCAATCGTGGCTGCACGCGGCAGCCGTGCCGAGCGAAAGGCATTCGGGACGGCACCGTGTCGACGCCAGCTCTCGAAGTTACGCGCGACCGCGGCTCGTCGGCCGCGACCCTCGACTTGCGTCCCCAGGGACCGACTAAGGGGCGCATGGTCTCGGCGGGCGCAGTCTCGATATCGCTGCATGCGCTGCTGCTCCTGACGGTCGGGCTGCTGAGCTTCGAATCCCGTACCCCCGGCTCAGCTCCCGAGCTGCGGCTGTACATCGAGTCGATCGACAGCGGCGACGCCGACCGCGAGCGGGCGGGCGCGGTTGAGCGCCCCGCGCCGCCGGTCGCCATACCCCGCGAAGAAGTCCTCGCGTCCCGGGCCGGGACGCGCTCACCCGTGATCGAGTCTCCTTCAGGAGTGGTAACTCCCGCCGTGCCGCCGAAGCCCGATGAGACACGCGACGTTTCAATCCCGTCCGCGGGCGATTCTGCGCCCGATCCAGGTCCATCGAGCGGGTCGGACCAGAGCGACTCGCCGGCCGTGGAAGCCGCCGTTGTCACCACGGTGGGGCCAAGCGAGCGGGAAGAGCCGGCCCCTGCCGAGGCCGCAAAGCCACCGCAGCCGGTAGTGCCCATCGGCGAAGCACAGGAATCGGTGCTCGCCCACTGGATCCTGAAGGCCGCTCAGAGCCTCCAGGAGGCCAACCAGACGCACGCACGGCTGTCGCTGGAGCACAAGGGACGGCGATACTCGGCTTTCCTCGAGCGACGCCCGGCGGCGGACGAAATGGGAATCGACCGACTCAGGGTCGAGATCTCGACGGAACAAAACGGCAAGCGCCTGCTGACGTTGCTGGAGCTGAAGCGGCTGGCATTCTCTCACTTCACGCAGCTGGTGGACGATTGGGATCAGCAGGACCTGCTCCATGGCGACGTGATCGTCGGCCGCTTCCACAGCAACTCGGTAGTCAGGCTTCGCCTCGATCGAATCGCCCCGCAGGTGCTCGGCAAGCTGACCACGGCGGCCTCGCAGGTCGACCTCGAGAACGGCGGTCCGCGGGCGCTTCGCCGGATCTTTCGCGGCGGCATAGAGACCAACACGCCTCGGATTTCACTGCCGGCGGATTTCCGGTCATTCGTCGCAGACCACGCCGACCGTAGCAAGATGCGGACGTTCGAGCGCAGCGCCCGCGTGACCTTCTACTCCGATGGGAGCTACGGATCGCGCGAGTTGGGAAGCACTACCGCGGAGGAGCGACAAACGATGAGCGCGCCGCACTACATCGTCGCCGGCCGCGGGGCAACCCTCGCGGTGCACGGCACGGTCAAAGGCGCGGTGGTGGTGTACTCGCCGGAGCGGATCGTCATCGAGGGCAATCTCGTCTATGCGCACGATCCGCGTTCGGACGCCGGTGCCGAGGATTACCTGGGACTCATCTCGAGCAAGGACGTCGAGATTGCCCCACCGGAGGTGACCGGGCCCGGGGATCTCGAGATTCAGGCCGCGATCTACGCGAAACGCCGGTTCATTGTGTCCGACGATTCTGTTCCGGGCGGGCCAACGACCTGTCCCTGCGGAGGGACGCTGTCGATTCACGGAAGCCTCACCGCCGGCTCGCTCTCGCCGACCGAACCGCGCTACGCGACGCGCTACGAATTCGACGAGCGCTTCGAGCGGGTGCGCCCCCCGGGTTTCCCGGTCACCAACCGATACGAAGTCGATACGTGGGATCCGGAGTGGCGCGAGGCCAATGGCGATCGGCCTGCGGAAGCTGCGGAAGGGGTACGGTTGTCGAGTAAGTGATCCGGCCCCACTCACCGACCGCCGGGCCGGCTGTACAGGAATCTGTCGCGAGTCCGGTTTGCGCCCGCCTTGAATTTTCCGTATACTGCGCATGTGGCTCATCTAAATGAGCCATTTGGCTCAGACTGGAATGTATATGCAATCTGCTTTTGTACTCGCCGAACGGCCCGTGCCGGAGGTCTTGGCTCGGATTCGTCACGGACTGCCGGCGAGCATGTTCGACCAGATCGCCGCCACCCTCGGTCTTTCGACCTCGCTCCTGGCCGCCAAGCTCGGGATCGCGCGACGGACGCTGACCCGCAAGCACGGCATGGGGACGCCGCTGTCGGCTGAGGTCTCGGAAAAAGTGCTGCGGGTCGCCCGCATATGCAATCTCGCGCGCGCGCTCTTCGCCACCGACCAGGCAATTTCGCAGTGGCTATTCAAGCCAGATAGCGCGCTCGGCGACGTTGCCCCGATCGATCTGCTGGACACGGAGCTCGGGGCGCGAGAGGTCGAAGCGCTCGTGCGCTCGTTGACTTACGGTCAGTTCGTCTAAAAGCCGGCATGCGGGTTTCCCGTCTTGCCGCGGCGCCGTTCGCGCGCTCTCGCAAGGAGGCGTTCAGCGGGCAAGGGGGGCTCCAGGCTTCCGCGCGCTGGCATACCGCGGGACGGGCCGTGGTATATGCCGCGCAATCTCTCTCGCTCGCGGCGCTCGAGATTCTGGTGCACCTCAAGCAGACCAACGACCTTCAGCCGTTCCGGTTTTTCGTGGCAGAGATCCCTGAGAAGTTCATTCTGATGCCCCCCTCTTATCCAGCTCGATGGCAGACGGAGTACCGCATTAGCCGTGCTTTTGGCGATGCCTGGCTCAAGGCGAGCGAGCGCCCGGTGCTGCGTGTGCCAAGCCTGATCACTCCTGGGGAGTGGAACTTTCTGCTGAACCCCTTGCAGCGTGACTTTTCACTGAAGTGGGTCATCGCAGGTCCAAGCACCTACACGTTTGACCACCGTCTCCTCGAGCAGAGCTGAGCGGCATTCGCTGCATATGACCGCTGCGGCGGGGAAGCGTGAAATAATCGTAGCGCGTTCATGGATAGCAAAGCTCGCCACCGATTGTTGTCGACAGTGGACCGGCTTCTGCTGGAGCGCGGCGAGCTTGATCCGCTGGAGTATCTGCTCGCGATCGGCGGTGTGGACTACGCGGATTACCGGGAATGGCGCCATCGGCGACGGCCGGTGTTGCAGTCGGCGCTGAGGCTTCCGGTCGAGGAAGTCACGGCGGCCTTGGCGCACGCGCAGGCTTATGCAATCGAGCAGCGCCTCAGTGTCGAAGTCTGTCCTCCGACGGCGTGGGATCAAGATCAAGGTCCGCTGTCGGTCGGCCCGTCAAGAACCCTGGCGGAGCTGTGCAGCCATCGGCTCGTCCGACCCGGGAATCGCCTGCAGGGGGATTTGTTCCAGGACAGCGCCAAGACCATCGCCCTGGACGCGGTCAACCGCGCGCTGGCGGAACATCGATTCGATGCGGGGCGCAGTGCACTGGAGCGACTGAGTGAGCTGCCCAACACTCATGTGCTGGTCAACGATTATCTGCGCCTGATCCGAGCCGCCGAGCGGTGTTCCACCGAACCTGCCGAGCGCCTGCGGGAGCTCGAAGAGGACATTGCCCCCTTGGCAGCCAGCACTCTCGCCGTCCGAGCGCGGGATTATCTGGCGCCGCTGTGGGCGGAGCTGGCCGAGCGCCTGGAAGGTCGCCTGTTCACGCCGAGCTTGCCGAATTTGCATGCCAGCTACGCCCATGCGCAGGCTCATGCCTGGAATCGCGTGGCGTTATCCATCGAAACGGAGCTTGATGCGCGCCCACATCCGCTGCTGCTGGTGCGGCTGGCCGAGGCGTATGCACGGCAATCCCGCCGCGAAGCCGCGCGCCGGCTGTGGACCCGCCTGTGCTGGGAGCATCCTCAAACCGCCGCACAGACACTCGCGCACGCGCCCGGGGATGACGGGATAGCACAACGTTGGCGGGAATTCATCAGCGCAGATCCGGAGCTGCCGTCGGAGGATTTTCCGGCGTGGTTGTTGATCGCGGACCTGTCACAAAGGAGCCACGTTCCACCCGCGCTCGCTCCAGACAATCGTAACGGCCGCGTCTATTGCGCCGTACACCACCTGATAACCACCGATGGCGAGATGCAGGCACGGATGGCGCTGCATGCGCTGCGCCCGGATCTGCTCAAGATCTTTCTCGATCGCCGCCGTGCGGCTCACGATGCCATCGTGAAAATTTAACGCTGCCCGGTCTTCCGTACGGCGGGTTTGGTTGTGCGCGCGTCCGTCCTTTTTACATATCCATCCCGCCCATTCCGCCGCCGCCCGGCATGCCGCCATGGGCATGCTCTTCGCCCTTCGGAGCCTCGGCAACCATCACCTCGGTCGTGAGCAACAGGCCCGCGACGGATGCGGCATTCTGCAGCGCAAGCCGCGTGACCTTCGTTGGATCGAGAATGCCCTCTTCGAGCATGTCGCCGAACTCACCGGTCGCCGCGTTGTAGCCGTAGGCACCCTTGCCGGCTTTCACCTGGTTCAGGATGACCGCCGCATCCTCGCCGGCATTCTCAACGATATTTCGCAGGGGCTCTTCGATCGAGCGAGCGAGAATACGGATGCCGACCGTCTGATCCTCATTGGCACCCTCTAACTTATCGAGCGCTTTGAGGGCACGGATCAGCGCGACACCGCCGCCCGGTACCACGCCTTCCTCGATGGCCGCACGGGTTGCGTGCAGGGCGTCCTCCACGCGCGCCTTCTTCTCCTTCATCTCAATTTCGGTGGCTGCACCGACTTTGATCAGCGCGACACCGCCGGAGAGCTTCGCGACACGCTCCTGGAGCTTCTCCTTGTCGTAGTCGCTGGTCGCTTCCTCGACCTGCTGGCGGATCGACTCGATGCGGGCCTTGATGTCCGTAGCCTTGCCCGCTCCGTCGATGATGGTCGTGGTCTCTTTCTCGACCACAACCTTCTTGGCGTCGCCCAGATCGCTCAGGGTCACCTTCTCGAGCGACAGGCCGACCTCATCGGAGATCACGGTGCCGCCGGTCAAGGTCGCGATGTCCTGCAGCATCGCCTTGCGGCGATCGCCGAAGCCCGGAGACTTCACGGCTGCAACCTTGAGGATGCCGCGGATGTTGTTGACGACCAGCGTCGCGAGCGCCTCGCCCTCGACGTCCTCAGCGACCACGATCAGCGGACGGCCCG
>Ga0134109_10000107_pt1 | contig 12658 bp, 10 predicted proteins | sample 15_D_Rain_20_2_1_FD_94464 | JGI IMG/M metagenome (GOLD analysis project Ga0134109, IMG submission 94464) | Grasslands soil microbial communities from the Angelo Coastal Reserve, California, USA - 15_D_Rain_20cm_2_11112015 | ecosystem: Environmental > Terrestrial > Soil > Grasslands ...
GACCAACGTCCAAACGAATTCGATTGGGATATAGACAAGAACCCAAGCCCGGAAGGGTCCCGAAAACGCGACAGAGAGGTACGCTAAGACCCCCGCCGGGAAGAGGCTGCCCACAACGAGGCCACCGATGAAGAATCGAATCCGCTTGGTAAATGTCCGCTCGAACTCGTCAATGGGATCGAGAGATCCGACCACGACGGCTCGTATGGCTAGCCGCACGTTAACGGTTCCTTCGGTTCCCCGAGCCTGACCCGAATTCAGGAGGCCGTCACAAGAATTCAGCCATCAGTTCGTCCGAGTCTTCGATGCCGAGAGGCTGACGAACGGGCGGTCCTTTGCGAAGGCCGATTTCGAGGTCCTCATAGGTCGGCAGGTCCTTGTTCCGATAGAACAGCCCGAGAGGGATCCGGTCCCGTTGCACGGCGGGCCACTCCATCGCCTTCGCGAAAGCGGCCTTCATGTCGCTCGGATCGTGGCCTTCCTTCGCGAGGTCGTACACGCGCTCGCGGAAGAAATCGTACGTGTTCACCTTGTTGTAGGTGACGCACGGCGAAAGGCAATCGATGAGGGCGAACCCTTTGTGCTCGATCCCCCCCTTCACGAGTTCGGCCATCGTCTTCACGTCCCCGCTGAAGGTCCGTGCGATATAGGTGGCCCCCGAGGCGAGGGCCAGGGAAATCGGATCGATGGGGTTCTCAATGACACCTTCGATCGGCGTCGACTTCGTCTTCATTCCCTTCTCCGACGTCGGGCTCGCCTGGCCCGTGGTGAGGCCGTAGATTTGGTTGTTCATGACCACATAAGTCATGTCGAAGTTGCGACGCATCGCATGGATGAAGTGACCCACACCGATGCCGTAGCCGTCGCCGTCTCCCCCGGTCACAATCACGTTCAGGTCGGGGTTTGCAAGCTTGGCCCCTTCCGCGACGGGGAGTGCCCGACCGTGGATCGCGTGGAAGCCGTACGTGGAGAGGAAGTGCGGCAGGTTACTCGAGCATCCGATGCCGGACACGATGAGGATGTTCCACGGCTCCAGCTGAAGGGCGTGAATCGCCGTCTGGAGCGCGCGCAGGACGGCGAAGTCTCCGCACCCTGGGCACCATGTGGGCTTGATCTCGGACTTGTACGTGTCCATCTCGAACTCCATTTTCATGCGACCACCTCGACGATCTTGTCCGCGATGTCCCGCGAGGCGAACGGCTCGCCGTCGTACCGTCCGTAGAAGTGGTCCGGCTTGTACCCCGTCTCCGCCCGGAGCAGTCGGGAGAACTGGCCTGTGTAATTCCCTTCCACCGCGAGGGACTGCTTCACGCCGCGCAGCAATTGCAGCGTCTCATCGACGTGGAATGGGAAGATCGTCGGGAATTCCAGGCTGTTGGCCTTCAGGCCCTCTTTCTCCTCTACTTGGAGGATCGCCTCGTGCGCCGCGCCCCAGGTGGAGCCCCATAGGATCACGGTCAGGTCCGCGTTCTTCGGACCCCATATCTCAGGACGGGGCGTGTCCTTCCGCAATCCGTCCAGCTTGCGCATTCGCTTCTCGTGCATCTTCCGCCGCTCTTCGACGAATTCTGGGAGGCCTGAGAGGACGTCGGAGATCAGCTCCCCGCTCTCCATATGCTCGTCCGTCGCCCCGATGAACTGGAATCCCTTCGTCCCGGGCAAGGCCCGCGGGCTCACCCCGCTCTCCGTGATCTGATATCGCCGAAAGTCCTTGGCGGTCCCGCCGTCCGCGGCCATCATTCCCCGGACGATGGGCACGTTGAAATCGGGTTTCTCGACGGTCCGAAATCCCTCCCCCAAATACAGGTCCGAGATCACGATGACCGGCGTCTGGTAGATCTCCGCGAGATTGAAGGCCTGGGCCGTGAGGGAGAAGCATTCTTCCGGGTGACGCGGAGCCAGAATCGCTCGCGGCCAGTCACCTTGGCCCGCCCCCAGAGCGAGGTTGAGATCTCCCTGTTCCGTCTTCGTCGGCAATCCGGTGGAAGGTCCGCTCCGTTGCACGAGGACCGCGACGAGCGGCGTCTCCGTCATGCCGGCCTGACCGATTGCCTCGACCATGAGGCTGAAACCGCCACCGGACGTGGCGGTCATCGAGCGAACCCCAGCAAAGCCCGCGCCGACCGCCATGTTCATCGCGGACAACTCGTCCTCGACCTGCTTGACAACGACGCCGTACTTCGGTCCGTGCAAGGCCATCCAATGCAGAATCGACGACGCCGGGGTCATCGGATACTGCGCGAGAAACTTCACGCCGGCCGCGAGGGCGCCGAGACAGAGGGCCTCGTTCCCGGTCATCAGGTACTTCGCCTCGTTCGTGTAGGCGAGCCCCAGGTGAAGGGATCCGCCCATCTCGACCACGGCACTTGCCCCGAGCTTCGCGGCCTGCAGATTCTGCTGTGCGACTTCCGGTTTCTTGTCGCCCCAGATGTCCTTGAACGCGCTCTCCACATGCCGGAAATCCATGTCGAATAGCTGAACCGCAGCCCCCAGCGCGACCGTGTTGCGCATCAACGCGTTCGGCGAGAGCGTCTGGGCCTTCTTCCGCAACGGGATTCCGATGAGCCGCACGTTCTTCCGGATCTTCGTTAGATCCGGTTTCACGGAGTCGACGTCGAAGATAATCGCGCCGTCCTCGGGGACGTCGGCTTGGTGGACGTCCATCGTTTGCTGGTTCAAGCACAGGACGACGTCCGGGTCGTCCCCGTGCGACAGGAGGGGATCCAAGCCGCCGCGGACCTGAGTCCAGACGTGACCGCCGCGGATCACACTTTGATACGAGGAATACGTCCAGGTGTGAAGGCCACTTCGAGCGCTGATTTTGGCGAAGGATTCGGCGGTCGATGACACGCCGTCACCGGCGGCGCCGCCGACGCGCAATGCAAGCGACCGTTTCGACATCGATCCCTCACCCATGGCTTCCGCGCGAAACGATTTTCCCTCTGAACAACGTCCCAATTTAATATACTCTTGCATCCATGGAACCCGGAGTACGCCGGTCTCCCTGGAGACTTTCGACCCGCTCGAGGGAAGCTTCCGCCGAGGACCTCGGTGAGGTGTGTCACAATGCTTTTGCGTCCCGCCACAATCCCGTGTGAAGATGAAAGACGTCCCTGAGCTCCCGAACCACCCGAAACCCGTGGGTCCGTATTCCCACTGCGTCGTCGCGAACGGTTTCGTCTTCATATCCGGACAGGCACCGCTCGTCGCCGGAGCGAAGTCGGGAGAATGGGCCGCTTCCGATATCGGCGGTCAGACGCATCAATGCCTCCGCAACGTTCAGTCCATCCTGGAGGAACTGGGACTCGCGATGCGCTCCGTTGTCCGGACGACGGTCCTCCTCGCGGATCCAGCGGACTTCAAGGCGATGAACGAGGCCTACCGTGAGTTCTTTCCGGAGGAGCCGCCGGCGCGATCGACCGCCCGGCTGGGCCTGGACCTCCCGGGTCTCCGGGTGAGCATCGACGCGATCGCGGTGTACGAACCGAAGCAAGAGGAGTGAGGGATCGAGTCCGCGCCACTTGACTTCCACTTGCCCGATTGTGGGGCCAGCGGCAGTCCGAGACTCAGGAATCTGCCGCCGGAGCTGAAACCTCGGGTCGGAAGAGCAGGCACTTGACTTGTCTCCCGTCAGGAGTAGGGTACATTTCAGGTTCCACGGGCTCATAGAGCCGGAGGACGGTGGCGCCGTCCAAGACATCGATGGCTTGGACGCTCTTCAGGCTCCGGACCTCTTGATTTTCGAGCCCCACGAGCTCCCGGATCCGTTGAGCGTCCGTCGTGCCCTGGATCGTAAGCGTCCGTTCCCCTTCCGTGGTCACACGCACCCCATCACCGAACGTCCCATAGTACTTGCCCGCAAGGAGGTACTCGAGGTCCTCCGCGACCTCCTCCGCGGTCCACCCGCAGACATCAAAGGCCACTGGACAGCGAGGGTGGAACCGACAGGCGATCGGAGGGTTGACCAAGTTCGGCGGGTCCCCCCTGAGAATCGTCCGCGTCATCGTCTCGCCGATGACTGGGACCGAAGACATCAGCGCCTTCGTGTACGGGTGCTGCGGATCTCTCAACACCTTCTGTTTCTCTCCCCATTCCATGATCTTACCGGCGTACATGACGTACACGTACTCGGCGAGATACGCGACGACGGCGATGTTGTGCGTGATCAGAAGCATGCTGATTCCGTGTTTCTCTTGGAGGCCGCGGAGCAGGTTGAGAATTTGGGCTTGGACGGACACGTCGAGCGCTGAGGTTGGCTCGTCGAGAATCAAGAGTTTCGGGTTGGTCGAGATGGCTCGGGCAATGGCGACCCGTTGCCTTTGTCCTCCTGAAAGTTCGTGAGGGTATCGGTCTTCGAAGAATTCAGGGAGGCCCACCTCGCGAAGGAGTTCCCTGGAGCGGATCTCCGCTTCGGCCCGCGAGCAGAACCGCGTGGAGAGCATCGGTTCGGAGATGATGTCCGCGAGCCTCATCCTCGGGTTGAGCGAAGAGTATGGATCTTGGAATACGATGTTGGCCAGCCGACGCAGAGACTGGAGTTCGGCGGACGACGCTCGGAGTAGGGAAAACCGGTCAGCGATGGCGTCGACACGTTTCGTTTCGACGTCGGCACGCGCTCTCTCGTACTCGACGAGCTCGGAATCCGGAATGTCAAAGAGGATCTCCCCATCCGTCGGATTGAGGAGTCGGATTAGGCAACGACCAACGGTGCTCTTGCCGGAGCCGCTCTCGCCAACGAGCCCGACGACCTGCTCGTTCTGTATTTTCAAGCCGACGTCGTCGACTGCCTTCAGCGAGATCGTGGATCGGAGCGCGCCACGGATCGGGAAGAACTTGCTGAGCCCATACGCAGCAATCATCACGCTACTTCGCCTCGTAGAGCCAACAGGCGACGAGCTGATCGCGGTCATGAGGCAAGTCGATCGGGATGATTTCGAGACATTTCTCGAAGGCGAACGGACAGCGAGGGTGGAAGGCGCATCCCGCAGGCAAGGCCCGCATGTCCGGGACCTCTCCTTTGATGCCCTCGACGGGCTTGCCTTCCAATGTTGGGATCGCGGAAATGAGCAACTGCGTGTACGGATGAAGGGGATTGCGGAGGATCTTGTCAGTCGGCGCGACCTCCACGATCCGACCGGCGTACATGATGGCGATTCGATCAGACACCTCGGCCAGTACCGCGAGGTCGTGGGAAATCACCAGGAAGGCGGCCGACACGGAAGTCCGAATGCGCTTGACGAGCTCGAGGATCTGCGCCTGGACGGTCACGTCGACGGCGCTCGTGGGCTCGTCCATGATTATGACTTCCGGATTGTTCACCAACGCAATCGCGATGACAACCCGCTGCCGCATCCCGCCCGAGAGCTCGTGGGGATACATCTTCAGGACGCGCTCGGCGTGAGGAATCCCTAGGGAGGTTAGGAGCTCGCGCGCCTTGCGGTATCCTTCTTTCAGGAGGACCCGACGAACCACGCGCGAAAGGACTGGGACGCGTGAGAAGCGCGGTGGGATCGAGCCGGCGCGGGCCACAGTCTCGACGATGTTCCGTTCCACAGGTCGGATCTGTTGTCCGGCGAGCAATCGAATCGCCTTTTCCTTCCGCGAGATGTGGACGTCATCCCGCCTCCAGACGGACAAGACTTGATCTTCAATCCCGAGCAGGTCGTGTTTCGCCGCAAATTCCTTTACAGCGGCTTCGTCGTCGCGCGCCGTCCCCAAGATCGCGAGGAGCTCCGGCATCTGCGAAGCGGTCGCCCTCGTGCGCGCAAGAACGCGGTGGGCCAGCGATGCCGGGTCGTGGACGTAAATTGCTTCGGCGATCTGAAAGCCCACGGACAGCACGGGGTTCAAGCTGGTCATGGGCTCCTGGAAGACCATCGAGATGCGCACGCCACGAATCCGCCCCATGGCCTTGCTCACGCGCCGCAAGATCCGCTCGTTTTGCTTCGGGTTGAACCGATCGCCGACGCGCTCCCAATATTCGCGCGGAAGGTTCATCAGGTCCTTGTTGTCGAAGATGATCTGGCCTTGAGGGAACGACGCATTCCGCGGGAGGAGGGCCATCACCGCCAGGCCCATGGTGGTCTTCCCGCACCCGCTTTCTCCCGCAATCCCGAGGACCTCGCCCCGACGTAAGCGCAGGTTGACTCCATTCAACGCCTTGTAGACTCCGCGCCGCGTATGGAACTGGACGTGGAGGTCGCGAATCACGAGCGCGTCCGCCACGCTAGCTCCGTCTCCGCGGGTCGATGACGTCCCGAAGGCCATCTCCCATCAAGTTGACGGCGAGGGAAAACAGGGTGATCGTCCCGCCTGGCACGATGACCGTCCACCAATAGCCTAGGGGAGCGAGGTTGAGACCGATGTTCGCAAGGGCGCCGAGTTCGGGGACCAGAGCGTTCGGGATAACTCCGATGAAAGCCAACGTTGCGAAGATTCCAACCACCGTTCCCACATCGAGGGAGATCTGCACGAGGACGGGGGGTACGACGTTGGGAAAGATATGCTTGAACATGATCTTGAGCCGGCCCGATCCGGCCGCTTTTGCCGCTTCGATGTAGGTGGCTTCCTTCGTCGACAGGGTGAGGCTGCGTCCGTATCGAGCGTACAGCGGCCACCATATGATGATCAGGGCCCATGCCATGTTTAACACTGTTCGGCCGAGTACGAAGCTGAGGGCGAGGGCCAAGATGAGAAAGGGAACGGAGAAGAAAACGTCGGTGATGCGCATCATGGCCTCGTCCAGTAGTCGGCCGATGTATGCGGAGACTACGCCGATGACGGTACCGACCGCGGCGCCCACCAAGACGACGAAAAGCGAGATCGCTAGATCGATTCGAATCGCTTTCATGACGAGTTGGAGCACATCAAGACATCCCTCACCAGGCACACCATATTCCGTCGTCCCAAACGGGTGGTCGAAGGAGGGGGGTTCGGGGGCCTGGTTAACGCATTCCGGGTGCGTTATAGAACACAACGGTGGAACCACGGAGTCCGGATACTGGACGCCAACGAGGCCGGGGGCGACTTCAACGATAATCGCGTCCCCGACGAAGAGAAGGAAGATCACGAGACCCGCCACCGCAGTCCGGTTCGCGAAGAAGACCCTCGCGGAGAGCTTCCATTCGTCGAAGCGTCCCTTCTCCTCCTTGATGGTCTCCATGCATTCACTCGTACCGGATTCTCGGGTCCAGGAAGCCATACAAGATGTCAAGGATCAGCGTCGTGAGGACGAGAACAATCCCAAAAACGAGGGTAGATCCCATGACGACGGCGATGTCTGAGTTCAGGAACGCCATCGTTGTCCACCAACCGATCCCTTTGAATCCGAAGATTTCCTCGATGACGACCGCGCCGCCAAAGAGCCCCGAGACAAGGTAGCCAAACGTGGTGACCGTTGGCAGCAACGCGTTCTTCTTTGCGTGAAAGTTGTTCACCGTTCGCTCCGGGACGCCTTTGGCCCGCGCGAGACGGATGTAATCCTGGTCGAGGACCTCGAGCATCGACACCCGAAGGATCCGGATGATGCCCGCCAACAGGGCGAGCGTCAGAGCCACGGCAGGGAGGATTACGTGCAGGAACGCATTCCAGGCGATCGGCACGTCCCCGTGGAGCAGCGCGTCGATGAGATAGATATGGGTCGGGTAGGACACCGCGTTGCTGTCGAACCAGGATTTGGAGCTGAGCGTCGGTAAGAGATTATCATCGATGTTCCCTTGCGCTGGCAACAAGTGCCAGGATGTCCCGAAGGTCAGGAATAACGCGAAGCCGATCAAGAAGATCGGCATCGAGTAGAGGGTGAACGTTGCCACGCGAACCCCTTGGTCGAGGACCGAGTCGCGGCGCGTGGCCGAGTACACGCCGATCGGGATCGAGATGACCCAAGTGAGCAGGGACGCCACGACGGTCAGCATGATCGTATTCGGCATGAACCAGACAAAGTTGGTCGTCACGGCCTGGCCATTCTGCGCCGACGTCCCCCAATCCCCCTGCAGGATCGCGCCGAGCCAGTAGAAGTATTGGACGTAGATCGGATCGTTCAGATGAAACCGCGCGGTCAGTTGGTCGACGAGCTGTTGCCTGGCCGACCCCGTCAGATGCGGATTGATGTACAGGGCGAGGAAAACCGAAGGCCCCCCCGCATGCTCGAGGGCGAAGACGAGAAGAGTGAGACCGATTAAGGTCGGCACAAGCAGGATTAGCCTTCGAAGGACGTAGACCCACAGTTTCGCTGGAGTCGCCCCGGAAAGGCCAAATGAAAGGGGTAGAAAAAGGTTACCCCTTAGTCCACCAGAAGAAGGCTGAATCGGCGCCTGCGCCGATCGTCGGGTTCTCCTGGAAGCCCCAATCGTTGTTGTGTGGGTGAATGAACGTACTCGTAATCCAGAAGCCCGTAGCCTGGTACGTGTACACGTACATGTACAACAGGACACCCCATTGCTCGGCCACCGCGTAGTCCGCGGCCGCGGTGGCTGCGCTCGTTGCGGTGTCCGCCGCCGTGATATTCGCCGTCAGGTTCGCGAAAGCTGAGGCTTGCGCCCGATACAACGCCGCCTCAGTCGGGTGCGCTGCGGCAAGGCCGTTCAGGTACGTCTGGTCCCATCCGTTCGGCCCGGGATATGTCCCCTTTTCGAGGTACATCGCGTCCGTGTAGTCGGAGGGGTACGGGTAGTCCGCGATCCAGCCGAGGAAGTAGATTGGCATCGGATTCGCGCCGGGCGTAGAGTACCCGATGATATTATGGAAAGTGATGGACACGGGCGTCATCACAATGTTGGAATCAATGAACGCTAGGGCTGCCGAAAGGACCTGCGCCGCCAGGAAGTCCGTGTCGTCCCCCGTCGGGACGACGATGGGAATCTTCACGGATGTGTTATACTCTCCGGACTGGTACAGCAAGGATTTTGCCTTCGCTAAGTCGTAGGTCGGACACCCCGGCAGGCCGGTCGGAGGCACATAGTACGGCAGTCCCTTCACAATCACCCCGCAGTACGGACTCCCGAAGTTGAACCCGTACTTCTTGTTGCCAAGAATCTGGTCCACATATTGGGTGTAATTGAAGGCGTACGCGAACGCCTCCCGGACGAGCGGGTTGGCGAAGTAGTCCGAGGGGATTGAATATCCAGGCCCGATGTCCGTCGAAATCAAGCTCGTCGCGATGTTCACGTTGAAAACGACGAAGAACTCCGTGATCGTCGGGAATGGTCCTTCGATATGCGCCTGGTTCGGCACGAGGCCCGTGTTGATCGTCTTGTAGTAGGGCGGCGGCAGCAAGGTCACGATGTCACCTTGTCCGCTCGCGAAGAGTTGGTACGCGACGGCCGGCGAGGACACCCACTTCAGGATGACCGTCTTGTCTTGTTTTGGGATCGCGGGGATTCCTGGGAAGTACGGGTTTGGCGTCAAGACCACCGCCGTGGCCGGCACATAAGTGTTGATTTCGAAGGGGCCAGATGCGACCGGGTGGTACTGGACTTGTAGGTTGTAGCTCCCCTCGTTCGCCTGGTCCTGGTAGGCCAGGAATCCGTCGGGGGTGAACGTGATTCCGGCCCCGACGCTCTTCAGCCATGCGGCGTCCAAGATTCCGGTTCCTAGGGCATCGTTGATCGACGTGAAAAACTCCGCGGGGGACTTCGCAATCGCGAGATGGAATGTCACCGTCTGGGAGTCGTTGTTGTAGCTCACCGCGTTCACAATCGCGCTGAACGCTACCGCCTTGTTCGTATCATTCACGATCGACACGAAGGGCTGGAAATTCAGCGGCGGCGTGCCGACTGGGAACAGATATTTGCAGAGGATCCAGTCCGCATCACCGGGGTAACCTCCTTGGAACAGGATTGCGCGGATCATGGTGTACCAAACGTCGTAGGCGGTAATCGGATCTCCATTCGAAAATCCCATCCCAGGGCGGATGTGGAACGTATACGTCTTGAAATCGCTGGAGACGCCGTTTCCCACCGTGGGCACGGAATCCGCGACGTACGGGAACCAGCTCGTCGTGCTGCTGCTGTTATAGATGAGCAGGGTCGCTTGGGTGTTGACGACGACTTCGAAGCCTGTCGTCTCGTAGTCGATTTGAGGGTCGAAGGAGAAAGGGCCGCCCGGCGAGTTCACGATCTCCGTAATGACGCCGGGGTTCGGCACATTGCCCGATGTCGTCTGGAAGGACCAGCTCCCGACGGCGAGGGTCTGACCGACGGTGACCGAGTATGTGTTGACCGTCGTCGTGTTCGTGAAGCTCGTGTTCGTCGCCACATCGTGCCACTGTGCGGTCAGCGTCTCCGTGGTCCAGAGGGTGAGTAGGACCGTGTACAACCCGGCGTTGCTGTACGCCTGATTGACCGGGTTCGTGGCAGGGAGCAGAGTGTCCGGGTCCGGCTGGACATCCGTCGCCTTCCCGTTGCCGAAATCCCAGGTGTAGTGATCGAGGCTGACGATGTCCGTGATGTTGTTGTACTGGTTTAGCGTCTTGTTCCAGAATGACTCCTTGGTGTCACGGAGCTGCGAGGCCTCTCCGTACGCGCCGAACAGAGACGCTTGAGTCCCCGCCGCAAAAATCGGGGCATTCGTATTCCCTGAGAGGCTTTTGTTGAAGTAAATCTGAGGTACGGAGAGATATTGAGATAGCTGGAAAGGAATCGAAGGGACGACCGTGACGCTGATCAATGCGTTCGCGGTGTTCGCGAAGGCAGTGCCGTTCGCATTCCCAAATTCTTCCGCATATACAAGATACGCGCCCGGAAGGTCGTATTTGTGCGTGAACGTGGGCGTTGTCGTGTTCTCGATCTGGCCGTCGCCCATGTGGACGACCGCATGGGCGTTAGAACTCAAATTGGACAGGGTGAACCGCAGGACGCTTCCCTGTTGGGCCGTGGGAGACGTCGACTGTACCGAGAGGATCCCTGTCGGCGTCGGCGGAATGGCAGGATGATAGAATTCGACGAACGCAAGCGCGCCCGCGAGAATCACGATAATTGCGACGAGGATCGCGAGGACTATCCTTGGCGCTCCAATTTTTTTCGTTTCCACAAGCGGCTTCTCTTCAGGCGCGGGCGACGCGGACGGCTCCATCCTTCCCCTCCGTACTCATTTCGCGGGATGTGAGAGCCCCTATTATGCATTTTGGCTCACAACTCGAAGTGCGGTTCGGCCGGGTCCCACCCGCGAGTCTGCCGGAGCCCTGGGATGAACAGCGCCAGTCCCGACCCCCTCAGCTGATGATCTGAATGCGAGCGGGTCGCAAACGGGATGGCGAGGGTCCTTATCGCGCCGTGCCTTAGCCTGTTTCGTGACTTCAGTTCCCGATCGCTCACTGGCCGCCGCCCGCAGGGTTTCGACAGACCCAGCTAGGTACGTCAGAGCCCGCAAGCGGGCGATCCTCGACCGACATGGGAAGCCGGGGTGGTACGAGTGGACGCTTCGTGAGCTCGCCCGGGACCTCTTCGGCATTGGGATCCTCGCCCTTCTCGTCTTTGTTCCCTTGCAAATGAAGCTGTCATGGCTGCCGAGCGACGCGCCTCCCACATTCGATCCGGCACTGGTTGCAATCCTCGCGTTTGTCGCCATCGTTGTCATCGTCGTGCTAGCGCTCTTCGCCTATGCACGGCTGTGGGGAGAGCGCGGTTGGGTGGAACGCAAGGTCGCCTTTCATCGGGCTGCCTCCCACACCGAAGCCGGGGATGCGTCAGGGGACATTTTCCACTCGCGATAAGGAGGGCGGGACCGGCTGGCGATTTCCGTCAAGAGCTTTGTTACCGAGCACCGATAAGTCGCTGGGGGCGACGGTCGTAGCGAGCATGCATAACTTGAGCGGTAGGCGAGCTTGGTCTGTCTCTGCCTTGCGGGGCACCAATCTGTTAGAACGCGACCCGGGCGAGGGTCTTCGTCGCCTTCACGCCCTCGATCGACCGGATCTTCGACATCACGACCGCTCCGATCGCCTCGTAGGAATCGGCCTCGACCTTCGCGATGAGGTCATATTCCCCGAACAGCGGATACAATTCAACGATCTGTCCGATCTTCATCAACATCGCGTAGACCTCCTTCTCGTAGGTCGGCTCGATGTCAATCAGGACGAAACCGATGGCCGTGAGGGCACCCCTCAAAGTCGCTTACATTTGAGTCGTAGATAAGGATATCGCGCAGGTTCGGGAACATGTGTTCTCCCTGGTCGCAATCGAGTCTCAATGCGGATTTTCAGGACTTACACTACTAATACGTAGGAACACGTCGATTCCATCGTGCTTCGTAAGCCCGGTGCGCCGGGCGATCCCGCGCCGGCGTTCCCCGTCGAGACCTTGCGGCACTGGTACGTGACCCCGTTCGGCGGGATGTCCACGGAACTCGGCCTGTTTCAGGTCGGGATCAACCGCGAGGCGTTGGAACGGAACACATCCCTGGACCCGTCGAGCGACCGCGTGCGGGTCACCGTCCTCGGGCGCATGCGCCGCCCGATCCTGTTCGACCGCTTCTTCGAAGTTGTCCCGCTCGACGAACGCCATCCGGACGCGCTGAAGTGCTCGCCGATGGGCGAGGCCGTGTTCCCGGAAGGTGACCAGGTGCTCCGACCCCGCGACGCACCGCATCCCGGGGACGAGGTGATCCTGAGCAGCGCCGCGAGCCAACGCTTGGGCCTCCTCGCGGATTCCGAGACCTTCGC
>Ga0134109_10000122_pt1 | contig 12139 bp, 14 predicted proteins | sample 15_D_Rain_20_2_1_FD_94464 | JGI IMG/M metagenome (GOLD analysis project Ga0134109, IMG submission 94464) | Grasslands soil microbial communities from the Angelo Coastal Reserve, California, USA - 15_D_Rain_20cm_2_11112015 | ecosystem: Environmental > Terrestrial > Soil > Grasslands ...
AGGGGATCTACAGCGCGCTGCGCGGGGCGGAGCTGGCGGCGGACTGCTTGGTCCCCGGGCTTGCACGCGGGGTCCTCACCCCCTGTCCCCCTCTCCGTTCCGGAGAGGGGGGACGTCATGAATTCCCCCTCTCCCTAAGGGAGAGGGGGCCAGGGGGTGAGGACCCCTCCAGGGAGGCTGTGCGCTCGCTCAGCGGTCCCCTGCCCGCCACGATGCTCGAGCCCTACGTCCGCGCGCGCCGGCGCGAATTCGCTGGCAAGTGGGTGCTCGAGCGGCTCATCGGGTTGGGGGTGGGCTGGCCCGCGCTCGTCGAGCGGGTGGTCGGCCGCCTGGCGCGCCGCCCGGACCTCGCGGATCTTCTGGTCGGCGCGACAGGGAACTTCGTCCCGGCGCGTCGCGTCCTCGCACCCAGCGTCCTTGCCCAACTGCTCTGGTGACCATGCACGGTGTCGATGCCGCGCAGTTCCGCCAACTCCTCGGCCGGTTCGCCACGGGCGTCACCATCCTCACGACTCGTGACGTGCGCGGCCACCCCATCGGCATGACCGCGAGCTCCGTGGCGTCGGTCTCGCTCGAGCCGCCCCTGCTGCTCGTGTGTGTGGACCGGGGCCACGACATGCACGCCGCAATGCAGGCGACCCGGCGCTTCGTGCTCAACGTGCTCGCCGCCGACCAAGAAGCCCTCTCGCGTCGCTTCGCCGCCGATCGCCCCGACCGGTTCGAAGGGATCGGTTACACGGAGAGCGAGCAGGGACTCCCCCTGCTCGAAGGCGTGCTCGCGACCATCGAGTGCGATAAGCAAGCGGAGACGCCGGCGGGCGACCACACGGTGTTCATCGGGATCGTGACGGGCGGCAGCGTGACCGACCGGAAGCCGTTGCTCTATTACCGTGGCGGCTACGCGAGCCTCTCCAGCGGATGATCGGCCGAGAGCTGTTGGACGACCGGCGCGGACACCCGGGCGCCGTCCGCGATGAGCTGCGGGACATCGCGCGACTCAACACGCTGTTCGGCGGGACGCGGGCGGTCGTCGACGCCCTCGAGCCCTTGTTCCGCGACTCGTGCGTGGGACGTGCGACGTGCGACGTGCACTGGACACTGCTCGACGTGGGAACCGGCCTCGGGGATATCCCGCGGGCGGTAGCGCAGGCAGCGGGCCGGCATGGCATCACGCTCTCGCCCATCGGTCTCGAGGTAATCCCCGCGGCGGCGCGATTGGCGCGGGACAACGGCCTGGACGTCGTCGTGGGCGACGGCGACGCCCTGCCCTTCGCCCCGCAGTCCGTCGACATCGTGATCGCGAGCCAGGTGCTTCATCATGTGCCGCGTGCGGTCGCGGTGCGCTGGATCGCGAGCTTCAACCGGCTGGCGCGGCGGGCGGTCGTGCTCGCCGACCTGCGGCGCTCACGCGTCGCGATGGCGGGCGTGTGGCTCGCCTCGTTCCCGCTCGGCATGGGCAGCACGACCCGGCACGATGCGGTTGTGTCGCTGCGGCGTGGGTACACGCGAGCAGAGTTGAATGCAATGCTTCGTGAAGCGGGTGTGCCGGCGATGGCGCGATATCGGCCGGGGTTCCGCCTCGTAGCATCGTGGTCTACAGAGCGCAGCCGTCAGTGAGGTTGACAGACGCCAAGCCGCAAGCGGTTCTCAGCCGCGAGAGGCCAGTCCCGAATCCCTTGCGTCGGCTGACTGAAGACCGCTTGCGGCTTGGCGTCTGGTGACTGCACTGGGGTCTGGCCACTGTGCGAACCGTCGATCAGGTCTCGATCCGCGCGCCGGTCGATCGCATCTTCGACGTTGCGACCGACGTGGAACGCTGGCCTGCGATCCTGTCTCATTATCGCTGGGTTCGCTTTCTGGACCGCTGCGACGGCGGCGGCACCGTCGAGATGGCCGCTTGGCGCCCGTTCGGCCCGATCCGCTATCCCACCTGGTGGGTGTCGGAGATGACGGTCGACCCGCTGGCGCGCGAAATCAGGTATCGTCACGTGAGGGGTATGACGAGAGGAATGGATGTCGTGTGGCGCTTCCGTCCCCAGGCTGAAGCCTGGGCTCGGCGAGACGTTGTCCTGAAGGACACTGCGCTTCAGCGCAGTGCATCGCCGAGCCCACGCTTCAGGGTGGGAACCGCGAATGCCGACCCCCGGAATGACGGTGTCCTCGTCACAATCGTTCACGAGTGGGGCGGACCGGCGTGGCCGCTCGTCGGGCCGCTTGCGGCGACACTGGTGATCGGCCCGGTGTTCATCCAAGGGATCGCGTCGCGAACGCTCGCCGGGATCAAACGGGAAGTCGAGCGACCATCGAAGGGCGGCTGACCCCGGGGCGACGCCCCGGGGTGAACGGAGGCTACCAGATGAACAACGGTAGGCGGCGCGTCCTTATCACCGGCGTGGGCGCCGTGACGCCCATCGGCACGGCGGTGGACGGCCTGTGGGCGGGACTCACCGCCCGCCGCTCGGCCGTCCGCGAGATCACGCGTTTCGATCCGACGCCATTCCGCAGCCGCATCGCGGCGGAGATCCCCGACTTTCGCCCCCTGGACCACCTGGCCGCGAAACGCACCAAGCGGCTCGACCGCTTCTCGCAGCTCGCGGTCGCGAGCGCCCGGCTCGCCGTCGCCGACGCGGAGCTCGACCCGGCGCGCGAGGACGCGGACCGCGTCGGCGCCATGATGGGCTCGGCGCTGGGCGGAGTAGCGTTCGCCGAAGCGCAGGTGAAGGGCTTCCTGGAAGCTGGGCCGCGCGGCCTCGACCCGGCGCTCGCGCTCGCCGTGTTCCCGGGCGCGGCCAGCTGCAACATCGCCATCGAATTCGGCTTCACGGGGCCCAACTCCACCAACGCCATGAGCTGCGCCTCAGGCACGATCGCTGTGGGCGATGCGTTCCACGCGATCCGCGCCGGCCGGGCGGACGTGATGCTCGCGGGCGGCGCCGAGGCGCCGCTTGCGCCCATGACCTACGCGGCGTTCAGCGTCATTCGCGCGATGAGCACCCGTAACGACGACCCGGCGCACGCGTCGCGCCCGTTCGACGAGGATCGGGATGGCTTCGTGATGGGCGAGGGGGCGGCGGTGCTCGTGCTCGAGGAGCGGGACCGCGCGCTCGCCCGCGGCGCCAAGGTCTACGCCGAGGTCGTGGGCTACGGCTTCACGAACGACGCTTATCACATGACCGCGCCGCGCCCCGACGCCCGTCAGGCGGCGCGCGCCATCCAGCTCGCGCTCGAGGACGGCGGTCTCGCAACCGGCGAGGTGGGGTACGTGAATGCGCACGGCTCCTCCACGCCGCTCAACGACACGACCGAAACTCAGGCGTTGAAGCAGGTGTTCGGCGCGCACGCCTACCGGCTCAGCGTGAGCGGCACAAAGGGCTACTACGGGCACGCGTTGGGCGCCAGCGGCGCCATCGAGGCGGCGATCTGCGCGTTGGCGATGCAGCGGCGCTGGCTGCCGCCCACGATCAACCTCCAGCGCCCCGATCCCGCGTGCGACCTCGATTGCCTGCCGGGGGAAGGACGCGTCGCTGCCCCCGAGGTCGTGGTCTCGAACTCATTCGGGTTCGGCGGCATCAACGCGTCGCTGGTGTTGCGGCGGGCGTAGCGGCGCCCGTAGATTGGCGCCGCTCACTCTCTCCGGGGGTCGCTCCGTGATGTCCCAGAACCTGCGCCCGCTGACGGCGGAGTTCGTCGGCACATTGTTGTTCGTGTTCCTCGGCGCCGGCAGCGTCGTGGCATTCGCCGGGGGCGGCCCGGCGGCCGGGGCGACCGGTGCCGTCGGCGTCGCGCTGGCACACGGCGTCGGCATGGCGATCATCGTCTCGATGACCATGAGCATCTCCGGCGGGCACATCAATCCCGCCGTGACCACCGGGCTGTGGATCGCGAACAAGATCGACGGAAAGTTGGCCCTGCAGTACATCCTGGCCCAGCTGCTGGGCGCACTAGTCGGTGCCGCTCTCGTCAAAGGCATCCTCCCCCGACCGGGGGTGACGCTCGCGTTGGGTGGCACGCCCCACCTCGCCGGCGACGTCACCTTCTTGCAAGGCGTGTGGATCGAAGCCGCCCTCACCTTCTTTCTCGTCAGCGCGGTGTTCGGCACGGCCATCTCGCCAGAGGCCCCGAGGATCGGGGGGTTCGGCATCGGTCTCGCAATTTTCGTGGACGCGCTGGTGGGTGGGAACTTGACCGGCGCCATGATGAACCCGGCCCGCGCCTTCGGGCCGGCGCTCATCAACGTCAGCCTCAATGGCCAGGCGGTTTACTGGATCGGGCCGCTAATCGGCGCGGCTGTCGCGGCTGCCCTTTGGAAAGCGGTCCTCTTACCTAGAGGTCAGTAAGACGTCTCTGCGTGACGCCTTTGCGTGACGTCTCTGCGTGACGTCTCTGCGTGACGTCTCTGCGTGACGTCTCTGCTTGACGTTGTTTTGTTCTTAGAGTTGTTCCGCAGCACACGGCGCGAAATAGCTGAGGACGATATCCGCGCCCGCGCGGCGGATGGCGTAGAGCGTCTCCCACATGGCGCGCTGCTCGTCCAGCATGCCGCGCTCCGCCGCCGCCTTGATCATTGCGTACTCTCCGCTCACCTGGTACGCCGCGAGCGGCGAGCCGAATTGCTGCTTGGCACGCCGGATCAGATCGAGGCACGGGAGCGCGGGCTTCACCAGGATGATGTCGGCGCCTTCGCTCACGTCGAGCTCGATCTCCTTCATCGCCTCGTCCGCGTTGCTGCCCTGCATCTGGTAGGACTGGCGGTCGCCGAACTGCGGCGTCGAGCCGGCGGCCTCGCGGAACGGGCCATAGAATGCCGAGGCCATCTTGGCGGCGTACGACATGATCGGTACGCGAGAGAACCCGGCCGCGTCGAGCGCCTTGCGGATCCCCGCCACCCGGCCGTCCATCATGTCGCTCGGCGCCACGAGGTCGACCCCGGCGCGCGCCTGCGTCACCGCGACCTTACCGAGCAGGTACACCGACGCGTCGTTCTCGACCTCCCCGTCCTGGAGCACACCGCAATGCCCGTGATCGGTGTACTCGCACAGGCAGACGTCGCCCACCACGAGCAGGTCGGGCGTGGCCCGCTTCACCGCGCGCGCCGCCTGCTGCACGATGCCCTGCTCGTCGTAGGCCTCCGACCCGGTCGCGTCCTTGCTCTGCGGCAGCCCGAACAGAATGATCCCGCCGAGCCCGAGGCGGCGGGCGCGCTCGGCGTCCTTTACGAGCTCGTCTACCGAGGTTTGGTACACGCCGGGGAGCGCGGGCACCTCCCGGCGCACGCCCTCGCCGTGGCAGGCGAACAGCGGCCACACCAGTTGCGCTGGGACGAGGTGCGTCTCCTGAACCAGCCGGCGGAGTGCCGCAGTGCGGCGCAGCCGGCGCATGCGCCGGATCGGGAACTGGCTCATCGGCCGAGCAATCTCGACGCGCCTTGCGCCTGGAGCAAGCCCGCGACGGCGACGCCCGCGGCGGCTGGATCGCTCTCGTCGATGTCGGCCGATGCCGTGATCTGGACCGAGCCGTCGAGGGCCGTGACCCTCCCGAACAACCGAGCCCCGAGCCCCGAGTCCCGAGCCCCGACAAACGCCGCCACCGGCGCCTGACACCCACCGCCGAGGGCGGCGAGCAGGCTGCGCTCCGCGGCGACGGCGCCCGCGCTGGCGGCGTGCTCGAGCGGCGCCAGCGCCGCGCGGACCGTCCGGTTGTCCGCCCGAAGCTCGAGTCCCAGCGCGCCCTGCCCCGGCGCCGGCATCACCTCGAGGGGATCGAGCCGCGCAGCGATTCGGTCCGCGAGCCCGAGTCGCTCGAGCCCCACACCAGCGAGCAGCGCCGCATCGAGCCCGTCGCGCCCTTCCCTCACCTTCTGCACGCGGGTGGGCACGTTGCCGCGCAGCGCGACGATCTCGAGATCGGGACGTAGATATCGCAGCTGGGCGACGCGCCGCAAGCTGGACGTTCCCACCTTCGCCCCCCGCGCCAGCGCGGGGATTCCCGTTACGCCGTCCGCCCGCGTGACCAGCGCTTCCGCGGGATCTCCCCGTTCGGGCACCGCGCCGAGCGCGAGGCCGTCGGGGAGGTGCGTCGGTAAGTCCTTGAGCGAGTGCACCGCCACGTCGATGCGCCGGTCGCGCAGCGCGTCCTCGATCTCCTTCGTGAAGAATCCCTTTCCCTCGAGCTGGTGTAGCGGCCGGTCGACCTCCGCGTCGCCGCGAGTCGTGATGATCACCAGCTCGGTCGCGACGCCGTAGCGCATGAGCTCCGCCTGCACCCATTGTGCCTGCCACAACGCCAGCTTGCTGCCTCGCGTGCCCAGTTTCAGCGGACCGCTCACCTCTCCCGCTTCCCCCTTCCCCCTTCCCCGAAATACTGCACCAGGGCCCGCACCAGGCCGGGCACAGAGTACTCGACCGCCTCGACCGCCACGGTGAGGCCGAGCTCGCGCGCGGTCGCCGCCGTCACCGGGCCGATCACCGCCGTGGCAAACCGACCGCAGGTGGCGGCCTCGCGGCCCACGATTTCCACAAAGTGGCGCACCGTGGAAGAGGACGTGAAGGTGATCGCAGCGATCTTGCCGGCCAGCATCTCGCCGGCGAGCTCACTCCTGTCTCCCGCCTCCCGCACCGTCTCATAAACCGGGATCGCGTCCACGACGGCGCCGAGGGCACGCAACCCTTCAGGGAGCGCGTCGCGCGCCTCGCGCGCCCGGGGGAGCAGGACGCGCTTGCCGCGCAGCTCACCCCGCAGCGCGATCGCTTGAACCACGGCCTCCGCGACGAACTGCTCCGGGACGAGGTCCGGCGTGACACCGTGGCGGACGAGTGCCCTGGCCGTCGCCAGACCGATCGCCGCGACGGTCGCCGGACGCAGGTCGTGGGGCGTCAGGCCCCACGCCGCAAGCCGGTCGCACACCACCTGTACGGTATTCTGGCTGGTGAAGACGATCCAGTCGTAGCACTCCGCAGCGGCGAGCGCGGCACGCAGCGGCTCGAGATCGGCGAGCGGCTGGATGCGGATCACGGGGGCGGCCACCACCTCGGCGCCAAGCGTCGTGAGCGCTTCCGCCAGATCGGCAGCCTGCGCTCGCGCGCGTGTGACCACGATGCGCCGCCCGAGGAGGGGCTGCGCGGGGAGCGCGTGCCGCCGCGGCTGTGACATGTGTGGTTGCAATCTCTCCGTCACTAAAACCATAATCAAGCAATGTTCCGCTCCTTGCGATCGTCGCTGGCGCGGTTCGCCGTGCGGCGAGCCGCGGCGTGCCAGCGGTTCGCCCCCAGGCGCGCCGATTTCTGGCTCCGCCTGGCGTGTCGCTTCACGCCCGTGCTCGCGGAGGCTTACCCCGCGCTCGTGCGAATGCGGCGCGCAATCGAAAACCGGTGGGGCGCGCTAGCCGTGGCCCAAGCGGGCACCGAGCGGTTCCCGGACAACCCGGACGCGTGGATGTTGTTGGGCGAAGCCTACCAGATGGTGTACCGCCAGAAGGATGCTCTGGCCGCCTACGAGCAGGCGCTTGCCCTCGAGGAGCGCCCCGACGCGGCCGTCGCCGCCGGCGACCTGTACCGTCGCGCCGGCCTGCTGCAGGAAGCGGCAGCCCGGTTCGCCCGGGCCTACGCCGCGGGCGGCGGGGCGGAGGCCCTGTGGCTCAACGCGCAGACGTTGTTCCAGGCGGGCGACGAGCGGGCGGCGGACGAGGCGTTGCATCTCTGGGCGACTCAGGTGCCGGGAGGGCTGGACCGGCTGTCGGACGCGCGCGCCGAGCTGCGCGGGGGGAAGCGGGAGGGGTAGGAGCGGGGCGGTCCAGTATGGATTTGATGAGGGACTGAGAGTCCCTCCTCGGCGGCGGGGCGTCCTCAAGGACGCTGGTCCACAAGAGCGTCCTTCAGGACGCCAGGGGGCCGAGTTGGGACTCTCAGTCCCTCATAACAAACGGTCGGTCGCTCATGACACAACGGTCAGTCCCTCATCAACCGTCAGTCGCTCGAATCACACTCAATCACGGCTGTTTGGCCCGCCGGTACAGCGACAGCGCGTAGCCGAGCAGGATCACCGCCGTCACGATGTAGGCGGCGACCATGTAGGCGCCGTTGTGGGGCACGTCAGGCATGCTCCCTTCCTTGCGCTTCGCGCTGCAGTGCCAAGGCGTACCGCTGCGTCACGAACCCCACATACAGGAGTGTGAACACAGCGAACGAAACCAGCAGGGTCACCAGCATGCTCCCCGGCAGCGAGGGCGAGCTCGGTTTCAGCACAATGGGCTGGGGGTGAAGCGTGCGGAACAGGTACACGCTCAGGTGGATGAAGGGGAGCAGGACCAGCCCGCAGATCCCCAGCACCGCTGAGTAGCGGGCTCGCAAGCCGGGCTCGACCACGGCCCCGCGCAGCAGCAGGTACCCTATAAAAAGGAAGAAGAGGAATAGGGTCAGGGTCAGCCGGGCGTCCCAAGTCCACCAGGTCCCCCAGATCGGCTTGGCCCAGATCGGCCCTGTCGTCAGCATCACCAGGGAGAAGGCCGTGCCCACTTCCGCGGAGGCCGCGGCGAAGCGGTCGAACCGCAGGTCCTTCACGATCAGGTAGAGAATGCTGCAGAGTCCCACCAGCCCCATGGCGAGCATCGCCGACCAGGCGGCGGGCACATGCAGGTAGAAGATTTTTTGGGCGGGCCCTTGGAAGCGCTCCAGCGGCGTGAAGGCGAGCGCCCGCACGTACACGCCGGCCAGCAGCACCAGCCCCAGCAGCGTGATCCGGCGGCCTTTGTGCACCAGGCTCATTCGTCTACCGTGAACGGGAAGAGCAGGGTGGCGAGCGACACGAACCCGATGTCGTAAGCGGCCAGCAACCTAAACCACCCGGCGGCCTCGCTCAAGGGACGCCCACCCAAGAGCCGTGCCGTCACCTGCACCGCGCCGATCAGCGGCGGGACGAGGAACGGCAACAGCAGCACGACGAGCAACAGCTCGGCGAAGCGGGTGCGGATGACGAGCGCGCTGAACAGCGTCCCCACCGCCACGAATCCGATCGTGGCGAGCGCGATCACGCCGACCAGGGGGAGCAGCACCCGACCCACCGGCACGTCGAAGAACAGCACGAACAGCGGTAACCCGACGGCCTCCACTAGCGCGACGAACACGAGATTCGCGAGCAGCTTGCCCCAATACAGACTGGTGCGACTCAGCGGCGACACGAGCAGGCCTTCGAGCGCCTGGTTCTCGAGCTCCAGCTGGAACGCGCGATTGAGCGCGAGCATCGCGGCGAATGTGAACGTCACCCACAGGATCGTGGGGGCGAGGTCGATTGTCGCCACGGCCGTCGGATCGCGTCCGAAGTTGAACATGGTGAGCACGAGCGCCGAGAATACGAGCGCGGAGACGAGGGCCGTGCGCGTGCGGAACTCGAGCAGGAGATCCTTACGCGCGACGGTCCACGCCTGTCGCAGCAGGTCAGCCATCGGCCTCCTTCTCCCCCACTGCGCGACGGTACTCCTCGGCGATCTGTGCCGGGCGGCGCGCGCCCCGCGGCGCGAAGTGCACGAACCGCCCGCCCCGCTGGAATGCCACGTCGGTGGCAAGCTCGACGCCCTCGCCCACGTTGTGCGTCGCCAACACGACGACGCGGCCGGCGCCCTGGAACCGGGCGAGCAGCGCGCGGAACTCCGCAGCGGCCGCGAGGTCGAGCCCCGTGAACGGCTCGTCCAGTAGCAGCACCCGCGGCTCGTGGATCAGCGCCTTGGCGATCGCGGCCCGTTGCGCCAGCCCCCGAGACAGCGACCACACCGCCTGCTCGGCGCGGTCCGCGATTCCGAGCTGGCGCAGCGTCGCGTCCGCTCGCGTCGCGCGGGTCGCTGCCGGGACGGCGTACAGCGCCGCCCAAAAGAGCAGGTTCTCGCGCACGGTGAGGTGACCGTAGAGGTGTGATTGATGGCCGATCCAGCCGATCGCTCCCCGCCCGCCGGCCACCGTGGCCCGCCCGGCGTCAGGCCGGATCAGCCCCGCCAGTACCTTGAGGAGCGTCGTCTTTCCGGCGCCGTTCGGTCCGAAGATGGCGAGCGTTTGTCCCGCCTCGAGGCTGAACGAGACATTGTCGAGTGCGACCACGCGCCCCCCCCCGGTTCCGAAGGCGTGTCGCAGCCCTTCAGCCGAGAGCATCGATACGCGCGGCCAGGTCTTCCATATCGAACGGCTTGACGAGATACCCCGAGTGCCCGAGGTCGAGCACGTTGATCAGCGGCTCCATGCTCACGTAGGAGGTCGTCACGATCACCGGGATGGCGGGATGGGAGGCGCGGATCTCCTGGAGCAGAGTCACGCCATCGGTGTCCGGGAGGCGGAGGTCGAGCACCAGGACTTCGGGGCGGAATGCTTCGAGCTGCCCGCGGGCCTCGCTCCCGCTCGCGGCGAAGGCGACCTCGTACCGATCGGCGAAGAATCGGTCATAGGTCCGCCGCAGCGCCACCTCATCCTCGACGAACAGTACTTTGCGCCGCGTCGGGGGAGGGGGAGCCCGCATGGTGGGGCAATATATGCGGGCGACCCTCGACGTCTACGGCGCGGGCGCTCAGGCCCCGCCGCTCTCCAGCTCGAACAAGTCGTCCAGCTTGGTGAGTACCAACAGGAAGCGCAGCTCCTCATTCGCTCCCCGCAGGCACACCGCCAGGCGGCGCTCCGCTGCCTTGCGCTGAATCAGCATCAGTGCGCCCAGCCCCGCGCTGTCGACTTGGCGGGTCCCCGACAGGTCGATGACCAATCGTCCCGTTCCTTCCTCGAGCTGTGCCAGCAGCTCGCCGGCGGCGCGGCGGAACGCAGTCCGCGAGTCGAGGCCCAGCTCCTCGGGGGCGGCCAGGACTTTTTCGGTTGGGTGCGTGGACATCGTCATCGCTTCCTCCACTGTCGGCTCCAGTAATCGGCGCCAATACGGCTATGCGACTCCGGTGCCACCCCCGGGCGGACAGAGCTAAGCTGCGGCTCCTCAACCGGTTGTCAAAGTCGTCGTGGGCGCCCCCACGCCGGGCCGTGCCGCAGACCGAGTGGCGCGGCGCATATTGCAAGGCGGCGACACCTCCTTGACCACGTTACCAGCAAGGGGCATACCTTTACGGAACAGACCACCCGTACGGACAATCGACCAACCGAAACTCCGGCATCTTGAAGGCAACCCACATGGCAAAGGCAATCGAAAAGACGGAGCTCACCGAGGTCAGCGAAGCGCAGATCGCCGTGCACTGGAAGGAAGAGGAGTACTATCAGCCTTCCGAGAAGTTCAAGGCACAGGCCAACATGCGGGACCCGCACGTGTTCGAAAAGTTCGGGCTCGACAAGTTTCCGGATTGCTTCAGAGAATATGCGGATATGCTGACCTGGTTCGAGCCATATCACACCGTCCTCGATACCAGCGACGCGCCGTTCTGGAAATGGTTCGTCGGTGGCAAGATCAATGCGTCGTACAACTGCGTGGACCGTCATCTGACCAAATACGGGGACAAGGCAGCCTTCATTTTCGTGCCCGAACCAGAAGCAGAGCCGGATGTGATCATCAAGTATCAGGAGCTACACACCCGCGTTAATGAAGCGGCGGCCCTGCTGCGCGGCTTGGGCCTCAAGGCGGGTGACCGCGTCACCTTTCACATGCCAATGGTCCCGGAGCTGCCGATCACGATGCTGGCGTGTGCGCGCCTGGGAATCATCCATTCGCAAGTGTTTGGCGGCTTCAGCGGTCAGGCGTGTGGCTCGCGCATTCAGGACTCGGGCAGCCGCGTGCTGATCACCATGGACAGCTACTGGCGCAATGGCACGCTCGTCGATCACAAGGCGAATGCGGACATCGCGGTGCGGACGGCGAAAGACCTGGGACAGGACGTGGACAAGGTCTTGGTGTGGCAGCGTTATCCCGGAAAGTATTCCGCCAAGACGCCGATGGTTCCGGGCCGCGATTTCTTCGTGAACGACCTGCTCAAAGAGTACAAGGGCAAGAAAGTCGAACCCTTGGCCCTGCCGTCGGAGGGACCACTGTTCCTGATGTACTCGAGCGGCACTACGGGGAAACCCAAGGGCGCACAACACAGCATCGCGGGGCACTTGGCCTACGTGACCGGCACGTCTAAATGGATTCTCCACATTCATCCGGAGGACGTCTATTGGTGCATGGCGGACATCGG
>Ga0134109_10000143_pt1 | contig 11473 bp, 10 predicted proteins | sample 15_D_Rain_20_2_1_FD_94464 | JGI IMG/M metagenome (GOLD analysis project Ga0134109, IMG submission 94464) | Grasslands soil microbial communities from the Angelo Coastal Reserve, California, USA - 15_D_Rain_20cm_2_11112015 | ecosystem: Environmental > Terrestrial > Soil > Grasslands ...
CAGGGTGCCGCCGCAGTCGGTGTGGGGGTGCGCGTTGACGGTGTTGGGCGCGCCGTGCGTGGCCCAGCGCGTGTGGGCGATCCCCGTGTGCCCGGCGGGCAGGGTGGTCCCGAGCGCCTTCTCGAGCACGCTGATCTTCCCCGCGGCCTTGTACACCTCGATGCGGCCGTCCGCGACGAGCGCCAGCCCGGCCGAGTCGTAACCACGGTACTCGAGCCGCCGCAGGCCCTCGAGCAGGACCGGAGCCGCCTGCCGCGGCCCCGTGTAGCCTACGATGCCGCACATGGTGGGGAAGAATAACACCCCCGGCGCCGCCGTTGCGCGGCGGCGGGGAAGGGGCTGAGATTGTGGCACGCCATGCTGCCGACCTGGATTCGCCCGCTCGGGCTCGTCGAGCACGTCATTGTGGGTGGAGTGCTCACGGCACTCCTCGCGGGCCTTGGCACGCCCGCCCTGGCGCGTGTCGTCGCCGTCGCCGCGGTGGGCGTCGCGCACGAGTGGGGCGACGGGGATTTCACGAGAGCGCAGGGCGCCCCGTGGAACGGCATCCTCGATACGCTGGCGTTTCTCCCCGTCCCCCTGCTGTGGTGGCTCGTGTGAGCCATCCCGCTCAATCTCCTAGGATGCCACACACAGTCGCCGCCCCTCGTCGACGAGATCCCGCGCGGCGGCCCCGGTCGGCGCCTCAGCGATTAGCCGGATGATCGGCTCGGTGTTCGACGGCCGCACGTGGAGCCAGCGGTCCCGCCAGGCGAGGCGCAGGCCGTCCTGCGTGTCGGCGCTCGCTTCCGGAAAGCGCCGGCGCAATGCCGCATACACGTCCTCCAGTCCCCCTTCCGCGTTCCGCGTTCCGCGTTCCACCTTCGCTTTCACGATCGCATAACGCGGCGCGGCGGCGACCAGCTCACTCACCCGCCGCCCGTCCCGGGCGAGCAGGGTGAGCAGCAGCGCGGCGGCCACCGGCGCGTCGCGACCCGCGTGCAAGGCCGGGTACATGACCCCCCCATTCCCTTCCCCCCCGATCACCGCCGTAAGCCGTAAGATGGCGCGCGCGACATGGACCTCCCCCACCGGAGTCCGCACCACCTCGGCGCCGCACTCGCGAGCGGCGTCCTCCACGACAAGGCTGGTCGAAAGATTGCACACCACGATACGCTTACCGCCCTTGCCGCCCTTGCCGCCCATTGCTGCCCTGATGGCAAACGCGAGCGTGTAGTCTTCCCCGATCGGTTCCCCGGTCTCGTCGATAATCGCCAGGCGGTCGACGTCCGGATCGACCGCGATTCCGAGCGCGGCGCCCGCACGTTTGACCAGCGTCGACAGCCCGCCGAGGTTCTCCGGAACCGGTTCCGGCGCTCGTGGGAAACGGCCGTCCGTCTCGAGGTTGATGCCCGCGACCTCGCAGCCCAGCCGCTCGAGCAGCTCGCGCATTGGAGGGCCGCCCGCCCCGCGCACCGCGTCGAGCGCGACCGTGAACTTCCTCTTCCGGATCCCCTCGACATCGATCGCCGACAGCCTGAGGACGGCGTCGAGGTGCCGCTCGACGGCCCTGGGATCGGCCGTCACGTTTCCCGTTTCCCGTTTCCCGCTTCCCGGGGGTCCCGCGGCGAGCTCCGCGACGCGCGTCCCCTCCGCCCCGTCGAGAAAGATCCCGTCCGGTCCGATGAACTTCAGGGCATTCCACTCGATGGGGTTATGGCTCGCCGTGATCGCGATCCCGCCGCCCGCGTGGTGGTGCTCGACGGCGAGCTGCACCGTGGGCGTAGGTACCAGACCGACGTCGATCACGTCGCACCCGACCGAGGTCAGCCCGGCGGTCACGGCGGCCGCGAACGCCGGGCCCGACGTCCGTGCGTCCCTGCCGACGACCACGGCGTCCCGTTTCCCCCTTGCCGTTTCCCGTTTGCCGTTTTCGCGCGCCCACGCCCCGAACGCCCGCGCCCACCGTGCCACGATGTCTTCGGTCAGGTCCTTCCCCACGATGCCCCGGACGCCCGAGACACCGACCATCAAGGTGTCGCTCATGCCGACAATTTAATCCGGCGGGGGCGTGCGGCGGTGCGCGTCCGGGAGCGTTGGGAGGTGAAGCGGCCGGACTTCCGGCGTGGTGACGGGGAGGGCCGACGGGTCGGGGAACGCGGCGAGGAACGCCTCGACGGCGGGGGGATGGAATTGCGTCCCCTTCCCGTCGTGGAGCTCCCGCAGGGCTTTCTGCACCGACAGGGCGGGCCGGTACGGGCGGACGCTCGTCATCGCATCGAAGGAATCCGCCACGCCCACGACCCGCACTTCGAGCGGAATCTGGTCGCCCTTCAGGCCATCGGGGAAGCCTTTGCCGTCGAGGCGCTCGTGGTGCGACCGGACGATGGCGAGCGCCGGGGGAACATCGCGCATCAGCGGCGCCAGGATACGGGCTCCGATCACGGGGTGCTCCATGATGTGCCGGTACTCGGCGTCGGTGAGCTTGCCTGCCTTGTGGAGGACCGCCTCGCTCACGCCGATCTTGCCGATGTCGTGCAGCTCGGCCCCGAGGGCGATGGTGTCCATGACCGCCTGCGACAGCCCCATTTGGCGGCCGATCCGCGCGGAGTAGTCGGCGACCCGCACCGAGTGGCCGCTCGTGTAGGGGTCCTTTTCCTCGAGGAAATGGACCAGCGCCTGGAGCCGTTCGAGCGACAGCTCCTCGATGCGGCGCGCCTGCTCCTGCACGCGCCGCTCCAGGTTGTGCCGGTAGTCCTCCACTTCCATTTTGAGGCTGCGTTTGTCGAGCGCCTGCATGACCCGCGCCCGGACCTCGTCCAGATGAAACGGCTTGGCGACGTAGTCGAGCGCGCCCAGCTGCAGGCAGGCCACCGCGCTCTCCACCTCCGCCACGGCGGTCACGACGATGACCGCCGTCGTCGGCCAGCGCGCGATGATCTCGCGCAGCAGCGTCGCGCCGTCCATCTGGGGCATGCGCAGGTCCGAGATCACGAGCGGCACGGGGTCGTGCTGCAGCATCTCCAGCGCCTCGGTACCGGATCCCGCTTCCGAGCAGATGAAGCCCTCGCCCTCGAGCAACCGCACCAGGACCCGGCGGAGCCGCGGCTCATCATCCACGACCAAGCACTTGACCGCGTTCGGCTTGGGCATCGTGCGCTTAACGTAAAGGTCGCTTGCTCGGCTGGGAAGGCGCCCTTACGTTCCCGCCATGACCCAGGTATCGGGTGAAGACCTGAAACGCCGCTTCGGCACACGCGCCGTACACGCGGGGCACATCCCCGACCCGCTAGCGGGCGCGGTGATGACCCCCATTTATCAGACGTCGACCTACATCCAGGAGGGACTGGGCCGCCCCCGCCGGGGCTACGAGTACGCCCGCACGCGCAACCCGACGCGGGAAGTCCTGGAGCGGAACGTTGCGGCGCTCGAGGGCGGCCGCCACGGATTCGCCTTCGCGTCGGGACTCGCCGCCCTGGACGCCGTGCTGAAGCTGCTCTCCGCTGGCGATCACGTGGTGAGCGGCGAAAACGTGTACGGCGGCTCCCACCGTCAGATGACCCTGGTCTGGGCCCGGCTGGGACTCACGTTCACGTTCGTCGACGCCGCCGAGACGGCGAGCATCGCCGCAGCGGTCACCCCACGGACCAAGATGGTCTACGCGGAGACCCCCACCAATCCGATGATGCGATTGTGCGACCTCGCGGCCGCCGGAGAGATCGCCCGCCGCGCCAGCGCATTGTGCGTCGTCGACAATACGTTCGCCACGCCGTACTTCCAGCGGCCGCTCGAGCTGGGCGCGGACGTCGTGCTGCACTCGACCACCAAGTACCTGAACGGGCACAGCGACATGGTGGGTGGGATGCTGATCGTCAACCGCGACGACCTCGCCGAGCGGATCGGGTTCGTGCAGAACGCGGTGGGCGCGGTACCGGGACCGTTCGACTGTTGGCTCGCGCTCCGGGGAACCAAGACGCTCGCACTGCGCATGCGGCAGCACGACGCCAACGGCCGTCGCATCGCCGAGTGGCTCGCCCAGCACCCCAAGGTCGAGCGCGTCTACTATCCGGGGCTGCCGTCGCACCCCCAGCACGAGCTTGCCTGCCGCCAAATGAAGGGGTTCGGCGGCATGATCTCGATCGAGCTGGGCTCCGTAGGGCGCGCCAAACGGTTCGCCGAAGGCACGAGGATCTTCGCCCTCGCCGAATCGCTCGGTGGCGTCGAGAGCCTGGTCGGGCATCCGGCGTCCATGACCCACGCGAGCGTGCCGCCCGAGATGCGGCGGGCGATGGGGCTGACGGACAGCCTCGTACGGCTGTCAGTGGGGATCGAAGAGGTCGAGGACTTGATCGGGGATCTGGAACAGGCACTGGCGGCCGCCGGGTGACGGCCCGCGTTCGCGTAGGGGGCGCAGCATGCTGCGCCCCTACCACGGCGAAACCGGACGAAGGTAAGCTGTCGTAGTGAGGGTTCTATCTTCGATGAGGAGCATGTTATGACTGAGTCCACCCTTCCGGCCGCCCGCCCACGCCGGATCCTCACCCAGATCGCCCCGGTGTCGTGGGAGCACCCCGCCGACCGGGCCGCGCTGCAGTCGCTGCGCTCGGTGCCGGGATTCGACGAGGTCGTGAAGAAGATCTACGGGTTCATCGGAGAGCCGGGCGTGCGGCTGATCTTTCAGGCGGATGCGGTGCGCGTCGGTGCGAGCCAGTTCCCGCGGTTGAACCAGCTCTACACGGACGTGCTCACGTCGATGGACTGGTCCGTGCGACCGGAGCTGTTCGTCTCACAAACGCCGTTCGCGAACGCCGGGGCCTTCGGCATGGATCGGCCCTTCATTGTGATCAACTCGGGCACGTTGCGACTGCTCGACGACGACGAAGTGCGGAATGTGCTGGGCCACGAGCTCGGGCACGTGATGAGCGGCCACGCGCTGTACCACACCATCCTCGTGCTCATCCTCAACGTAAGCCTGGGCGCGCTGCCGTTCCTCGCCGGCATCGCGATCCTGCCGATCCAGCTCGCACTGCTCGAGTGGTTCCGCAAGAGCGAGCTCTCCTCCGACCGCGCCGGGTTGCTCGCGTGCCAGGATCCGACCGCGTCGCTGCGCGTGAACCTCAAGTTCGCCGGAGGCGGCGACATGTCGCAGATGGACTTGAACGCGTTCCTCGTGCAGGCGAGGGAGTACGAGGAAGCGGGCGGCGCGCTCGATCGCATCTTCAAGATCCTGGGCGTGCTGGGCCGCTCGCATCCGTTCAACACGGTGCGCGCCGCCGAGCTGCAGCGCTGGATCGAAGAAGGCCACTACGATCGCGTGTTGCGCGGCGAATACACCCGGCGCGGCCCGGAGGCGGAGCAGCGACCGATCGACAAGGACATCGACGACGCCCGCGATCACTATATGAAGGAAGCGAAGGCCGTCGTGAACGACGTGGTGGACACCGCGAAGCGGGCCGCCCAGGCGTTCACGGACGCGTTCAATAAGAAGAAGTGAGAGTCCTGGTCGTCGGGGGGGGCGGCCGGGAGCACGCGCTCTGCTGGGCGCTGAAGCGCGACACTCCCGACGCCGAAGTCTTCGCCGCTCCGGGCAATCCCGGCACCGCCCAGCTCGGCACCAATCTCGCCATCCCCGTCACCGCGACGCCCGAGCTCGTCGCCGCCGCCCGCGAGCACAAGATCGACTTCACCATCGTGGGCCCGGAGGGGCCGCTCGCCGCCGGGCTCGCGGACGCGCTGCGCGCCGCGGGTCATGCCGTCTTCGGGCCCGGCGCGGCGGCCGCGCGCATCGAGTCGTCCAAGGCGTTCGCGAAAGAGGTGATGCGCCGGGCGCGGATTGCCACCGCCGCCAGCCAGACCTTCACCGCGCTCGACCCCGCCCTCGCGTACATCAAGCGTCACGCAGAGCCGCTGGTCGTGAAAGCCTCGGGCCTCGCGGCGGGAAAGGGTGCGGTGGTGTGCGCCCGGCGCACCGAGGCCGTGCGCGCGGCGCGCGCCATGCTCGTCGAAGCGGCGTTTGGGGACGCGGGCCGGGAGATCGTGATCGAGGACTTCCTCAAGGGCGAGGAGCTGTCGGTGCTGGCGCTCACCGACGGAGAGCAGCTGCTCCTCCTCCCCGCGGCGCAGGATCACAAGCGGCTCGGCGAGGGGGACACCGGCCCCAACACCGGGGGCATGGGCGCCTATTGTCCCGTGAGCCTCGCCACCCCGGGGATGCTGCAACGGGTGCGGCGCGAGGTGCTCGAGCCGACGATCCGCGAGCTGGCGGCGCAGGGCGCCCCCTTCCAGGGGGTGCTGTACGCCGGCCTGATGCTGGCGGGCGACGGCACGCTCGCCGTGCTCGAGTTCAACTGCCGCTTCGGCGATCCCGAGGCGCAGGCGCTGCTCCCGGTGCTGCCCGGCGTCACCCGTCACGTGGCCGACATCGCCGCCGGACGGTGGCGGGCCCGCGAAGCGGCCCTCACGACGACGCGCGCCGCCGTGGCGACGGTGCTCGCGGCGTCCGGGTATCCCGACAGGCCCGCGCTCGGCGCGGCGATCAGCGTGCCGCGCGATCTCGAGCCCGGGACGCTGGTTTTCCATGCGGGCACCGAGCGCGATCCGGAGGGCGGGCTCCGGGTGCACGGCGGGCGGGTGCTCACGGTCACCGGGCTGGGCGACACGGTGGGGGAGGCCGCGCGACGCAGCAGCGACGCGTGCGAGCTGATCACGTTTTCCGGGAAGACGTACCGGCGCGACATTGGATGGCGGGAAACCAGGGAGGCGCGTGCCGGAGCTGCCCGAGGTTGAGACGATCGTCCGGGAGCTGGCGCCCCGGCTCGAGGGCTTCACGATCGCGCGCGTCCGCCTCGCGAAGACCGACGTGCTGCGCCGGGTGTCGAAGCCCCGCCTGGTTCGGACGCTCCAAGGGAACGCCTTCGAGGAGGTTGGCCGGCGCGCCAAGCACGCGGTGTTCCGGCTCGCGAGCGGGCACCGCCTGGTCGTCCAGCCCCGCATGACGGGCTCGCTCGTCGTGTACGAGCGCCGCCTCACGAACGACGAAGCGAAGTATGCCGTGCTGACGTGCACCCTCGAAGACGGGCGGCTGTTCGTGTATCGCGACGTGCGCCGCCTCGGCACGGTGTGGCTGCTCGACGAGAGCGGGTGGGCGGCCTACACCGGCCGCCTCGGGCCGGAGCCCCTGGACGAGACGTTCACTCCGTTCGTGTTCGCCGAGCGCCTCAAGGGGACGCGGGCCGCGATCAAGAAGGCGATCATGGACCAGCGGCGCGTCGCCGGCGTCGGGAACATTTACGCGAACGAAGCCCTGTTTCAGGCGGGGATCGATCCCTCCAAGCCGACGAGCAAGCTGTCGCTCGATGAGTTCGCCCGCCTCCACGCCGCGGTGACCGACGTGCTGGAGCGTGCGGTGAGCTCGTCGGGCACGACCGTGCGGGACTACCGTACGGGGGTGGGCGAGCCGGGCCGGTTCCAGTTCGAGCTGAAAGTGTACGGCCGCGGCGGGGAGGCCTGCGTCACGTGCGGCAAAAAGCTCGTCACGACCCACACCGTCGATCTGCGGGCGACGACGTTCTGCCCGACGTGCCAGCGGTAGGAAGCCACGCCCGGCTCAGGTCGCTTCGCCGCGCAATGCGCTCGACCAGGCCCGGCTCGCGACGACCGTGGCTCCGTTCGTCAACCGTGCCCGCACGCGCTTGTCGTCGTGTCGCTCGAACGCCTCGACTGCCTCGAGATTGACGATGCGTGAGCGGTGGATCCGCACGAACGATTCCGGGCTGAGCCGCTCCGCGAGGTACTCCACGGACGTGTTCACGACGTAGCAACCCTCCGCCGTGTGCACCGCCACGTAATCGCCCCGGGCTTCACAGTGCAGGATCTTCTCGACGGGCACGGGAATGATTCTCCCCCCCACGCGGACGTAGAGGCGGCGGAGCGGCTGGTGGCGCCCCGTCGCCGCCGCGAATCGTTCAGACACCGTCTCCGAGTGGCGCGCCGGCCACTGCTGGCGAACGCGGTCGAGGGCCTGGCCGAGGCGCTTCGCCCCGAACGGCTTGAGGAGATAGTCCAACGCCTGGACCTCGAACGCGGCCACGGCGTAGCGGTCGAAGGCCGTCGTAAAGACGACGTGGGGGTGGTGAGCGAGCTGCTGGAGGACTTCGAGCCCGTCGCCCTCGGGCATCTGGATGTCGAGGAACAACAGATCAGGCCGGACCGCGTTGACGGTCCGAACGGTGGACGCGCCGTCGCCCGTCTCGCCGGCGATCGCGATCCACGCCACGTCGGCGAGCAGGTCGCGCAGTTGTTGGCGCGCGAGCGGCTCGTCATCGGCGATGACGGCCCGGACGAGCGTCGGTTCGCCCTTCCTCACCCGCGCCTCGCAGGCAGCGTCACGGTCGCCGTGAAGCCCTGATCCACCAGCGTCCGGGTCACCAGGGTCGCGGTATCGCCGTACAGTCCCGTCAAGCGCTCCCGTAACAGCCGCAGCCCCCGACCGCGCTGCGCCGCGGCGTCCGTAGCGCCCGCGCCGGTGTCGGAGACCTCGAGCGTCAGGGACGCATCCTGGACGGCGGAGCGAATCTTCACCACGCCGCCCGCGGCGAGCGGCCCGATGCCGTGCCGTACGGCGTTCTCCGCCAGAATCTGGAGTGTGAAGCTGGGGACCAAGTACGACAGCGTGTTGGGGTCGAGTTGGTCCGCCACGGACAGGCGCGCGCCGAATCGCACCTGCTCGAGATCCAGGTAGGTCTTGGTGAAGCGCCATTCTTCCGACAGCTGCACCTCGTCCGCGTCGGTTTCGGCGAGCGTGTACCGCAGTAATTCGCCCAGCTGCTCAATGGCCACCTGCGCCGCCGCCGGGTCGGTGCGCACGAGCACGTTCAAGGAGTGCAACGCATTGAACAGGAAGTGCGGGTTCAGCTGATTCCGCAGCGCCGCCAGTCGCGCCTCGGCAGCCAGCCGCTCCTGCTCCCGGAGCCTCCCCCGTGTACGCACGGCGTAACACACGCCCGTGACGAGCCCGTAGATCCACAGTCCGATCGCGAACGAGGCGAGCACGCGGGGCAGCCGCGCGACCTCGAGCAGGCCCACGTGTCGGCGTAACGCTTCGGCACCGAACATCGGGAGCATCCACAGGACGGCGAAGAGCGAGCCCGCGACGAGGTGCGTCCCAAAGAACGTGAATTGCGGTTGCTCGGGCCAGACGTACACCCCGGTCAGCCGCCACACGGCGACGCCCAGCAGCGCGGCGGTGCCGATGGACAGCGTCGCGTCCAGCGCGGCGTGCGCCAGGGACTGCCCCGGGGAGGAGATGGCGATGAGAAACCAGAGGCCCCATAACGGGGCCCACGCCAGTACGAGGCGAAGGCTGCTCCGCATGTGCGCAAGAGTGTGTGGACGCCGCGGCGCCCGCAAGCTTCGCGCGGGCCGCTGAGCGGGGCGATCCGCCCCTTCGGCGAAGACCCGGTTGAACCGGCGGCGGACTCGCGGCAAGATAGGCTCGAGCAGTCTGCCGCTCACTTCTTCGCTTGGAGGCGGATCTCATGCACCACCGCGTGACGTTCCTGGCGCTGTCGTTCGCGCTGTTGGGGCCCGGGCGGTCCGGCGCGCAGCAGGCGCCGGCACCGCAGGGCCCGCCACCCGAAGCATCCCAGTTCGATTTCCTGCTCGGCGAGTGGTCCGTGGACGTCACCTCGAAGTCCCACGGCACGCCGCCCCGCTACCACGGAGTGTGGCGCGCCGCGAAGACGCTCAATGGCCTCGGTATGGTGGACGAGTACGGCGTCTCGGACGATGCCGGCCGCATCGTGTATGCAGGCACCACCTTGCGCGTGTTCGACACGAAGACCGCCACCTGGACCATGCGTTACGTGGACGAGTTGGGCGGAGCAACTGGCCGCTGGTCGGAGCTGGTGGGGGTCAAGCAGGGCTCGGAAATGCACGTCGAGCAGCGCGGGCAGTCACCGGACGGCCGGACCACGATCCTGAAGATTCGGTATTACAATATCCAGCCGGACCACTTCAGCTGGTCGGCCGATCGGTCAAGCGACGGCGGCGCCACCTGGGTGCCGGAGTACCTGCGGCTCGAAGCCACACGCGGGGTCAGCACGCCCTCCAGCAAGTGAAGCCAGGCGACGCCACAGCCGTATGTAGGGCGGGAATGTCGCATTTGGGGGGTCCAGTTCGTCGTACAGCAGAGACGTGCGGGAAAGAGTTCACCGTTCCCTTACAGCCGGGACTTCTTCCGGTGCGACCATTTTCGGTTAATTTTCGGGCCATATGAAACTCTCCGAAACGTCCATTCGACGCCCCGTCCTGGCCAGCATGATCTCGGCCGCACTCGTGCTGTTCGGCGTCATCGGCTACACGCGCCTCTCCGTGCGCGAGCTCCCGGATATCGACCCTCCGATCATCTCGGTCTCCACCACCCTGCCGGGCGCCAACGCGCAGGTGGTGGAGACGGCGGTGACCGACGTGCTCGAGGAGGAGCTGTCCACGATCCAGGGACTGCGCACGCTCTCGAGCTCCTCTTCGGAGGAGAACAGCCAGATCATCCTGGAGTTCAACCTCGACCGGCCCGTCGACGTCGCCGCGCAGGATGTGCGCGACAAGGTGTCGCGGGTGCGCGGGCGGCTGCCGGTCGACGTGCTCGAGCCCGTGATCGCGAAGCAGCAGGCCGACGCGCAACCCTTCTTCTGGTTGGCCCTGAGCAGCCCGAACTACGACCTGATGCAGCTCTCGGATGTCGCCGACCGACTGGTCAAAGCGCGGCTGCAGAGTCTCGCGGGTGTCGGCAGCGCCGGGGTCTACGGCGAGCGGCGCTTCGCGATGCGCGTGTGGGTCCAGCCGGACCAGCTGTCGGCGCGGAGCCTCACGGTGCAGGACGTGGAGAGCGCGATCAACGCGCGCAACGTCGAAATTCCCGCCGGCCGAATCGAATCGACGCGGCGGGAGTTTTCGGTCCGGTCCCTGGGCGAGCTCAAGAACCCGCGGGAATTCGGGGAGCTGGTCGTGACGAGTCAGGGCGGGCAGGTCGTCAAGCTCAAGGATGTGGCGCACGTCGAGCTCGCGCCCGAGGACACTCGCTCGATATTCCGTTACAATGGCAATCCCGCCGTCGCCATTGGCGTGGTCCGGCAGTCCAAGGCCAACCTCATCGACGTGGCGCAGCGCATTCGCGAGGCCATCCCCGGCATCCAGCAGACGCTGCCGCCGGGCGTGAAGCTCGAAACCGCGTTCGATGGGTCGGTGTTCGTCACCCATTCGATCAACGACGCGCGCCTGACGCTCCTGATCGCAGCCATTCTCGTCGTGCTGATCATTTTCGTATTCCTGCGGAACCTGCGGGCGACCGTGATCCCCGGGCTCGCGATCCCGGCGTCGATCGTGGCGACGTTCGCCATCATGTATTTCCTGGGATTCTCGATCAACAACTTCACGCTGCTCGCGCTCACGATCGCCATCGGCATCGTGGTGGACGACGCCATCATCGTGCTCGAGA
>Ga0134109_10000144_pt1 | contig 11471 bp, 7 predicted proteins | sample 15_D_Rain_20_2_1_FD_94464 | JGI IMG/M metagenome (GOLD analysis project Ga0134109, IMG submission 94464) | Grasslands soil microbial communities from the Angelo Coastal Reserve, California, USA - 15_D_Rain_20cm_2_11112015 | ecosystem: Environmental > Terrestrial > Soil > Grasslands ...
AGCATCTGCGCGAGCTGTTCGACGCGCCCCCCGAGCGCCGCATCGCCCACGTCGAGGCGATCAAGCGATTGGAGCACGAGGCCGACCAGGTCACGCACGAAGTGGTGAACCGGCTCGATCGCACATTCATCACGCCGCTCGATCGCGAGGACATCCATCAGCTCGCCTCCGATCTGGACGACGTGATGGACGCGATCGACGGCACCGCTCGCCGCTCCCAGATCTTCCACCTGGGTCCCGCGCCGGAGGGCGTGAAGCAGCTCACGGAGGTGATTCAGCGGATGGTCGGCGTGCTCGCCGAGGGCGTCGGTCGCCTCAAGAAAGGCGACGACGTGATGAAGTGCTCAATCGAGGCGAAGAAGCTGGAAGAAGAGGGTGACGCGATCTACCAGGATGCCCTCGGCCAGATGTTCGAGACCGAGCGGGACGCCCTCGAGGTCATCAAGTGGAAGGAGATCTACGACAATCTCGAAATGACCCTCGACCAGGGCGAAGACGTCGCCAACGTGCTGGAGTCCATCACGCTCAAGCACGCGTGATGACGAGCACCGTCTGGTTCGTCCTCGCGATCGTGTTGGTCGCGCTCGCCTTCGATTTCATTAACGGTTTTCACGACGCGGCAAACTCCATTGCCACGGTCGTTTCGACCCGGGTCCTGTCGCCGTCCGCGGCGGTCGTCTGGGCGGCGGCGTTCAATTTCATCGCCGTCTTTATCTTCGGGACGGCGGTCGCGAAGACGATGGGGAAAGGGCTCGTGGATCTCGCGGTGGTCGACGCGACCGTGATCTTGGCCGGGCTCCTCGGGGCGATCGTGTGGGACCTCATCACATGGTGGCTCGGGTTGCCGACGTCGTCCTCCCATGCGCTCATCGGCGGCTATGGCGGGGCCGCCGTGGCGAAGGCGGGCTTCGCCGCACTGCTCTTCCCCGGCAAATGGATCTCCACCCTGGCCTTCATCGTCGTCGCGCCGGTGATGGGTCTGACGCTCGCCTTGGTGCTCACGGTCGCGCTGTCGTGGGCGCTGCGCCGCTCCTTACCGCGCAGGGTGGATCGGGTCTTCCGGGTGCTGCAGCTGGGCTCGGCGGCCGCGTATTCTTTGGGCCACGGCTCCAACGACGCACAGAAGACGATGGGGATCATCGCCTGGTTGCTGGTCGCTGAGCGGCAGGTCCTCACCGACTTCCCGGTGCCGGCGTTGCATCTGACGGACGCGGGCGTGGTGCCGGCGTGGGTCATCATCGCCTGCGGCGGGGCCATGGGGCTCGGCACCATGTCCGGCGGCTGGCGCATCGTCAAGACGATGGGACAGCGGCTCACGAAGCTCACGCCGTTCGGCGGATTCTGCGCCGAAACGAGCGGCGCCATCACACTGTTCATCGCCTCGCATTTCGGTATTCCCGTCAGCACGACTCACACGATCACCGGCGCGATTTCGGGCGTGGGCGCCGCGCATCGCCTCTCGGCGGTACGGTGGGGTCTGGCCGGACGCATCGTGTGGGCGTGGATGCTCACGATCCCGGCGGCGGCGGGGATCGCCGGCGTCGCGTATCTAGTCTTGCGTGCGCTGATCTAGAACGTCATCCGTCTTCAGTCATCCGTCATCCGTGTCTTCCCCTGCTCTCGGTCCCACGGACGACAGATGACGGTCGACGGATGACTCATAGCCCGAGGACCTCGACGACCGCCTGCGCGATCGCGGCATCCTGCACGCCCACGCCGGTCAAGTCCGCGACGGTAATCTCGCTGGCGTTTTCTCGTCCGGGGAGCCGGCCGGCGGCGAGGTCGCCGAGCTCCGCGTAGACCTTGTCGCGCGTGACGATTCCGGCCGCCATGGCGTGGTGCAGGTTGCCGTAGCGCTCGGTCTGGAATACACGGTCGACGACGAGCTTGTCGGCCCGCCGGAGCAAGGCCGGCTCGAGCTCGATCTTCTCCGGGCTGCCGGTCCCGACGGAGGTGATGTGTGTGCCGGGCCCCACCCACGAGGCCATCACGAGCGGCGTCGTGCTGGCCGTCGCCGTGACGATCACTCGGTGGTCACGGACCGCGGACTCGAGCGCCGGGGCGATGCGCGTGTCGACCACCTGCGCCAGCTCCCTGGCGAGTCCCTCGGCGCGCTCGCGGGTGCGATTCCACAGGGTGAGCCTGGCGAGCGGCAGCTGCGCGACCATGGCCCGGGCGGTGAGCCGGGCGAGCGCACCCGCGCCCACGAGCAGCGCGTCGTGCGCGTCCTTGGGTGCCAGGTACTTGAGCGTGAGCGCCACCGCCGCCGCCGTGCGGAAGTCGGTGAGGTAGCCGTGCTCCTCGAGCAGCACGGCGGGGACCCCGGTGTCCGCATCGAGCAGCAGGAACATGCCGTCGCCCGAGGGGAGGCCGCGGGCGCGGTTGCGATAGAATCCGGTCGCCACCTTGAGGACGATGTGCCGCGCGCCCGCGAGGTGCGCTCCCTTCACGTGCACTTCGGCCTGCTGCTCGCGCAGCTCCAGCACCATCGGGTCGGGCAGCGCGGCCTCGCCGCGCCCGAGCGCGCGGAAGCCCTGTTCGACGGCGGCGATCGCCACGGCGAAGGGGATCTTGTCCCGGAACGCCTCGAGCGGGACGACCCGCATCTCAATCGGCGAACACGCGCTTCAGACCCCGCTCGGTCTCGGCGAGCGCTTCCCGAAAGTGGTGCAGCTCCTCCCCGAAGCCGAAGCGGATGTGGTTCGGCAACCCGAAGTGGTCGCCCGGGACGAGCAGCACGCTGTGCTCGGCCCGCATCTTCTCCACCAGGTCGAGGGCGCCGATCGCCTGACGGTAGCGCACGAGACAGATCGCCCCCGCCTGCGGGGGGTGCCAGCTGAATGTGTCGCCGAAACGCTTCAACCACTGCTCGATCACGGGATAGTTGGAGCGGAGGATCCCGCGGGTGCGCGCGAGCACCTTCTCCCGCACCCGCGACTCGAGCACCACAGCGGCGAGGTGGTCGCTCGCGCCCGCCGGCCCGATCGTGGTGTAGTCGTGCCGCGCCCACGCCTCGCCTGAGAACTCCGGCGGCGCGACGACCCAGCCGATCCGCAGGCCCGGCAGTCCGTACGCCTTCGAGAGGCCATTCACGACGATCACGCGCTCGTAGCTGCCCCAGAACGAGGGCGTCGTCGTGCCGTCGCGCTCCGCTCCCTGGTAGACCTCGTCCGCGAGGAGCCACGCGCCGACCTCCGCCGCGCGAGTCACGATGGCCTGTCGCATCTCCTGCGACAGCACATGTCCCGTCGGATTGTGCGGATTGGTGACGACGACCAGCTTCGTGCCCGGCGCGATGGCGCTCCGCACCTCCTCGAGCGCGGGCTCCCACTGCGCCTCGGCGCGCAGCGCGAAGCCGCGCACTTGGGCTCCGAAGTTCTGGGCGAGCCCCCAGGTCTGGAGGTAGTTCGGCAGCATGACGGTGACCCTATCGCCGGGCTCGACCAGCCGCCAGCAGACGACGAAGTTCGCCTCGGCGCTGCCGGTGGTGACCAGGATCTGCTCCGGCACGACCCCGTCGTACAGCGCCGCAATGCGCCCGCGCAGGAGGTCGGTGCCGTTCGACTGGCTGTAGCCGAGCCGGACATCGAGCAGCGGCGCCGCGGACGCGCCGGCCAGGCCGAGCAGCTCTTGGATCGAGAGCGGGTGCACGCCGGACTCGGACAGGTTGTAGCGCACCCGGTTCTCCCAGGTGCTCTGCCAGCGCTCCAGCTCGAATGGAACGAACCGCAAGAAACCTCCAGGTGCTGGGTGCTAGGTGTCAGGTGCCAGTAAAGTGAGGTCTGCCGGCGTTTCCAGCCAGTAATCCGGCTCGAGGTCCTCGAGGTGGGAGCGGTCGAACGGTCCCCACAGGACGGCGGCGGTCTTCACGCCCGCCGCGCGGCCGCACTCGATGTCGTGACGCGAGTCGCCCGCGAACACCGCGCCTGAAGCAGGCGCGCCCAGGCGCTCGAGTGCCATGAGCACCGGCTCGGGATGCGGCTTGGGATGGGTGACCTCGTCCGCGCCCACGATCACCTGGAAGGCGTCCTCGAGCCCCGCGACGCGGAGCCCGCGGAGGGCGCCGCTCCGCATCTTGCTCGTGACGAGGCCGAGGGTCTTCCCCCGGTCCCGGAGCGCCAGCACTGCCTCGACCACGCCGGCATAGGGACGCACCAGCTCGTCGTGGTGCGCGAGATTGTAGGCGCGGTACGTCGCCACCATGGCCTCGATCTCGGCGGGGTCCTCGGTGAAGTGGCGGAACTGCACCCACAACGGCGTGCCCAGCCCCTGCATCCAGACGTCGTCCGACGGCTCATGCCCGCGGTGCAGGCGCATGGTGTGGCGGTACGAGCGGAGGATCAGCTCGATGGAGTCGATGAGCGTGCCGTCGAGGTCGAAGAGAAAGGTGGAGAGAGACACGCCGGAAGGTAACTTTGATGGGCGCAACCGTCATGCACAATTTCCAAACCGTCCTCACTCTGCTCGTCGGCGTCGCCTTCCTGGCACTGGTGGCGCGTCGGCTCGGCATTCCCACGCCCGCGGTCCTCCTCGCAGGCGGAGTGCTGGTCGCGTTGCTCCCGGGGCTTCCCGCGGTGCAGTTCGACCCGCAGCTCGTCTTTCTGGTCTTCATCCCGCCGCTGTTGTATCGCGCGTCCCTCCTGGCGTCGTACCGCGATGCCCGCGCGAACCTTCGCCCGATCCTCCTCTTGGGCGTCGGGCATGTCCTGTTCGCGACGGTCGTCGTCGCCGGGGTCGCGCACCTCGCGGTCCCGGGATTGCCGTGGGCATCGGCCTTCGCCCTGGGCGCCGTCGTCTCGCCGCCGGACGTGGCGGCCGCGACCGCGTTCGTGCGCCGGCTGCCGCTGCCACGGCGCCTCGTGACCATCCTCGAGGGTGAGAGCATGATCAACGACGCGGCCGCGATCGTCGCGTACCGCATGGCAGTCGCCGCTGGGGTCACGGGGTCGTTCTCGCTCCCCGCGGCGACGGGCCGGTTCCTCGTGGTGGGTGCGGGCGGGGTCGCAGTGGGCTTGGCCGTGGCGTGGCTCCTGGCCGCGGTGCGCCGCCACATCCACGATCCCGAGGTGGAGAACACCATCTCGCTCTTGACCGGGTACGCGGCGTATCTGCCCGCCGAACGGCTCGGGGTCTCCGGCATCCTGGCGGTCGTCGCGACCGGACTGTATTTGGGGCGCGTGGGACCCCGCTTCGTGGCGGCGGACACGCGCGTACAGAACGTCGGTATGTGGGATGTGGTCGTGTTCGCGCTCGAAGGGCTCATCTTCATCATCACCGGACTGGCGTTGCGGCCCATTCTCGGGGGCTGGAACGGTCCGTTCGCGCGGGAACTGGTGTCGGGAGCGGTGCTGGTGAGCCTGGCGATCATCGTCGCGCGCTTCGTGTGGGTGTTCCCCGTGACCTACCTCCCTCGGTTCCTGAGTGCGCGTGTGCGAAAGCGGGACCCGTACCCGCCATGGCAGTTTCCGGCAGTCGTTTCCTGGGCCGGCCTGCGCGGCGCGGAGTCCCTGGTGCTGGCTGCCGCCATTCCCACCATGACCGCCGCGGGTGCGCCGTTCCCCGGCCGCGACGTGGTCATCGCGATCGCGTTCGTCGTGATCGTCGTGACGCTGCTGGGCCAGGGCTTCACGCTGGCGCCGCTAATGCGCTGGCTGGGCGTGCGCGACACGGGGGACGACGAGCGCCGCGAGGAGCTCGCGGCGCGTATCGGAACGGCCGAGGCTGCGCTCGCGCGGCTGGAGGAGCTCGCGACGGAGTCGTGGATGCACCCGGACGCGCTGTCGCACACGCGTGATCGGTACCGCCTCCGCACGCGACATCTGCACGGCCACGCGGATGGGGTTCTCGACAGCCCGATCGAGGCCAAATCCATCGCCCAGGTGCGGCTCGCGAGGGAGCTGCTCGCTGCGGAACGGCAGCAGTTGCTCCGCTTACGCGACAACGGCGCCATCAGCGACGCCGTGATGCGCCGCGTCCAGCGCGAGCTCGACTATGAGGAACTGATGCTTCATCACGAGTGAGCGGTCAGCTGAGCACCATCGCCGCCACCAATTCGACCTGCGGTGCCTCGGCCCCGGTGTAGAGCGGCGGCAGGCGCTCGTGCCACGCCAGCACGTCCCGCACCGAGAGGGGTGCGCGACGAGCCAGCAGGTCTTCCAGGAGCAGCTCCTCTCCCGCCGTCATCCCGAGCGCGAGTCTCGAGACGAGGCCATCGAGGCGGGCGAGGTCGGCGTGGCGACGCCGCGCGGCGGCGCGACGCGCGGCGGCCAGCACCCAGGGGATGAGCCGGCGACTGAGGCGGTCCCGCTGGGCGGTACGCCAGCGCGCGTCCTCGAGCGCGGCAAGCCGGCTGCGCACGAGCGGCGCCGCGCGTCGGATCGCTCGCTCGAGCACCGCGCGGTCGAATGGGGCCGGCTCCGCCACGGCCGCCCGCTCGAGCAGTCGGGTGGCGCGCGCGGGATCGGCCCGCGCGCCCGTGTCCGTCACCACCACGCCCTCCACCAGACGCCCGAGGCGCACGACGAGCACGACTGCGGGCTCGGCCGCCGCGACCGCCCCGCAGGCCCCGGGCGTGGCGGGAGGTCCGGCGCGGGCCGCGAGACCGTACAGCCCATCGCACCAGTCGAACGCGCGCGGGCCGGCGCCGGCTCGCGACTGCGTCCGTCGCTTCGCCACCAGACGGCGCTCCATTGCCAGCGCATCGGCGAGCGGCTGTGGCGGAAGAAACGTGACGGTCTCGATGCGCTCGTGGGGCGAGCCGGCGCGATCGATACGGCCCACGCGCTGCGCGAGGCGGGCGGGGCTCCACGGCAGGTCGTAGTGGATGACGCGGACCGCGTCCTGGAGATTCAGGCCTTCGCTCAAGAGATCGGTGGCGATCAGGACGTCGGTCTCGAGCGCGCGGGCGGGAAGGGGAGCGCCCTGCGCTCGTGGCGCGAAGGCGCGGAGCACTTCCTCCCGCGCGGCGGGTTCGCTCCCGAACCACCCCCGCTCTCCCGTCACAGCCGCGACCCGGTGACGTCGGAGGCGGCGCACCAGGTGATGCACGCTGGCACGCGCTTGGACGAACACGATCGTCTTTCCCACGCGGCCGTCCAAGACGCGCGCGAGCGCGTCTGCCTTGGGGTCTTGCCGCGGGGTGGCGAGCGCGCGCAGCTGCCGCACCCTGTCCCGGTCCCGCTCGGTGGTGGCGCCGGGGCCGGGAGGAAGGACCAGCGGGAAGAACGCGAGCTGCAAGTCCTCCGATCCGGCAGGGAATAGCCGCTTGAAGTCAGGGCGTCCGAGCGCGCGCCCTTGCGTCGCGGCCGCGGCACTCAGCTCGAGGAACGCTTCGTACCGAGCGAGGCTCGCGCGAAACGCCGGAAGGCTCGAGGCGAGCTGCGACAACAGGAGCAGGCGGAACAGCGCCGCCGCCTCGGCGCCCGCCTCGAGCCCGGCGACTCCCGTCACGAGCTGCCGGAGTTCCGAGTCGGGCGCCGTGCCGACGCGGATCGATTCTCCAGCCGCGCGCTCAGGGAAGGGAAGCACGACCGGTCCGGTGCCGTACCCTGCCTGCACGTGCTCCCGCGAGCGCGATACGCTCAAGCGCGCGGCGGCGGCCGTCACGGCGTGCCGGTCGGCGTCGCCCCGCGCCGCGCGCCACAGCGACGGCACCCCCAGCGCCGTGAGGTCGTGGTCGCGCAGGAAGAGGCGGAACAAATGGAACAGGTCGGCGATGCGGTTGTGCACCGGCGTGGCCGTGACGAGAAGGACGCGCGAACCGACCACGAGCCTGGCGAGCGCGCGGTAGCGGTTCGTGATGGGATTTCGGAAGCGGTGGGCTTCGTCGACGATGAAGAGACGGTAGGGGACGGTAGAAGGCGGTAGAGGGCGGTAGGGGGTTGCACTCAGCGACTCGTGCGTCACGATCGGCGCCTTCACACCGTGCTCCTCGAGCAGCGTGCGCCATTGGTCCACCAGCACAGCCGGTACGACCAGCGCGAATGGCTCGCCGAGCGCGAGGGCGACGGCGAGCGCGACGTACGACTTGCCGAGGCCCACGGCGTCGGCGAGCAGGGCGCCGCCGTGGCGCGCCAGGATGCCGACGAGCCGCGCGGCGGCGGGGACCTGGTGCGGGGCGAGCCACGCCGGCCACGGCGCCTCGCCCTCGAGCGCGAGCGGCGCGAGGTCGAGCAACGCGCGCGCCCCGAGCGCCGCGACCGCCGGCGCCGGGCCGACCGCCCCCGGCGTGAGCAAGCAGGCGAGCGGCTCGGGGAGCGGTGCGAGGTGCTCAGAGAGGATCCGCGGCGGATGCGTCCAGCGCACGGCGGTCCGCGGCCTCGAGCTGGTACATGTCGGCAATCGCGTCGTCGTCGGAGGCATTCGCGCGGCCCTGCTCCGCGAGCGCGCGCCACGCCGCCGCGTTCGCGGGCGGCAACGGGAGCTCCCGCACGACGCGCGCGTTGAAGCGCCGGAAGCCGCCACGGGCGGGATCGGCGGAGAGCCGCGCGAGCGCGGTGAGCCAGCGCGAGTTGAAGAGCGCCGCCAGCGCGTACGCGTCGTCCGCGGCGCGGGTCGCGATGCCGTAGACGGTGTTCAGGGGAACGAGCCCCGAGGCGGGCACGACGGCCGCGAGTCGCCGAGCGAGGTCGGGCCAGATCACCCGGTATGGGGCGTCGGCCAGCGCAATGCGGAACAGCTGCCAGGCCGGCCCACTGCGGTAGTCGCTGCGACGACCCAGGCGTTCCAGATGCAGGTCGAGCGCGCGCGCCAGCTCGGCCGGGAGGCGGGCGAGCGGCCGGCCGTCGGGCCCGTGAGTCCACAGCAGGTGCGCGCGCGGCGTCGCCCGCCACGGCCCCAGGTCCCGGCCCCGCACCACGGGCCGGGTCGCCGGTCCCGGTTGCGCGACCAGGAACACGTCGTCCGCCCCGGTTTTCACCCCGAGCCGCGGGCTCCAGCGATCACCCACCGTCGGACAGACGGTTCGCAGGTGGCACGCGATCCGTGTGGCGCCCCCCGCACCTGCCAGGATCCGCGGACCGTCGGCCGCGAGGGCGCGCTGGGGGATCGCCGGGGCTCCGGTCTTGGGCCCTAGGGCCGTGGCTACGCGCTCCCGACCGGTCGGCTCGATCCGCGCAGCCACGAGCGCCATCGGATAGACCGCCGCTCCCCCGGCGAACGCACCCGTCTGATCGACCGCCGCCACCCGCTCGAGGCACGTGTTTGCGGCGAGCCGCCGCCGGAGTGGCTCTGCGTAGCCGCTGGACGCGAGCTTCGCTGGGACGAGGAGTGCCGCCGCCCCACCTGGAGCCGCGAGCTCGAGCGCACGCTCGACGAACGCGACCGCCAGGTCGGGCAGGTGCGCAAACCCGGGCCCCCGCGCCGGCCGCCACGTGGCATAGCGCGTCACCAGCGTCTCCCGCACCTGGGCTGGCACCCGCTCGCCACGGACCCACGGCGGGTTCCCTGCGACGAGGTCGAAACCGCCGCGGGTCACAATGTCGGCGAAGTGCGATTCGAACGCGAAGAACGGAGCACCGCCCTCGCGAGAGAGGCGGCGCGCGGCCGACCGCAGCTCGCGGCGGCTGGCGCGCACGCGCCGTAGCAGCGCGCGCTCCTCTGGACGGAGCCCCCGCCGCCGTCCGAACAGGTCGCGATCCTTGCCCACGGCGACCAGCTCGGCGGCACGCCGCTCGAGCGCGGCGACCGCTGCCGCGAACAAGCGTCGCGCCACCGCTGCCTCGGCACCGGCGAGCTCGCTCAGCGCCCGCCGCTTGGCCGGTCCGGCGAGGCTGAAGAGCGTGCGCCGGGCGACGGTGAGCCGCTCGACCTCGGTCGACGGGACCGTGGCCGCGGCACCTCCCCCCAGCGCGCGGGCCAGCGTGAGCGGGTCGAGCAGCGCATCCCCCTGGCGCACGTGCCCGTCCAGGTTCGGTAGCGGAGCGATGCGGGCGAGGTTCGATTCGTCCAGGTCCGCCACGAGGGCGAGCCACAGACGCAGCTCGGCGAGTCGCACAGCCGTGAGCTTCAGGTCCACCCCGAACAGGGAGCGCGCCACCACGTCGCGGCGCACCGTAGCGGCAGGGCCCTCGCCCGTGGTGCAGCGCAGGTGCGCGAGTTCCTCCAGTGCGCCGAGGAGGAACGCCCCCGAGCCGACCGCGGGGTCGAGCACGGCCACCTGGCGGAGATCAGGGCGCGCCTGGGGCGGGTCGCCGTCGTAGATCCAGCGCTCCGCGGCCACGGGGGCGAGGCCGAAGCGGTGGACGAGGACGGCGGCGAGGCCGGCACGCACGATCTCGCGCACCAAGGTTGCGGGCGTATAGTAGCTGCCGCTCGCGCGCCGCTCGGCGGGGTCCATCACGCCCTCGAACACGCGGCCCAGCATGTCGGGCGCGACGCAGTCACTCTCGTCGTCCTCCTCGCGCGCCGAGAAGTGGAACCGCTCGAACAGCTCGTCGAACGCGTCGCGCCAGTCGGCGTTGGTCCAGCGGGCGGGGCCGTCGCGGCGCTCGAGGGCGGTGGGCTCGAATAGCCCGCCGTTCAGGAACGGCAGCCGGCCCAATGCGCGCGCCGCACCGGAGCGCCCGCACGCGGGGTGGTTGAGGGCGCCGAAGCACAGCGGATCGAAGACCTGGCGGTGGAAGTGGCGCCGGGTGGCGACGCTCTCATCGAAGCGATGGATCAGGTAACGCCGGTCGCCGTCCAGCCAGCCTTTCGCCTGCACGAAGTAGAGGAACAGCACGCGGGTGAGCGCGGTGAGCGCCAGGGTGTGCCGGTCGGACCGACTGCGGGGCGTGGCCAGGCGGTCCGTCAGCCGCTCCAACGTGGCACGGAACGCCCGAAAGAACCGCGGGGTGACCCCTTCGCTCGCGAGCGCTTCGCCGATCCGCAGGCTGAGCGCCAGCGCCGTTTCCCCCACGAGGGGGCTGAACCGCTCGAGCGTGTCGAGCGAGCCGCCCGGCGGTCGCTCGAGGGGAATCGTCGCGAGGCGGACCGCAGGGCTCCCCCTTTCCCTCCCCTCGCGTGCGGTCGCGCGCCAGCTCGCGCAGACGAGGCGCCGCGGGCCCGAGCCGAGCGCACACGCGAGGCCCCGCTCTGCGCGCGCGGCCAGGCGCTGGGCCGCCGACATGCCGAGCGAGTCGCACTCCTCCTGGCTGGCGTGGCCCACGGCCCAGGCCCGGCACCAGGACGCGATGCGGTCGAACAGGCGCTCGCGCTCCGCCTCGTCGAGCATCTTGGAGTCGCGCACGCGGTAGACGCGTCGGTCGCAGGGCAGCACCGCGGCCCCTACGCTGATCGGCCCCGCCCAGGCCCCCCGGCCCACCTCGTCGATGCCGGCGACGATGTCATGGCCGTCGGCCCACAGGGCACGCTCGTTCGTCAGGCTCGGTACCGTCCGCCGGGCGGGGGGCCGGGAGCGCGACCCCGGGGGCTGGCCCATCGTCCGACCATAACGCCGCCGCCGTCGCCGGCGGCAGCAATCCTCTACAACT
>Ga0134109_10000149_pt1 | contig 11396 bp, 10 predicted proteins | sample 15_D_Rain_20_2_1_FD_94464 | JGI IMG/M metagenome (GOLD analysis project Ga0134109, IMG submission 94464) | Grasslands soil microbial communities from the Angelo Coastal Reserve, California, USA - 15_D_Rain_20cm_2_11112015 | ecosystem: Environmental > Terrestrial > Soil > Grasslands ...
CGGACATGTCGCTGCCTCACCTCTGCGAGGCAGCCCTGCTGGAATTATCCTCCACGGGGAATGACGAAAGCAATGAAACCCCATCGCTAGCCGTCAGTCTTTAGTCGCTGGCCAACGACTAACAATAAGCCAACTGATGTTGGGCTACTTCTTTTTTTGTCTGGCGACGATTTGGTCCTTAATCTTTTCGTACTCGGATTTAGAAACGATTTTCCTGGTGAGAAGCTCCCTCTTGCTGCGATACGGACGCCCATCGATGATCTTCTGTGCAATCGCGTCGCCGATCCCCGGTAGCGCGTCCAGTTCCTCTTTGCTGGCTGAATTTATGTCAACCAAAGCGGCTTTTTTCGCGCTAGTTTTGGGCTTTGTTGTCTTCGGAGTTGCAGCGGGCTGAGTCCCCTTCGTGGACTCGGTGCTCTGGGCTGGGCTTGCGCTCGCCAGAAGCGCGAGTGCTAAAAACGAAAGCAGAATTTGGGTGAGCAGGTTTTTCCGCATGGCTTCTCCTTACTACTGCCTCTTGGATTCCCGATACCCGGCCTTCTTTGCCTCGGCTTCAGTCATGAACCTGCCGTTTTTCGTGCGCCCATACCAGCGACCACTTTTGTGATACACGCCAGTTTCCAGGTTAACCCAGACCTTACCGGCTGCTTTCGCAGCGGCGATGTCCGCATCAGGAACAGCAGTTTTCGTGGGACTCGCGGACGAAGAATTCGCCTGAGCCTTTGGCGAACCAGTTTGCAGACCTATCAGAAATGGCGAGAGGCAGAAGACCAGAAGTAAGGCGAGACTGAACTTCATTTTCTTTCTCTAGTCGCGTGGCAAGTTCCAAGTAATTGGAAGCAGCAATAGCGGAACCGAAGTCACTCTGCCCTGCGCCAAGGACTGACAGTTAAGCGTAAATTCCGCGCTGGCGGATCGTGTATGCCACACGATCGATGGCCAGCATGTAAGCCGCGATGCGGTTGTTCACGCTATGAGTTTCGGCGTAGCAAGCGACATCATCGAAGGCAGTCTTCATAATGTGCTCAAGCTGCTCGTTTACAACCGATTCCTTCCAGAAGTATCCCTGGCGGTCCTGCACCCATTCAAAGTACGAGGTGGTTACGCCACCAGCGTTGCACAAAATATCCGGGATCACGAACACCCGTTTGTCAGCAAGAATTTCATCTGCAGCAGCCGTAGTCGGGCCGTTCGCGCCTTCCGCAAGAATCTTGCACTTCACACGGTCGGCGTTCCGGCTGGTGATCTGGTTTTCGGTTGCCGCAGGAATAAGAATCTCGCAATCAGTGACCAGCAGATCAGCAGGATTGGCCGGTTCGGCCTCTGGGAAGCCCAGGACGGTGCCATTGCGCTGGCGGAATTCCCACAATGCGTCCACGTCGATGCCATTCTTGTTATACAAACTGCCATCAACTTCGACGATGCCAATAACCTTGTAGCCGGCCTCCGCCATTAAGCGCGCCGCATTCGATCCCACGTTGCCGAAACCCTGAATGATCACACGGCTTGACTCGCGGCTCAGCCCTAGCTTCTTGATCGCCTCATCCACCACGACCATGATGCCGCGTCCAGTAGCTTCGCGCCGCCCGCGGGATCCGCCGATGTTCAGCGGCTTGCCGGTTACAACCGCAGTCACCGTCTGGCGCATGTGCATGGAGTACGTATCCATAATCCAAGCCATGGTCTGCTCGTTAGTATTCACGTCGGGAGCCGGGACATCTTTTTCCGGACCAATGAACTCAACCAGCTCGGCGGTGTAGCGGCGAGTCATGCGCTCAAGCTCGCCCATGGACATCTTATGCGGATCGCAGATCACACCACCCTTCGCCCCGCCGAACGGAATGTTCACCACCGCACACTTCCACGTCATCCAGCTAGCTAGAGCGCGGATCTCATCAAGGGTGACGTCGGGTGCGTACCGGATGCCGCCTTTCGACGGCCCGCGCGCAATCGAGTGCTGCACGCGGAAACCGGTGAAAACCTCCAGGCTGCCATTGTCCATTGCAACGGGGATGTGCAGAATGATTTCGCGATTGGGGTAGCGCAACACCTTCCATAATCCCTCGTCCAGGTTCAGCTTGTTAGCCGCCAGGTCGAAGCGGGCGGCTTGCGCCTCCCAGGGATTGATTTCTTGTTCGAGGGACACGGTCTTTGTAACCATGATGATCTCCGATTAGCGCACTAATCTATAAGATGCGGCCGGGGCCGATTTTAATTCCGGAGGAGGCGGACAAGTACAGGAGTATAAGCATGCCGGGCTGGGCAGGCAAGGGAACCGAGGTGTAGGCCGTGACCACCAATTGCCGCGACGGCGCGATCGCGGCGAAGTGCCAGTTCCGCTTCCGCTTGCACTTGCAGTTTTAATGCTATTACTCTACTCAGGATTGTGACAAACGAAGCTCCAGATACGATTTTGCGCCTTTTCAACGGCCATTCCATGGTTGGGAAGCTGGAGTGTGTGCTGGTCTGCTCGCCACGGACTGCCGGCTGGAATCAGCCGGAGCGAGCGGCTCGTTGGCGTGAGCTTGGGTTTCACCATCCCCCGGATTTCAACACCGCCCAAGCGCAGCATGAAGAAATGTGCCGACAACTTGAAGCTGCGGGCGCCGAAGTGGTGGAATCGCCTCCCGCTTTGGATCTCTCGCTCGACGCCGTCTACGCGCATGACGCATTGTTCCCAACCGATTTCGGGCTGATCGTGATGCGCCCTGGAAAAGCAAACCGCATGCCCGAAGGCAAACACCAGAGGTCTTTCTGCTCACTGCTGGGTAATGCCATTCCATTCATCAAAATCGTGCCTCCTGGCACGACCGAAGCCGGCGACATGATTTGGCTCGATGAAAAAACATTGCTCATCGGCCACGGCTACCGCACGAATGCGGCAGGCATCGCACAAATGCGCGATCTGCTTGCACCCAGAGGCGTGCAGGTTCTCTCCGCACCGCTGCCCTACGGTCCCGGGCCTTCTGCCTGCTTGCACTTGATGTCTCTTATCAGTCTCCTGGATGAGCGCACAGCTCTTGTAGACTTGCCCTGGCTCGCGGTCGAAACTGTGGAACTGCTGAAGTCCCGCGGCTATCACTTTGTGGAAATCGACTACTCTGAGCGTGAGACGCTTGCCTGTAACGTACTCTCTCTGGGAGAGCGGCGACTGCTTGCGCTAGAGGAGAACAGGAAAACTAACCAAAAGCTTCGGGATACAGGATTCCATGTATCCACATTCCCTGGATCTGAGCTGTGCATCAACGGCAGCGGAGGTCCTACCTGCCTGACCAGACCTCTTCAGCGATCCTGATAGGCAAAACTACACGGTAGCGCGTGCTCGTTCATAATGATGCCCGACCTTAGCCCTTGCCTCACAACCACTTCGCGTCTTGTGTGACGGTACGCCAATTGCATCCTTTTCAATGGTCACAAGCGGGGAGGGAACTGTATACCGGAGGAACCAAAATGACCTTAGAGATTTCACCCCGCACACTGCTGCGGCGTAGTTTCCTGAGTACTTTCCTCATGCTGTCATTGTTCTTGGCGGTGCCGTGCCTTTCGCCTCGCGCTGCAGCCCAGCAGCCTGACAATGACGACATGAATCGGCCCTCGGCTGAGAAACCGGATAAGGATCGCAACAAGGACAAGGATAAGGACAAAGATCGCGATCGGGATAAAGATCGCGACGAGCACAGACGGCGCAATGAAGCGCAGAGCCAGCAAGCGACCCGACCCGATAATGACATTACCCATCGCGAACTGGACAGCTTCGACGCGTTTCTGGACTCGAACCCCGACGTGGGGCGCGAATTAGCTAGGAACCCGTCGCTGGTCAACGACCAGAATTTCGTCAATAAACATCCCAACCTCGCGAGATATCTGGAGAATCACCAAGGCGTGCGCGAGGAGATCCGCGAGAATCCTCAGGGCTTCATGCAGCGCGAGAAGCGTTTCGAGAATTCCGGCGAGGATATCACCAACGGCGAACTGCGGAATTTCGACGCCTTTCTCGATTCACATCCGCAAATAGCCAAAGACCTTCAGAAAAACCCAGGCTTGTTGGATGACCAAAATTATCTGAATAGTCATCCGGAGCTGAGGCAATTCCTGAGCACCCATGCGGGAGTGAGAGAGCAAGTCAAGGAGCACCCGCAGATTTTCATGAAACGGGAGCAGAAGTACGAAAAGAACGAAAACCCGCAGCGTTAATTTTTTTCTGCCGTACCTAGCGGTGGAGGCCGGTGATGAGCCGGCCTTTTCCATTTCTCGCCTTCATCGCATTCCAGAGCGCTTTCCGGCTGTTAGAATAGAAAAGCGATGGTTCTTCCGTTCGTCCGGGATCTCTTCACGGACGTGGAAAAATTGCCCGCTTTCGCGCGTGTAGCCTCCCATCTGAAAGAGGGCACGGGGCGGATTAGTGTTTCTGGATTAACGCCGACGGCCAAAGCCCTGCTGCTGGTTTTGCTGCAAAGAGCGGCAGACCGGCCGCTGATTCTGGTGGGTTCCGATAATCGCAGCATGGAAGACTTCGTCCCGCTGCTGCAGGCTTTCTGCGAGCTTACCGGTGCCGCCGATCCGGAGACCATCGTTGCTCTTCCCACGCGTGACGTTCTTCCCTTTCAGAACCTCTCGCCACATCCCGAGCTCCAGGAAGAGCGCGCCGTTGCTCTATGGAAGATCGCCACCGGCGCGGTTTCGATCATTGTCTCTCCGATCACGGCGACGGCCCTGCGCCTGCGCTCCGCTGAGTACTATGCGGACCTGGCTCGCATCGTGAGGCGAGGTGACACGTTCGATACTGATCCGTTGCTGCGCCACCTCAATACCGTCGGATATACATCCACCGATGTGGTCGAAATGCCCGGCGAATACGCGCTGCGCGGCGGCATTCTCGATGTCTACTCGCCCGAAGCGGACCGTCCTGTGCGCGTTGAGTTTTTCGGCGACGAGGTTGAGTCCATCCGCAAGTTCGAACCGGCAACCCAGCGGTCCTCGAATCCCGTGGATGAAGCGATCCTCCTGCCGCTGACCGAAACTCCCGTTAGCGACGACCTTCTCGGCGCAATTCATGCCCGACTTTCCGGAAAACGAATTACCGGCGCCGAAGAGATTGTCGAGCAGGCAGTCCGCTCTGGCGGAGTGACCGTGTTCCCTGGCTGGGAGTTCTATGCTCCCGTTGCCGGCGCCGATCGCACCATATTCGATCTGCTCCCTCGCGCTCTCGTCATCACCGACGAACCTGAGAACCTGAAACCCGAGTTCGAACACACCTGGTCGCGTATAGAGGAAGCTCATGAACGCAGTGGAGTCGGCAATCTGGTACGGCCTGCCGATCTGTATCTCTCGCCCGAAGAGTGGTGGGCCAAGCTCGGCACTTTGCGAGGAGCAGACGTTGAACACCTTGGGATCGAGCGCACCGGACAAGCTGAGACGGTGACATTCCACTCGCAGCCCACGCCGCGCTTCCACGGTTCGGTTCTCGCGATGCTGGAGCAGGTTCAAAAGCAAACTGCTGAAGGCAAGCGCGTGCTGATCGCTGTTCCGAATACAGGTGAGATCGAGCGCCTGGCTGACATTTTCACCGAATATGCCGTTTCCTTCCGCTTGGGAAGCCGCACCCGCAGCGGCGAGAGCTATGCCGACGAGACTGCATACTTCGCCGGAGAAGTGCTCACCACCACGTTAGCGAAAGCCTACGTTCCAGACGGCGTAGCATTGCCCGACGCCAATCTCACCATCTTCGGCGCACGTGATCTGTTTGATGAGTCCGAATCCGTTGTTTCACGCCCGCAAAGACAGAAATCGAAAACGTCTGCGTTTCTCTCCGATTTCCGCGATCTTCAGGTTGGCGATTACGTCGTGCACGTGGAACACGGAATTGGGCAGTATCAGGGGCTGAAAGAGATCAATCAGGGCGACGGTAACGCCGAGTTCATGCTGCTTGAGTATGCCGAAGGAGCGCGGCTGTATGTCCCGCTCACGCGTCTTGACCTGGTCCAGAAGTATCGATCGTCAGAAGGTGCCAAGCCGCCATTGAGTCACCTCGGCACCGCTGCCTGGGCCAAGACGAAGGCCCGAGTGCGCAAGGCCATGAAAGACATGGCGGATGAACTCCTGAAGCTCTACGCCGAGCGCAAAACCGCAGAAGGCCACGCCTTCTCAGCCGATAACGAATGGATTCGCGAGTTTGAAGACGCATTCGAATACAGCGAGACCGAAGACCAGGAACTCGCGATTGTCGACGTCAAGCGCGACATGGAAACACAGCAGCCGATGGACCGCCTGCTTTGCGGCGATGTCGGCTACGGCAAGACAGAAGTCGCCATGCGCGCGGCATTCAAAGCCATCAGTGACAACAAGCAGGTGGCGGTGCTCGCGCCCACCACGGTTTTGGTCTTTCAGCATTATGAGACTTTCAAACAGCGCTTCGCCGCATTCCCAGTTTTGATCGAAATGATCAGCCGTTTCCGCTCGGCCAAACAGCAGAAAGAAATTCTGCAAAAAGTTGAGGCGGGCAGGATCGACATCCTGATCGGCACGCACCGCCTGCTTTCCAAAGACGTGAAGTTCGCCGATCTCGGCCTGCTGGTGGTGGACGAAGAACAGCGCTTCGGCGTTCGCCACAAAGAACGAGTCAAGCAGATGCGTAAGCAGGTGGATGTGCTCACCATGTCAGCCACGCCCATCCCGCGCACGCTTCACATGTCGCTCGTCGGCTTGCGTGACATGAGCGTGATTGAAACCCCACCCAAAGACCGCATGGCGATCCAAACCGTCGTCGCAAGCTGGGATGACAAGCTGATTCAATCTGCCCTAGAACAAGAACTCGACCGAGGCGGCCAGGTCTATTTCGTTCACAATCGTGTTGACACTATCTGGGAAATTGCCGCCAAGCTTCAGGAATTGGTGCCGCGCGCCGCCCGCATCACCGTCGGGCACGGCCAGATGTCCGAAGGCGAACTGGAAAAAGTGATGTTGAAATTTATGCATCATGAAGCCGACATTTTGGTGGCGACCACGATTATTGAGAACGGTCTCGATATCCCACTGTGCAACACGATTCTGATCAATCGGGCAGACCGACTCGGTTTGTCCGAGCTCTATCAGTTGCGCGGACGTGTGGGCCGCTCGAACCGCCGGGCTTATGCGTATCTCCTGGTTCCTGCTGAAGTTGAGCTGACGCCCATCGCCCGCCGCCGCCTGGCTGCGCTGAAAGAGTTTTCCGATCTGGGAGCGGGCTTCAAGATCGCCGCGCTCGATCTCGAGCTACGCGGCGCTGGCAATCTCCTGGGCGGAGAGCAAAGCGGCCACATCGAAGCCATCGGATTTGAGCTCTACACCCAAATGCTTGACCGCGCCGTCCGCGAGATGAAGGGCGAAACCGCGCCAGAAGAAGCTGAGACTCAACTCAACCTCGGACTGAATATCCGCATCCCAGTGGATTACATTCCGGAGGAGAATCAGCGCCTGCGGATGTATAAGCGGGTGGCGGGTGTAGAAACAGAATCGCAATTGAACGACGTTCGTGCCGAGCTTCAGGACCGCTACGGCGAGCCGCCGCCCGCTGTCCGCAATCTGCTGGATTACGCTGCGCTCAAGCTACTGGCAGTCCGCGTGGGCGCCAGCGGAATCGATCGCAAGCGCGATCTGGTAAACATCAAATTCCGGCAGAACGCGGGAATTGATCCTGGCAGGCTGGCGAAATTTGTTTCCTCGCAGCGTGGCGCGCAGTTCACCCCGGACGGGAACCTCAAGTTTTCGCTGAAGGTGAGCGGTGCCCCGGAAATCTTGGGTCAACTGCGGAGCTTGCTTGAGGAACTATCGGCTCAGGAGGTCCCAGCACCAGCCACGTAGGCACGGCCGCCCTCGACCACGCAGGGATAGCCTTGGACCATGTAGGGACAGCCGCCCTCGGCTGTCGGGCCGAGCGAAGCTCGGCAGGTTCCACCTGCTGCGATGGCCAATGTCAAGCGTAGCAATTACAATTTCCAGTCGCTTCGCTGTCGCTAACGACTAAAGGCTAACGACCAACGACCACTTCATGATGAAAGTTCGCAAAGCCGTCTTCCCCGCGGCAGGATTAGGCACTCGCTTCCTTCCCGCCACCAAAGCACAACCCAAAGAGATGCTGCCGCTGGTGGACAAGCCCATCATTCAGTACGGCGTCGAGGAGGCGCTTTCGGCAGGCTGCGATCAAATCATCATTATCACCGGCCGCGGCAAGCAGGCGATCGAAGATCACTTCGATGTCAGCTATGAGCTGGAAAAGATGCTGGAGGAGAAAGGGAAAACCGATCTGCTCCAGATCGTCCGCCAGATTTCCGACATGATCCACGTTGCCTACGTGCGCCAGAAAGAAGCTCTGGGCCTTGGCCACGCGGTGCTCACCGCCCGCGAATTGGTTGGCAACGAGCCGTTTGCTGTACTGCTGGCTGATGACGTCATCGATGCCCCCGTCCCGGTCCTCAAGCAGATGATGCAGGTCTTCGAGGAAACACAATGTTCGGTGCTGGCCACCCAGATGATCGAAGGAAATGCAATTTCCGCTTACGGTGTGCTCAAAGTCAAACCCGCAGACGGACGTTTCAACGGTCGCCTCTACGAAGTACTGGACCTCGTAGAGAAACCGAAGCCGGAAAACGCCCCTTCAAACCTGGCGGTAATTGGACGCTACATCCTGACGCCAGAGGTATTCGAAACCCTCTCCACAACCCAGTTTGGCGTCGGCGGCGAGCTACAGCTTACCGATGGCCTTTGCGCGCTCCTCAAGAAGCAAAAGATGTACGCCTATGTCTACGAAGGCAGGCGCCACGATACCGGCGACAAACTTGGCTTCCTAAAAGCCACTATTGAGTTTGCGCTCAAACGACCCGACCTGGGCGAAGAACTGCGGAAATACCTAAAAGATTTGAAGCTGTAGCGCCGGCATCCTGCCGGCTTTGCCTTTTGCGCTTGCCTACTTCAGCGCACTTCTCAGCTTCTTCGATTTTTCCTCGACTCCCGCCTCCAGCTTCTGCTTGTGAGCCTCTAGCCTCTTCGCGACAGATGAATCCGCCAGCGCAATCATCTGCGCTGCCAGAATCCCCGCATTCGTTGCCCCCGGTTTTCCAATCGCAACCGTCGCCACCGGGATTCCTGCAGGCATCTGCACAGTTGCGAGCAATGAATCCAATCCGTTCAATGGCGTCGACGGTATCGGTACCCCAATCACCGGCAATGTCGTGTGCGCCGCAATCACTCCCGCCAAATGCGCCGCGCCTCCAGCTCCGGCGATGATCACACGAATGCCGCGACCAGCCGCATTACGGGCGTAATCGGCCGTCCGGTCAGGCGACCGATGCGCCGAAGTCACGTCGATCTCGTAGTTAATTCCAAAATCGTCCAGCGCTTTTCCCGCCTCACGCATGATCTCGAAATCAGAATCACTGCCCATCACAATCGAAACCAGTGGCTTGCTCATCTATCCTCTGCCCAGTCTCCATACTGCCAAAATTTCTAGTGACTTCCTTGGTGTACCTTCGTGCCCTTCGTGGTTACTGATTTTTCGCGGAGTGCGCCAATAAAGAATTTTCGAGATCCCAACTCGTCATTTCTTCAGCGCCCTCGCCGCGATGTCCTTCCGATAGTGCGCACCCTCGAAACTGATCTTTCCAGCGGCCTGATACGCCCGCTGAACTGCCATCGTTAAGTCCGACGCCCGAGCAGTCACGCCTAAAACCCGGCCACCGGCGGTGAAATAACCATCATCGTGCTTGGTCGTACCCGCATGAAAAATCTTAACTCCCTCGACCTTCTCCGCCTCGTCCAGGCCTGTAATCCTCTTGCCCAACTCGAATGTTCCGGGATAACCTCCCGACGCCATCACCACGCAAACGGCGGCGTCTGGTGACCAGCGAAAATCGCCATCGCTCACGCGCCCTTCAATCGAAGCCTCGAGCGCTTCGCACAAATCGCTTTCCAGCCGCATCAGAATCGGCTGCGTCTCCGGATCACCAAAGCGGCAATTGAACTCCAGCACCATTGGGCCCCGCGCCGTCATCATGAGTCCGCAATAAAGAATTCCCTTATATTCCGCGCCTTCGGCTTTCATGCCCGCCACGACCGGCAGAGCGATGTGCTGCACCAGCCAGTGCGTCATCTGATCGTCCAGCATCTTGGGCGTTGAATAGGCTCCCATTCCGCCCGTATTCGGCCCCGTGTCACCGTCGCCGATGCGTTTGTAATCCTGCGCGGCCACTAGCGGCGCCACGCGTTCACCATCGCTCAGCACCAAAAATGAAAGCTCGTCGCCTTGCAGGCATTCTTCCAACACTACGCGCGCCCCGGCTTCGCCCACCATCTTTCCGCTCAGCATCTCGGACGATACCGAGATCGCTTCTTCTTTGCTCTTTGCCAGTACCACTCCTTTGCCCGCCGCCAGCCCATCCGCCTTTACCACCACGGGTGGGTGGAAGCGCGGCAACGTCGCTCGGACTTCATCTAAGGAAGTGCAAATCGCGTAGTGGGCGGTGGGGATATGGTAGCGATTGAGGAACTCTTTGGCGAAGCTTTTACTGGATTCCAGCTTCGCCGCGGCTTTGGTCGGACCGAAAATCTTCCACCCCCGCCGGGTGAACTCATCGACTACACCTAACGTCAGAGGCAGTTCCGGTCCGACCACGGTAAGGTCAGGATGAATCTGGGTGGCCAACGCGACCAGCGAATCGATGCTCTTGACATCAACCGGAAGGCACTCGGCCTCATCGGAAATGCCGCCGTTTCCCGGAGCGCAATAAACCTTGCTCACGCGCGGCGACTGCCGCAACTTCCAAACCAGCGCGTGCTCGCGGCCGCCGCTTCCGATCACCAGGACTTTCATAGCCAGAGACAGACAGGTTAGGGGCAGAGGGAAACTATGTCAAACAGGCACTACATCTTCCGATTCGCGATCCTCGACTCCAACTGGACGCCCGGCTGCCTACAGAAGTCCGAGTTGACTCCTAATTTCATAAACCACGAAGGACACGAAGTTACACAAAGGGTCGAATCCCAAAAGCCTCCTTCGTGTGCCTTCGTGCCCTTCGTAGTTAAATGGGAATACTACAGAAATCCGTTAACCGTGCTTAACCCGCCATATAATGATTTGCAATGATTACCGTCTCCAAGGAGGACTATCTTAAGGCCATCCTCGAGGCCGAGAGTGAAGGCGCCTCAGTCATCTCTGCTACTCTGGCCCACTGGCTTTCGGTTTCCCCGCCAGCAGTAACCATGGCGCTCCGACGTCTTAAGAAAGACGGCTTGGTGCGAGTGCAAGGCGGCGAGGTGAGTCTTACCTCTGCGGGCCGCAAAATCGCGCGCAAGCTCACCCTGCGCCATCACTTGATCGAACGCATGCTCTCGGAAATGTTCGGCATGGAATGGTACAAAGTGCA
>Ga0134109_10000153_pt1 | contig 11268 bp, 8 predicted proteins | sample 15_D_Rain_20_2_1_FD_94464 | JGI IMG/M metagenome (GOLD analysis project Ga0134109, IMG submission 94464) | Grasslands soil microbial communities from the Angelo Coastal Reserve, California, USA - 15_D_Rain_20cm_2_11112015 | ecosystem: Environmental > Terrestrial > Soil > Grasslands ...
CGAGCGATCTCTTCGTCGGCGAGAGCGAGCGCGCCGGGAGGCTGGTGGCGCTCAAGGTCGCGCGCGACCTTGAGCGCCACCAGCCTCCCGGCGCGCTCGCTCTCGCCGACGAAGAGATCGCTCGTGGGGCCCGACGCCAGGCGGCGGATGAAGCGATAGCCGCGGATGAAGGCGTCGCCGAAGCGCTGGGTCTCGCGTCCCGCGCGGCTGCTGCGCCAGACGGCCCGGGCCAGCGCCTGACGCTGCTCCGCCGCCACCAGCACCTGCGCGAAGGTGTCCCGCTCGAGCTCCTCGCGGCTCAAGGTGTAGGCCCCGAGCGCGCACGCCTCGCGCGCCGCCGAGAGGTCCGCGTCGGTGAGCAGCACGAGCGGCGCAAAGCCGGCGCGGCTCGCGAGCTCGCGCGCCCAGTTGAGGCCACGGCCACCGGGCCAGGAGTCCGCCAGCAGCACCGCATCGAAACCCTGGGCCAGGAACTCCGGCGCCAGCGCTCCCTGCGAGACGGGGCTGTGCACGGTGAGCTGCGCCTGCGGCCGCCATGAGGCGAGCCGCTCCCGGATATAATCGCAGCGGCCCGCGTCTTCCTCGATCAACAGCAATCGCATCACGCGGAATTACAGCACGCGCGCACCGCGGCCGCCATGCAGCGCCTGGAGGGCGCGCGCCGCATCCGCGCCCAGCTTAAGTCCAATCACCAGATCCCCGACGTTGGTGCCGGTGGGACCCAGGTGCACCAGATCGCCGCTCGAGGCGAGCGCGGGCGCGGAATCCGCCCTCTCGAGGCCGCGCTCCGCGTCGAGCTCCGCGAGCGCGATCCGCGCGCAAGTGTCGGCGTCCACGAGGGCGCCTGCGTCCTCGGTGACGCCGTCGCTCCCGTCGGTGCCGGCGGCCAGCAGCATCAGCTCCGGGCGGCCCGCGATGAGGCGCGCCGCTGCCAGCGCGAGGTGCTGGTTGCGCCCGCCGCGCCCGGGATGCGGCGGCAGCCTCACGGTCGACTCGCCACCCCAGACGTGCAGCTGCGCCGTGCCCGTGTGCAGCTCGTGCGCGAAGCGGGCCGCGAGCCGCACGGCCTCTCCCGCGAAGCGCCGCCCCGGCGGGTGCACGGTGAGGCCCAGCGCGGCGGCCGCCACCGCGACCGCCGCCACCGCCTGATCGACCGAGGCCACCACCTGCCGCTCGACGCGATCGTCGCCCTCCGCGGCGGGGCCCATGAGTCCTGAGCCGATGACCCGCGGGTCGTCGTCCGGCACGTCCGAGATGAACAGCGCCCGCGCCGGACGGCCGCGCAGCCTACCTGCGAGTCGCCCCCCCTTGATGCGCGACAACGCCGCCCGCCGGCGGTTCAACTCGCCGATGGCGAGCCCTTCGGCGAAGGCCCGGCGCGTCAGCGCCTCGAGGTCGGGGAGCGTGACGCCGGCCTCCGGCACCTCGACGAGGCTCGAGGCGCCGCCGGAGATGAGAAACAGCGGCTCGACCTCGCCCGGGAGGCTCTCCACCCACGCGAGCAGCCGCCCGCCGGCCGCGAGCGAGCGCTCATCCGGCACCGGATGGGCGCCGATGAGGACTTCGGCGCCGAGACGGGCGATCTCCGGGGAGAGGGGAGCATCGCGCGTGATGAGGAGCGCGCGTTCGATGGCGCCGCCGAGCGCATCGTATGCGCCGAGCGCCATGGACTCGGCGGCCTTGCCGACCCCGGCCAGCCACACGGGAGCCGCGGGGTGTTGGGGCCTCGCGAGCGCCTCGCGCACACAGCGCCGCCCCTCGACGCGCCGCAGGCCCGTCTCGAGGAGGGCGAGCAGCAGCGCGCGGCGCGGGTCGCCGCCGTCCGGGAGCTTAGCTGCCGCGGACGACTTTGAGCTTGCCGCGCCGCTCGCGGCGCGCGTGCTTCGCCGCATCCGAGCGCTCCAGCTGCAGCCGCCCGAGATATTCGGGCGTGACGTCTCCGGTCACGTATTCGCCCGAGAAGCAGGAGGTGTCGAACTCCTCGATGCGCGCATCCTCGTGCTTGCAGGCTGCGATCAGGTCGGTGAGGTCCTGGTACACCAGCCAGTCCGCGCCGATGAGGCGCGCCACCTCCTCCACCGTGCGGCCGCTCGCGACCAGCTCGCTCGCCGCCGGCATGTCGATCCCATAGACGTTCGGGAAGCGCACGGGAGGGGCGGCGGAGGCGAAGTACACCTTCTTCGCGCCGGCTTCGCGGGCGAGCTCGATGATCTGCGCCGAAGTCGTGCCGCGGACGATCGAGTCGTCGATCAGCAGCACCGTCTTGCCGCGGAACTCGAGATCGATGGCGTTGAGCTTGCGCCGCACCGACTTCTCCCGCTCGTCCTGCCCGGGCATGATGAAGGTGCGGCCGATGTAGCGGTTCTTGATGAAGCCCTCGCGGTACTTGACGGAGAGGCGCTGCGCGAGCTGCAGCGCGCTGGTGCGGCTGGTGTCCGGGACCGGGATGACCACGTCGATGTCGTGCCTGGGGCGCTCGCGCAGGATCTTGTCCGCCAGGCGATCGCCCATGCGCATGCGGGCGCGGTAGACGGAGATGTTGTCGATCTTCGAGTCGGGGCGCGCGAAGTACACGTACTCGAAGATGCAGGGGGTGTGGCGCGGCGTCGCGACGCACTGCTGCGTGTGGAGCCGGCCCTGCTCGTCGATGAACACCGCCTCCCCCGGCGTCACGTCGCGCACCAGGCGGAACGAGAGGGCGTCGAGCGCCACGCTCTCGGAAGCGAGCATCCATTCGGTGCCGCGCGCGGTGCTGCGCTCGCCCAGCACCAGCGGGCGGATGCCGTTCGGGTCGCGAAAGCCGAGGATGCCGTGGCCGATGATCATCGCCACCACGGCGTAGCCGCCGCGGCAGCGGCGGTATACCGCGGTGAGCGCGGCGAACACGTCCGCGGGCGTCACGCGAGCGGTGCCGACCCGCTGCAGCTCGGAAGCGAAGACGTTCAGCAGCACCTCGGAATCCGAGGTGGTGTTGAGGTGACGGCGGTCCTCGCGGATCAGGATCTCCGCGAGCTCGGTGGCGTTGGTGAGGTTGCCGTTGTGCCCGAGGCAGATGCCGTAGGGCGCGTTGACGTAGAACGGCTGCGCCTCGGAGGCGCTGTCGCAGCCGGCGGTCGGATAGCGCACGTGGCCGATGCCGACGTTGCCCTTGAGCTCGAGCATGTGATGCTGCTGGAAGACGTCGCGCACGAGTCCGCTGCCCTTGCGCACGTAGAGCTCGCCCTCGCCGCAGGTGGTGATGCCGGCGGCGTCCTGGCCGCGGTGCTGCAGCACCGTCAGAGCGTCATAGAGACGCTGGTTGACGGCGCCCACTCCGACGATGCCGACGATGCCGCACATGTGTAACTTCAGCTCCTCAGACCCGCACCCGCACTTCGCCCGCGTGCCGCACCACCACCATCGGCGGCTCGCCCACCAGCTTGCGCAGCCCGTTCGCGACCGAGGCCCCGTAGGGGATGAGCCGCGAGTGGCTCCACCAGTACTCGTCCTCGAGCTTGAGGAGCTGGCCGAGGATCACGAACACTCCGAGCAGCACCGCGCCCCGCAGCAAACCGAAGACGAAACCGAGCAACCGATCCATGCCGCTGAACATCGACAGCCGCACGAAATGTGCGAGGGTCGCGCCGATGCCGGCGCCGAGAAGCAGCACCAGCACGACGATGATCACGCGCGCCGCCCAGGGCCGCACCCCGGAGTCGGACATGAGTCCCCCGAGGTGCGGCGCGATGAGATCCGTGAAGTGCCAGGCGAGAAACAGCGCGATGACCCAGGCGGCGAACGCGATCACCTCGCGCAGGAATCCTCGCCAGGCGCCGACGATCGCGGAAGCGATGACGGCAACGATCACCAGGTAGTCGGTCAGATTCATCGCAACCCGTCGCGGGCGCACCTGTCGAGCGCGGCGCGGATTGTACAAGAGCGGCGCACGCCTTGCCCGAGGCGCACATCACGCGCCCCGCGGCGCTACTTCGGCACGATCGCGCCACTGTGACCTGCCGCATGCAGCTGCGCGGCGAGCTGTGTAGCGGCCGTGCGGTCCTGCCCGGGTCCGACTCGCACCCGGTACAGCCGCCGCCCGGAGCTCTCCTGCGAGACGCTCACCTTGAAGCCCCGCGCCCTCACCTGGCGCGCCAGTCGCTCGGCGTTCGCGTGTTGCGCGAAGCTGCCGAGCTGCACGACCCACCCTCCCGGGCCGCCCTCGCCGCTCGCCGGGCCCGAGGTTGCGGGCGTTGTCACCCGCTTCGCCGGCGGCGGCGCGGAGGGCTCCGGCGGTGGCGCGCCCTGGGGCGCCGCCGAAGCTTTGTCCGCCAGCGTTGCCCGGTCCGCCGCGGCGGGTCGTGTCTCTCGCGGCGCGGCCTCGAGAGGGACGGGCGGCTCGGGTGCGGCGCGCTCGGCGTCGGCGTTGCGCGGATGAGCCTCGTCCGAGAGGTTGATGGTGTAGGAACGTAATGGCGCACCTTCCCCGGAGGGCGTGGCGGCCGGCGTGTGCGGCGCGGACCGGAACGGGCCGGTCAACACCTCGGGCACCAACAGCACGATCAGCGCCACGAGAATGATTGCGCCCGTCAGCCGTTCTTTCACTTAGCTCCCCTCACGATGGGGGCGAAACCGCGAAAGCCAAGCGCGGTGCACCGCCGCGCGGGCGTTACGGACGCCGCGCTGGCTGCGGGCTCGCACTTAGTATATCCGAAGCCATTCGAGCGCCGGCCCCACGGTGTGGACTGATCCGAAGACGACGACCCGGTCTCCGGGCCGTGCCGCCGCGCGCGCGAGCTCGCAGCCCGCCGTGACCGAGTCGGCGAGCTGGATCTCGCTCCGCGGCCGCCCGAGCCGCTCCGCGAGCTGCCCGGCGCTGCTGCCGCGCGCACCGGGCAGCGTGCACACGATCCAGTGATCGATGAGGCCGGCGAGCGCCGCGGCGATTCCCCCGGCGTCCTTGTCCGCGAGCACTCCGATGACCGCGAAGGTCCGTGCCCGCGGGCGCTCCCCGCGCTCGGCGCCCGGCATCGCTCGCTCGCGCAGCTGTCTCGAGAGCACCTCGGCCGCAGGCGGGTTGTGCGCAATATCGAGGATCCACTCCACCTCGCCCGGCACCACCTGGAAGCGCCCGGGGAGCCGCACCGCGCGCAGCGCGCGGCTCACCGCACCCTCCTCGAGCGGCGCGAGGCGCGCGGCGAGACGGCGGACCGCCGCCCGCGAGCCTGCGTCGCGCGCGAGCGCCTCGACGGCGGCGAGGGCCGTGGCGGCGTTGCGATACTGGACGGAGCCGGCGAGCGCCGACGGCGGGAGCGCGCGCAGTGCCAGCTCGAGCCCTTCGTAGTCCCAGCTCTCCCCGCGCAGCCGCCAGCTGAAATCGCGCTCCGCGATCACCGCTCGCGCCCCGAGCGACTCGATCGCGGCCGAGACGCTCGCGGGCATCTCCGGCGTGCCGAGCACCGCGGGGCGCCCCGCGCGGAAGATGCCCGCCTTCTCGGCGCCGATGAGGTCGAGCGTGCCGCCGAGCCAGTCGCTGTGATCGAAGCCGACGGAGACCAGCACCGCGACATCGGCCGCCACGAGGTTGGTGGCATCGAGGCGCCCCCCGAGCCCCACCTCGAGGAGCGCCACATCGACCGCACGGTCCGCGAAGATCACGAGCGCCGCCAGCGTGTTGTATTCGAAGAAGGTGAGCGTGGTCGCCCCGCGCGCCGCCTCGATGCGCTCGAACGCCGCGATCAGCTCGGAATCGGCGGCCTCGCGGCCCTCGAGGCGGATACGCTCGTTGTACTTCAGCAGGTGCGGCGAGGTGAACATGCCGGTCGCGGCTCCGAGCGCCCCGAAGAGCGCCTCGAGGTGCGCCACGACCGAGCCCTTGCCGTTGGTGCCGGCCACGGTGATCACCGGGAACTCGGGCGCCTCGATCCCGAGCGCGCGCGCCACGGCGGCCACGCGCGTCAGCTCGAGGTCGATGCTCTTCGGATGCACCGCCTCCTGCAGCGTGAGCCACTCGGCGAGCGTGCGCATGGGGGCTGATGTGCGAAGCGGGCGCGGCCTTCAGGCGGCGGCCGCCGGGAGCTTCAGCAGCAGCCGCAGCAGCGCCGCGATCCGGTCGCCCATCTCGCGGCGGTCGACGATCATGTCGAGCGCGCCGTGCTCGAGCAGGAACTCGCTGCGCTGAAAGCCCTCGGGCAGCGTCTCGCGCACGGTCTGCTGGATGACCCGCGGGCCCGCAAAGCCGATGAGCGCGCGCGGCTCGGCGAGGTTCAGGTCGCCGAGCAGCGCGAGGCTCGCCGACACGCCGCCGGTGGTCGGATCGGTCAGCACCGAGATGAAGGGCAGGTGCGCCTGCGCCAGGCGCGAAAGCGCCGCCGCGGTCTTCGCCATCTGCAGCAGCGAATACAGCGCCTCCTGCATGCGCGCCCCGCCGCTCGCGGAGAAGCACACGAGCGGCCGCCGCTCCTGGATGCAGTAGTCCACGGCGCGCTTGAAGCGCTCGCCGACCACCGATCCCATCGAGCCGCCGAGGAACTGGAACTCGAACGCGCAACTCACCACCGGCAGGCCGTGCAGCGTGCCCGCGAGCACCACCAGCGCATCGCTCTCGCCGGTCGCCTTCTGCGCCTGGGTGAGGCGGTCGCGGTAGCGCTTGCTGTCGCGGAACTTGAGCGGATCCTCCGGGGAGATGGTGGCGCCGATCTCGGACGTCGTACCGGGATCGAGGAAGCGCTCGAGGCGCTCGCGCGCGCCGATGCGCATGTGGTGACTGCACTTGGGGCAGACATAGAGGTTGCGCTCGAGCTCGGCGCGATAGAGCACCGCATCGCAGGCCGGGCACTTGATCCACAGTCCCTCCGGGACCGAGCGCGAGCGCCGCTCGGTCTTGATACGGGAGGGCATGATCTTGTCGAACCAGGACATTCTTAGCGCGCCCACACGGGCTCGAGGCCGAATCCTGCGATCATAGCCGATCGGACCCCGTGCCCCTCGTGCCCGGGCGCCGCCGGCAGCCCGAACGCTTCCCCGTAGCGCACCGACATGAGATAGAGGCCCGCGGCAGGCGCCGTGGCGGCGTTACGGGTGCGGTCGCGCCCGTCCAGCACCTCGCCCGCAAAGGAAGGGGGCGCCTCGGCCTTGCCGATGGCGATGAGAAGCCCCGCGATGTTGCGCATCATGTGGTGGAGGAACGCGTTCGCGGTCGCCTCGATGAGGATCCAGTCGCCGCGGCGCTCGACGCTCAGGCGCTCCATGCGCCGGATCGGCGATCGGGCCTGGCATTCCGAGGAGCGGAAGGCGCTGAAGTCGTGCTCGCCGTGCAGCATGGCGGCCGCCTGCGCCATGCGCTCCTCATCGAGCGGCCGGTGCACCCACGCGGCACGGTGTGCAGTGAGCGCCGAGCGGGCCGTGCGGTTCAGGATCAGGTAACGATAGGTGCGTGCCTCGGCGCAGTAGCGCGCGTGGAAGTGCCCCGGCACCGGCACCGCCCACGAGAGGCTGACATCGACGGGCAGCCCGCTGTTGGCTCCGAGGACCCAGCCGCGCCCGCTCCGCAGCGCATGCGTGTCGAAGTGCGCCACCTGACCGAAGGCGTGCACGCCGGCGTCCGTGCGCCCGGCGCACGTGAGGGTTACGGGCTCGGCTGCGACGCTGCCGAGGGCGCGCTCGGCGATCGCCTGGACGGTCGGCCGCTTGGCCTGCGCCTGCCAGCCCGCGTAGGCGAAGCCGTCGTACTCGATCCCGACGGCGATCCTCTCCATGCGCGCTGCACCCGCAACGAAAACCGGCCGGTTCTTCGCGGCCACAGGCCGCGGTTCTTCTTAGCCGCCGGCGCGAAAGTCCACTACCCCGGCAGCGACTCCATCAGGCGCTGCGCTTCCTGCTTCTGCGCCGCCGAGCCTTCCGCGAGCACTTCCTCGAGAATGTTGCGCGCGCCGTCCGGGTCGCCCATGTCCATGTAGGCCCGGGCCAGATCGAGCTTGGTGCCGACCTCGCTCATGGTGACCGGCTCGAGGTCCGGGAGCGCCAGGTCCTCCGAAGACAGTCGCTGCGTGGCGGCGAACGCGGTGTCCGGCACGCTGGCCGTGCCGACGTCGACGTCGATGTGCCCGCCGTTGGCCGCGTGGCTGCCGGTGGCGTCGCCGACGTCGAGATCCACTCCCCCGCCGTGCAGTGACGGGTGCGTGCTGCTCGCCTCGCCGATGTCGACATCGACCGAGTGCGCCCCGAGCGCCGCGAGGCGCGAGGTCGCCGAGGCGTCCTGGAGGGCGAGGCTCGTCTGCGTGAGCGCCGCTTCGAGCTCGTCCTGGTCGAACTGCCAGGCACCGGTCTGACCGTGCTCGTCTTTCTTGGCGCGCCGCTGCGCGTCATCCATGACCTTACGGGAGCGATCGTCGAGGCCCGCCACCAGCGTGGGACCCTCCGCCTCCGCCCCCGCCGCGGCCGCCAGTCCCGGCTGTTCCACCGTGTCGACCTGCCCCACATCGAGCCCGAGGTCATCGAGGGCGAGCTCCGCGGTCTGCTCGGTGCTCTTGAGCGCCGTCTCCACTTTCTGACGTATGGTTGGCTGATCCTGCGTGAACGCCGGCTGCTCGACGGTCGGCGCGTCGACCTCGGTGGTGGTGGTAAGGTCCTGACGCAGGCGCGCGGTCATCTGGCGCGTCGTTCCGGTGGCGCCGAGGCCCCCGAGCGCGGCGTTGCGGTCGGTGACATTGGTCGGCGAGTCCGCCTGATCGCCCATGGCCGCGCCGATGTCCAGATCCACGGTCCCCTGCCCGTCGGCTGTGCCCGGCTCGCCGAGCAGATCGAAGTCCACGCGGCTCTGTCCGCCTTCGAGGTCGAGGTCCACGCCCCCGGCCATCGCGCCGCTCACCGCGCCGGTGCCCGAGAACAACGGATCCTCGGGCGCGAGCTGCTTGCCCATGATGAGGATCTTCTCCCACTCGCCGGGGGCCGCTTCGTCGCGGCTGTCGGCGAGCTCCCGGGCCGTCTGCAGGAACTGCTCCTTGTTCCCCCACACGAAGAACACTTCGAGGAGCTTCAGCCTCAGATCGCGCCGCGCGGGCTCGCGGCCGATCGCGATGCGGATCAGATCCGCGGCCTGGTCGTACAGGCCGTACGCCATGTGGAAGTCGGCCTCGGCGAGGGGGTCGCCCTGGTCGAGGTTGATCGCGGTCTCGCTGCTGATCGTCTCGTCGGCGGTGACATGCCGTGCTTGCGCCGCCTCGGCCGCTCCGAGCGAGAGGCGCGGCCGCTCGTGCGTGCCGGATTCCTCGACGACGAAGCCCGGCTCGCGGGAGGCGGGCTCGGTCGCGCGCATCGGCGGCTCGCCCGATGCGAATCCGCCGGAAGCGAACCCGCGGCTCGGCGGCGAGGCCTCCACGGCTTCGGCGCCCGCGACGGCGAGGCGCCCGAGGGAGTCATCGAACTGCGCCGCGCGCTGCGCGCGCACGAAGCGTGCGGCGATCACTCCGACGACCACGAGCATCGCGAGTGCGATCTCCCACCAGTAGCCCTCCAGCGTGTCGAGGAGCGACTCACCGGCGGCGCTCTCGGGCGGCACCGGCGCAGGCTTTGCGCTCTGCGGCGCGGGGGTCGGTGCGGGCGGCGCGGCGGCCTCGGGCGGCGCGGCGGCCTCGGGCGGCTTCTCCTCGGTTATCGGAGCGGGTGGCGGCGGCGGAGCGGCCTGCGTCACCGCAGGGGGTGGCACCTGCGCCACGGGCGGCGGCGGCGGCGGGGCGGCGGCGGCCGCCCGTTTGGCGGCAAGCTCCGACTGCAACCGCGCCAGCTCTGCGTTCTTCAGCTCGAGGAGGCGCTTCGATTCGGCGAGCTGCCCTTCGAGGTCGTGCACCTGCCCCTGCAGCCGGCTGACCTCGGCGCCGCTCGAGGCACCGGGCGTCGCACCCACTGAGGCCGACTCCGACGGGGTCACGAGCTTCAGCCGCCCGGCCTGCTCGCCCGAGGAGGCGGTCGGGGCCCCACTGCTCGAGCGCCAGGCGGCGTACTGACGACGGATCTCGGCCGCCGCCTCGGCCGCAGAGACCGCCGTGGCCTGCGCCTCGCCGGGGATGCGCATCACTGCGCCCGAGCGCATCACGTTCATGTTCCGATCGAAAGCACGCGGGTTGGCCTGGTAGATGGCCAGCATCCAGCTGTGGGTGCGGGCGGAATTCGCGCTAGCGCTGGCGGCGTCGCTGGCGATCGCCGTGAGCGTCTCGCCGCGCTGGACGACGTGCATCGAGCCTGCGGTCGAGTCGGAGCTCGCGGGAGGCGCGCCGCGGGGCGCCGCGGGCGCCGCGGGCGCCGCCTCGGCGGGTGCGTCGGGCTGCGGTGCCGCGGGCGCGGCGACCGGCGGGGCGTCGGCGCTGCGCGCGATCGCCCCTTCACGCGTGCCGACGCCGGTCGCGGGGGCGGTCACCGGTGCGCTGGCGACGGCGGATTGACCCGGCGTATACACCGGCGGATCGAGCATCATGGTGTACTCGCGCACCAGGTGCCCGCGCGACCAGCTCACCTCGAGGAGGACCGTCATGAACGGCTCGGAGATGGCCTCCGTGGATTTGAGCTTGAGCATCTCGCGGCCGTTGGGCGAGTGCACCACGTGGACCTGGACGCCGGCGAGGTAGGCCGGCCACTCGAGCCCGTAGCGGGCGAACGTCTCGCGTGAGGCAAGCTGTGCCTGGAGCGTGTTCACCTCGTCGGGCGCAACGTCGACCAGCTCGACTTCCGCATCGAGCGGCGCGTTGAGCGGCGACAGGAGACGGATGTCTCCAAGACCCAAGGCAAACGCCGCCGACGGCAAGGCCAGCAGCAATGCCAGCGCCCGGTTTGAGCGTTTGGCAACCATCAGGGCACCCCGAAAGGCATTATCGGACCAAATGTCCTATGAAAACAAAAGGCTAGGCCACAGGATGCGACCCCCTTAGAAATAACGCCGCAATATAACTTAAATAGGCTGCTGCACCAAAGCCCGGTTCCCCGGAACCCACTGCGCAGCCACGCTTTTATACGCATGGTCGGGGGCAATCCATAAGTCAAGTCCTCGCCAAGGATCGGAATCTTCACGGATTCTCGGGGCATAAACTGTGTCGCGGTTCGCTGCCTCGGGAGCCACCCTGCAGTGCAGGCGCGTCCGCCGCCCGTCCGGGAATGCGACGCGGGCCGCTATGCGCAGTAGTTCACGCTGCGGTCAGTGGCGGGACGCTCGAGTCAGCCGCGGGACGCTGCGGTGATATCCGGAGTCGGTGACTTCACGTCCGCGTTCTGCGCGCGGTGCCGCAGGTAATGGTCCATCAG
>Ga0134109_10000155_pt1 | contig 11223 bp, 6 predicted proteins | sample 15_D_Rain_20_2_1_FD_94464 | JGI IMG/M metagenome (GOLD analysis project Ga0134109, IMG submission 94464) | Grasslands soil microbial communities from the Angelo Coastal Reserve, California, USA - 15_D_Rain_20cm_2_11112015 | ecosystem: Environmental > Terrestrial > Soil > Grasslands ...
GAGCGGTGCGCGTCCACGTGGTCGGGGCCATTCTGCGCGTCGTCTTCGAGGACGAAGACGGCGAGCGATGGCCACGCGGGAGACTCCGACAGACGTTCTACGATGAGCCCGAGCGCCAGATCGTTGTCGGCCACCATGGCCCGCGGCGTGGGTCGTGAGGCCTGGCGGCCGAGGGTATGGTCGCGCGGCAGCCACAGGATCGTGAGATCCGGGAAGCGGCCTTGGAGGTCCCAGCTCGCGACCGAGTCGCCGAACAGCCGAGCCCGGGTCGTGTCGGCGACGGAGAGCACGAAGCCCGGGTAGTTCGTGACCGTAATGTCCTTCAGTCCGGGAATGTTCGTGCGCACGGGTCGAGCAGCGGCGGAATCGCCCTCGTCCGACTCGGTCATCTCGCCGAAATTCACCACCCACAGGCCGTGCCGCAGCGCCGCGTCCCACAGGTAGGCGCCGCCGGGATTGGCCAGATCTTCTCCGCTCGTCAGATCCCACGCGCGCCGATTCGAATAGATCTGAGGCCACGTCTTCTCGTTGTAGTCGCTCGCCAACCCCCGGTCGGTCCACTCGTGGCCGTCGGCCGAGACCTCGCCGTTCACGTAGAAATTGTCGAACAGCACCCAGCGACGGGCGATCGCGTGCGCGTTGGGGGTGACGCCGTTGTCGAAGATCGCCAGGCGCGCATCGCCGTTGCCGCGCGCGACATCGCCGAGCACCTGGTCGTAGGTCCGGTTCTCCCGGATGATGTAGACCACGTGCTTCAGCTCGGGCGGACGCTCGGAGGGTCGGATCGTCGGACGCAGTCGCGCGTTCGAAAACGGACTCAAGGCGTACACCTGACTGGTGTATCGCCTGAGCCCTGCCGAGTCGGGGACGGGGATGATGGACACGGAACCGGCAATGACGTTCCCGATGTAGGTTCCGTCCGCGTTCGCGCCCGAGCCGTTGCCCTTGCCATTCGCGACATAGAGGGTGCGCCCGTCCGCGGACGCGGCGAGGGCGGTGGGATACCACCCGGCCGGGATGAGGCCGGCGACGCGCATCGCCTTCGCACCGAGCCGCACCACGGCCAGCGCGTTGCTCCCGGCCATGGCGACGTACAGCGTGTGCCCGTCGGGGGACAGGGCGAGCGCGTTGGGATCGCTCCCCGGGGGAGCGTTCGGCGCGAGCGAGACGGAGAGCTGCTCGCGAACGTGGCCCGTCGCGAGATCGACGCGCGCTACACCGTTCGCCCCCGCGAGCGCGACGAGCAGTTCCGACCCGTGCAGGACAAGGGCGGAGGGATGGGGTCCGACGAAGAGGGCGGACCGGCGGACCGGCGGGCTGACGGACAGGTCGATGACGGAAACGGTCGAGTCACCCCAGTCGCTGACATAGAGGCTGCTCCCGTCCGTGACGGTGGTGTAGGGTCGGTGGCCGACCGCGACCGCTCCACGGCGCTCGAGCGTCGCCGTGTCGATGAAGTAGACCGAATCGCTCAGGTTGCCCACCACTGCCACCAGGCCCTGCCGCGGCAGGAGGGCGAGGCCGGCCGGGTAGACCTTGGCGCCGGAGTCCGCGAGCGCCATGCTGTCCCGGAGCCACGCCGCGCCGCCCTGCCACGCGAAGCGATACACGCGGTTCGTCGGGCCGCCGCTCGCCCACACCGTGTCGCGCCAGTCCCGGCCGGTGCGGGCCAGGCCGAGCCACGCCGCGGGCAGCGGCACGCGCCACACGACACGGGCGCGCACGGGGTCGATGCGCATCAGACTATTCTGCCCGTACCCGTCGTTGGTGACGATCACGGATCCATCGGAGAGCGTCACGAGATTCAAGGGCAGCGTGCCGACGGGGACGACACGTCCGGCGGGACGGATACGCCAGCCGCTGGGGAGGAGCGTGGACCCGTCCGGCAACGAGCCCGGGACGAGACGGGTGGCGAGGAGCGCCGCACCGGCGATGGCGGGCAGCGCGAGCAGGGAGCGCTTGAGCATGAGCCGGAATATGGGCGCTCGCGGGACCGCCGGCATCCCTTTAGCCTTAGGCGCCATGACCGGCCTGATCTTTCATCTTATTCCCCACACCCACTGGGACCGCGAATGGTACCTGCCTCGCGCCGCGCTCCAGGCCCGCTTCGTCGGCGTCATGGACGATCTGATCGAGCGGCTGCAGGCCGACCCGGCGTACCGCAGCTTCTTGCTCGACGGGCAGACGGTGCTCGTCGAGGACTACCTGCGCGTCCGCCCGGACCGTGAGGGCGACGTCCGGACGCTGGTGAAAACGGGCCGGCTGCAGGTGGGCCCGTGGTACGTGCTCCCCGATGAGCAGATCCCCTCCGGCGAAGGGCTGGTGCGCAACCTGCTGCTCGGCGCTGCGGACGCGGAGCGATTGGGCGGACGCCTCGACGTGCTGTACTCGCCCGACGCGTTCGGGCATCCCCCCGCCTGGCCCACGCTGGCGCGCGAGTTCGGGATCCGGTACGGCGTCGTCTGGCGCGGCCTGGGGGGCGAGGCGGGGCAGGAGCGGGACCTGTACCGGTGGCGCGGGCTCGACGAGAAGGAGGTCGTGTTGTGGCACCTGCCACGCGCGGGGTACGAAATCGGAGCTGCGTTGCCCGCCGACGCCGAGCGCCTGTTCGCCGCCTGGGCGCCGGTGCGCGGCCCGCTGGTCCAGCGCGCGACCGGCAAACATATCCCCGTGTTCATCGGCGCCGATCACCACGCCGCCCACCCGGACGTGCCGCGGCTCCGCGACCTGCTCGCGGAGCTCGACCCGCAGAGCGCGTTCCGCGTCTCGCGGCTCGACGAATTCTTCCAGGCCGCCGTGGACGGCGCGAAGCCGGCGCCCCTGGCCGGAGAGCTGCGCTGGTCCTACCGGTACGCGTGGACGCTTCAGGGCGTACATGGGACGCGCGCGCCGCTCAAGCGACGCTACTCCGCGGCCGAGCTCGCGCTGGGGCGGCTGGCCGAGCCCCTCGCGGCGCTGGCGCGGCGCGCGGGAGGACGCGACCGGCGGCCGGTGCTCGAGCTCGCGTGGCGGGCGTTGGTGCGCAGCCAGTTCCATGATGCCATCGGTGGCTGTGCCAGCGACGACGTCGCGCGCGCGGTCGAGTCGCGGCTCACGAGCGTCGAGGCGCTGGTGGGGGAGGTCGTGCGGGGTAGCGTGCGCGACCTCGTCCACCACGATCCCGACGCGGCACGCAGCCTCGCCGCGCCGCCGTCGCCGACGCTCGTGCTCTGGAATCCCGCGGCGCGTCCTCGCCGCGGGGTCATGATCGCCGACGTCACCCTGTTCCGGCGCGACGTGCCGGTCGGTCCGGCTGGGGAGCGCGTCCCGCGGCACGGACAGGGCTACCGGCCGTTTGCCCTCGTCACCTCGGACGGCCACACGGTTCCCGTGCAGGTGCTCGACCGACGCGTCGGGACGGAGCGGCTCGACGCGGCGCACCACTACCCGGACCAGGACGAGGTGGACGAGGTGCGCATCGCGTTCCGCGCGCCGAGCGTGCCAGGGCTGGGGTTGGCCAGCGCGGGTCTGACGGTCGGTGCGACCGCGGCCGGCGGTGCCCGGCCTGCGGCCGAGGGCGCGCTGGTCAAGGGGCGCTCCCTCCTCAACCATTGGATCGAGGTCGCGCTCGAGCCCACCGGAGGGCTCGCGCTGCACGACCGGCGCTCGGGACAGCGCTTCGCGGACCTGCTTCGCATCGAAGACGGCGGCGACGCGGGCGATACGTACAGCTATTGCCCGCCGACCGGCGACCGGCTCGGGCGCGCCTCCGGTCCGATCAAGGTCCGGCGCCTCGCCGCCGGGCCGCTCGTGGCGGCCTTCGAAGCTCGATTCGAGATCCGGCGACGCGTCGGGATCCGGCTCGTCGTCATCCTGTACGCAGATAGTCCGATGGTCCGATGCATCATCGACGTGGACAATCGAGCGCCCTGGCACCGGGTGCGCGCGCGGTTGCCCACGGGCCTCGCGGGCGCGAGCGCCGTCGCGGGGACGGCGTTCGGCGCCGTGGCGCGGCCGCCGGTCGCCATCGATCCCGCCGACTACCCGCTCGAGACGCCGGTCCGCACGGCCCCGGCGCACGGATTCGTGGCCGCGGTGTCCGGGGCGCGCGGGCTCGCGGTGTTCGCGCCGGGCTTCTTCGAGTACGAGTGGACCCCTCGGGGGGATCTGCTGGTCACGCTGCTGCGCGCGGTGGGCGAGCTGTCCCGGAGCGATCTGCCGACTCGACCGGGCCACGCGGGCTGGTCCGTAGCCACACCGCTCGCACAGTGCCCGGGGTCGAGTCGGGTGGAGCTGGCGGTCGCGCCGGTGTCACAAGCCGAGTTGGAGCGCGGCGACGCGCTCCCCTCGCTCTGGGAAGACGCGTTCCTGCCGCTGCGCGGGTTCTGGCTGCGTGACGCGGCGCAGCTCGCCCCCGCGCCGGTCGACATTACGCTCGAAGGATCGGGGCTCGTGCTGTCGGCCGTGAAGCCTGCCCAGCAAGGCTCCCCGCTGGTGCTGCGGTGCTACAACGCGACCGATCGGAAGGCGGCGGGGGCGTGGCGATTCGGTGAGACCGTGAAGAGTGCCCATCGGGTGCGTGCCGACGAGCGCGAATCGGTGGCCCTGGTGCTCGAGGGGCGGGGCAAAACGGTGCGGTTCGTGGCCGAGCCGCACGAAGTGGTGACGATCTTGGTGACCTAAACGCGGAAGTCGGAAGGTGGAACGCCGAACAGAGCCGCGAGGGGTCGGGGCGAACGAACGTGGCCTCTGTGTTCCGCGTTCCGACTTCCACGTTCCGCGTTGTGGGGAGGCATGTGTGCAGGAACATCACCTATCGGTGAATCGCACGGCGCGATACTTCACGCTGGGCAGTAGCTCGCGCGGGGTGGCAGAGGTCTGGTTCGCCTGCCACGGATACGGCCAGCTCGCGGCGCGATTCCTGGAAAAGCTGCGCGTGCTCGACGACGGGCGGCGCTATCTCGTGGCGCCGGAGGGGCTGTCCCGTTTCTATCTGAGCGAGAGCCCCGCGGAGCGGCGCGTCGGCGCGAGCTGGATGACGCGGGAGGATCGCCTCGCCGAGATCGACGACTACGTGCCGTACCTCGATGCGGTGTCCGCGGACGTCTTCCGGTCGCTCGATCGCGCGCGCGTGACCGTGCACGCGTTGGGGTATTCCCAGGGAGCCGCCACGGCCAGCCGCTGGGTCGCGATGGGGAAGGCTAAGATCGACCGTCTCACCTTGTGGGGCGGCGAGTTTCCACCCGATCTCGACCTCACCGTCGACACGGTCCTGAGTCGGTTGCAGGCTGCGCACCTGACGCTCGTCTACGGTCGCTCGGACGAGTACATCACGGCTAAGATCGTCCAGACGACGACGGCTCGCTTACGCCAGCACGGGATTCCGTACAGGGAGGTCCCGTTCGAGGGCGGGCACGAGTTGAACGAGGCGGTGCTCCGAAGCCTAGGGGAGTAGACGGTTCGGCGTCTACCTCGCCGTCTGATACCTCGTTGCGGGATTGAGGGCATCCTGGAGCGCATCTCCCAAAAGCGTGCATGCCACGACCACGAGGACCAGCGCGATTCCCGGTGCCGCCGCCACCCATGGCGCATTGACGAGCGTATCCCGTCCCGACGCGATCATATTGCCCCACGACGGCGTAGGCGGCTGGACCCCCAGCCCCAGGAACGACAGGCCGGCTTCGAGCATGATGGCGTTCCCGAGGCCGAGCGCCGCCGAGACGATCACCGGTGTGAGGGCGTTGGGAAGGACGTGCCGCACGAGCACGCGACCCCGCGGCAATCCGAGCGCGACGGCTCCTTCGACGAACGGGCGGACCGCGAGTGAGCGCACCTCCCCGTGCACCAGCCGCGCGACCGACATCCAGCCGGTGAGTCCCAGGACCACGATCACCAGCCCGGCGCTCGGCCGGGCCATGGCCGCGAGCAACAGCAGCAGGACGACGCGTGGGAGCGCGAGGACGAAGTCCGTGACCGCGAGCAGCGATGTGCGCACGGGGCCCGGCCAGAACCCTGCAGCTCCACCCACCAGTACGCCGATCGCGACCGACAGCAGGACGGCGAGCCCCCCGACGGCGAGCGAGACGCGCGCGCCGTAAACCAGCCGCGTCCACACGTCGCGGCCGAAGCGGTCGGTGCCGAGCGGATGAAAACTACCGGAGTGGTCGGTGGCGAGCGGCCGCAGGAATCGCGTCGCCACGACGTCACGCTGCAGCGTCGGTCGGCCGGTCGAGACGAGCGGCCCCGCGAGCGCGGCGCCGGCGACGATCACGAGCACGCCGATGCCAAACGCCGCCCTGCGGTCCCGCAGCAGCCGTTTCACGATTCCCGTGTTCCGTTCCGCACGCGCGGGTCGATCCACGCGACGCCCAGGTCGGTCAGCAGGTTCCCCGTGACGACCAGGACGGCCGTCACCGCGGTGGCCGCCATGACCACCGGGTAATCGCGGGCCTGGACCGCCTCCACCAGACGACGCCCCACGCCGGGCCAGGCGAACACGGCTTCCACGAACACCGCACCCGAGAACAGCGCGGGCAACGACAGACCGATCAGCGTGATGATCGGGATCGAAGCATTTCTTGCGACGTGGCGTCGTGTAACCTGGAACGCCGTCAATCCCTTGGCCTCCGCCGTTCTCACGAACGGCTGGCTCATGACGTCGCGCATCGCGCCGCGCACGAACCGCGCCGCGCCGCCCACACCGATCAGCGTGAGGGTGGCGAGCGGCAGCGCGAAGTGCCGGAGCCGGTCGGCGAGGCGGCTTGAGAGAGTGAGCCCGTCGGCGTCCAGCCCGGCGGCGCCGAATGCGGGGAGCCAGTGTGCCCAGTACGTGAACGCCATCACGAGCATGAGGCCGAGCCAGTATCCCGGCAGCGCGAACAGCGTGACGGTGGTGATGGAGAGCGCCGTGTCGATGCGTGGGCCCGCGCCCGCCTGCCAGGCCCCGACGGCGAGGCCGAGCAGGTAGCTCAGGACGAGGGACGTGCCCACGAGCGCCAGCGTCGCGGGCACCGCATCGCCGAGCAGCGCGCGCACGGGGCGCCCGGTGGCGATGCTCCGGCCCCAGTCCCCGCGAACAAACCGGCCGAGCCAGATCGCATATTGCGCGGCGAGGGGCCGGTCGAGGCCAAGGACGCGGCGCTGGATCGCGAGCTGCGCCGGGGTCGCGGTCGGCCCCAGCAGACGCGCCACGGGATCTCCTGGTGCCAGCCGCATCAGCAGGAACGTCAGGGAGACGACCCCGGCGACCACGACGGCGCCGGCCAGGGTCCGGGTCCCGAGGTGCGCGAGCATGCGCCGAATCTCGCGCGACCCGCGGGGCCCCGCTAGAATCCGGGCGTGCGGCGACGAGCGCTTTGGCTGGTGACCGGGGGGGCGGTGATCGCGGCGTGCGGCTCGGGGGCCGCACACCGGGGTCGAACCGTGGTCTACGCTTCGGGGGCGGACCTTCAGAGCGTGAACCCGCTGCTCACCGTGCACCCGCTCGCCAAGCAGGTGGAGCGCTACGTCCTGCTCACCACGCTGGTTCGCTACGACTCGGCGCTCGTGCCCCGGCCCTACCTCGCGCGCGTGTGGACGTGGTCGGAAGACCGCAAGAGTCTCACGTTCCGACTGCAGCCGGGCGTGCGCTGGAGCGACGGCGTGCCAACGACGGCCCGCGACGTCGCGTGGACCCTCTCGGCAGCGAGAGACGCGGCGACCGGGTATCCGCGGCTAAACGATTTCGCGGACGTGGCGTTCGTCAATGACCCCAACGATTCCACGGTCGTCATTCGGTTCGCCCATTCCCAGGACGCGATGCCGGACGTCCTCACCGATTTGGCCATCCTCCCCGCTCGCCTGCTCGACTCGGTTCCCCGCTCGGAGCTGCGGCGCGCCGCCTGGAACGACCATCCGGTCGGAAACGGCCCGTTCCGCTTCGTGGCGCACGAGCCGGGCCGCCGCTGGGTATTCGCCGCCAATCCGGACTTCCCAGCCATTCTGGGCGGACCGCCGGCGCTCGAACGGTTCCTCGTCGTCGTCGTGGACGAGCCGACGACCAAGCTCGCTGCGCTCACGGCGGGCGAGGTCGATTTCGCGGGCATCCAGCCCGCGCACGCCGCGTTCGTCCGCAAGGACTCCGCACTCACGGTGCTCGACTACCCGGTGATTTTTCCGTATGGGATCGTCTTCAACACGCGCCGGCCGCCGTTCGACGACGCTCGCGTGCGGCTCGCCGTCGCGCTCGCGCTCGATCGCCGCGAGATCGTCGACGGCTACCTGTACGGCTTCGGCGCGGTCGCGGATGGCCCCGTGCCACCGGACGTCCCCGGTTACGTGGCGGTGCGTCCGGTCCCCACCGATCCCGACTCCGCGCGGCGGCTGCTCGGCGGCCGGCGCATCGCGTTCGAGCTGCTCACCGTCGGGAGCGGCGAGGCGGCGCTGGAGCAGATGATTCAGGCCCGGCTCGCGGCCGTGGGCTTCGACGTCGCGATCCGGCAGCTCGAGCTCACCGCGTTCCTCGCGCGGGTGAACGGCCGGCAGCGGGACTTCACGGCCGCGGTGCTCGGCACGCCGGGCGATCCGGGACTCGGCTACTTGACCACCCTCACGGAGCTGGCGGGGATGCGTCCCGCCGCCGATCCCGCGCGGGCACAGCGCTTGTTCCGGGATTCGCTTCCCGTCGCGTTCCTCTACCACGCGCGGGGCGTGCAGGGGATGAACCGCCGGGTGCGGGGCGTGCGCATGGACCTGCGGGGCGAGCTGCCGACCGTCGCCCGGTGGCGCACGGAGCCGTGACACGGCGCGATCTGCCCGGCGAATTCCACGCGGCCGCCCCCGTGCGTCTCGACTTCGCCGGCGGGTGGACCGATGTCCCGCCGTTTTCGGCGCGCGAGGGCGGCGTCGTCGTGAATGGGGCGATCGAGCTCACGGCGCGGGTCGCGGTGCGCCTCGGCGGACGCCTGATCCGGCTCGTCTCCGAAGACCTGGGCGAGAAGCTCGAGTGCGCGGACTCCGGTGGCCTGGTGCTCGACGGCCGGCTCGATCTGCTGAAAGCCGCCCTGCGCATGCTCCCGGTGCAGGCGGCGTGCACGATCACGACGCGCTGCGACGCGCCCCCGGGGTCGGGACTCGGCAGCTCCGGAGCCATGGATGTGGCGCTCGTCGCGGCCCTGGCGCTGGCGCGCGCGGAGCGGCTGACCGGGCGCGAGATCGCCGAGCAGGCGTGGTATCTCGAGACCGTCGAGGCGAAGATCCCCGGCGGCAAGCAGGATCAGTTCGCCGCGGCCTTCGGCGGCTTTCAGCGACTCACCTTCCGCGATCCGGACGTCGGGATCGAGCCGATCACGCTCGACCCCGCCTTCGCAACGGCACTGGAGCGGCAGACGGTGCTGTGCTACACCGGCCGGTCGCGGGTGTCCGGGGCGACGATCGCGCGCGTGATGGCCGCCTACGAACGCGGTGATCCCGCCGTCACGGGTGCGCTGCGGGCGTTGAAGGACGTCGCCGCGGCGATGGCGGAGGCGCTGCGCGCGGGAGACGCGGCCCGCGTGGCCGCGCTGCTGTCGGAGAACTGGAACCACCAGCAGACGCTCGATCCGGAGATGCGCACACCGGACATGGCCCGGCTGGAACGCGCCATGAAGGCCGCGGGAGCGCTCGGCGGGAAAGCGGCTGGGTCGGGCGCCGGGGGCGCGATGTTCTTCGTCACCGGGGACGACCCGACGCCGGCGATCGGCGCCGCGCGGGCCGCCGGTGTGACGATCCTCCCGGTGCGGTGGGCGCTCGAGGGCGTCCGCGCGTGGTGACTGCGGAACTGCTGGCGGACCGTCGGGAGGCGATCGCCGGCGCGCCGGATCTGGCCGCGCTGCTCGCCCACCTGACGAACCGCGCCGCGCCGGTCCTGGCGCGGCTGCCGCCCGTGCCGGAAGCGAAGGCGCTGCTCTCGACCGACGGCGGGGTATGCCCCGAGGATGGGGCGGCTCTCGAGTTCGATCCGTGGAGCCCGGACACGCACCGCTGCTCGCGGTGTGGCAAGACCTTCGGCGGCGAGCGTCACGCCCGTCATTGGGCACGCTATCAACACCTGTGGCTCGCCGAGCGCGCGGCGCACCTGGCGACGCTGGCGGTGCTGGATGGCAATTCCGCCGCGGGCGCGCGGGCGACCGAGATTCTTCGGGCCTACGCCCGGAGCTATTGGCGATATCCCAACCGCGACAACGTGCTGGGGCCGAGCCGGCTGTTTTTCTCGACGTACCTGGAATCCATCTGGATCGGCAACTACCTCGCGGCGGCCGCGCTGCTGCGGGCGGGAGAGACGCTCGATGACGCGACGACGCGGGATGTGAGCCGAGTCGCCGACGAGGCGGCGAACTTGATCGGCGAGTTCGACGAGGGGTTCTCGAACCGCCAAACCTGGAACAACGCCGCGCTGGCGGCGATCGCCGTCTGGTTCGAGGACGAGGACTTGGCCAAGCGCGCGATCGAAGGGCCCACGGGCCTGCTCGAGCACCTGTTGCGCGGCTTCGGACGAGACGGGATGTGGTACGAGGGAGAAAACTACCATCTGTTCGCCCTGCGGGGCCTCCTGACGGGGGCGGGGTGGGCGCGACTCGCCGGCGTGGACATTGTCGCCGAACCCCAGCTCGCAGCGCGCGTCCGGGCCGCGCTGCTCGCGCCCGCGCGCACGGCGCTCCCCGACTTCACCTTCCCCGCGCGGAAGGATTCACGGTTCGGTGTCTCGTTGGCCCAACCGGCGTATCTCGAGCTATGGGAGATCGGGCTCGCGAGACTCGGGAAACGGGAAACGGGAAACGGGAAAGGTGAGCTCGAGAGTTGGCTAGCGGCGGTGTATCAAGCCCCGGCGCCGCGACCGGAACTGTTCGAGTCTTACTTACACGACGCACCACTGCCACGTGTCCCGTTTCCCGTTTCCCGTCGCACGTTGTCCTGGTGGTCCCTGCTCGAGATGGCGCCGGCGCTCCCGGCGGACGCACCGCCGTGGTCTCCCGGCAGTCTCCTGCTCGAGTCCCAAGGTCTCGCCGTGCTGCGCACGGCCGGGGGGGACCGCTATGCGAGCCTCGAGTGCGGCCCGTACGGTGGCGGGCACGGGCATCCCGACCGGCTGCATCTCACGCTCCACGCCGATGGCGTGCACTGGCTGGCCGACCCGGGAACGGGATCCTACGTCTCTCGCGACCTGTTTTGGTACCGCGCGACCCTGGCACACAATGCGCCACGACTGGACGGCGCGTCCCAGTCCCC
>Ga0134109_10000159_pt1 | contig 11034 bp, 9 predicted proteins | sample 15_D_Rain_20_2_1_FD_94464 | JGI IMG/M metagenome (GOLD analysis project Ga0134109, IMG submission 94464) | Grasslands soil microbial communities from the Angelo Coastal Reserve, California, USA - 15_D_Rain_20cm_2_11112015 | ecosystem: Environmental > Terrestrial > Soil > Grasslands ...
CCCTGGGATCGTCTCCTCCTCATCGTCGGCGTGGCGTCGATTGCGGCGATCGCGAGCACCGCGCAACCGGCCATCCGTGCCTCGCGCATTCCCCCCGCGGAGGCGCTGCGCTACATCGAGTGAGAGAGCCCGCAGACGCCGTGCATCGGTCAGCCCGCGTCCTGCTCAGGATGCCTTCCCGTGGGTCCCTTCAGTTCCATAATGACTTCCTCAATTTCCTTGCCGCGTGCATTCGCGAACCCTCTGTCCTCGCCCGTAACCCGGAAGCCGCACTTTTCCATCACCCGGATGGAGGCGACGTTGTCCTTGGCGGCGCGGCCATAGATCGGCCTCTTCGTGACCTCGGTCAGAAATCGGGAGAGCGCCCTTGTGGCGATGCCTTGGCCCCAAAATTCCTTTCCAATCCAGTACGTCACCTCCTGTTTTCCGAACACGTCGTCGACGAACGCTGCGACGTTGCCGACCACGCGGCCTCCGGCCAGAACAGTCCGAATCGTGATCCGCGGATCGCCCCGGATCTTGGCCCAATGTGCATTGAACGCCCTTCGATCCGCGGGGTCTTTGTGCGTAAACGCCGCCATGCGGACGGCGTCCGGGTCCCGTTGTTGCTCGAAGAAAATCGGGAGATCTTTGTCCTCCACGAGCCGCAGCCGAACGTCGATCGTCATCCGATCTTCGTACCTCTATGTAGAGGTATCTCGCGGGGCTTCTTCGGCGTTGCCATGGGAGCTCCCTGAAAGAACACGAATGCACGGAACAAGTCTTTTATGGACCCCTCGGCTCTCGACGGCCGATCCATGGGAGACCCGACGCTGGAGGAGAAGGCCTGGGAGCCTTCGTTCGAGGAAGGGATCCTCGCGATGTGGAAGGCGGAGCCGGATCTCTACCGATTCGCTCCTGCCCGCGGGCAGTCCATCTACGTCATCGACACCCCTCCGCCCTATCCGAGCGGCTCGTGGCACGTCGGGGCGGTCATGGCGTATTCGATGATCGACATGCTCGCGCGGGCGCAGCGCATGCTCGGCCGTGCAGTTCTGTTTCCGTTCGGGCTCGACCGGAACGGAATCAACATCGAGCGGACGGTCGAGAGGAAGACGGGGAAGCCGCTCCACCGGTGGGACCGGGAGGCGTTCATCGCGGAATGCCGGAAGGAAATCGAAGCGATTGGGAACGGGCTCCTCGAACTTGCGGTCCGGGTCGGGATGTCCGCGGACTTCGCCCACGTATACTACACGGACTCCGACGAATACCGCGCATTCAGCCAAGCGATCTTCCTAGAGCTGTGGCCCAAGGGCCTCTTCTACCGCGGAGAACGCCCGACCTTCTGGTGTCCCGTATGCGAAACGCCCCTCGCCGAGGCGGACATCGAGTACGAGGACCGGGCGTCGAGCCTCGTTTGGATGAAGTTCCCCCTTTCCTCGGGTGGCGAGATCAAGATCGCGACAACCCGACCCGAACTCCTCGCGGCCTGTCGTGCCGTGATGGTCCATCCCGGCGATGAGCGATACCGCCCGCTGCAGGGCAAGCAGGCACGCGTGCCCCTCTACGGTCACGAGGTGCCCATCGTCCCGCATCCGAGCGCGAAGCCCGAATTCGGGAGCGGGGCCGCGATGGTCTGCTCGTACGGGGACATGGTCGACCTCGCCATGTTTCGCGAGCTGCGTCTCGATCCTCTCAAGGCCATCGACGAGACAGGCCGGATGACAGAGGCGACCGGCTTCCTGAAAGGCCTGAAAGTCGACGCCGCTCGTGAGAAGGCGATCGACGAGCTCCGAGTCCGCGGTGCTCTCGACAAGGTCGAGCCGATTCAGCACCAGACGCCGATCTGCTCGCGGTCCCTGAACCCGATCGAGTTCATCTCCTCGGACGCGTGGTATCTGAAGCAGCTCGAATTCCGAGAGGATCTGAAGCGCCTCGCGCACGAGATGGAATTCCGTCCGCTGCGGCATCGGCAGCTGCTCCTCGACTGGACGGAAAGCCTGACGATCGACTGGCCGATCTCCAGGCGTCGGTTCTATCACACCGAGATCCCACTTTGGTACTGCAAGAAGTGCGGCGAGACGCTCGCGCCACCTCCAGGGAAATACTACCGACCGTGGAAGGACCCTGCACCGTTCTCGAAGTGCCCGAAATGTGGATCCAGCGAGTTCGTGGGCGAGGACCGCGTCTTCGACACTTGGATGGACTCGAGTGTGTCGAACCTCTACCTCACGCGATATCGGTCCGATTCGGCATTCTTCAAGGCGAACTTTCCAGTGTCCTTACGGTGTCAAGGCCGCGAGATCGTTCGCACTTGGCTGTATTATTCGACGCTCAAATCTTGGCTCGTCCGGCAATCGAAACCGTTCCACCGGGTGTTCATCCACGGCCTCGGTCTCGACGCCCGCGGCCGCGCGATGCATCGTACCCTGGGGAACGTCATCGATCCATGGCCTCTGATCAAGAAGCATGGCGCCGACGCAATGCGCATCTTCGTCGCGAGTGAGACGAACCCGGGGGACGACTTCCGGATCAGCGAGGCGAAGGTTGGCGGGGCCGCGAAGTTCGTCACGAAGCTCTGGAACGTCGCCCGTTTCATCTCGTCCTTCGAGGAGCCGAAGGAAGGGAAGGTTCTTCCCACGGACGAATGGATCCTCGCCGAACTGAACCGACTGATCGACGTCTCGCGCGGAGCCTACGAGGACCTGAACCTGTTCCTGCCCTCGAACAGATGCCGGGAGTTCCTATGGAATCTGTTCGCACCGCATTATGTCGAGATGGTGAAAGCCCGGGCGTACGAGGGCGACACCGGCGCGCGATGGACTCTCCATGCCTGCCTCCGGGATCTGTTACGACTCCTCGCGCCGATCGCGCCCTTTTCGACGGACAAGATCTGGCGGTCCGTGTACGGCGGCAGCGTGCATGCGGAGGCCCTCCCGAAGCCGCGAGACGGAATCCCCGGAACGCGGGCGGACTTCACGGACAAACTGGTCGCCTTCAACGCAGATGTCTGGAAGCGAAAACGGGACGAAGGCCTCCCCCTCAACGTCGAGCTCGCGGGCGTTCCGATCCCGCCGGACCTCAAGCCGTTCGAAGGCGACTTGCGGCGGATGCACCGGCTCGAGTCGTGAGGTCTCCCTTGTGGACGCCGATCAGCTCGCTGGGACGCTCATAGGCACTGGAGGGATACTGGGCCTCGCGGGGACGATCTCGACTTTCTTCCCCTTCTCGGTCCTCGGCGTACTCTCCTTCGGCCTCGTCCTCGTCTTCGGAGTGCTCATCTATCGTAAGCGGCCGGAGGCCCGTCTGGTCGCAGCGGCGACCCTTTGGTTCCCGCCACTCGGAGGGGTTGCTTGCGCCACGGTCCTCTGGTTCAACCGGAGCGGATGGTTCCATGTCGCCCTTTGGGACGTTCAGGGTTCCGTGGGGCTGTTCGGCATGGGGCTCGCTCTCGTGGGGGCCGTTATCGAACATCGCGGAATCCGAGTGTGAACCCGCCTCATCCCTTCCTAAGGACAATCGTCAGGATGTCCGAATCCTGCAAGCCGTGGTCGAACCCGACTTTCTGCCCGGGAAACTGGGCGGACGGTCCCCAGACGTTCGCATATCGGAAGCGCTTGCGCCAATCGCGGTGGATCGCATCGCACACCATTCCGACGTCGGAGCCGGCCTTCACGATGAGGGGGTCCGCGAGATCCGCCTCCTTCCCTTGCGGCTTGAGGAAGACGCGCATGAACCGAAGCGCCTCGTAAATCTCGTCCTTGAGGCGCGTCAGTCCGACGCCCCTCTCGGCGGAAATCGGGACGAGCTTCCAACCTGGCAACTTCGATTGGAGCGCCTTCACGTACTCGGACGAAACGAGATCAATCTTGTTCACGACGACCAACGCTTGCACATAGACGCGGTTCCCGGCGAGCACGTCAATCAACTGATCCTCCGAGATGTCCTGTCGGACGACGATCGTGCCGTTCAGGTACCCCCACTCCCGGCAGATGTCTGCGATAAGTTCCTCGTCTAGCTTCGTCAGCGTGACCGTCGCGTTGACCCGAAGGCCACCGCGGTTCGCTTTCGTCAGGGTGACATCGGCAGGACGTTCGTTCAGCCGGATCCCCGCCAACCGCAGCTCTTCCTCGAGGACATCGACATGGGTCTCGAACACGTCGATCATCAGCAGAATCAGATCGCACCCTCGGGCCACGGAGAGGACTTCCTTCCCGCGACCGCGGCCCTTCGAGGCACCGCGAATCAGCCCGGGCATGTCGAGAATCTGAATCTTCGCGCCCCGATGCTCGAGGAGACCGGGAATCACGTCCAGCGTGGTGAAGTCGTACGCGGCCACCGCGCTGTCCGCGTCCGTGATCTGATTGAGCAACGTCGACTTGCCGACGGACGGGAATCCGACGAGGCCGGCGGTCGCATTCCCGCTCTTCTTGACGGCATAGCTAGGTCCACCGCCGCCCCCTTTGAGGCGCCGCGTCTCCTGCTCATCCTTGAGCCGAGCCAGCTTTGCCTTCAACCGGCCGATGTGATGCTGTGTCGCCTTGTTGTACGGCGTCTTCTGGATCTCGTCCTCGGCCGCTTTGATCTGCTCTTCGATCGTCATTCGATGACGAACCGAGTGGGTCTGACCTCTAAAAACTTTTCAACCCAAGTCCGCGACGGTGTTACCACACGGTCCGGATGCCCTCGGGCTCCAGACCCTTCACCGCGTACAGCACCATCCGCCGGGACCTCGCGGTGTATGGCGACAAGTCGAGACCTCCAAGCACCCGATGGAGGGACAGTCCCACGGAATCGAGCATCTCCTTCAGTTCTGCCAAGGTGTAGGCCCGCACGGACGCGGTAAATTCCCGCGTTCCCTTGCGGTCCAGGATCACCTGCCGGGTCTCGAACCGCCCCCGCAACAGGTCGAACGAGGCGTCCTCGAGGACGACCGTTCCGTCGTCCCGAGCTTGCCAGGACTGGTTCGGCAGGCTCGCGACCAGGCTGTCCCGATTGAACATCTCCATCAGGAATTTTCCGCGAGGATGGAGCGCCCGAGCGATTCCCCGGAGGACCTCGCGGTCCTCTTCGGGCGCGTCGAAGTAGCCGAACGACGTGAACATGCTGATCGCGGCGTCGAATGCGTTCGTGAACCGGAGGCGTCGCATGTCGCCCTCGACGAACGTCGGTTTCACCTGAGCGAGACGCGCGGACTTGCGGGCCTCTGCGAGAAGCGCCCGCGAGAGATCGAAACCCGTCATGCGGTACCCGCGCTTCGCAAGCCCGATCGTGTGGCGGCCGGACCCGCACGCGACGTCCAGAATCCGGCTCCCTTTCCGCAGATGGAGAATCTTGTCGATCGCCTCGACCTGGGCGTCCGTCTCCGGGTGGACATAGCGGACGAGGTAATCCGCTCCAAAGAAATCCTCAAACCATCGCTTCGGGACCTTCGCCATCGACGCGCCGCGAACGCGATCTGCGGAGAAAACCCTTCGGCTCACTTCCGGACGAGGCGCGTCCCCGCCTTTCCGCCGACCGCCGCGACGAGGTGAGCGAGATCCGTGATCACGACGTGTTCCCCGCCGTGCTCGAGGAAGTCGACCCCGGCCTCGATCTTCGGTCCCATGCCACCGGGTGGAAACTGTCCCGCAGCCAGGTGCTTCTTCGCTTCCGCGACCGTGAGCCGGTCCAGGAACCGCTGGGAGGGTTTCCCGAAATCCAGCGCGACCTGGGGAACGTCTGTCGCGATCACGAGGTGCGTCCACGCGATTGCGCGGGCCAGGGCCGCGGCTGCCAGATCCTTGTCGATCACGGCCTCGACGCCGACGAGCTTCCCGTCTCGACGGACGACCGGGATGCCGCCTCCACCCGAGGCGATGACGAGCCGGCCGTCGCCGTCCGCAACGAGCCGTCGGATCTCCTCCGCTTCCACGACCTCGACGGGCCGGGGGGACGGGACCACTCGGCGCCAACCCCCTCGCTGGTCGTACACCATCTTCCAGCCCTTTGCCTTCTTCACGACGATCTCATCCTCTCGGGCGTAGTACGGCCCGATTGGCTTCGTCGGGTTCGCGAACGCGGGATCATCCGCGCTCACGAGGACCTGGGTGATCACGCAGGCGACACCGCGTTGGATGTTGCGGGCGGCGAATTCGTTCCGCAAAGCCTGAGAGAGCAGGTAGCCGATCTGGGCCTGGCTCTCCGCCCCGCACACGTCGAGCGGCATCGCGGGGACGATGTGGCGCGACTCTTCGTTCTGCAGCAGGATGTTGCCGACCTGGGGGCCGTTCCCGTGCGTCAGGACGACGTCGTGGCCTTCTTTCAGGAGGTCGGCGAGGCGCGCGCTCGTCTCCTCGATTCGACGGCGCTGGGCCGCCGCGTCACCGCCACCGGGCGGCAGAAGCGCATTGCCGCCAATGGCCACGACGAGCTTCGTCACGCGACGCCCTCCCGCGGAAGGCCCGCACTATTTTGACCAGTCTATAAGAAGGTTCGGCCGTGGAAGTGAGCCGCGAGAACGCTCCTTCCAGGGTAGCGGCATACCTATTTATCAGGCGCCCGCATCGCCGCGTCCCGTGACCCGCGAGGAAGTTCTCGTCTCCCTCCGGACGTGGTTCCAGAAGTTCCGAGCCACGGTGTGGTTCCGGATCACGTACCTGGTCCTCCTCGGCGTCATCGTCGCCGAGCTGTACATCCTCACGCTGAGCCCGCTCGCTTGCCTGGTCATCCTCCTCATGCCGGTCAGCACGTTCGTAGTCCCATATTGGCTCGGGGAGCGAAAGCTGCGGAGGTTCGCGGAAAACCTGGTCGTCGTCTTCCTCATCGCGATCGTCCTCGCGGCGGCCATGTCGACGGGGGCGCTGCTTGCGCAGAAAGAGCCCATCCCGGTCCAGAGCTTCACGGACCTGTCGACCAGCCCCATGGCCCTCACGAACGGGACGGTCAGTCCGTATCGCGCCCCGCCCGGAACATCCTTCTTGTTCCAAGTGAAGCTCACCACCGCGGCGAGCAACACACCCAGCAACTATAGCGTATTCCTGAATCTCACCGTCGTCCGGGGAATCAACGACTTCGATCGACGGCCCTTTCCGATGACGTACCTCGGCGCAAACGCCAGCTCGAACAACACGAAAACCGGGAGCTGGTTCGTGGTCAATCAGACGCTCGGAGACTCCATCTACGGATACGCGTTTTCGGTGACGGACCACCGTTCCAACTGGACGTACGCAGGACCCGACCTCGGCCCCGTGACCGCCTCCGGCTGGACGTTCTACGGCTTCTTCCTGTACGTGACCGCGCTCTCCCAAGTCACCATCCTCGCGGTCGTCACGTACTTCGCAATCCTCTTCCTGTGGTGGTATACGGCGCGCCAGCGCGAGGCTCGGACCAAGGCGCTGGCGCGCTCCGCTGAGAAGGCGAAAGAGACCTCGACGGAGGATCCGAAGGAGAGCGCGAAGCCCCCGCTGACGTTCGGCGGTAAGGCCGCCAAGGCGACCGCGTTCACTTGCACGAACTGCGGCGCCGACGTGGAAGAGACGGACGCGAAGTGCCCGAAGTGCGGGGCCGTGTTCGAGGACTGAGCGCCTCCGGCGTTGACACTTTCGCACACCCCCGCCGCTTGCGTTTATCCGTCTCCCTCCATAGAATCGTCCGATCACAGTTGGTCAGGAAACCTTAAATGGAACTCCCTAAGATGCGGGGCCAAGGGATGGGAACGCCCCGCGTTCTCACCGCCGCCCACCTGTGATGCCATGCCCGCCATCTCGATTGCGGAGGAACTCGCGAAGAAGCAGCGCGAGATCAGTGTCTCCGAGTTCTTCGAGCGGAACAAGCAGATCCTCGGATACGACTCGGCGACCAAGGCGCTCCTCACCGCCGTGAAGGAGGGCGTCGACAATTCACTCGACGCTGCGGCCGATGCCGATATCCTCCCCGATATCTTCGTCGAGGTCCGCAAGGTGGAGAAGGACGAGTTCCTCGTCGTCGTCGAAGACAACGGGCCGGGGATCGTGAAGAAGGAAGTGGCGAACGTCTTCGGGCGGCTGCTATACGGCTCCCGATTTTTCAGTCGTGCCCAACGGCGGGGCCAACAAGGACTCGGGATTTCCGGAGCCGTCATGTACGGGCAGATCACGACCGGGAAACCGACGAAGATCCGGTCGAAAGTCGCCGAACAGGACGTCGCCTACGAAATCGAATTGATCCTGGATACGAAGAAGAACCGGCCCAACGTGGTCGAAGAGGACTTCGTGGTATGGGAGCGGGCGCATGGAACCCGGGTCGAAATCCCGCTCAAGGGCCGGTACATCGCGGGGAAGCAGTCCGTGCCGGAGTACCTCAAGGCCACCGCGATCGTGAATCCGCACGCACGAATCACCTACCGACCGCCCGAGGGCGACGACATCACGTTCGAGCGCGCCACGGAAGACCTCCCGCCGAAGACCAAGGAGATCCCGCCGCACCCCCACGGGATTGAGCTCGGGACCCTGATGGCGATGATGAAGGAGACGAAATCGTACAAGCTGGCGGCCTTCCTGGAAGAAGAGTTCGTCCGGGTCTCTTCCCGAGTCGCGAAGGAGATCTGTGAGACGGCGGGACTCGACCCCGACACGAAACCGAAGTCCATCGTCCTCGAACAGGCGAAGGCCCTCCATGACGCGATGCAATCGGCCAAGTTGATGTCACCGCCGACGGACTGCCTGAGCCCGATTGGGGAACGACTCATCAAGCGAGGCCTGAAGAACGTCCTCGGGAGTCTGAGGCCCGAGTTCTATGCACCTCCTCTGACCCGCGATCCCGCGGTGTATTCGGGAAACCCGTTCCAAGTCGAGATCGGGATCGTCTACGGAGGGGATTTGCCCCCGGACCAGCCGGTCGAGGTGCTGCGCTTCGCGAACCGGGTCCCCCTGCTGTACCAAGCCGGCGGCTGCGCGCTGACCCAGTCCGTGGGGAACGTGGACTGGAGGCGATATGGCCTGGAACAGAGGGGCGGGCAGGGCCTTCCCTTCGGCCCGGCCATCATCCTCGTTCACGTGTGCTCCACAAAGGTCCCTTACACATCCGAGGCCAAGGAAGCCGTTGCAACCGCCGACGAAATCATGACGGAGCTGGGCCTGGCCCTCAAAGAGGGCGGACGCCGCCTGAAGACGCACCTCACGAAAAAAGAACACCGAGCCAAGACGAAAGAGAAATTCGAAATCGTGCAGCTCATCCTCCCGCGAATCGCGGAAAAGTCCGCGAAAATCGTGAACAAAAAGATCCCGACTCTGGACGCGACGATTACGAAAATCATGGGTGTCGTTTGGATCGACGAGCAAATCGCGTACGACAAGAAACTGAAACGTCACTCGGTCACGATCAACATCCACAACTTCACCTCGGCGGGAAAGAAGCTGAACCTGCACTTGCTCCTCCCTCGCGGGATGGAGGCGAAGTCCATGGACCCGAAGCCTGCCGAGGCCCGGGACGACGGCAAGATCACCTGGGAGCTCAAGCGGATCGACAGCGTCACGAAGGCCTCCATTTCGTTTGTCCTCGATGGACTCGATGAGGCCGAGTATGACGAATCCGACGTCTACGTGAGCGGGATCAACCCGGGCCTCGTGATCGGCGCCGAACCTCTGCCCGGCGACTGGGAACTGAACTACGCGGAGTTCGAGGGCGAGGAGGGGGCTGTGCCCGAGGCGGCGGAGGAAGAAGGCGAGATCGACTACGACGAAACGGAGGAGTCGCTCGAGGATGAGTAAGAAACCGAAAGCGGGTGCCGCCCTGTCGAACAAGGCGGTCGACGCGCTCTACGGGATTGCCGAGGAGATCTACGAGGAACTCGACGGCGGCCAGATCCCGAAGATGAAAATCCCGCTCCGGACCAAGGCGAACATCCGGTTCGATTCGAAGCATGCGGTATGGAAGTATGGCAGCCTGATGGGCGTACGGAGCGCGAAGAAGTTGAAGGGCGCGCTCATGCTGCTCCGCACGATGCACGTGCTCGAGTTCATCCGGGACATGATCCGCGATAGCAAGTCGTCGACGCTGCGGGAGATGTACTACATTTCCGAAGGCTGGGACATCGCGAAGTTCCACGCACAAGAGGAGTCGAACCTGCTGGCCGAGGACCTGGAGGTGATCACGCAGCTCCTCCGGGAGGACTTCAAGCTTCGGCCTGAGGAGAGCGGGGCCAGTGTGATCGGGAACCTGACCCTCGAGGAGATCACCCGGAACGGAGATCGCAAGCGGATCAACTGCCGCGACGACGTCGGGGATGCGGGTTACACGATCCCTTACAATGTGGAGAAAGAAAAGGTGAAACTGGTCGAGTCGGACGCGAAGTTCATCCTCGCGATCGAGACCGGAGGTATGTTCGACCGCCTCGTGGAGAACGGTTTCGATGAGGACGCCAAATGCATCCTCGTGCACCTCAAAGGTCAGCCCAGCCGAAGTACACGCCGATTATTGAAAAGATTAAATGAGGAGTTGAAAATTAATGTGGCTACGTTTACGGACGGCGATCCCTGGTCGTTCCGAATTCATGCGTCGGTCGCCTACGGAGCCATCAAGACCGCCCATATCTCCGAGTATCTGGCGACGCCGACTGCGGAGTTCGTCGGAATCACCGCGAGCGACATCCTGAACTACGAGCTGCCCACGGACGCCCTCACCCCGAGGGACATCGGCGCGTTGAACGCGGAGATGACGGATCCTCGTTTCAACGACGAGTTCTGGCGCACTGAGATCCAGGCGATGTTACAGATCAATAAGAAGGCGGAACAACAGGCGCTCGCGAAGTATGGCCTCGACTACGTAACAGACACGTATCTTCCGGAGAAACTCGGCCCCCTCGGGCTGATGTGAGCCGGCCCTCCGGCCACCATGGACGGGAACTCACAGGGCCGAAACCGCCGCAACGACCACGACCACGAACGTCGACACTTGGAGAAGCGATCTCACCCCGGACCATCTCCCGAAGCGTTGATACAATTCTCCGAGTTCTTTCTCCGGGAGGATTCCTTTTCGCAGGCGAAGGAGGTTCGGGGCCGCCATCGCGGTCGTGATGACGTGGCCGATCGATAGGAC
>Ga0134109_10000167_pt1 | contig 10846 bp, 7 predicted proteins | sample 15_D_Rain_20_2_1_FD_94464 | JGI IMG/M metagenome (GOLD analysis project Ga0134109, IMG submission 94464) | Grasslands soil microbial communities from the Angelo Coastal Reserve, California, USA - 15_D_Rain_20cm_2_11112015 | ecosystem: Environmental > Terrestrial > Soil > Grasslands ...
AGCCTCCGGAGCATCTGGGAAGCCTCACTTAAGTCGGTCGGTTTACCGATAATTTGATTCTCCAGTGCGACCAGCGTGTCGGCTGCAAGGACGACAGCGTCGGGCCGTGCCTGCGCGATGGACATTGCTTTTCGAATGGCGTTCCAGAGCGTTAGTTCGCGCAATGTGAGAGCAGCATCGAACTTTTCTGCAACGCGCGGCTTGGCGATTTCAAAATGAAATCCACCCTCCGAAAGCAATGCAGCGCGCCTGGGCGAAGAGGATGCCAGCACTAGAGAAGGCACGACATAACTACTGTAGAGGCAGTCGTGCTGGCTGCAAGAGTCGGGATGCTTTCGGGCACACGTGGGCGGGCTACAGAGCCATGCGAACCACGATCAGCGCAAAATAGAATCGGCAGGATAAACCACGCCATTCTTGATAACAGCGTCGATATCGGAAGCGTGCGCGATGCCGTCAACCGGATTTGAATTGAGAATGACAAGATCAGCGAAATAGCCGTTTTCAATCTTGCCGATATGCGCGCCAACGTCGCCGCCGAAAAGTTTCGCCGCGTTTGCAGTTGTGCATTGAAGAATCTGCATTGGCGTCAGTCCGGCTTCTTTCATCAACTGAAATTCGCGGAAAAGCGCAGGGCCATGAATTGTGCCGATATTTCCTGCGTCTGTTCCCGCTGCAATCGTGATGCCGGCATCTTGCAGTCTTTTCAAATTCGGTAGCGCGATATCGTAGGTTTTTTTGATGCGATCCAATGCTTCATTCGGTTTAGCTAAGGCGTTCTTGATTCGGTCAGGCAATTTATCCGGCGGAATTTTGGTGACATCGAGCGACGCGATCACTTCCGGATTGCCCCACGCTTTTTCCTCCGGAGTCAGATTCAACTGATGCGAAAAGGTCCGGCCATAACGCTCGAAGACAACAAGCGTCGGACACAAAATCGTGTGTCGCTCTTTCAGTAGCTTTACAAACGCGTCATCGACTGGCTTGTCGGTCACACTGTGGACGAGCACGTCCGCGCCTTCTTCCACAGCTGCCCGTGCCGTTTCCAATTCCGTGGCATGCACTGCGACACGAATCTTGTGCGCATGACTTTCTTCAATCGTGGCGCGCACGATTGGCCGGAAACTTTCGACCGGATGGTCCTTGTCGACGATGTACCAAATCTTGACCAGGTCGGGTTTTTGTTCGGCCAGTTTACGCACGAACTGCCGCGCTTGATCCGGCGTGTCGATTTTGACGATCGGCGGATCGCCAAGATCGAGTTTTTCGCGTGAGACGCTGGAAATCAATGGCCCCGCGACTGCGACTCGCGGTGCTTTGGCGGTTGCAGTTGCAGTCTTGCGGACCTCGAAATTCCAAAATGGCCCGCCAACATCCACCACGCTGGTAATGCCGCAGCGCAGATAGCGCGGGAAAACATCGTTCAAGTGACTCTTGACCCACGCGACTTCGTCCTTGTAGGGGCGAACGCTATTCAGATCGGCGCCGTCCGGTCGCGTGAACAGATCGCCAGATTGAAAGAAATGAATGTGAGTGTCGATGTAGCCCGGCAGAATGAATTTGCCTGCGCAATCAATTTGTTTCCCCAGCGACGCCGCATCCTGCTTGCCCATCGTGACCCGTTCGATCTTGTCGCCGTCGATGACCACTGTCGCATTCGGCAGGACCTTGCCGTCGGCGGGATTGATCACTGTACCGCCAACGAGAGAGATTTTTTCGGCGCGGGCAGTGAGCACGAAGCTCGATAACGCAATCGCGGTGAGAATCGCCGCTTTATTAATCATGAGAATGGAATCCAATCTGGCGTCTTGGCGGTTCAGTTGGCGTCATCAGCTCACGAATTGCGTCGAATACGACTTTAAATTGAGCATCATACTTCCGAGTTTACGTGCGAGATCGGCATTCGAAAGCAACATTTCGCGCAACCGCACAAACGTGCGCATGATCGCGATGTTCACCTGCACCGCGCGTTGGCTGCGTAATACGCTCGACAACATTGCCACACCTTGCTCAGCGAAGGCGTATGGCAGGTAACGGCGTCCACCCCGGCGGCTCTTTGAGGTTTCAGTTTGAAACCTCAAACCCGAGGTTTGCTTTGCCGCCATCTCATTTGAGGTGCCAATTTGAAACCTCAAACCTTCTGCTTCGGCCTGCGTAAGCCGAAACATAAAATCGTTCGGAAATCGCTCCGCGTTTCGTTTTACCGCGAGGTTAAGCGATTTTGTCGGTACGCCATAAAGGACTGCCAGGTCGTAGTCCAGCATCACTTTCTCGCCGCGAATTAAATAAATGCAGCGCTCGACCTGAACCGTGAGCGCTTCGGATGGCATAAATGTCCGGCGCCTATTCTTTCGATTCCGGCACCGCTTTCTCGGCAGCTTGAAAGCCGATCTTGGAATGTGTGCCGTCGCAGAACGGTTTTTCGGTCGATGCGCCACAGCGACAGAGGGCCATCCGCTTTTCTACTGGATATTTGTTTCCGTGTGCGTCGATCAACTCCACTTCGCCGGTCACGATGTAAGGACCGTTCTTGATTGTCTCGATTGTTACTTGAGCCATGCCTGCAGTTTAGTGTCATTCCGACTGAAGTGGAGGAATCTCTAATTATTTCTGAAAGATTTAGAGATGTCTCGACTCCGCTCGACATGACAAGATAGGAAACGCACAAGTCATGAAAATATTTATTGGCATTTTCGTTCTCTTAGCGGGCTCAATGTTTGCTCAGACCGCTTCGCAAAAACATCCATTCAGGTTCGAAGAGATGATGAAACTCAAGCGGGTCGGCGCGCCTGTGCCTTCACCGGATGGCAAATGGGTCGTGTTCGATTGCGAAGATGTCGATCTGGCCGCGAACACGAAAATTTCGCATTTGTGGATCGTGCCGGCCAGCGGCGGTGAATCGCATCGATTGAATCCAACGCCGAATCACGAGGAGCGGCCGCGTTTTTCGCCTGATGGCAAGCGCTTGATCTGGACCTCGAAAGCAACCGATCCGACGCAAGTCTGGATGTGCGATTTCGATCCGGAAGCGGGGCAGCTCGTTGGGAAACCGCATCAAGTCACATCAATCTCGACCGGCGCCGACGGCGCGATCTGGTCGCCGGACGGGAAGAACATCGTCTTTGTGTCGGCTGTCTATCCGGATTGCAATCCGCCTCCGCCTGGCTCCGGCGTGACAAGCGACGACTGCAACAAGAAGCGCGATGAAGAACTGAAGAAAAGCAAAGTAAAAGCGAAAATCTTCACGCGCTTGTTCTATCGGCATTGGAACGCGTTCACCGAATTCAAGCGCAGCCATTTGTTTGTGTTAAGTGGGGACGCGCGTGCAGATCGTAGCACAGACATCTTGTCTGTGAGGCAGGCGGGCGTCTCGCCTGCCGAATCGCAAACACCAGGCGAGACGCCCGGTGTCCCCACAGGCAAGATGCCTGTGCCACGGGATCTCACCCCAGGCGATCACGACGTGCCACCGTTCTCGTTAGGCGGTCAGGACATGTATGCGATTTCGCCGGACGGCCAGGAGGTCGCGTACACGAGCAACATCGACGAAGTCGAAGCGACGAGCACGAACAACGAAATTTTCATCGTGCCGATTAGCGGCGGCGCGCCAAAGAAAATTTCCAGCAGTCCCGGCGCCGACACCACGCCGCTCTATTCGCCGGACGGAAAATATATCGCCTGGCGTTCGCAAGCGCGCGCCGGCTTCGAAGCCGATAAATGGCGCCTCTTAGTGCAAGATCGACAAACTGGGAACACGCGCGAAGTCGCTCAAAGCTTTGAATATTCGATCGGAAGCTTCAGCTGGGCGTCCCGTACAGGTGAAATCGTCTTCACGGCAGAGCGACGTGGCACTTCTCCGCTCTTTTCGACTTCAGTCGGCGCGAATTGGACAACAATTGCAGAGAACGATGGCCTGCATGCCGATGATCTAACGATTAACAACGGCATTCTGTACTTCACACGTATGTCAATTCAGGCACCAAATGAGATTTGGCGACTCGATCTTTCAACGGGACACGATGCCAATCCGACTGCTGTAACACACATGAATGACGCGTTGTTGTCACAGATCGACATGCAGCCGTTGGAGTCGTTCACGTTCAAAGGCGCGAACAACGACGACGTGCAGGGATTCCTGATCAAGCCTCCGGGATTTGATCCCAACAAAAGATATCCGCTGAAGTTTTTGCTACACGGCGGGCCGCAAGGAGCATGGGGAAATTCGTGGACGTATCGCTGGAACGCGGAGTTGCTCGCCGCGACCGCAAATTACGTGGTGGTGATGATTAATTTCCACGGCTCGACCGGTTACGGACAGAAGTTTACCGACTCGATCAGCGGGGATTGGGGCGGCAAACCGTATATCGACGTGATGAAGGGACTCGATTACGTGGAGAAGACATTCCCATTCATCGACAAAAACCGCGAAGCGGCGCTGGGTGCGAGCTACGGCGGTTACATGGCCAATTGGTTGTTAGGCCACACCAATCGTTTCAAATGCATCGTGTCGCATGATGGCATGTTTAACGCGGAATCGGCGTACGGCACGACAGAGGAGCTTTGGTTTGCAAACTGGGAATTCGGCGGTCCCCCATGGAAGAAACGGGATGTTTACCGGAAATGGTCACCGCACGAATACGCGGCGAATTTCAAAACGCCGACCCTGGTCGTGCACGGACAAAACGATTATCGACTCGATGTGTCTCAAGGTTTCGATCTATTCACGACGCTGCAAGTGCTGAAGGTGCCGTCGAAGATGTTGTATTTCCCGGACGAAGGTCATTGGGTGCTTAAGCCGCAGAACAGCCAGCTCTGGTACAAAACCGTGAACGATTGGGTCGATCAATGGTGCAAGTAACACAGGCTTCCTAGCCTGTTTCGTCCGACATGCATCTTGCTTGTCGATCTCCGACGCTCGCAGGCTGGAAGCCTGCGTGACGCATCAGCCAAGATGGCTGACTTACCCCGGCCACCACCGTACCTAAGATAATAAATCCACGATGGCGAGCGCGCGCGACCGTTTGCGGGCGCAAAGCCCGTTCGCTTGACTTTTTGCGCAGGTTGCGCATTAAGAACGCCATCGGAAACCTTATGTCTCGTAATCTCTTTCGTATTTCCCTGGCAGCTCTCTCAATTGGTCTGCTTTTCCTCGTGGCCGGTTGCGGTGAGGATCCGCGCTTTTCCGCGAGGACGCAGTATTTGGGCGGCGTTTACGGAAACGCTGAGGGTGGTCCCCCACACGACACCGTCTCGTACTGGGATGGAGACAACGCAAGCGGAAGCCCGTCGGTGAAGATCAGCCTCGGAGAACAGCGCGCATATTTTTACAAAGGTGGCGTGCTGGTTGGCGTTTCACAGCTTTCGACCGGCCGCGAAGGACTCAACACGCAACTGGGTCATTTCAAAATTATTCAAAAGGACAAAGACCACGTCTCCAGTTTATTTGGTGATTACGTCGATTCGGCGGGAAACGTAGTCGTGCCCAATGTCGATATTAATAAAGATCCGAAACCGCCAGGCGCTCATTTTAGAGGCACGCCGATGCCGTACTTCATGCGCATCGTGTCGGGGACGGGTATGCACGCAGGTTATTTGCCAGGCTATCCGGCGTCGCACGGCTGCATCCGTATGCCGGAATTCATGGCCGAAAATTTCTTTAAATCAGTCTCAGTCGGAACACCGGTCACGATCACGGATTAGGATCTTTTGGGGAAGCAGTATCTGGGCTTGCAGAAAATTCCTGGTATCGGCATTCTGATTATTCCGGTGCCAGGAATATGATCGTTATCACGCAACCAAACGCCACCGAGGAGCAGATCCAGCGGATCATCACGCGTGTACGTGAGTTCGGGCTGGAGGCACAAATCAGCCGCGGCGCGTCGCGCGTAATCATTGGCGTAATCGGACCTGAGGCCCTCCTTCGCGAGAAACCGATTGCCGCGATGGCGGGCGTGGAAGCGATCATCCCGGTGTTGAAACCTTACAAACTTGCAGGGCGCGACTCTCGCGGCGCTTCCTCAGTCGTAGTAGGCGACGTGCGTCTGGGTGAACATGAGAATGTTGTTCTGATTTGCGGACCGTGTTCGGTCGAAAGCCCGGAGCAGATTCAGGCGATCGCAGCGATTGTGAAAGAATCAGGCGCAAAAATTTTGCGCGGCGGCGCGTTTAAGCCGCGCACTTCGCCATATAGTTTTCAAGGGTTGCGTGAAGAAGGGCTTCGTTTCCTCGCGGAAGCGCGCGCGAAAACAGGCTTGCCTGTTGTCACCGAAGTCATGGATCCGCGCGATCTCTCGATGATCGAGAAGTACGCCGACTGTCTTCAGGTTGGGACCCGCAACATGCACAACTTCTCCCTATTAAAAGAAGTAGGGCGCAGCAGACTTCCCGTGCTCCTCAAGCGCGGATTCAGCGCGACGATTTACGATTTGATGATGAGCGCGGAATACATCCTAAACGAGGGCAATTCAAACGTAATCCTCTGCGAGCGCGGCATTCGAACGTTTGAGACGGCAGCCCGCTACACGCTGGATCTGAGCGCTGTTCCAATCTTGAAGTCTAAAACGCATCTACCGGTCATCGTCGATCCGGCACACGCCCTGGGTGTGCGCGAATTTGTTCCGCAGATGTGTCTGGCCGCCGTCGCGGCCGGTGCGGACGCGCTCATGATTGAAGTGCACAACTCTCCCGAGATGGCCAAGAGCGACGGAAACCAGGCGCTCACGCCGGAAATTTTCGCCGAGCTCATTCCGCGTCTCCGCGCAGTTGCCACGGCCATCGGCCGCGCCTTGTAAAATTCGGCCCGAAAGCCTTCGGACCGTTGCTTGCCAACGCGTTGACGACAACACGTTCCACCTTGCGCAAGGTGGATCGGCTTCTCCTGAAGACGATGCCAAGACAAATCGCCGAAGGCGCAAGAATGCAGGCCCGGCTACAACTCTCGCGAAATTTGGCGTAAACTTTGCGGTGCAGAAACCAATCGGTGCACAGCTTCTGGAACGTGTCGCGGCAAGCGAACCCATCGCGCGCAAACTTCACACGATACAAGATGCTCGCTGGCCCGTGCAGTTTTCACACGTCATCCAGCCGGCTCAGCCATTTCTGGCCGCCATACTCGCGCACACGTGGCATCGGCCTCCAGCCGATGATCGGCAGACCGCCGATTCTACGATTTGGATCCTCTGTCCCAGCGTTCATTCTCAAGAATTGTTCTATGAAAGCCTGCTTAACTGGCGGTCGGATGCGCTGTTCCTTCCGGAAGCTGAGTTTGCAGCAGCGGAAAACGTCTTGCCGGATCCGGAAATCGTAGCGGAACGGCTGGCAGTCCTAATGCAAATCGGGCGCGGAACCGGTCCGCGCGCCATAGTCGCAACGCGGGCAAGTCTCGAGCAAGCCGCACCAGGGCGTTACACACTCCACTCTGCTTTTACTCAGCTCCGGCGCGGAGCCACCGGACAGATGGAAGACCTTCTCAAGCGACTTGTCGCCAGCGGTTATGAGCGCGCCGCCCAAGTCACTACCCGGGGACAGTTCGCCGTCCGCGGCGGCATTGTCGATCTTTATTCGTGGCAAGCGCCATTGCCGTTGCGGCTGGAATTCTTCGGCGATCAGATCGAATCACTGCGCGAGTTCGACATCGATACTCAAACCTCCGTGCGCGATTTGGGTTCGGTTGATATTTTGCTCGGAGGCGCGGTTGGATCAGATCGCCTCTTCTCGATCGATCAAAGCGGTCGAGTTCGCGATTACGTCGCTCCAAATGATCTCATAATTGATCTTGAACCGGGGATGGAGGGCGGAGCTCATGCGACGCCGGGCTCGCAGGAGCTCGGCCCTCCACACATTCAGATCAGCGAAGGCTGGATTGAGACTGGTCAGGAAGATTTTAGCGGTGCATTCCAGGATTGCGAGATCGGCGAGTTTGCGGTCGGCGATCTGATGCTGGCCGAGGCGAAACGCGCACAGTTTGTCGAGCGTTTAAAAGAGTGGCGCGCCAATAACGCGAAAATCGTCATTTATTTTCAGACTGAGGGTGAGATCGAGCGATTTCGCGAGATCATGGTTGGCGCGATTGAAGGCAGCGATTTTATCGAAGGCATTCTTGCTCGCGGATTTTGTTTTCCCGCGGCCAATCTCGTCGTCCTCTCCGCCGCAGAATTATTTGGGCGATTCGCGGCCCATCCGCGCAGGCGTTTGCGTCGTGCGGACCGCAATCGCGCGCAGATTGATTTCAGTGAGCTTAACGAGGGCGACCTCGTCGTGCACCTCGAGCACGGCATCGGGCGATTTCTTGGACTCGTGAAAATTGGTAGGGCGCGACCGGCGGGCGCGCTGGAGCCAGAGGTGGCACGCGTCTCACCTGCCGATTCAGCAAGCAAGATGCTCGCTGGCCCAACAGACAAGATGTCTGTGCTACAACAGCAGCAGGAAGTTCTCGCGCTTGAGTTTGCAGATGATGCGAAGCTCTATGTTCCACTCGAGCAGGCGTATCTCGTTTCCCGGTATGTTGGCGCGGGGAAAAAATCGCCGCCACTCAGCTCACTCGGCGATGGAAGATGGGCTCGCGCCAAAATAAAAGCGGCCGCTTCCATATTTGATTACGCCGGGAAAATGCTCGCGGTCCAAGCCGAGCGCCAATTGCATCCGGGCTACGCATTCGCCCCGGACACAAAATGGCAGGCAGAATTCGAACATTCATTCCCATTTCGTGAAACGCCGGACCAAATGAGGGCAATCATCGATACCAAGATTGACATGGAACGTCCTCGATCGATGGACCGGTTAATCTGTGGCGACGTCGGTTTTGGCAAAACCGAAGTGGCGGTGCGCGCCGCGTTTAAAGCAGTCATGGATGGAAAACAAGTGGCTGTGCTGGCACCGACCACGGTCCTGGCTCAACAGCATTTCGAGGTGTTCAGACAACGCATGCTCGACTACCCAGTTCGCATCGAAATGCTCAGCCGTTTCCGTTCGCAATCGGAGCAGAAAAAAGTGTTGCGGCTGCTGCGCGAGGGTGGTGTCGACATCGTCATTGGCACTCATCGGCTCATCTCTGGCGACGTCGTATTCAAAGACCTCGGCCTGGTCGTGATCGATGAGGAGCAACGCTTCGGAGTACTGCACAAGGAAAAATTCAAAGAGCTCTTCAAGCTGGTCGATGTGTTGACGCTGTCGGCCACCCCGATTCCTCGCACGCTTTATCTTTCACTTGTTGGCGTAAAAGATATGTCCACGATCGAGACCCCGCCGCTCAACCGCCTGCCAGTAGAAACAGTGGTGTCGGCTTACGATGAGCGGCTGATTCGCGCAGCGATTGATCGGGAGCTCGAACGGCAGGGTCAGGTATTCTTTCTGCACAATCGCGTAGCGAGCATTGAGCGGGTGCGGGATCGGGTCGTCGATCTTTGTCCACAAGCGAGAGTCGAGATCGGGCATGGCCAGATGGATGCCGACGAGCTGGAAGGCGTTATGGCGCGATTCATTGCTGGGAAAATCGACGTGCTCGTTTGCACCACGATCATCGAAAGCGGTCTCGATATACCGAATGCAAACACCATCATCATTGACCGGGCGGACCAGTTTGGTCTCGCAGACTTGTATCAATTGCGCGGGCGCGTCGGCCGGGCGGAGCACAAGGCATACGCCTACCTGCTGCTTCCGCGCGAAATGATGACTGTGGGCGCAGCGCGCAAACGGATCAGCGCGATCAAACAGTACAGTTCGCTCGGTGCAGGTTTTCGTATTGCCATGCGCGACCTGGAGATTCGCGGCGCGGGCAGCATGCTAGGCACAGCTCAAAGCGGCCACATCGTGGCAGTCGGTTTTGATTTGTATTGTCAGCTGCTCAAACAAGCTGTAGCCCAGCTGAAGGGCAAGAAGCCGCGGTTTCGGCTCGATGTCGACTTGAACCTCGATTTCGTGGCCACAAATGAAGCGGAATTCGTGGCACCGCCGATACCAAGGAGCAGAGCTTTGCCTTCCGCCGGGGCGCGTGGAGAACCGCCTTCTCCTGAGAAAATTCCAGCCTTCACTCCAATCACCTACGTCAGCGATCCCGGTTTGCGCATCCGGGCATACCGGGACGTCGCAGAAGTTACGACGCACGAGCAATTAGACCGTCTGCGACGCGACTGGCGCGACCGCTTTGGGCCGTTCCCACCGCCGGTTGACAATTTGTTTCGCCTCATCGAAATCAAGCTCGCTGCTGCAAAATCAGGGATAACCCGCGTCGAGGTGCGCGAACGCAAATTGATGTTGACGCGGCGCGGAGATTTTATACTTGTCGCGGGCAAATTCCCTCGTTTAGTTGAAGCCAAAATCGAGCAGCATCTCGGGGAGATTCTGGAACTGATAAAGAAATTATGAGAAACTTCGTGCGTCAATTTACCGCCATTTTGGTGGCGGTCTGTGCGCTTGTTCTATTACCCATTTGTTGCGATGCGTTCGCCCAGGAACCTCAGGTGGTGGACGGCATGGCTGCAATTGTGAATGGCGACGTTATCACATACTCACAAGTGCGGCAGTTGTCCGCGCCGCGCGAAAAACTGTTGCGGTCGCAATTGAGCGGTCAGGATCTGGAAAACAAGCTGAAAGAAGTCCGGCAGCTTGCCCTAAAGGATCTGATCGACCGACGGCTTATCATCCAGGCGTTCAAAAAGGAAAGCTATCAAATCCCGGATCACGTTGTGGACCAGCGCGTGCACGATATCATCCGGGAGAGCTTTGGCGGCGACCGCAATACGTTTGTCAAGACGCTTGAGGCGCAGAACTACTCGCTGGGCGAGTTTAAGGAAAAGGAGATGGAGCGAATCATCGTCCAGGCGATGCGCAGTCACAACGTCAAGACCAA
>Ga0134109_10000182_pt1 | contig 10557 bp, 10 predicted proteins | sample 15_D_Rain_20_2_1_FD_94464 | JGI IMG/M metagenome (GOLD analysis project Ga0134109, IMG submission 94464) | Grasslands soil microbial communities from the Angelo Coastal Reserve, California, USA - 15_D_Rain_20cm_2_11112015 | ecosystem: Environmental > Terrestrial > Soil > Grasslands ...
GGCTCAACACGACCTTGCCGAGCGGGCCGGCCTTCCTCTCCGACAACGGTTCGATGCCTCGGTCCAACCAAGGCAGACGGTACAGCTGGACGATCCCCTCCCTGGCGCCGGGAGAGGCCCTCGTCCTGGGAGTTGCCTTCGGATCGGCTCTCGATGCGGGCGTTGCAAGTTTCGTTTTCGCGCTCGAATTCACGGACGGAAAGGGGAGCCCCTCCGCGTCCGTCTCAGGCCCACGAATCGACATCGAATTCATCGCGCCTGCGACCGGGACGGTTCCCCCGACACCGACGGACCTCGCTGCATGGGTGCTCGTGGCGGCCGCGGTCGCAGGGGGTCTGATCGCGCTCGTCTTCCTGTGGCGCCGCCGCAGCTCCGATGTCGAAATCGAGGACGTGTTCGTCGCGGGCATGGGAGGTCACCTATTGGCTCACCGATCCTCCGGCCTTGTTCCCTATGAAGACGAAGACATCCTCGTCGGGATGTTCAAGGTCGTCCAAGATTTCATCCACGACGCCTTCGCGAAAGGGACCACGGACCAGTTGGGATCCCTCCAAGTCGGGGAACGCAAGATCATCATCGAGCGGGGACGTTCCCACTTCATCGCGGTCGTCTATTGCGGCCAGGATCGGGGGCTGCTCTCGGAGCGCGTCCGGAAGGTGTCTCGGCTCATCGACAACCGCTTCGGCATGGCACTCGAGAACTGGTCGGGAGACCTCGACGAGCTGCGGGGCCTCGTGGCCCTCCTGCCCCAGATCTGGAAGCACCAACCGCGATCGCGTGCCTCTGTCAAGCCGGATCCGGCAACGAGACCCGCGCCCCGCGATCCCTCCGCGGGCCCGGAGGGCGAAGCGAAGGCGGACGGCCCCGCGGATCCGGGCGGCACCGAGTTGTCGGTCGACTCCGCAAAGTGAGGCCGAACGAATCGAAACTCGGACGATGGCCGGCGGAGCTAGCGGAACTCGCCCAGGCTCCTTTGACTGGACGGGACGCCCGCCTTGGCAGGGAACTCGTACTCCATCATGCCTGCCAGGCGTCGGAACTCGTTCACGCTGCCAGGTCCAAAGCCCGCGTAATGATTGTTGAAGAAGACGAGGGCCCCTTTAATCGAGTCGGAGGCTCCGTCCAGCTCCTTGTACCACTCCCGCATCTCGGCGGACTTGTCCCGCTGCGTCTCCTTGAACTCCGTGAGTTCGCGATCGCCGACCATCCTCAGGTAAACGGAGTCCGCGGTGACGGCCGCTGGACTCTTCAGGTACTGATTCTCCGTCCACACCATCGCGACGTTTCGGTCCCGCAATAGCTTGTACACGTCCTCGCGGAACCAGGACTTGTGCCGGAATTCGATCGCGTGGGCGTAGTGCTCCCCGTCGAGGGCGCGGAGGAAGTCCTGCATCACCTTCCAGTCGGCATCGAACTTGATCGAGGGAGGGAGTTGGGCGACGAGCGGTCCGCACTTCTCTCGGAGCTCTTTCGCGGACGTGTAGAACCAGCCCAGGTTCTCGGCGACGTCCTTCAGCTTCTTCTCGTGGGTGATTCGCCGCGGCATCTTCATCGCGAACCGGAATCCGGACGGCGCGGCCCTGTACCAGTCCTTCGTCACGGCAGGGCCCGGGTTGCGGTAGAACGAAGAGTCGACCTCGACGACGTCGAAGACTCGGGAGTACAGTTTCAGGTAGTCGGACTTGGGGGTGTTCGGCGGGTAGAAGCCGCCCAGCCAATCGTCGTACCCCCAGCCGCTGCATCCGACGCGCAGCTTGTCCTTCAGCGACATGTGACCGCTCGCACCGAGCATACACCGCTCAACAATGAATAGATGACGCTCGACCGCGGCGAGGCCACCGGAAGGCTGAAGTCGAGTCGGGCGCATCGGCGCTCGGATGTCGGAACTCAGCGAACGAGGGGCGCTGCGAATCGAATGGGCCCGGGACCACATGCCCGTCCTCGCTGCGATCCGCGAGTCGCTGAAACAAAAGAAAACCCTTCGTGGGCTGCGGATCGCGATGGCGCTCCACGTCGAGGCGAAGACCGGGGTCCTCGCGCTCTCGCTCCAAGAAGCTGGCGCAAAGGTCCGGCTCGCATCGTGCAATCCTCTCTCGACGGACGACAGCGTCGCCTCGGCCCTTTCGGAGGGCTACGGCCTCGAGGTCTATGCGAAGAAGTGGGAAACGGCAGAGGAGTATTACGCGAATCTCCACAAAGTCCTCGATCTGAAGCCGGACCTCGTGATCGATGATGGCGCAGACCTCGTCTTCCTGTTGCACACGAAGCGAACTGAATTGCTGTCGGGCGTACGCGGAGGAAACGAGGAGACCACGACCGGCATCATTCGCCTCCGGGCGATGGAACGAGACGGCGCCCTGCGCTTCCCGATCGTCGATGTGAACGATGCCCAGATGAAACATCTCTTCGACAACCGATATGGGACCGGCCAGAGCACCATTGACGGTCTCATGACGGCCACGAATCTGTTGATCGCCGGCCGAACGTTCGTCGTGGCGGGATATGGCTGGACGGGCCGCGGAATCGCGATGCGCGCGCGCGGGATGGGCGCCCGCGTCGTCGTCACGGAAGTCGATCCCGTGAAGGCGATCGAAGCCACGATGGACGGCTTCGAGGTGCTCCCGATGTCCAAGGCGTCCCGGATCGCGGATTTCATCATCTCGGCAACGGGTGGCAAGGACGTCCTCACGGCGGCCCACTTCCCTCGCCTCAAGGATCGGGTCGTCCTTGGTAATGCCGGCCACTTCGACAACGAGATCTCTAAGGCGGACCTCGATCGCCTCTCGAAGACGAAGAAGAAAGTTCGAGAATTCGTGGACGAGTACGTCTTCCCGGACGGAAAACGGATCCACTTGATCGCCGAGGGACGACTCCTGAACATCGCGGCGGGCCAGGGCCATCCCGTGGAAATCATGGACATGAGCTTCGCGATCCAGGCGGTGTCCGCGGGCTACTTGGCGGACCATGCCGCGGAGCTCAAACCCCGCGTGTATCCGGTCCCCGCGAATCTCGATTTGAAGGTCGCTCAGTTGAAACTCCGCAGCCTTGGAATCGGAATCGATCGCTTGACGAAAGAGCAGCGCACGTACATCGAATCCTGGCGCGAAGGCACGTGACATCAGCCGAGCACGAAGGCGACCGATGCCGTCCAAACTCGCGGTCTTGACCGACTTCGACGGCACGATCACTCGGACGGACGTGGCCGAGGCGATCCTGGAAGAGTTCGCGCCGGCATCCTGGTGGGATATCGAGGAGCTCCACCGGGCTCGCAAGATCGGCACGAGGGAATCGATGGCACGAGAGTTCGCCTTGCTTCATGCGAAACAGGCGGACCTCATCCGGTTCGTCGACGACCATGTCGAGATGGACGACACATTCCGGGACTTCGCCGCCTTCTGCCAACGACGGAAGATTCCCCTCGAAATCGTGAGCGAGGGTCTCGACTTCTACGTGCGCCACCTGATGCGACGGTGGGAACTCCGCCTTCCCCTTCGGACGAATCATGCGGTCTTCGAGGAGGGAAGCGTCCGGATCGAATATCCGTGGGCCGATGCGACGTGCACCTTGTGCGGTACGTGCAAGCTGCTCCGCCTGTTCCAACTCCGGACCGAAGGCTATCGCATCGCGTACGTCGGAGACGGCCACTCAGATCTGTGCCCCGCCCTCGAGGCGGATCACGTCTTCGCCAAGGCCGAGCTCGCCCAGTTGTGCGACCAGGAAGAGATCGCGTACATCTCGTTCGACCGTTTCGCGGACGTGCAACGGAACGTGGTGGGCCTGACGTGAGGAACTACCTCGGAGCCTTTGGGCATGTGGCGATAGACCACATCGTCACCCTCCGCCGCCTGCCTCGGCCGAATACGTCCATCGAGATTCTCGGGCGCCGACGGTCCTTCGGAGGGACCGCGGGAAACCTGAGTCGCGCGGCCGCCTGCCTCGGGGTGAAGACGTCATTGGCTTCGTTTGTCGGCGAAGACTTTCCCTCCGACTACCGGAAGGCACTCCGGAAGGATGGCGTCGACCTCACCGACTTGCGCCCTATCCGCGGCGCGACGACTCCGACGGCGTGGATCTTCTCGGATTCGGCCGGAAATCAGATGGCGATCATCGACCAGGGTCCGATGAAGGAAGGCGTCCGCCTTCCGATTCTGCGACACAGCGTCGTCGATGTCGAGCTCGTCCATCTCGGCACGGGCCGGCCCCAGTACTACATACGGATCGCGCGGCTCGCGGCTGAACTGGATCGGACAATCGCGTTCGACCCGTCGCAAGAGATCCACTACGTCTACACGCCGCGCCTCTTCCGCACGCTGCTTCGCCACACCGCATATTTTTTCGGCAACGAAGCGGAGATCATCCAAGCGAAGCGCTTCCTTCGCGTGACCTCGACGGAAGGCCTGCTTCGTTTCGCTCCCGTGGTCATCGTCACCCTCGGATCGCGGGGCAGTGCGGTCCACACGCGCGATGCAAAGATCCGAATCCCGCGGGTCCCCCCGACGCGCGTCGCCGACGTGACGGGGGCAGGCGACGCGTACCGCGCGGGCTTTTACGCGGGCCTATCCCGCGGTTTCGACCTCCGGCATTGCGGCATCTTGGGCTCGTCCGTGGCAAGTTTCATCGTCGAAGCGCAAGGCACGCAAACGCATTTGCCGACGTGGACGCAGGCCGTGCAACGTGCGCGAAAATATGCGCCATTCTAATGGAGAAAACAGAAATTCCGAGTGGCTCGAATGCGGCTACGAAAGGGTTATATTGCGTCAGTAGTTTTCCTGCGCGGTGACCAGGGGTGGCTATCGGGTTCGTGCTCATTAGCACCGCTCCCGCCAAGGAGCACGAGGTGTACAATGAGCTGCTCAAGGTCAAGGAGATCGTGGAGCTCCACCCCCTCTTCGGGGAGTACGATCTCATCGCCAAAATCGAGGCGGAAGATTTCAATGTCCTTGGTCAGGTCGTGGTCGACAAGATTCGTTCGATCGCGGGCGTCATCGATACGAAGACATTGACCGGGATCAAGTTCTAAGGTGAGATTCGATGGCTAGCTTCGATGTCTGGAATCCGATTATGAATTTCGTGACCATCCTGCTCCTGACGTTCAGTCTCTTCCTGGTCATCACGGGTGCCTTTACGGCGTATTTCGGCAGCGGCAAGAGCCGAAAGATCGGGGTCGGGCTTCTCGTCGGAGGCCTCATCGTCGGAATCCTCTGGGGCTGGTACTCCGGGCCGGGCTCCACCGGCATTGTCCTGGTCGACGTCATCATCCAGTCGATCGGCGTGATCCTCGCGGCGATCATCGGGGCCGCGATCGCCATCGGACTTTTCCTGCTCGCCATCATGAAGAGCTAAGCACGACGTGCACCGGTAGTCGGAGAGGGCGCAAGCCTTTATTCGCGAGCCTTCTTTGTCCCACGCGATGGCCGTCGATGTGCTCGTCATCCTCGGTTCTAAGAGCGATGCCGAGGTCGGCAAGAAGGCGGGTTCGATCCTCGCCGAATTCGGGGTCGAATACGAAATGGTCGTGGCGTCGGCCCACCGCACGCCGGACCTCCTCCGAGACATGATCCGGAACACGACCGCGCGCGTCTTCATCGGCGTCGCGGGGCTCTCGGCCGCCCTCCCCGGGACGATCGCCGCCCACACGACGAAGCCCGTCATCGGCGTGCCGGTGAGTGGTAAGCTCAACCTCGATGCGGTCCTCAGCGTGTCGCAGATGCCGCCCGGAGTCCCGGTCGCCGCGGTCGGCCTCGACCGGGGAGAGAACGCGGGGATCCTCGCGGTCGAAATTCTCGCCCTCAAGGACGAGCGCCTCGCCGAGAAGCTCAAGGACCATCGCGACGCGATGAAGAAGTGGGTCCTCGAGGACTCGCGGACGCTGGGCGAATGACGTTCGACGCGAAGGCCTTCATCGCCGAGCAGGTCGAGGGCATTCGGAAGAGTGTCGCCGGAAAAGCGATCATCGCCTGTTCGGGCGGTGTCGACAGCACGACCGCCGCGGTCCTGGCGAGTCATGCCCTGGGCGATCGCCTCCTCGCGGTGTACGTCGACACCGGGCTCATGCGAAAGGACGAGACGGAAGACGTCGCACGGACTCTGAAGGAGCTCAAGGTGAACCATCGGATCCTGAGGGCCGCGGACGAGTTCTTCGCTGCCCTTCGAGGCATCTCCGACCCCGAGAAAAAACGGGTCATCATCGGGAACAAATTCATTGAATTGTTCGAGCGGGAGGCAAAGACCTTCGGTGCCGACTCCCTCGTCCAGGGGACGATCGCGCCGGACTGGATCGAGAGCGGCGGACAGCTGAGGGACCGAATCAAGACCCATCACAACGTCGCGGGCCTTCCCGCGAACATGAAGCTCAAGCTGGTCGAGCCGCTCCGGGACCTCTACAAAGACGAGGTCCGAACGGTCGCGCGGACCCTCGGTGTGGGGGTCGCAGAACGGCAACCGTTCCCAGGGCCCGGGTTGGCCGTCCGAATCGTCGGCGAGGTCACTCCGGAAAAAACGGTCCTCGTGCGAGAGGCGTCGGCGATCGTCGAGCATGAGATCGAGGTCGCGGCCAAGGACAAACGAGTGCCACTCCCGTGGCAATACTTTGCCGTGCTGCTCCCGGTCCAGACCGTGGGGGTCCACGGCGACCTGCGCGTGTACGGGCAGACCATCGCCGTCCGGGCGGTCGACTCAATCGACGGGATGACGGCGACGTATTCGAAAATACCCCACGATGTGCTCGACCGGATCTCGATTCGGATCACGAACGAGGTCCCGGGCATCAACCGAGTCGTGTACGACGTCTCGAACAAGCCTCCCGCGACGATCGAATGGGAGTGACCCGTCGCCGCCCGCGGAAACCTTTTTGTCATCCCGCCGCTACAGGATACCCATGCGCGTCTACGTCGTCGACAACGGAGGTCAATGGACGCACCGAGAATGGCGCGTCCTGAAGTACCTCGGAGTCGACACGAAGATCGTACCGAACGACTCGCCCGTCTCAGATCTGAAGGAGGTCGACGGACTCGTCCTCTCCGGAGGCGCCCCCCGCGTCGGCATCGATCCGGAGAAGATGGGCAAGAACGGCGAATACCTCGACGCCTTCCGCGGACCCATCCTTGGGATCTGCGCAGGCCACCAGTTCATGGCGACCCACCTGGGAGGGGCGGCGGCTCCGGCGAAGGTCCCTGAGTTTGGCAAGTCCGTCGTCAAGGTCCACGATCCGGACGTCCTGTTCGAAGGGCTTCCCGACCGGTTCGAGGTGTGGGAGTCCCACAACGACGAGGTGACGAAGATTCCGCCGGGCTTCACCGCCCTCGCCAGCTCTCCGAACTGCAGCGTCCAAGCGATGCGGCATCGAGACCGGCCCCTGTTCGGCCTGCAATTCCACCCCGAGGTCGAGCACACGCAGTTCGGCCCGGACATTTTCCGAAATTTCCTTAAGGTCTGCGAGAACTCGACCTGACGCGAATCGGCCGGTTCGATTCGCATCCGACGGTGCATCGCGTTGGCCTCACCAAGCGTCCGGACGAAGATCCTGAAGGAAGCGCTCCGCACCCGCCATCACGAGCCTTTCGAGAAGGCGCTCGGCCGGGCCGTCCGGAAACTCGGTGGCTCCTTCGCTGAATATGTCGCCCTCATCGCCGAGGTCCGAGACTACGGTCGGGTGCACAAGGTGGACCTCCGAGACGCGGCGCGCTCACTGGCGGATCAGCCGTAGACGGCCGGATTCACGACGAAGTCCGGGTGTTTCCCCGCGAGCACCTTGGCCACCTGATCGGCCACGATCGCACCGGCCCGCGCCTGTCCCTCGACGGTCGACGCCCCCAGGTGCGGCGTGAAAACGATGTTCGGCGCACCGAGGAGGGGACTTCCCGCGGGGGGCTCCTTCTCGAACACATCGATCGCCGCGCCCGAAATCGTTCCCGCCCGCAGGGCGTCCGCCAACGCCGCCTCCTGGACAATCTCGCCGCGTGCGCAGTTCACGAGGATCGCATTTCGCCTCATCTTCGCAAGCTCAGCCGCCCCGATGAGGCCGCGCGTCTCCGGCGTGAGCGCGGCGTGGATGCTGAGGACGTCTGCATTCTGGAACAGCTCGTCCTTTTCGACGAGGCGTATCCCGGTTTGTCCTGCGGTGGCGGCGGGAAGGTATGGGTCGTAGGCGATCACGGGCATCCCGAAGGCCTGGGCCCGCTTCGCCACCTCCGCGCCGATCCGTCCGGACCCCAGGAGGCCGAGGGTCTTGCCGAAAAGTTCCCGTCCCTCGAGTTTTCCCTTCTCCCATTTGCCGGCCTTCACCGTCCGGTCGGCCTCAGGAAGATGGCGGAGGAGGGAAATCATGTGCCCGATCGCAAGCTCGGCGACGCTCACCGTACTCGCGGTCGGCGCATACACGACGACGATTTTCCTCTTGGTAGCTTCGTCCACGTCGATGTTGTCGACCCCAACCCCCGCGCGGCCGACGACTTTGAGGCGCGCTCCGCGAGAGAGCACGTCCTTCGTGACCTTAGTCCGGCTCCGGATGATCAGGGCCTCATAATCCGGGATCGCGGCCAGGAGGGCCTTTGGGTCCAGCTCCCGCACAGCGACCTGGTGGGCTGTGCGGAGCATCTCGATGGCGGTCCGATCGATTCCGTCCGTGATCAGGACCTGCATCGCGTCGCGCCGGATGCCCGAGAAGAATAAAAAGACGTCAGGCGATGAGCAATGCGATTGTAAGCAGAACGAGCGCGAGAAACAAGATTGCGCCGAGGATGAGCATCCAGCGGGTCATCTGAGGATCGGAGCCGAAGACGAGTGGGATGGGACCGAGGAATACGACGCCCCCCCAGCGACGAGTTTTCGGGGTGCCTTGCGGTGTGACCCCTGGAACCTCTGTCGGATCCGTTACTGGTCCCATCGCCGGGGGCGGTGCGCCGGCCGTCCAGAGGAAGAACGTCAAGAAAAATCCGAGGAAGACGAGCAGGATCCCGAGGAATGCCAGAGGGCCGGTCCCGACGACGGCGGGGACGATGAAGATGAGATAGACGCTCGCTTCCCCGCGGGCGACGGCCACGGCGAGGGCAACCAATCCCGCGAGCAGGATCCCGGGTCCCACGAATCGGATCGGGCGCACGCCACGCCCAATTCTCCGAGTCCTCTAAAGCTTTGACCTCTTTGACGTCTTCCCCCTCGCCGCCCGGCCGTACTCCTGGAGAGGAACGACCTGGAGGTCGCCCGCACGGGCCTCTTCGATCGCCTGGACAGCCGCCTCCGCGGCCTGGATCGTCGCGATGAACGGGATATTCAGGTCCACCGCGAGCCGCCGCATCATGTATCCGTCCCGCCGGGCGCCCGTCGAGTTCGTGGGCGTGTTGATCACCAGGCGGATCTCCCCGCGGCGCATGAGCCCTAGGGCATCCGGCGATAGGTTCTCGCTGATCCGATACACAGTCATCGCGTCCACGCCGTGTTCCCGCAGGAATTGCGCGGTCCCACGGGTGGCGTAGATGCGAAGGCCGAGCTTCGCGAGCCGCACCGCGACCGGGAGGATCGCGGGCTTGTCCTCGTCCCGCACGGTCATGTAGACCGCCCCCTCCGTCGGCAGGGCGTTCCCCGCCGCGACCATCGCCTTGTAGTACGCGCGGCCGAGGGACTGATCGATCCCCATGACCTCGCCCGTGCTTTTCATCTCGGGGCCGAGGATCGTGTCGACGCCGGGGAGCCTCTGGAACGGGAACACGGGGGCCTTCACGGCGACGTGGTCGATGCTCGCCTCTCCCACGAGGCCCATGCTGCGCAGGGATTGACCGAGCATCACCTTCGTCGCGACCTTCGCGAGGGACACGCCGATGGCCTTCGAGACGTAGGGAATCGTTCGACTCGCGCGCGGATTCGCCTCGAGGACGTACACGGCATCGTCCTTCACCGCGAGCTGAAGGTTCATCAGGCCGACGATCTCCAGCGCGTCGCAGATCTTCCGCGTGATTCGGCGGATCTCACCGAGGACGGCTTCGGAGAGGGTCTGGGCCGGCAATACACACGCGGCGTCGCCGGAATGGATGCCCGCTTCCTCGATGTGCTCCTGGATCCCGCCGATGAAGATGTCCTTGCCATCCGCGACGACGTCCACGTCAATCTCCGTCGCGTGGGAAAGATAGCGGTCCACGAGGACCGGGTGCGCCTTCGAGACGCGGACCGCCCTCTCCATGAATCGGGCGAGATCCTCTTCGCCGTGGACGATCTCCATCCCGCGGCCACCGAGGACGTACGACGGCCGGACGAGAACGGGGTAGCCGATCCGGGAGGCCACCTCTCGGACCTCGTCGAAGCTGTACCCGGAAGCCGCCTCCGGTTGCCGGATTCGAAGGCGTTGCATGAGGGCCGCGAACTTTCGACGGTCCTCGGCGAGGTCGATCGCGGCCGGTGGCGTGCCGAGGATCCGAGTCCGCGAACGACGGCGGGCCAACGCGCGGGCGAGCGGGACCGCGAGATTGATCGAGGTCTGGCCGCCGAACTGCACGATGACACCATCCGGCTTCTCCTCCTCGATGATGTTCAGGACGTCCTCGAGCAGGAGAGGTTCGAAGTACA
>Ga0134109_10000206_pt1 | contig 10161 bp, 10 predicted proteins | sample 15_D_Rain_20_2_1_FD_94464 | JGI IMG/M metagenome (GOLD analysis project Ga0134109, IMG submission 94464) | Grasslands soil microbial communities from the Angelo Coastal Reserve, California, USA - 15_D_Rain_20cm_2_11112015 | ecosystem: Environmental > Terrestrial > Soil > Grasslands ...
GGTGCTGTCCATCAAGCTCGCGACGAACTCCCTCGTCTACCGGCACATGGAGGAGGACATGGACATCAACTGTGGCGTGATCCTGGAGGGCACGCCGCTCCCGGTCGTCGGCCGGCAGATTTTCGAGGAGGTCGTCGCGGTGGCCTCCGGCAAGAAGAGCAAGAGCGAGCTCTCCGGCGTCGGCGAGGAGGAGTTCGCGCCCTGGATCATCGGTCCCGTGATGTAGGAGATCTCAATGGCGAACAAACTCCAGGATATCGGTATCGCCCGGCAAATCGGCGCGTACAGCGATGCCGTCGAAGTGCCACCGAATGCCCGCTGGCTGTTCACCGCCGGAACACCCGGTCTCGCGTTGGATGGGAGTCTGCCCAACGACATCACGGGCCAGGCCGAGCTGGCGTGGACCCACGTCATGACCATGCTCGAGCGCGCGAGCATGACGGTCAAGGATCTTGTCAAAGTCACTCACTATTTGCTCCACGCATCCGACATCCCCGCGTATGTCAAAGTCCGCGCTCGCTTCTTGGGCGATGCGCGTCCCGCGTCCATGTTGCTGGTGGTTCCCCAACTGGTACGGCCGGGATTCCTCCTGGAGATCGAGGCGTACGCGGCTCGATCGTGAGCGTTGCCCGCGTGAACGGGCCGAGCGCGGCGGGGCTCAGCTCTGGACGACGGTGACGACGAGGCCGATGGAGGCGAGGATGTTCCCGACGCGCACACACTCGGCCTCGGGGCCAATCTTGACGACCGCCTTGCCGGTGTTGTGGACCTGCCAGGCGATCTCCCAGCCCTCGGCCTCGCTGCAGGCGATCGCCTTCTGGAGCTGCTTCACCACCTGCTCGAAGGTGTGACACTCGCAGTTGTGCAGGATCGTCATCCACGGCGGGGCGACCGCCTCGTCGACGACGTCCTCGGTCTCGGGCTTCGGGACGACCTGCTCCACCATGCCGCCGCCACCCCGGACTAGTTTACCCCTTGACCTCTTTGAGGAGCTCCCGCGCGATCAGGAACTTCATGATCTCGTCCGAGCCCGCGCCGATCCGCATGAGGCGCGCGTTGCGAAAGATCGCCTGGACCGGGAAGTCGGTCGTGTAGCCGATCCCGCCCAGGACCTGCATCGCGTGGTCCACGACCTTCCAGACGGCCTCGGCGGTGAAGAGCTTGGTCACCGCGCTCTCGCGCTGGGCCGGCACGCCCGCCTCGATCATCTTAGCCGTCCGGTAGACGAGCTGCCGCGCGGCGTCGAGGTACGTGTACATCTCGGCGAGCTTGAAGGAGACCCCCTCGAACATCGCGATCGGCTGTTTGAACTGGACACGCTTGGTCGCATACTCCGCGGCGACCTCGAGGGCACGGCGCGCGCTGCCGAGCGCCGCCATGCAGTAGGTCACGCGCTCGGTGTCGAGCTCGTCCATCAGGACGTGGTAGCCGCCGTTGAGGGGCCCCAGGAGGTTCTCGCGGGGAATGTCCACGTCGTTGAACTCGATGAGCGCGTTGTCCATCCAGTCGGCCATGATGACCTCGTCGAGCTGCCGCCGGATCGTCACGCCCGGGTGATCCATGGGCACGATGAACGTGGACATGCCCTTGTGCGGATGCGTCGCCGTGTCGGTGATCGCGAAGAGCGTCACGAAGTCGGCGAGGCCGCCGCCCGTGATGAATCGCTTCTGGCCGTTGATGACCCAGCGGTCGCCCTGGAGGGCGGCGCGCGTCTGCATGCGTGAGGTGTCGCTGCCGATCTGGGGCTCGGTGATCGCGATCGCGGCGAGCTCCTCACCCCGGAGGCGCGGCGGGATGTGCCGCCGCTTCTGCGCCTCCGTGCCGTATCGAAGGATCGAGATCGTGCCCAGCGTCAGCGAGACCGACCGTATCGTGTCGCCCGGGTGGCCCGCGGCCGCGAGCTCCTCGTCGACGATGCATTCGGCGACGACGCCCCGGCCGTTGCCGCCGTACGCCTCGGGGAAGAGCGCGCCGCTGAGGCCCGCCTCCCCGATGAACGCGAGGTACGCGCGCGCCAGCTCGCGCAGCAGGCGACGCCGCTCGGGCCCCGGAGGGTGCTGGGCCTTGATCTCCTTCACCCGACGGTGCGCCGCGGCGGACGTCGGCAGGATCTCCCGCTGAGCGAAGGCCCGCACCGTGTGCATGAGCCGTTGCTCCTCCGGCGTGTAGAGGAACGTCTGGCCGCTCGAGACGCACCAGCCGCCGGGCATGGTCAAGTCGTCGAGGCTGACGGCGCGGAACAGGCCGGGGTCGAAGCTCATGTCGAAAGCCTTCCTTCGCCGAGGGTCGCGTGGTTCTTCTTCGGCACGAGCGCCGTGCGGCGAAAGGTCATGACACGCTCGTCTTTCTGGTTCCGCACGCGCGTCTCCACGGTGACCGTCCCGCGGTCGCCCCGCTTCGACTCGCGCGTGTCGAGCACGGTCGACTCGGCGTAGAGCGTGTCGCCGATGAACACCGGCGCGTCGTGGGTGATCTTCTCGATCTCGAGGTTGGCGATGGCGCGTCCCGACACGTCCGCCACGGTCATGCCGATCCCGATCGAGAAGACGAGCGGCCCCAGGACGAGACGCTGCTTGTGCTGGGTGTACTTCTCGGCGTAGTTCGCGTCCGAGTGGACCGGGTGCTGGTTCATCGTCAGGAGGGCGAACCAGGTGCAGTCCGCCTCGCTGATCGTTCGCCCGGGCCAGTGGCGGATGACCTCGCCGACCCTGAACTCCTCGAGGTAACGTCCGTAGGCCAACGAGCTTCCTCCTGGGAGCCCCGCCGGGTCAGCGCCCGACGGGATCGGCCCCCGTCGCGGGACGTGGCGCCCGGGCGAGCCGCGCGGCGAGCGCGCGACGCTCGGCGTCGTTGCCCGTCGGCGCCACCAGGAGGTGCGCGGCGTCGCGGTAGTAGCGCTCGATCGGGAACTCCGCCGTGTAGCCGTAGCCGCCGTGCGTCCGCATCGACTCCAGCGTGACGTCGTACGCCGTCTCCGAGGCGTAGGTCTTCGCCATCGCGAGCCGGTCGGGGTCGAGCCCGCGGTCGGCGGCCTCGTAGGTGAGCAGACGCGCCGCGGTGATCCGCGTCGCCATGTCGGCGAGCTTGAGCTGGATGGCCTGATGCTGGGCGATCGGCTTGCCGAACGCCGTGCGCTGCTGCGCGTAGCGGAGCGCCGCCTCGAAGGCCGCCTGGGCCACGCCGACGGCGGTGGCGGCGGCGCCGAGGCGCGCGAGGGCGAGGGCGGCGGTGATCGACTCGTCGCCGCGCCCGGGGGCGCCGACGACGGCGCTCGCCGGGAGCCTGACGTCGTCAAAGATCAGCGCGCACGGGTCCACGCCGCGAAGGCCGAGCGTGGCGACGGGCTCGCCGAGTCGTACGCCCGGCGTGTCGCGACCGACGAGGAGCGCGACGGTGCCCCCGTCGACGCGCGCTCCGACGAGGAACCCGGCCGCGCGTGACGCGTTGTCCACGGGCGGGGCGGTGCCGTCGAGACGCCAGCCGTCGCCGACGCGGACCGCCGCAGGCGCGCCGCTGCCCTCCCACGTCCAGAGGGCTTCTCCGCCCGCCATTGGCGCCAGCACCCGGCGCTTCTGCGCGTCGGTGCCGAGCCGCGCGAGCGCGTGCGCCACTGCCGCGTGCCCGGCGACGACGGTGGCGAGAGCCGCGGAGCCGCGCGCCAGCTCCTCGACGAGGATCGCGTAGGTCCGCGGGTCGAGCCCGAGGCCTCCCAACTCCTGAGGCACGGCGGCGCCGAGGAAACCGAGCTCGGCGAGCGCCGCGACGAGCTCCGCCGGGTAGGCCCCCGCACGATCGAGTTCCTGGCCCACGGGGGCCACGCGCTTGTCCACGAACTGGCGGACGGCGAGCACCATCTCGCGTCGCTCGCGGGGCTCGCCCTCGCGCGAGGTGAGGGCGCCGAGGCGCTCGCCGTGTCGGTCCACGAGCTGTCGCGCGATGAGCGTCCGCTGGATCTCGTTCGTGCCCTCGCCGATGATCATGAGCGGCGTGTCGCGGTAGTGGCGCTCGACGGCACGATCGGCGCGCGTGCCGCCCGGGCCGTGCAACCGGAGCGCCGTCACGGCCAGCTCCTGTGCCGCCTCCGACGCGAAGAGCTTCGCCATGCCCGCCTCGAGATCGCAACGCTCGGCGCGGTCCTTCATGGCCGCCGCCCAGTAGGTGAGGAGGCGCGCGGCTTCGAGCCTGGTCGCCATGTCCGCGAGCGCCGGAGGTGGCTCGCCGGACGCGCCCGCCAGGTGCAGGAGGGTGTCGTCGTACGCCGCCTGGGCGACACCGACCGCGCGCGCGGCGATGTTGATTCGGCCCATCTCGAGACCGCTCATCACGTGCCCGAAGCCGCGTCCCTCGACGCCTCCCACGAGGTTCGCCACCGGCACGACGCACTCCTCGAACAGGAGCTCGGCGGTGTCCACGCCCTTGTAGCCGAGCTTCGCGATGGACTTGGCGACGCGGAAACCGGGGTGGCCCTTTTCGACGACGAAGCACGACATGCCACGGTGGCGCGGCTCGGCCGTCGGATCGGTCAGCGCCAGGAGCGCGAACGTGTTGCCCTCGCGACCGTTGGTCACGAACATCTTCGTCCCGGAAATGACGTAGTCGGCCCCCGCCCGGCGCGCCACGGTCCGGATGGCCTGCACGTCCGAGCCGGCGTGCGGCTCGGTGAGGCAGAGGCCGCCCCGCGCCTCGCCGCGTGCGAAGCGGGGGAGGAAGCGTCGGCGCTGCTCCTCGGTGCCGTGGTGGAGAACGATGAGCGCGGCCATCGTGTGACTGTTGATCACGCCGGCGAGCGACATGAAGCCGCGGCACAGCTCCTCGACGAGCCGGGCGTACGTCGTGACGTCGAGGCCGAGGCCACCGTAGGCCGCGGGCACGAGGGCGCCGAAGAGGCCGAGGTCGCGCATGCGTCGGACGAGCTCGTGAGGATAGCGATCGGCGTGCTCGAGCGCCGCGGCGCTCGGGCGCACCTCACGTTCGACGAACTCCCGGACCCGGCCGATCAGCGGCTGAACCACACCGACCCGATAGTACAACACGGCAGTCTCGCCGAGCGCCGTGGCAGGTCGGGAGCGCGTCAGGACGCTTCCGGAAGGCGGGCCAGGGCGGCTACACTAGGTCTCGAATGTCCCTCGATGACCTCGTCCTGCGCCTGCAGCGGGGGCTCGACCGAGTCGTGCGGCGGCTCCACCGCGGCCGGGCACCCGAGGCGACGCGCCGCCGGGTGCTGATCGTGCAGATCGACGGCCTGTCGCGCGCGGTGCTCGCACAGGCGCTCGCCGACGGCACGGCGCCCTTCCTCGCGTGGCTCGTCCGGCGGCGCGGCTGGCGGCTCACGCCGATGAGCGTCGGCCTGCCCACCTCGACGCCGGCCTTCCAGATGTCGGTCATGTACGGCGTGCGGCCGGACATCCCCGGCTTCCACTACCACGACAAACGTCGCCACGCCGATGTCTACTTCCCGCGGGGGCAGGACGCCCTCCGGGTCGAGGCGGCGCACGCGCAGGGCCGCCGCGGCATCCTTGCGGAGGGCAGCGCCTACGGCTGCGTGTTCACCGGCGGCGCCACGAGCAACCTCCTGACCTTCGCGATGATGCGGCGGCCGAGTGGCGCGGGCCTGCTCTGCCTCGTCTCGCAGCTCGTCGTCGTCGGCTGGGTCCTCGTGAAGTGTTGCGTGCTCTCCGGGATCGAGCTCGCCCGCGCCCTCCTCCGCCTCGTCGCCGACCCGGTCAGGGAGACCGCGCGGGGATGGCGCTGGCTCGCCATCAAGGTCGGAATCTCGGTGTGGCTCCGCGAGCTGTTCACGCTGGTCGTCGCGCGCGACCTGTACGCGGGCGCGCCGGCGGTCTACGTGAACTACCTCGACTACGATGTGGTCGCGCACGCGCACGGCCCGCGTCACCGGCGCGCGCTCCGTGCCCTCCGTCGCGTCGACCGCTCGATCCACCGGCTCTGGCGCGTCCTGCGGCGCGTTCCGGAGCACCACTACGACCTCTACGTCCTGTCCGACCACGGCCAGGCTCAGTGCACGCCGTACGTGCGCCTCTCCGGCGGCAAGCCCATCGAGCAGGCCCTCTTCGACGACTTCCTCGATCCGCTCGCGGTGCACGCGGAGCCCGCGCTCGCCGGTCGCGCGCGGCGCGTCGCGCGCGGGCTCGCCGCGTATCGCGCCCACCGGGCGCCCGGGTTCTTCCAGCGCTTCGTGAACTACCTCGAGCGGGACTTCCCCTGGGTCCTCGGCGGGACGCGTGGGGTCCGCGAGCACGGCGGGATCCGCGTCGTGTCGGCCGGGCCGAACGCGTTCGTCTACTTCCGGGAGGTCGCGGCGCCGGTGGAGATCGCGTGGATCGAGGAGCGCTTCCCGGGGCTCGCGGAGGAGCTCTCGCGGAGCCCCGGGATCGGGTTCGTGCTGGCCCGCGCCGCCGACGGGCCCGTCTGCGCCTGGCGCGGCAAGTGCTATCGTCTCCACGAGCTCGGGACCGGGCCGTTCGCCGGCCGCGACGACCTGGACCGATTCCTCGAAGGCCTCCGCGACCTGATGGCGATGGAGAGCGCTGGCGACCTCGTCGTCTACGGGATCGACGCGCCCGAGGGTCACGTGTCGTTCGTGGACGAGGTCGGCGCGCATGCCGGAACGTCGTACGACGAGCTGCACACGTTCGTCATCCATCCGCCGACCGTGACGCTCCCGTCGACGATCGCTCATCCGGTCGAGCTGTACGCGCACTTCCTCCACGCCCGCGAGGCGGCGTGATCCCCCTTACGGTCGTGAGCTACAACATCCACCGGGGCGTCGGCCTCGACCGCCGCCTGGACCTCGACCGGATCGCCGACGTGATCACCGAGACGGGGCCCGACGTCGTGGGGCTCCAGGAAGTGATCCGCGAGGCCGGCGGGGGCGCCGGCGACCAGGCGGCGTATCTCGCGATGAAGCTCGGCATGGAGCTCATCATGGGCGCGACGCGCGCGCACGGCACGGGGATCTACGGCAACGCCGTGCTCACACGCCTGCCCATCCTCGGCTCGGAGCGGCGCGACCTGTCCCGGGGTGCGCGCGAGCCCCGCGGAGCCTTGCGAGTGGATCTCGACGTGAAGGGCACGCCGCTCCACGTCTTCAACTGCCACCTGGGGTTGGCACTCTCCGAGCGACGTCAGCAGCTCGAGCTGCTCGGCCGGTTCATCCGTGACTCCGCGCGGCTCGTCGGGCCGCGCGTGCTCCTCGGCGACTTCAACGAATGGCACCGCGGTCCCATCACGCGCGTCCTGCGGCGCGAGTTCTCGTCGCCGATGCGCCGGATGCGGCGCACGCATCCGGCGATGTTCCCGCTGTTCGCGCTCGACCGGATCTACTGGGACGTCGAGCTCCAGGGCCGAGAGTTCCACGTCCACCGGAGCCGCATCGCCCGCGTGGCCTCGGACCACCTGCCGGTCGTGGGACGGCTCGCCGTGCGTCACCGGCTGGCGCACGCCGTCCCGTACGTCACGGGCGACGCGTTGCCACCCGCGGAGTAACGCGCCCACGCGTCTCGCCGATCCTGCCCAGGCCCTCGATAGATCCCTCGAGTCGCGCCCGGTCGATGCGCATGTGCCTACAATCCTAGATACGCGCGCTTGAGCCGCTCGTCGCCCAGCAGCTCGCGCGCCCGCCCCTGGAGCACGAGCTTCCCGCTCTCGAGCACGCACGCCCGGTGGGCGAGCGTGAGCGCCTGGCGGACGTTCTGCTCCACCAGCAGGACCGTGACACCGTCCGCGTTGATCGCCCGCACCGTCTCGAAGATCCTCGAGACGAGCACGGGCGCCAGGCCGAGCGTCGGCTCGTCGAGCATGAGCACGCGGGGGCGGGCCATGAGTGCACGGCCGATCGCGCACATCTGCTGCTCGCCGCCCGAGAGCGAGCCCGCGAGTTGCGTCCGCCGGTCGGCGAGGACGGGGAACAGCGAGTAGACGTACTCGACCGTCGACGCGCGCTCGGCCCGCGCGCGCGCCGGGTGCGCCCCGAGGAGCAGGTTCTCGACGACGCTCATGAAGGGGAACAGGCGGCGCCCCTCCGGCACCTGGACGATCCCGCGCTCGACCCTCCGATGCGCGGCGACGGGGGTCAGATCCTCGCCGCCGAAGAGGACGCGTCCCCGCCGCGGCGCCACGAGGCCGGAGACGACGCGCAGCGTGGTGGACTTGCCCGCAGCGTTGGCGCCGACGAGCGCGACGATCTCGCCCTGGCCCACCTCGAGCGAGACCGCCGCGAGCGCCTGCACATCGCCATAGAAGGCGTCGATCGCGTCAAGCCTGAGCAAGGACGAATTCCTCGCCGAGGTAGGCGTCGATGACGCGGCGGTCGCGCGCGACCTCGCCCGGCGTGCCTTCGGCGATCGCCTCGCCGTGGTGGAGCACGACGATGCGTTCGGCGAGACGCATCATCGCCGCCATGATGTGCTCGATCACGATCAGCGTCAGGCCGTCGGCGTGCAGGCGCCGGATCAGCTCGACGATCCCCGCGAGCTCGGACGGGGTGAGGCCCGCCATCACCTCGTCGAGCAGGAGGAGACGCGGCCGCGTGGCGAGCGCCCGCGCGACCTCGAGGCGCTTGCGGAGCCCGATCGGCAGCGCCCTGGCGCGCGCACCGGCGTGCGGGGCGAGGCCGCACGTCTCGACCACGCGCTCGGCCTCGAGGCGCGCCGCGCGCACGCTGCCGAGCCGCGTGAGCGCGCCGATCATCACATTGTCCGCGACCGAGAGGTTGCCGAAGGGCTTCACGAGCTGGAACGTGCGCGTGAGGCCGAGGCGGCAGATCGCGTGCGGGGGCCGGCCGCCCACGTCCCGGCCCTCGAAGACGACGCGGCCACCGTCGGCACGGTAGTAGCCCGCGATGACGTTGAAGAGCGTGGTCTTGCCGGCGCCGTTCGGTCCGATGATCCCGAGGAGGTCGCCCCGGCGGACGTCGAGGCTCACCGCGCGCACCGCCGTGAGACCTCCGAAGCGCTTCGTCACCCCCTCAAGCGTCAGCACGGGCTCTCCAGGCTCCAAGGCGACCGGCGAGGCCGGTCAAGCCCTCGGGGGCGAACCGGACGACGAGGATGAGGGCCGTGCCGTAGATGACGAGATAGGTCCCGGCGAACCCGGTCTTCAGGCCCGAGAAGGTCGCGCGCAGGTACGTCTCGAGCGACGTGATCAGGATCGAGCCGAGGAAGGGGCCGAGGGCGGTGCCCATCCCCCCGATGATCGTGTTCAGCGCGAACCTGATCGAGAGGTCGATCGAGAAGACGTAGAACGGGTCGACGAAGCCGACGTACTGCGCCCAGAGCGTGCCGCCGACCGACGTCATCGCGGCGCTGAGCGTCACCGCGTGGATCTTCAATCGGCGGCTCGCGATGCCGAGCGCCTCGGCGGCGTCCTCGTCCTCGCGGACGCCGGCGAGCTGGTAGCCGAGGCGCGAACTCTCGAGCCAGGCCTCGACGCCGTAGTAGATGAGCGCGACGCCGAGGGCCACGTAGACCCAGGCGACGTGGCTCAGGCCGAGCGTCCAGAAGCCGCGACGGAAGGGGACCGGGATCCCCTCCGAGCCGGCCGTGAAGCCGCGCCAGCGGCTCGCGAGGATCAGGAGCACCTGCGAGAACGCGATCGTGGAGAGCGCGAAGTAGGGGCCGCGGAGGCGGTTCGAGAGGTAGCCGATCGCCCCGCCGGCGACGATCGAGAGCACGACCCCGAGGAGGAGCCCGAGCCACGGGCTCTGCTGGAAACGCGCCGTCATCAGGGCGGTGGAGTAGGCGCCGATGCCGAAGAAGGCGGCGTGGCCGAGCGAGACCTGGCCCGCATAGCCGCCCGCCACGTTCCAGGCGGCCGAGAGCGCCCCCCACATGAGGATCAGGATCAGGCTGTCCAGGACGAACGCATCGCGCACGACCAGCGGCAGGAGGGTGGCGACGCCGAGGAGCGCCAGCGCGGCCCAGCGCCGGGGCGGAAACGATGTCATCACACCCCGAGCGTCTCGGCGCCGCGCTGGCCGAAGAGCCCGGCCGGGCGGAAGACGAGCACGGCGATGAACAGGACGAAGTAGAAGACTTCCTTCCAGGCCACGCCGAAGACGTACGAGCCGAGGACTTCCACCGCCGCCACGATCAGGCTCCCCAGCATCGCCCCCACCATGTCGCCGAGACCCCCGAGCACGAC
>Ga0134109_10000211_pt1 | contig 10103 bp, 10 predicted proteins | sample 15_D_Rain_20_2_1_FD_94464 | JGI IMG/M metagenome (GOLD analysis project Ga0134109, IMG submission 94464) | Grasslands soil microbial communities from the Angelo Coastal Reserve, California, USA - 15_D_Rain_20cm_2_11112015 | ecosystem: Environmental > Terrestrial > Soil > Grasslands ...
ACTCCGGTCGCACCGAGGTCGACGTGGCCACGCGCGACCGCACTGAAATCAACATCGGCGCCTTGCGAATGAAATAGGTTAAAAATCCGGCTGCTGAGGGGTAGGGTGTGACCGCGGACGGGCCGCTGTTGCCGAGGCCGGGTCGCGAGAATCAGTGCTCCGCACCAATCGCTCAATCAGCCAGTGTCGCTTGGCTCCTGGCCTTGAGTCCGCGCTGTTCCCTGTGGCATACGCGCGCGCTGCTCCTCGCGGACCTGCGCGAGCGTGAGCCCGGTGTTGATCGCGATGACACCCAGGATCGGATGCCTCGGATCGTTCGGCAGGCGTAATGCGTGCAGCTTTTCCCACGCTCGAATGCGAACGTCGGGCGGATTCAGCTCCGACCGTTGTTCCGCCAGATCGCGTCGCCTTCTTTGCGCGCGTTCACGTTCTTCGAGCGCAAGACGTTCCGCGTGGGTTCTGATGAGCTCGGTCGTGGAGTGAGGCGCTGAAGTCTTCGTTTCTGTCATGATGGGAGAGCTCTGTGTCGGATTGCTTGGTGTCAGCTCGCTTGCCGCTGGGAAAGCCCGTGCGACGGTTGCGGGTGGACGTCGAGCGCGACCGCCAACCCGAGACGGCCGAGCAATGCCAGCGATTGTGCCGACAGCTCCAGCCGAAACTCTTCGCGTGCGAACAGTGTAACGTACAGCTCCGCAACGCCTCCTGCGCCGTGCAGCTGCTCGAGGAAGTCCTGGGAGCGGCGCAAGTGCGCCAGTGTCCGCAGCAGCACACTCTCCACCGACACCTGTGCGGAGGAGAGCTGCGGCTCCTCCATCAACCGTCCCATCCAATAGCTTTCACGATAGACGCCCTCGAGCGCCTCGCCGGCAGGGCCACGGCGCGGCGCGCCGGAGTGCCAGGTGTGCTGCGGCTCCATGCCGAGCATGCGCGTGATCGCGGCCGGATCGATGGTCGGGTGACGTATGCGCAGAGAGATGGTGAACTCGTATTCGCTCATCGAGCCGCCACGCGCCCGGCAGGCACTCGGTTGGCCGCCGATGCCATATACGCTCGACCCGAGACTGCCGCAGGAAACCGCGCCATGACTAGCGCGCGGGCTTGACGCGCCGTCCGCGGCCATCCGGCAAGGACTGGGTCCGGTCCGGGCCGGGCGTGTTAGCGGCATATGCCCGCAGGCACTCGCGGGAGCATACGAGCACGGCGGGTGTCTGGTCATCGATCGCGCCGGGGTTAGGGTGCCGGCTGATGCGGAAGTGCTCGCGCGGCCGGCTGCCGTCTTCGTAGCCGATGTCGCGTTCACACACATCGCACGTGATCACGAGAACTTCCTCGGCCGGGCGAAACAGCCCCGACTTGCGCCAGCCCATGATTTCCTCAGGTGCCTGCGCCCAAGTGTCGTTGCGGTGGACGCGGGCGCCGCGCGTGGCGCGTCAGTAGCGGCGTGGGCCGCCGCGCCCACCGCCACCGGAGCGCTCGCGCTCCTGAGCCTCGCTGACTTTGAGGGCGCGACCGTCGAAGTCGGTGGCGTTCAGCGCCTGCATGGCTCGCGAGGCGTCGGCATTCGACATCTCAACGAAGCCGAAACCACGCGGGCGACCCGTGTCACGGTCGACGATCAGCGTCACTTTCTCGACGGTACCGTGCTTGGCAAACAGGGCGCGCACGGCCTCGTCGGTCGCCGTGAATGGCAGATTTCCTACATATAGTTTGGTCACTGAAGAGTACTCGCGAATAAATGGGAAAATGAGCAGGTCAAACCTGCTTCCTGGTTCGTGAAGCCTGCGAGGGTGAGAGGGTGGCTGGGGGGAGGCGCCGGTGGGCGCGTTGCGGCCAACACAGACAAGCCGAAAGGTCACGACCTTGCGCGCAGCGTACAGGTTTTTCGGCGACGCTGCTGTACTTTAAGGCTGCGATCCGCGCTCCACCGGCGCCTGTGCACCGGTGCGCCCGCGGCGGCCGCAGGTGCGCAGGCGACGACAGCGGAATTCAGGTATCGGGCTGACAGGTTGCGGTCACGGTGTAGTTGAGGCGCAGCTGACAAGGCTGCCTTGCGCCAACGCGCACGGCGCGCTGGCCCGAGCACCCCAGCGCTCCTGTCGCACGATGCGCCGGGTCTGCGAGCGCGGCCTTAACGGCGGCGCTGAGATCGAACTGACCATCGCAGTCCGCGTAGGGGCAGGGGAACTCGAAGAAGGCCCGCGCCGGCGCATGCAGTATGTGTGATTGCGGTGCCGGGGTGGTCGAGGTAGAACCCTGAAACAGCAGCTCCAGCCGCAGCTGCTGAACCGCGGGAAAGACCTCGCGCAAAGCGAGCGCCGCGGCGCGGTCACGCCGCAAGCGGTCGCGGCGCTCCTGGCGTTCGGCGGCCGGACTGAGCAGGGCGAGCTTCATGATGCGCCGCGCAGGGTCGGTCCGGGCATCGCAACCGAATCACCCTCCGGGGCCGCGACGGCTGGAGTCGCCGCCGCGGCGCTCAGACGCGCGCTACGACGTTGCTGCTTCTCCTGCTGCCGCACCTTTCTGGCGAGCTCTCTTTGCTTGCGTACCTGGTGATAGTTCTTACGCATCTGCGCTCCGTTCTCTGTGGAAGCGAAAGTCATGACTCTGCGTGTCGCGTCGGCCCGGTCCGATGGATCTGCACGTGCCTCAAGGTCGTGGGCACCTGAAGGTACTCGCGAAGTCGCAAGCAGCGCTCAAGATGCGCGAGCCCGGGAAAGCAGTGCGAGGCTGTGTCCGCAGCCACTGAGCACGCCCCGGCAGTGTACGCCGAATCGCGGCACTCGAGGCAGCTTTGGCGCTCCGGGGCCGGGCTGAGCACGAAAACGGCCTCATAATCCCGGGGTTTGGGGGTTCGAGCTCCTCCCTTTCCACGCGCTATTTCACGTCCTGGCCTGAACTCCTTGAGCATCTGACTGGCCGTTCGTCGCCACTGCTGCAGTGCGAACTCCTGCTGTTTTTCCGCGGGCTACGACCTGAGCATCGAGCGCATCGCGATATTGAAGGCGGTGTACCCGGCAGTCTGGGGAGTCCTGCAGACAGTGACGGGCCCGCTGAGCGATCGCGTCAGGTGCGGTCGTTGCGTTGGTCATGAAGGCAGGGTCGAGACCTGACTGGGCCGACCCCCAAAGTACGCGCCGACCGAACGTCAGTAATCGCGCGCTGAAGCCCTGGCGATGGAGTCCTGAGCCCGGCGCCGCGCCGGGGCTGTGCTTGCTATCCAGGTATGACGTCGCTTCATCGCGACAAGTGCGAGATAGCCGAGAAGCGCCGCGATCGCCGCGCCGAGATCAATGAGAAAGAATTGCATGGAGTGGCCTTCGTGCGCGTCACTACGATTTCGAGTCTATTGATCCGCGCCGCGCGAGGCAGCCCGCCGTCGGGGGATCGCGCGAAGTTCATTCGGAGGTGAGCAAGGTACTTATTTGGGGAGACAGCCGGGCGGCAGGTCTGCATAATGCGGCCGTCGAGGGTTCATTCCCCCCTATCCACGCGGAGACTGACCGGAGCATGGGGCCGCTGCCCATGAGGCGTCTGCCATCGGACGGCTATGTACTTTCTGAGACCTGAGCGAGTTCCCGGGGAGAAGACCGGCGCCCCGGCTCTGCCCAACCGTCTTCTGCCCTTCTCCTTCCATTTCTTCCGGCAGTTCTTCTGGGGCTGTATGGGCCTGCTCACGTTGCCGGTCCTCGGGCGCGCCGTGTTCGCCTCGATCGCCTACGCCACCAAGCGCCTCACCGACACCGTGCTCGCGATGCACGATCCGGCCGCCGAGGCGGGCCCGATGCTTTTCGGACCCCTGCTTCTGTTCGTCGCCCTCGTAGTCGGGCGCTTCGCGCTCGATGGCGCGATGTGGTTCTGCTCGTACCACACGCGCTCGCCGATGCTCATGCGCATCAAGGAGGAGGTCTTCGGCTACGCGCAGCGTCTCTCGCCCGCGTACTTCGAGAGCACGCTCTCCGGAAAGATCGCGCACCGGACGGTGCTGCTCCCCGACCAGGTGCTGCTGCTGTTCGACATGATGGTGTTCGACTTCATCCCGAGCGGCATGTTCTTCGTCTTCGTCGCGGCTCTTTTCTATCTGGCGAACCCGGTGTTCTGCGCCGCCGCCGCGGTGAGCATCGTCGTCTACTTCGTGACCAGCCTCTGCCTCGGCCGGGAGTGCGCCAAGCGCTCCGCGGCCAACAACGAGGCCCGCGCAGCCGTGACCGGCCGCATCGTCGATGTCATCACGAACATCCGCAACGTGTTCCTCTTCGCCAACCAGCCTCTCGAGGATCGCGAGCTCGGGCGCTACACGGGCGAGGAGCGCGACCGGCGCATGGCGCTCTATCGCTCAGTCGTGCGGTTGCGCTGCGTGCAGTACGTGATGGATATCCTGATGTGGCTCGCTTTCGTGGGAGGCGCGCTCTATGCCTGGGTGCACCGGGTCATCGGCGCCGGTGATTTCGTCATGATCACGGCGCTCACCGGGTCGCTCCTTCAGACTGCGTACAACCTCGGCCAGCGGATACCGGAGTTCTATGAGCAGCTCGGCGCGGCGCAGGAGAGTATCGGCACCCTCATCGTGCCGGCGACGATTCAGGACCGGCCGAGCGCCTCGACCCTGGTCGTGAAACAGGGCGCGATCCACTTCGAGCGCGTTGCCTTTGCCTATGACGCCGGCAAGCGCGGACCTCGGAACGTCGTCCAGGACTTCGAGCTCTTCATTCCTCCGGGTCAGCGGCTGGGCCTCGTCGGCCCGAGCGGCGCGGGCAAGACCACTCTCATGGGGCTGTTGATGCGGATGCACGACGTGACGGCCGGCGCGATCCGCATCGACGGGCAGGATATCCGCGACGTGACGCAGGCGAGCCTGCGCGGTGCGCTCGCCCTCATTCCTCAGGACACGAGCCTCTTCCACCGGAGCCTCCTCGAGAACATCCGCTACGGCCGGCCTGGGGCGACGGCCGAGGAGGTCGTCAGGGCTGCGCACCGGGCGCACGCGCACGAGTTCATAGCGGAGCTCGAGCACGGCTATCACACGCTGGTCGGCGAGCGTGGCATCAAGCTCTCCGGCGGCCAACGGCAGAGAATCGCCATCGCCCGGGCGATCCTTCGCGACGCGCCCATCCTGCTGCTCGATGAAGCCACGAGCGCCCTCGACAGCCACAGCGAGCACCTCATCCAGCAGGCCATGCGCGAAGCCATGGTCGGCAAGAGCGTGATCGCGATCGCGCATCGACTGAGCACCGTCATGGATATGGATCGTCTCATCGTGCTGCAGCGGGGCGTGATCGTCGCCGACGGCTCGCACTCCGAGCTTCTGCGGAGGGGAGGCTTGTATGCGGAGCTCTGGCGCAGGCAGTCAGGCGGCTTCAATCCCGTCGCCGCGCGCGAGGCAGAGGAGCTCGAGGAGGAGTTCCCGGCGGAAGGCGCCGGCGGCGGCGATCTCGTCGTCGAGCGGCAGCATGCGCTCGCCGGTCACGAGGACAGGTCCTAGCGTTCCTTCAGTGGTGGACGGTGCATCAGGCAACGACTATCCGGGTACCGGGAGGAAGAACCATGAAACGGTACGAAGTGATGACAGCGATCGGGCTGGCGACGGCGGCCCTCTCTGGGTGTGGCGGGGGCGGGTACGGCGGAGGCAGTGGCGGAGGCGGATATATGAATCTGTCCTCCGCGCCGGGCGAGGCGGCGTTGGCGGCCTACGTTCAGGCAAACCACTCGGCGACGCTGCATGCGACCGACAGTGCCGGTAACAGCTGGACGCTGCAATACGCCACTATTGCGAGCGCGAATACCACGACGTTCAATGGCACGGTCAATGCGCACAGCACAGTCGATACCGTCACGCTCGACAAGAACGGAGCGCAGGTCGCGACCAACACCTCAACGAGCTACTTTCTTGTGAATCCCTACGTGCCTTTGGGGCAGGTCTCCAGCAGCGGGACACCGTACGGAGTCGTAACGAGCTCGTTCCCACTGCCCACGACGGTGACTGTGGGTGGCTCCGGGGCGTTCGACAACCTCACTTACTACCACGACTCCACACAGGCAGTCATGGATGCCGATGAGACGGGCACCTACTCCGTCGCGGCCAACAACTCCACCACGTTGCTCGTCTGCTTCAACACGGTCATCTCCAGTGTGACGGCGCAGGGCACTGCGGACGGCCTGGCCGCCGGTACCGAGATGGACTGCTACACGGTGGATGCCTCGGGCAACGCCGTCCTGTTCTCGATTACCGTGACCGCAAGTGGGGTGACGCTGAAGTTTCAGTGACGCGCGCTTGTTCAGGGGTCGGCGTGACACCGTCGCTCATGGTCGTCTTTCTGTTAATTAATGAGTCCTGACGCGACATTACGCGACATAGTAATCAACCAGTTACGTCCTTGCCGCACTCCGGCGGGACGCAGGTCGCAGAATGCTCTCCCGAAGCGCGCTTAACATCGCCGAGGAGCCACGCGGGCCGCGGTCGAATGCAGACCTCTGAACACATCCTGCTCGAGTCGGACGAACGCGAAGTGCCCGCCCTGGGCAGCGCACGCAAGACCCACGCGCAGGTCGAGGTCACGAGCCGCCTGCGCCGGTGCGTGCTGCAGCTCGAGATCATCGACTACTACTATCTCTCCGTCCGCTCGCGATCGCCGTCCGGCGAGCTGGGCTACGTCCTCGATCTCAGGTTCGTCGCCGCGCCGCCCCGCGTGGCGCGGCACGTCGCCCGGCGCTGGATCAACGCCTCCCTCGTGTTGCTCGCTCTCGCGGCGGTGATGGCCGCCTGGATCCGCTCCTCGGCGACGCCCTGGTGGCAACACGGCTGGCTTCGAGCGTGCGCCGCGGTCACCGGCATGTGGGCGCTCGCGACAGTCATCGCGGCCTACCGGACGACCGAGACGGTGCGTCTTTACAGCGCGCACGGCGCGGTGCGAGTGCTCGAATTCACGGGGGGTATGGGAACCTTCCGCGCGCTGCGGCCCTTCCTCGCCAGGCTCGTCGCGCACATCCGCCTCGCGCTGGCGGCGCGCCGGCGCACCCGCGCCGAGCACCTCCGCGACGAGATGCGCGAGCACGGCCGCCTGAGGGACGTCGGGGTGCTGTCCGCCGAGGAGTACGAAGCGGGCAAGATGCGCATCCTCGCCCACCACACTCCCGCGACGCCTGCGCGAGCGAAGCGGCCGCCCGCTCCGTGAAACCGCTCCGCCCCTAGTGATCGAGGAGGCTCCCCAGCGGCGCGACGCGCTTGAGCTCGGGAGGGCGGTCGAGGACCGGGGCACCGCGCGGATCCCGCTCCGGGGGCGGAACACCCGTGGTATCGATGTACCAGTTCGTGAGACGCCTCTCGTGCTCTTCCTGCACCGCGCGCGCGGAGCTGTCGCCGAAGAGATTGTTCTCCTGCCTCGGGTCCCGCTCGCAATCGTAGAGCTCGCTCTGATCGTTGGGGCGAGCGATGTACTTGTAGCGGCGGGTGCGCACTGAGGCGCAGCGGGTGATGGTTTCGGGCTGCTCGTTCTGCAGCCGTGTCTTCGGGCCGTAGAGCCCCTCGATGATCGGCTCGAAAGCCTGGGGCTCGTAGGTGTTGTAGCCGCCTTCGGTGAAGGCGGCGCGCTGTGGATCGCCCGTCGAACCGTGGAGCTGTGGCATGAGGCTGCGCGCAAAATGAGTATGCGTCGCCTTCGTGCCGGCGAGATCGAGACAGGTCGGCATGACATCGAAGAGCTCGACCAGCTCCGGTGACACGTGTCCCGGTGTGCCAGCGGGAATGCGGGCGATGAGGGGCACGTGGGTCAGGCAGTCCTCCAGGCCCGAGGGCCACTTCTCGACCAGGCCGTAATCGCCCGCGTAGTCGCCGTGATCCGAGCACACCATCAGGGCCGTATCGCGCCAGTGTCCGGTCCGGTCCAGGGCTTCGATCAGCTCTCCGAGGAGCCAGTCGGAATAGCTCACCTGCCCGTAATACACCGCCCGCACCTTGCGGAATTCGGCATCGGTCAGCTGCGTGAGCCCGCTCAACTCCCGCAGCGCCGCGTGGAAGCGGGGGCGCCGGGGGAGTCCGGGAGGCGCGAGCGAGGGGATGTCGGAAGGGTGGTACAGGTCGTAGAAATCGGCCGAGATGGTGTAGGGCGGATGAGGCTCGAAGAGCGCGAGGAAGAGACAGAACGGTCGCTCGGTTTGCCGCCGCTCCAGCACCTGGATGGCGAGTTGTATGACGGCGTAGTCGACCGTGCCGCGCCGATCGCCACCCGGCGGGAGCAGCATGGTGTTGGGAAACTGCGGCTTGTCGATGGCCGCGAACTCGGCGGCGGGGTTGCGGGGATTTCGCCACTCGGTGACGCTGTCGGCGAGTGTCTCCGGCGCCAGCACGTCGTTCTTGCCGAAGAGGAACACATCGTAACCGGCCTGGCGGAGGTATCTGAACAGGTTCGGCTCGTTGGGCTTCAGGAAATAATAGAGGCTCCGATGTCCCCGGACGCTGGTCGGCCACCCTGTCGCCAGGCTGCAGCGCGAGGCGCCGCAGACCGGGAACTGGACGTGACAGCTCTCGAACCGGGTACCCATCTTCGCGAGGCGATCGAAGTGCGGGGTCCTCACCACGGGATTCCCGTAGCACGCGAGCGCGTCGGCGCGGAGCTCATCGGGCACGAACAGGACGATGTTGGGGCGCCCTCGGGCGCCGGGACGCGCGTTCTGCGCCGTGCTCTCCGCGGACGCCATCCCCGAGGGCTTCAGCGACAGGGCGAGCGCCCACGAGGCCGAGGCGCCGAGCAGCTCGCGGCGCGTCCACTTTGCTCCCCTCGCACTCATCGTGAGAATCTAACCCGTCGCCCGCCACGACGAAAGGAAATCCCCATGCACCGCTCCCGTCTCTGCGCCGTGCTGATCGACTGCAACACCCCGGACATCGACGCCGCCGCGCGCTTCTGGGGCGAGGCGCTGGGTCGCCCCGTGGACCTCGAGCACCCGGCGAGCCGCGGCAACTACCGGATGCTCGAGACCCAGGATGACGAGCCGATAGTCGAGCTTCAGCGCGTGGACCATGAGAGTCGCGTCCACCTCGACATCGAGAGTGACGACATCCCGGCCGAGGTAGCGCGGCTCGAGAAGCTCGGCGCCGCCGTGGTGAGGCGTCTCGAGCGCTGGGTGGTGATGCAAGCGCCCACGGGTCAGCGCTTCTGCGTCGTGCGGGTGCAGCGTCCGGGCTTTCCGAAGAACGCGCGCCGCTGGGGCTAGCGATGCCTTATCCTGGTACGCGCAAGCGCTCGACCAAGCCCCTGGGAGCGAACCATGAGAACGTCAAGCAGCGATTTGGCAGCCCTCGCGTTGGTCCTCGCCTTTGCATTTGCGCTCTACGGGCGAGCGGCAACCGGGTCTGAATCTGACTCGCATGTATCGCGCCCGTCGCGCCATTACTTTCTGCCGGCGACGCCGGAGAATGTGCAATGGGGCTGGTATGACCCGAACGAAAAGCCGAAGCTGGTCATCCATTCCGGTGACACGGTCTCCATCGAGACCATCTCACACTCGCTCGGACAGATAAAACCCGGGCTGGACATGGGTGGGATCGTGAAGTTGCGCAAGGAGAACGACGGCGGCGGGCCGCACTCGATCACCGGCCCCATCTACGTGTCGGAAGCGGAGCCGGGCGATACGCTCGAGGTTCGCATACTCAAGATTGTTCCCAAGCCCGACGCATTTAATTTCAACCTGCCCGGCAGGGATTTTCCGAGCGTGGGCCTGCTGGCGCCGGAATTTCCCGAAGGCTTCGTGCGCTACTACAAGCTCGATCTGGTGAAGATGCAGACCGAGTTCAAGCCGGGAATCATGATCGACCTGAAGCCCTTTCCCGGAACGTTTGCCGTCGGGGTCGATCCGAGCGAGCCGGATGCAAAGGCCGGGCCGCCCATTCGCGACGCCAGGGGGCGCACCAGCACGCTGCGGCCCTGGAAGAACGGCTCGAACATGGATCTCAACGAGTTGCAGGCCGGATCCACCTTGTATCTGCCGGTGTTTCTCAAGGGCGGCCTGATCTGGACCGGCGATTCGCACTGCCGGCAGGGAAACGGCGAGGTGAATCTGACGGCGCTCGAATGCGCCTACAAGGAGATCGAGATCCAGCCGATCGTGCA
>Ga0134109_10000219_pt1 | contig 9980 bp, 17 predicted proteins | sample 15_D_Rain_20_2_1_FD_94464 | JGI IMG/M metagenome (GOLD analysis project Ga0134109, IMG submission 94464) | Grasslands soil microbial communities from the Angelo Coastal Reserve, California, USA - 15_D_Rain_20cm_2_11112015 | ecosystem: Environmental > Terrestrial > Soil > Grasslands ...
ATACGAACATCGGTGAAGTCAGGAGGAACAGTAGAGAATCCTTCAAGAGTTAAAGAACTTCGCCGAACAGTAGCGAGACTCCTTACAGCAGAGAACAGTCCAGTCATCACGGAGGAACCTGAATAGATGCCGATAACGCCACAAAACATCCTTGCGCACGAATGGATAGGACTCCACGTTAAAGTACAGGCTTGTCCAGACCGTCGACTGAAAGGCCTCCTTGGAATAGTGAGAGACGAAACAAGAAACACTCTACTAATCGAGGCCCGGAACCGACTAGTGAGGGTGCCAAAAGATAATGCTCTATTTGTCGCGACTCTCCCGACTGGAGAAATAATTCCAGTTCAGGGCCCGGCTCTCAAATACCGACCTGAAGACAGAGTAAAGAAGGGGCTCGCAAAATGGTAGTACGCAACATCGGACTAGACGTCAAACCGCCAAAAGCCGGGTGCAACGATCCTGTCTGCCCATTCCACGGAAGCCTGTCCGTGAGAGGAAGAGTCTTTGAAGGAACGGTGTCAACGTCAAAGTCCCCGAAAACCGTATCAGTTGAGCGCGCTTACTTGCACTATTATCCAAAATACAGCAGATACGAAAGGCGGAGAAGCAAGACGCTGGCCCACAACCCGCCCTGCATCGCCGCAACAACAGGCGACCGAGTAACAATAGCAGAATGCCGACCGCTCAGCAAAGAAGTCTCGTTCGTTGTGATAGATAGAAAAGGAGTAGCAGAATAGACGTGCCCGCGCCCAAGACAAGAGCGGTAAGCGCCCGTGGAATGGTGGAATACAGACCGAGAATCGCTCGGGGCCTTCCAGTTGGCACCCGGCTCACATGCGCTGATAACACTGGAGCGAAAGAATTGAAACTCATAAACGTCCGAGGATACCACGGGCGCCTCCGACGAGTCCCCGCCGCCTGCGTCGGAGATATGATAATGGTGTCGGTGTCTAAAGGCAAACCCGACCTGAGGAAACAAGTTTTTCCTGCAGTCGTTGTGAGACAGGTGCGAGCGCTGCGTAGACCGGATGGGACGAGACTCTCCTTCGAAGATAATGCCGGAGTCCTAATGACCCCGGAGGGCGAGATGAAAGGAACAGAGATCAGGGGACCCGTCGCTCGGGAGGCAGCCGAGAGATGGCCTCGAGTAGCGAACCTAGCTTCAACGGTGATATAGACCACGGCCAGCTCGAAACCCTCCAAACAGAGAAAACGCTTCTTTCAAGCCCCCAAGCACAAGCGGCGAAAGATGCTATCCGCTCGATTATCCGACGACTTGACAGCAAGGCACAAGGTCAGACGCATTCCACTCAGAACTGGAGACACTGTGCGCATCATGAGGGGCGAATTCGCGGATTTGGTGGGAAAGGTGGAGAAGGTGGAATATTCGACAGGAAGAATCTTCGTGGAGGGCATGACGAGGGAGAAGGCGGCCGGCATCTCATCAAAACTTCCCATTCACTCTAGTAAGGTACTCATCACCAACCTTAACCTGTCTGACAAGTGGCGGAGCGGACTCCTCTCCGAGAAATCAAAGATGGTGGAATCTTAGACAATGGCACGCAAGGGAGGATCCAGACAGCTCAAACGCGAACCAGCACCGGGATTCTGGCCGATAAAGCGCAAGGAACGAACGTGGGCGCCGAATACGAGACCCGGTCCCCATTCTAGAGAAAAAAGCATCCCACTCGTAATCGTGATCCGAGAGATTCTGGGATACGCCAGAACGGCCAAAGAGGCAACACGAATCATCAGCACCGGCAAGGTCAAGATAGACGGGGTCGTTAGAAGGGATCATCGATTCCCCGTTGGCTTGATGGATGTTCTACAGGTCGAAGGTGCCGGCCAGATCTTCCGCATCCTACCCAAACCGAATAGAGGACTAACACCAACGCCAATCTCTGAAAAGGAAGCAGGCTTCAAACTCTGCAAGATAATCGGAAAGAGGAATATTGAAGGAGGAAAAATCCAGCTCAATCTTCACGACGGCCGAAGCATTATCCTCCAGAGTCAGAGCGGTAGACAGAAAACGGAAGGGGAATTCGCGCCGGGGGGAGCAATGCAACTTGGCCTACCCAAACAGAACATGATGGGACTGGTGCCGTTTCAAACCGGCGCTTTGGGACTAGTCGTCGACGGTAGAAACCAGGGAATCTTCGGAAAGATCACGACAATAACCCCCGGTACTCACACTCGTCCCAAGATAGTCAAGATCGAGACGGGTAGCGAAGCCTTCGACACGCCAGCAGAATACGTGATACCAGTGGGCACTCAAGCATCCCTCGTCGGGCTAGGAGAAAAGTAGAATGTCTGAATCCATCGCGAAAGAAGAGTCGACCAACCCGTTGAGAATAGTCAGAATCGAGAAAGTCACACTGAACATCGCGACCGGCAAATCAGGCGAACCACTCGAAAAAGCGAAAAAAGTTCTCACCCAGCTGACCAACAAGACCCCGACAACCAAACAAGCGAAGAAAGCGATCAAAGATTTCGGTGTCAGAAAAGGAGAACCAATAGCAGCAGTCGTGACGCTACGCGGGAAGGACGCGGGCGAGTTCTTGAAGAGAGCGCTGGACGCTGTCAGCAACAAGATCAACGAGAGGAGCTTCGATGACTATGGCAACGTCTCCTTTGGAATCAAGGAGCACATCGAAATCCCGGGAACCAGATATGTTCCTGAGCTGGGAATATTCGGCGCAACCATTCACGTCACGCTGGGACGGCCCGGATATAGGATCCGGTCGCGAGCCATCCGTCCTTCAAAGATAGGACGCAAACACTACGTTTCGAAGGAAGACGCCGTCAAGTTCATGCAGAACAACTTCGGAACAAGCACTGGAAACTGAGAAGCGTCATGGCCAAGATAAAGGCGAAGAAGCAGAGGAAGTATGGAAAGGGAGCTCGTCCATGCAAGCGCTGTGGCCAGTACGGACCTATCGTGAGGAAGTATGGACTCAACTTCTGCAGACAATGCTTTAGAGAAGTAGCCGTGGGACTCGGATTCAAGAAATACATGTGACCAAGAATGGAACCAATCTCTAACATGTTCTCATCCATCCTCAACAACGAACGCCGACACAAACACGAATGCATAGTCTACCCTGCATCCAAACTGATGGGGCAAGTTCTTCGTGTGATGCAAAAGTACGGCTATGTTGGAGAGTTCGAATTCGTCGACGATGGAAGGGGAGGAAAATTCAAGATACAACTCCTGGGACGAGTCAACGACTGCGGAAGCGTAAGGCCCAGATTCTCATCCACCATTGGCGAGTTCGAAAAATGGGGAAAGCGCTTTCTTCCCTCTCGAGACGTAGGAATACTCATACTAACAACACCGAAGGGAGTCTTGGCACACAAGGAGGCGCGCGAGGCCGGGGCTGGAGGCCAACTCCTGGGATACGTTTTCTGAAAGGTGAAACATGACGACAAGGTTTGAGACTCTTCAAAGAACGGTCTCCATCCCAGACCAGGTATCCGTGCAGGTCGAGGGACGAACTGTAAAGGTAAAGGGTCCACTAGGGTCACTGCAAGAAGATTTGTCCCACCTTCCAGTCTCAATCGACGTGGACGACAACAAGGTCCGACTGGAAACTAGCTGGCCGAGAAAGAGGGAGATCGGAATGCTGGGAACAGCAGCTGCCCACGTCCGAAACATGCTCAAAGGAGTCACACAAGGCTACAGATACGAACTGCGCACAGTCTACGCCCACTTTCCAGTAACCGTGAAGGTGGACGAGAAGGCTAAGGTGTTGAAGATAGAGAATTTCACTGGCGAGAAGACGCCAAGATACGCGAAGATAGTTGAAGGAGTAAAAGTGGATGTCAACGGTGAGGACATCTCGGTGCAGGGTATCGATTTGAAATCGGTTAGTCAGACCGCAGCCAACATTCAAGATAGTACCAAGATCAAGAAGAAGGATCTCCGAGTCTTCCTGGACGGAATATACGTCTCCGGAAAAGGACCCGCACAAACGTCGAAGAAAACTGCCAAGTGAGAGAGATGAAAGGGTCAAAACCCGAGTTCAGACGCCAAGAGAGCTGGAGATACAAACGGGTCAAGGAGAACTGGCGTAGACCCCGGGGCGTTACGAGCAAGATGAGAAAGGAGGAGAGCGGCTTTCCCGCCAAAGTCAAGAACGGATACGGCTCAGCAGCCTCCACCCGCGGCCTCCACCCTAGAGGCCTGGTCGACCAGCTCGTATGGAGGGAAGTAGAGCTGGAGAAGCTTGATCCTAAGATACACATTGTCAGGATAGCAGCACGGGTTGGAGAGAAAAAGAGGCGCGGAATACTCACAAAGGCGAAGGACCTGAACTTCCACATTGCAAACCCTGGAAGGGAGGAGGGACGAGCAGTGACTGAGGCACTTCCTGTTGAGGAGGAGAAGGCTTTGTCAGAACAGACGGTTGAGGAGAAGATGGAAGAAAAAGCCGAGGTCGCTGAAGACGAGGATATCGGCAAGGCAGAGGAGAGTTCTCAATGAGTCTGAAGAGCCAGAAGAGACTGGCCGCGAGCTTGCTGGGCGGGGGATTGAACAGGGTCTGGATCGACCCGGAAGAGAACGACCGGGTCCAATCAGCGATTACCCGCGAAGAGATCAAGAGTCTCATACGCGAAGGAAGGATCAGTCTCCTGCCAAAGACCGGGATCAGCAGAGGCAGACATCGCGCTAAGTCCGGCAGAAGGAAGAAGGCTGGCAGTAGAAAGGGGGGTCAGAAGCCTGGCAAGGAGGCTTGGGTCCTCAAGATCAGAGCGATCCGGAGACACTTACGATGGCTGAGAGATAAGAGACAACTGTCCGCCGGAAACTACACTACTCTGCTGGGTATGGCGAAGGGTGGAGCGTTCCGTAGTGGGTCGCATGTAGATGAGTATGTAAAGGCCCATCAACTGGTAAAGAAGCGTTAGTCCATGGCTGACAGTCCCCGCTATGCGCTGCCTTACCGGCGACGGAGAGAGGGCAAGACAGACTACAAGCTGCGTCGGGCACTAGTCAAATCGGGCAAGCCGCGGGCTGTTGTCAGGCTTACCAACAAGTATGTTACTGTGCAGATCACTGATGCAACCATCACCGGGGATATTGTAAGGGCCTCAGCTTCTTCTCGAGAGCTTCCTAAGCTGGGTTGGAAGGGCGGGCTTGGAAATCTTCCCTCGGCCTACTTGACGGGAGCGCTCGCAGCTCGAAGAGCTGTGCAGAGAGGGATCAAAGAGGCAATTCTGGATCTTGGGCTCAAGGGTCCGACGAAAGGCTCGAAGCTCTTTGCGGTGCTGAAAGGACTGGCGGATTCTGGTCTAACTGTTCCACACTCTCCAGAAAAGCTTCCACCCATGGAACGGATCGGAGGAAATCACATCGCTACGTACGCGAAATCTTTGGCGGGCGAGCACGATCTGTACCAGAAACGAGTCAGCGCCTACCTCAGCGGCGGGTTGAAGCCTGAGGATCTGTCTGGACATTTCGAAGAGATTAGGAAGACTGTCTCAACAGCACCCTTGGAGGCGGCCAAATGAGCCAGCGTCCCGGTCAAGAGATCGGATGGGTTCCGAAGACGAAGCTCGGCCGACAAGTCCAGCAAGGAGAGATCATTTCGATGGAGGAGATCTTCACTCAAGGATTGAGGATCAAAGAGCCGGAGATTGTTGATACACTCCTGCCGAACATTCAGCAAGAGGTTCTCGGCATAGGGTTTGTGCAGAAACAGACAGACGCTGGGGAGAGATCGAGGTTCAGAGCCGTTGTCGCCATCGGTAATGGTGACGGGTTTATTGGAATTGGCGAGGGGAAGGCGCGCCAGGTTCGGACGGCGATCGATAAGGGGACGGTCCAAGCTAAGCTGAATATTATTCCTGTACGGCGGGGTTGTGGGAGCTGGGAGTGTCGCTGCGGGACTCAGCACACTGTCCCGTTCAATGTTACAGGTAAGACTGGGAGCGTTCGGGTAGAAGTGTTGCCTGGGCCGCGGGGTCTGGGATTGGTTGCGGGGGAGATTCCGAAACAGGTTCTCCGGCTAGCGGGTGTGAGGGATTGCTGGACTCGGACGTTCGGGTCGACATCGACTTTGTCATCGTCGGCGTTGGCGGTGTTTGACGCGTTGACGCAGACGTACAACGTTGTGACGCAGAGCGACTGGGTGAACTAGATGGAGTCGCCGAGCAAGAATCCTATCCTCGCGGTTAGGCTCCGCGGGACGGCTTCGGACAATCCGGATGTTCAGAGGACGATGGAGTCGTTGAAGCTAGAACGGACCTTCCAGGCTAGGCTGTTAGATAATACGCCGTCCAATCTGGGAATGCTTCGCTCAGCCAAGGTTCTGGTGGCGTGGGGAGAGGTCAGCCCGGACCTGCTGGGACGGGTCTTGGAGAAGAGGGGTGAGCGTGATGGGGCTGATAGACTAGATGATGGTTTTCTCAGACTCTTGGGAAGGTCGAGTTTTGACGATCTGGCGAAGGCGGTCGTGGCGGGAGAGACGAGTCTACACGAACTGTTGCGGGCTGGTCTGAAGGTGCCGTTCAGATTCCATCCGCCTCGCGGAGGGTTCAAGAGGAGTCTAAGGCGGGCTGCGACTGACGGGGGCGAGCTAGGCTATCGGGGCGCGGATATCAATAGTCTTGCTAAGCGTATGATCTGAGTCGGGCCGGATAGGAAACTCGAATATAGTCTCATATGATCATTCTGTCTTTGGTTGTCTAGTGTTTGGCTCCGCGTAAAGAAGCTCGGCGTCACCGTAGCCGTTCAGGCTGGTGGTTCGACGTTTTCGACGAGATGGAACGGATGGACCGGTTGATGGATGATATGATGCGGAAGGCGGTGGAGATGCCGAAGGCGCAAGAGGGAGCCTCACCGTTCGTCTACGGGTTCTCAATGTCTGTCGGTCCGGACGGGAAGCCGATCATCCGCGAGTTCGGGAACGTGGAACCGGGTGCGCGGGGTCCCCAGGTCAAAGAGGAGAGAGAGCCGCTCGTGGATGTCATGGACACTGGAAAGGAGGTGGTCGTGGTGACCGAACTGCCCGGGGTGGAGAAGGAAGATATCAAACTAGAATCCACAGATAGAGCGTTGAAGATCAGTGTCGACTCGGCGAAGAGAAGGTACCTGAAGGAGCTGGAAATGCCGCACATGGTTGATCCACGAACCGCGAAGGCCACGTACAAGAATGGAGTGTTAGAGGTCCGGTTCGCGAAGAGCGACGAGAAGAAACCCACACGACCCATACCAGTAGAATAGCCTCGAAGAAGGATTACGAGAAACACCGCACTCGTGCCGAGAGAAAATATTTGCAACCCCCCCATTTTTCCGGAGGCCTCTCGCGAGTTGACGCTGTTCTGGGCGAGTCTCGCGATTCAACGCGCAGATTAGAACGGTCCGCTGTTTTTCCAGAGTGGAAATCGAGCCAATAGCCCTTCGTGAAAGTCTCGTGATCTAGAAACGCCTGCCCAGATTTCCGATTAAGCTTATTCTGTGATTATCCGGTTTCAAGAGGTACAGCCTGCGGGTTTCTTTCTCGGAAGAGCCCTGGAAGAGGAAGAGATTACCGTCTGTTAATTCCCTCCAAAAGTCGAGTTCTGTGTCGTGAGGAGCAACTACTTTTGAGATTTTCTAGCTAGGTGTCCCGCCGGTTGGAACTGTTCTAGGCGAGTCTATTGGTTCAGGGCGCAGAATAGAACCGTCACCTGTTTTTCTGATCGCAGATTGAGCGGAGAGGTCGGCGTGGAAAAGTCGCGATCTCAAATCGCCTGCCCCGATTCCGGATCGGGGGTGATTCCGGGCGATTTCTCGGACTGGAAAATGCTATCTTTTCTACTCTGAAGGGTAAGTTATCCCTTAACCTTTACTATTCATACTCTAAAAAGTATGTTCTTGACTGATGAAAACCCTGAAAACAGAGAGGCGACGGGATCAACCAGACCTCTATTGGAACGACCTAACCTCCCCGACCCGTTGCGACCCAGACCGATAGAGCCTCTGCCCTCACCCCTCAGACCCGGACAGTACATAGGTTCACGAGAAGAAGAACTCGGAAGAATACTCAAAGAAATACTAGACCGACTAACAACGATAGAAACCAGACTGAAAACAATAGAAGAACAACTCAAGGCCAGACGCTGACATTCATCCTGCACCTATCCACGGTTGGTCTTAGAGTATTCCAGCTCCGACTTCGCCGCCATTATGAAATCGTTCTTGCTCAGACCCTTGAGGGTATGGGTCGACAATCCTACCTTCACACGGCGCCACCCGATGAAGAGGTCGGGATGATGATTCTCCATCTCAGCAATCTTGCCCAACGAATAGGCAAAGTCAAGACCATCCAGATAGGATTTGAATCGAAACTCTTTCTGGAGAGAACCTGACTGGAGAACCCATCCCGGTAGATCCCTCAGACGCTCCCTGGCTTCCCCGACTGTGAGAGGCTTCGTATACTTGCACGGACCACATTTTCCCGATGCCAGTTTTCGAACCCTGTCGCTAATCGATTCACTATGCATGAAATAGTAATGCGAAAGTGGCAAGCAAAAGGTTTCCCTGCATATACTGCTTGGCAGCCCTACGTAGTCTGAAAAGAATTATCTTGCCAATATATCCCTAGGACTTCGGAAAGATTTGAGAACGAGTTAAGGACGGGTAAGTAGTTGGGGCCCGAGGTTATGGAGACGTCCAGGAACCAGACGTCTACCCGCAGAGTCCAAACGATGCGAGCTGATGATTCTCGGATTCCCGCGAGTGTCGATGTGCTCATCCCCACCCTCGAGGGATTGAAGAGCGAATTCATTGAACATGTGCGCAGTCGGATTCCAGTTCACTGTCTCTTGACTTCTTCCGTACCTGGTCCCGCGAGGGCGCGGCAAGAGTTGATGGAGCGCGTGGACACGGATTGGTTCGGGTTCATCGACGATGACGTGAGTCTGAGACCCGAATGGTGGTCAACAGTGACGGGAATGATAGGTCCTGATGTAGGAGCCGTCGAGGGTCTCTGGAGCTACCTAGCGGGCGACAGAAGGGTCCACGACTATACGAAAGCCATGACCCGCCTTGCGGAATTGTCCGGTAGAGAATCGTGGACCGACAGAATTGACCGGGCCTTCACAGGAGACACGCTAGTTCGGACCAAGGCTGTTCAAGGCATTCGTATGCCGAACATTCCTGTTTGGGAAGACGAGTATATTCGCATGTGGGTGCAGAAGAACGGATACAGATGGCTTCGAACTCCGAAGGTCGTATGTGACCATCTGCGGAGATACAACTTGAGGCTCGCGTACGAGACCGGTAAGTACGGCTATTACCTTGGGCGGTTGAGCTTGAAGGGACAGCTCAGACGTGTAGCGCAGCTCCCAATCAAGGTCTTGTTCTCGCTAGCCTACACGCGCAATCTCCGCACGGGATCCTTCGCGATCGAGAAGGATCTCAAGATCTTCAAAGGGGTCCTCCACGGTTACGTTCAGAGGAACGGCGGCTCACCACTCTACCGTCTGTCACAGACATGAGAATCCTCATCGTCCATCCAAGGCTCAGCGTGAAAGGAGGGGGAGAACGTGTCGCAATACACTCGATCAAAGAGGCGTTGAGAGAAGGACATGAAGTGTATCTCGCATGTGAAGAGTTTGATGGCCATGAGTTCGAGGATTTTTTCGGAGTCCAAGGCCTGTTCACGGATGTCAGGATGCTCGCCTATCCCCCGTTCCGACCGACGGTCCAGAGACTGGTCCTCTACCAGAGGCTGATCTATCACCAACTACGACTACGAAAGATTCTTTCCCAGAATCCCAAATTTGACGTCGTCTTGAACACGGCGGATGTGGCGAATCAGCCTGCCACGAAGTCGCATACTGTCCAATACTGCTATTTTCCCGAATACTTCAGCCACCTTGAATCAAACAACGTCCACGGACTCTGGGAGACCTACTACCTTCCCGCTAGAGTGTTCTATCGATCCCGCGTCAGTCGTGTTGAACAACTCCTCGCCGTCTCCAATTTCACCCGG
>Ga0134109_10000223_pt1 | contig 9904 bp, 10 predicted proteins | sample 15_D_Rain_20_2_1_FD_94464 | JGI IMG/M metagenome (GOLD analysis project Ga0134109, IMG submission 94464) | Grasslands soil microbial communities from the Angelo Coastal Reserve, California, USA - 15_D_Rain_20cm_2_11112015 | ecosystem: Environmental > Terrestrial > Soil > Grasslands ...
GCGCGCATCTGCGGTGTTGACCGGGGCGACGTCGAGACGCTCGCCGAGTGGTACCACACGCTCGCCCCCGCGGCGATCAGCGTGGGCAACGGGCTCGAGCGCAACCAGAACGGCGGCAGCGGGATCCGAGCGATCTTCGCGCTGCCGGCGCTCGCCGGGAAGTTCGGCGTGCCGGGCGGCGGGCTCGTCAACGGCGCGTCCTTCGCGTTCCCGAAGACGCCCGGGCGGCTCGCGCGGCCGGACCTCGTGCCGGCGGGCACGCGCACGCTCAACATCATCGACGTCGGGCGCCACCTGCTCGACGCATCGCTGGCCCCGCCGATCAAGGCGGTGTTCATCTACAACCACAACCCCGTCGTCGTCCACCCAGACGCGAACCGGCTCCGGCGGGGGCTCGCGCGCGACGATCTCTTCGTCGTGGGCGCCGACGTCGTGATGACCGACAGCATGAAATACGCTGACGTGGTCCTGCCCGCGGCGAGCCACTTCGAGCACGCCGACCTCTACCCGGCGTACGGCCAGCACTGGCTCCAGCGCGCCGAGCCCGTGATCCCGCCCCAGAACGAGGCGCTCCCGAACACCGAGATCTTCCGCCGGCTCGCGGCGCGCTTCGGCTTCACCGACCCGGTCTTCCGCGCGAGCGACGCCGAGCTGATGGACGATGCCCTCGACCCCGACGACCCACGCCTCGCGGGGGTACGGCCGAGCCGGCTCCCCACCGAGCGCGCGCTCGCGATGACGGTCGAGGGCGAGGATGCGATCCTCTTCAAGAACGTCTTCCCGAAGACGCCGTCGGGACGGGTGGAGCTCGCGTCCGCGTACCTCGAGCGAAAGTACGACGCGCGACTGCCGAGCTGGCGGCCCGTCGAGTCACGGTACTCGCTGACCCTGATCTCGCCGGCGTCCGACCGCCGCATCACCTCCACGTTCGGCGGGCTCCACGTGGCCGACGGTATACCCCCGCTCGAGATGCACCCCGACGACGCTCGCGCCCGCGGCCTCCGAGACGGAGTGCGCGTCCGCGTGTGGAACGACCTCGGCGAGATCCACCTGCCGCTCAGGGTCAGCGATGCGGTACCGCGCGGCGTCGTCGCGACGCTCAAGGGCGCCTGGCTCGCCACCAGCGACAACGGCCAGACCGTATCGGCGCTCTGCCCGGCGCACCACGCGGACATCTCGGAGGGCGCGTGCTTCAACGACGCGCGCGTGGAGGTCGCCGCGACGTGACCCCGCCCGTCGATCCCAACAACGTCCTGATGACCGGCGAGAACTCGTTCGTCCGCCTGAGCCACGACGGCGGTAAGACCCCGTCCGATCGCTTCAGCCACTGGCGCGTGCTCTGGTGCCCCGCGGGGACGGGCCACGCGCTCTTCGCCCAGGGCGAGCTGACGGGCGGCCAGGTGCGGATCTACGGCGACAACCTCGCGGTGACCCGCTGGCTCCAACGGACGATCGAGGCGTTGCTCTTCCCCGCGTTCGCCGACGCCAGCCTGCCGGTGGTCGCGGCCGAGTTCGGCCGCGCGGGCGACCCACGCTCGACCGTCGTCGAAACGATCGCCTCCGCCACCGACCGGATGCGTCTCACATGGTACGACTGCATCGAGCCCTTCGTCCTCACCATGCCGCCCGGCTTCAACAACCGCCCGCTCGGCGTCTTCAGCACGTTCTTCCCCGCGCGCGGGGCCGAGGTCGAGCTGAACGGGCGCTTCGCGACCGGCCGGCCCTGGCCGGAGATGCGCGGCGACCGTCAGGGATCGAGCGCGTGCTTGGCCTGGTCGGAGACGTGGGTGAAGCCGCGCGCGTAGCGTAGACTGGGTTCATGGGCCTCGACCATCCGTGGACCGAGCCGCCCCGCCCCGGGACGGTCGTCGACGTTCTCCCAGGCATCAAGTGGCTCCGCATGCCGCTCCCCTTCCGGCTGGACCACATCAACCTGTGGCTCCTCGAGGACGGCGCGGGGTGGACGGCCGTGGACACGGGGATCGGGCTCGAGGAGACGCGCGCCCTGTGGGAGCGCGTGTTCACCGAGACGCTCGGCGGCCGCCCGCTCACGCGCGTCGTCGTCACCCACTTCCATCCCGACCACATGGGGAACGCGGGCTGGCTCACCGAGCGCTGGCGGGCGGGGCTCTGGTGCACACAGGCCGAGTGGCTCTACGCCCAGTGGGCGTGGCTCTCCCGCGACGCGGCGACCCTGGAGCGACGCCTCGCGCACTACCGGCGCCACGGCTGCGCGGAGGCCGCGCTCGGAGCGCTCGCAGGCCGGCTGAACCCGTACCCGAAGCTCGTGCCGACGCTCGCCCCTGAGTTTCAACGGATCTGCGACGGCGACGCGCTCGCTATCGGCGGCAGGCGGTGGGAGGTCGTGACCGCGTACGGCCACGCCCCGGAGCACGCGTGTCTCTCCTGCCGCGCCGCCGACGTGCTGATCTCGGGCGACCAGGTCCTGCCGAAGATCACCACCAACGTGAGCGTGTGGCCGGAGCAGCCGATGGCCAACCCGCTCCGGCTCTATCTCGACTCGCTCGACCGCTTCCGGCCGCTGCCCGCGGCGACGCTCGTGCTGCCGTCGCACGGCCTGCCGTTCCGCGGTCTCCACACCCGCCTCGACCAGCTCCGCGACCACCACGCGGCGCGGCTCGGCGAGGCGGTGGACGCGCTCGTCGAGCCGCGGAGCGCCGCCGAGCTCGTCCCCGTCCTGTTCCGCCGCGAGCTCGACCCCCACCAGCTCGCCTTCGCGCTGGGCGAGGCGCTCGCCCACCTGCGCTTCCTCGAGGAGGACGGCCGCGTCGTGCGCCAGGTCGGCGCCGATGGCGTCCACCGCTTCCTCAAGGCGTGAGGGGGCCGCGACAGCTCAAGAACTCGATGCGCCCCACCGGGTAGCGCGCGCACGCGAACGGCGCCGGCGCCGGCCGCTCGATCGGATCGGCGCCGGGCGCCTCGGTGAGGCCGAGCGTGAGCCGTCGGAGCCAGAGGTCGAGCCGCGCGGCCTCGAGCTCGGCGTCGACGGCCTCGAGCTCGACGACGCGACTGGAGAGCGCGAGGTAGCGCTGGAAGAGGCCGAGCTCGCCGAGCGAGAGCGACCACAGTCCCCGCGTGAGCGCCTGCTCGTCGTCGGCCTCCTCGCCCTGCCGCACGCGCGCCGCGAGCGTCGCGATCTTGTCCTCGAGACCGGGGAAGCTCGACTCGGCACGGAGCGCCTGGAAATCGTCCAGGACCTGCCGGACGTCGGCGGCGAGCCGCGCCCGGTGGGCGCGGTAGGCCTCGAGATCGGCCTCCCAGCGAAGAGCGGGGGGCGCCGCTGGCGTCGTCGCGCACGCCGCGAACGCGAGGGCGAGGGCGACGAGGGGCCGCCGGTCGCTCACCTGAGCGCGGGGAGCCCCCAGAAGACCGGCTCGGGCGTGAGCCGGACGCCGAACCGCTCGAGCACGCGGGCCTGGAGCTTCGCCGCGAAGGCGACGACGTCGCGCGCCCGCGCGCCCTCGTGCGCGACGACGGCGAGCGTGTGGCGCGTGGAGAGACCGACGGCCCTGTCGGCGTCGCCGCGCCTGAAGCCGGCGCGCTCGATGAGCCAGGCGGCGGAGAGCTTCACGCGCCCGTCGGGCTGGACCCAGCGCGGCATGGCAGGGTCGCGCGCCAGGGCCTCGACGCGTGCGCAGTCGGCGGCACTGACGATCGGGTTCGTGAAGAAGGACCCACAGCTCCGGCGGTTCGGGTCGCATGGATCGAGCACCATGGATTTCGAGCGGCGGATGGCGAGCACGGTCTCGCGCACGTCCGCGAGCGTCGGGACGGCGACCCGGCGGGCCGCCAGGTGTTGCTCGACGTCGGCGTAGCGCACGGTGGGCGCGCCGCCGGGCCGGAGCCGGTACGTGACGGCCAGCACGACCCAGCGCTCCGGCTCGACGCTCCTGAAGCGGCTGTCGCGGTACCCGAAGCCGCACTCCGCGGCGGTGAGCGTGCGGATCTCGCCGCCCTCCGAGTCGAGAACGCGCACCGTCGTGACCGTGTCGCTCACCTCCTGACCGTAGGCCCCGACGTTCTGAATGGGCGTGGCGCCGACGAGGCCGGGGATGCCGCTCAGGCACTCGAGCCCCGCCCAGCCGCGCTCGACGCTCGCGCGCACGAGGTCGTCCCAGGGCTCGCCGGCCGCCGCCGTCAGCTCCACCGCGCCGTTCACTTCGCGCGACGCGACGCCGTGAAGCGCGATCCTCGCGACGAGGGCCACGACTCCCTCGTCCGCGACGACGAGGTTCGAGCCGCCGCCGAGAACGCGGAAGGGGAGCCCGTGACGCCGCGCCCACGCGAGCCCGTCGAGGAGCCCGGTCTCGTCGCGCACCTCCAGGAAGTAGCGCGCCGGGCCGCCGACGCCCAGCGTGCAGTACCGCGCGAGCGAGACGTTCTCGGCGGGCGTCGGCGGGTCGGCGGGCCGGGGCTCGGGGAGCGGAGGCGTCACGGGCTAGAGTCGGAGGCGGTCGACGAGCGCGTGAAGCCGCTGGATCTCGGCGGGCAGGAGATCGAGGAACCAGAGCGCCGTGCCGGCCTTGTCCACGCGCACCACGAGCGCGACCGCGTCGAGCGGCGCGCCGCCGCCCGGCGGCGTGAACGCGACCTTCACCGCGTGGCCCGGCCGAAGACGCGCCCGCGTGACCACCTTCATCCCGGTGGCGCTGAGCTCGGTGCACGTGCTCTCCCAGGGCACGCCCTTCTCCGTCACGAGACGCGCGGGGAGGTCGACAGCCGCACGCGGCGCCGGCCGACGGTCGACGCCGCGCTCCTGCTCGCTCTCTGCTCGCGCGCGGGCGAAGGGCTCCACGTACGCGAGCACGGCGCTCAGGCGCTCGAGCGTGACGGGCTTACGGATGAATTCGAGGGCGCCGCGCTTGAGGCACTCGCGCGCCTGCGACTCGGTGGCGACGCCCGAGATGGCGACGATCGGCACCCCCGAGTCGCGGACCGTGGGGAGCTCGAGGAAATCGAGGCCGCTCATGCCGGGCAGGCGGACGTCGAGCAGAATTGTGTGCGGGTGCTCGCTCACGAGCTTCTCGAGCGCGTCCTCCGCGCTCGCGACGGCGACCACCTCGTAGCCGAGGCTGGCGACGAAGTCGCGGAAGACGTCGCGCAGGGCTTGCTCGTCCTCGACGATCAGCACCCGCAGGCCACGCTGAGGCGTGTCCGTGGTCGTCATTTGGCGGAGAGCCGCCGTCCGATCCGCTTTTCGATCACGTGGGTGACGGCGGAGAAGTCCTCCTTGCCGCACCCGTCCGCGACGGCTTCGTCGTACGTGCGCTTCGTCTCTTCCAGGATCGGTGCGGGCACCTTGACCGCACGCGCCAGATCGAGGGCGAGCCCCGCGCCCTTCTTCATCAGCTCCAGCGCGAACGTCGGCGTGAAGTCGCCGTCCAGGACTCGCTTGGCGCGGCGCTCGAAGTACGTGCCGTACGCCATCCCGCCTCCGTTGCGCACGACCTCGTAGAAGACGGACGGGTCCACGCCCGACTGGACGCAGACCGCCAGCGCCTCGGCGACGGCGACCGCGGTCACCGCGCCGAGGCCGTTGTGGATCAGCTTCACGCGGTTGGCCATGCCGGCGCCACCCACGTACATGTGGAGCCGGCCCATGCGCTCGAGGTAGGGCGCGACCGTTCGGACCTTCGCCGGGTCGCCGCCCACGATGAAGAAGATCTCGCCCGCGACCGCCTGAGGCTTGGAGCCGAGCATCGGCGTATCCATGTGGGACACGCCCCGCGCCGCGAGCGCCTGGGCCACCGCGAGCGTCGTCTCCGGGCTCACCGTCGAGCAGTCGCAGGTGACGAGGCTCGCCTTCGCCTCCGTCGCGATCCCGGCGGGCCCGAGGTAGACGTCGCGCACGATCGCGTCGTTCGGCAGGCAGGTGAAGAGGACCGTGCTCCGCGCCGCGACGGCCGCCGGCGAGTCGGCCACGGCGATGCCGGGGACCGTCGCCGCCGCCGCGGCCGCGACGGGGTTCGCGTCGTGGACGACCAGCGGCACGCCCGCCTTGGCGAGGTTCGTCGCCATGGGCATCCCCATCGTCCCCATTCCGATGAAGCCGACCGTGTCCATAGGCTCCTCGCGTGTGGTGAGTGTAGCGCGTTTGCCCGCCGCTACACCAAGGGCCAGGGATAGCGGACCCCGCTCGCGTCGGTCGGGAAGCGGCCGTCCTCGGCGAGGGCGCGGGCCCGGCCCTCGAGCGCCACGCGCTCGGCGGGAGCGAGGAGCGCGGCGAGCTCCGCGGGAAGGGGCGCGGCGAGGAAGCCTCGGAGGTCCGCGAGGAGCCCCGCCGGGATCGGCTCGTCACCGAAATCCCAGATGACGGTGCGAAGCTTCGGCTCGACGTGGAAGCAGAGGCCGTTGTCGACGGCGTAGATCGTGCCGTCCGGGGCGAGCAGGCAGTGGCCGGCCTTCCGGTCGGCGTTGTTGGCGACGAGGTCGAACACGCAGATCCGCTTGAGACGCTCGTGGTGCGCGGGGTGCTCGCGGAGGGTGAAGTAATGCTGCTCGAAGTCGGCGGGGACGAAGAGCTGGAGCGAGCCCTCGCCGTAGGGCCCCTCGCGGCGCACGGTCGGTGGGACGAGCCCCCAGCCGAGCGCCTCCGACAGAAGATACGCCGCCAGCTCCCGCGTGAAGAGGCCCGGCGGGAAGTCCCAGAGCGGCCGCTCGCCACGCGCGGGCTTGTAGACGGCGAGCCCGGCCGCCCCGTCGAGGTCCAGCTCGGCGAGGAACGTCGCGTTCGAGCTCGCCGGCATGCGCCCGCGGAGCGTGATCCGGCCGCGCGTGAGCAGGGCGTCAGTGAACGTTGTGGCCATTCGTCCTCGGGCACACGTGGCCGCCCGCGTCCCTGGGCCCGCTGCAGAACGGGCAGACCGGCCGACCCGCCTTCATGAGCGCCCGCGCGCGCTCGACGAACGCCGCCGCCTGGACACGGCTGATCTGGAAGCGCGCCGTCGCCGGCTCCTCGGCCTGGCGCTCCTCCTGGAGCTGCTCGTTCACGACGACGACGACGCGGTCACGGCGCTCGTCGTACCCGACGCCGATCGCGCCGACGGCCCACGCCGGCTCGGCCGGCTCGAGGAACGAGGCCTCGGGCAGCGCCTCCGCGCCGGCGCCGCCGAGCTGGGTGAGGAGGCCCGAGAGGTAGTCGGCGAGGGCGCCGACGTGCTCCTTCTCGCACTTGAGGGTGACGACCTGACGAGCCTCGCGGGACTGCAGATAGAAGACGCGCTCGCCCGGCGAGCCGAGGGCGCCCGCGGTGAAGTGGTCGGGAGCCTCCAGGTCGAATGACGGGCTCTTCACGCGACGAGCCCTGCGAGGTCGCCATCCATCGAGTTGATCGTGAGGACCAGGGGACCCTCCAGACGGTACGCGATCGCGGTGATCGAGGCCGGCCCGATCGCGATACGCTGGAAGAGGTCGAGGTGCGCGCCGAGGGCGTGGGCGACCGCGGCCTTGATCGGGTCGGCGTGCGACACCGCGACGAGGACGGCGCCCGCATGACGCTCGACGAGTCGCGCCAGGGCGGACACGATCCGCGCCTGCATCTCGGTGAACGACTCGCCCCCCGGGAAGCGGAAGCCGCTCGGATGGCGCTGAACGACTCGCCACTCGGGCCTGCGCGCGACCCGCTTCAGCGACCGGCCGGTCCAGGCGCCGACGTCGAGCTCGCTGAGTCCGCGCTCGACGCGGACGGCGAGGCCGCGCGTCCGGCCGATCGCGGCCGCGGTCTCGCGGGCGCGCTCGAGAGGCGAGGCGTAGAGCGCCGTGATCTTCGGGAGCGAGGCCAGGCGCCGCGCGGCGGCGTCCGCCTGGCGGCGCCCCTCGTCCGAGAGGTGCAGCCCCGGCGCCCGACCCGGAAGCACCGCGCCCGTCGTGGCGGTGAGCGCATGGCGGACGAGGAGGACCACCGTCGGCGCCGTCATCAAGCACCGTTTAGCGGATCGCGGCGCGGTGGTGGTCGGCGAGGACCTGACCGACGCACGCGGTCACCCGGACGGCCGTGGGGAGATGGAGGAATTCGTTCGGCCCGTGGGCGTTGGAGCCGGGGCCCATCGCGCCCGTGATCAGGAACTGCGCCCGGGGGAACCGCTCGCCCAGCATGCTCATGAACGGAATCGAGCCACCGATTCCGTGGAGCATGGCCGGCTTGCCAAAGTACGTCATGGACGCGCGGTCTACGGACTCGAGGAGCCACGGGCTCATCGCCGGCGCGTCCCAACCGTGGCCACTCTCCCCGTAGGTCTCCAGCGTGACCCGGGCGCCGTAGGGCGGATCGGCCTCGAGGAGCTCCTTGAGCCGGCGCACGGCGCGCCGCGCGTCGCACGTCGGCGGGATCCGGAGCGACAACTTCAAAGACGTCGTCGGGCGCAGGACATTGCCGCCGTCGGCGGGCAGCGGGAGCCCCGCGGCGCCGGTGATCGCGAGAGCGGGTCGCCAGGTGTTGTTCAGGATCAGCTCGAGCGGGTCGGCGCTCACGGGCCGCATGGAGGGGACGAGCGGGAAGGGAGCGAAGACGTCGTCGCCCAGCACCGTCGCGACCTCGCGCGCCTCGGCGACACGCGCCCGTGGGATCTCGACGTGGAAGTCGCGCGGGATGATCTCGCCTGTGCGCTCGTCCTCGAGGCGTGAGAGGAGCTGGCGCGCGATGCGGAAGCTCGAGGGGACGATGCCGCTCGCCGACCCGGAGTGTACGCCCTCGCTCAGGACCTCGACGGTCAGCACCCCGCCCACGACGCCGCGGAGCGATGTCGTGGACCAGAGCTGCTCGTAGTTGCCGCAGCCCGAGTCGAGGCACACGACGAGGCTCGGCGCGTCCAGGCGGTCGGCGAGCGCGTCCACGTAGAAGGGCAGGTCGTAGCTCCCGCTCTCCTCGCACGCTTCGATCAACACCACGCACCGCGCGTGCGGCGCGCGCTGCGCCTGGAGCGCCTCGATCGCCGTCAGCGCGGCGAAGGCGGCGTACCCGTCGTCGCCGACCCCGCGCCCGTAGAGCTTGTCGCCGCGGCGCACGGGCGTCCACGGGCCGCACCCTGCCGCCCAGCCGACCATCTCCGGCTGCTTGTCACAGTGGCCGTAGAGGAGCACGGTCTCGCCACTCGCTCCGGGGGCCTCCATGAGGAGGACGGGCGTGCGCCCGTCGAGACGGACGACCTCCACCCGCAGCCCGTCGATCGTCCGCGACCGCGCCCACGTCTCGATCAGCGCCACGGCGCGGTCGAGGTGGCCGTGCTCCGCCCACTCGCGGTCGAACATCGGCGACTTGGCGGGGATGCGGACGTACTCCGTGAGCGCGGGGACGATCGCCGCGTCCCACGTGCGCTGGACGAACTCGCCGAGCTTCTTCCCCTCGATGGCCATGATGGCGGATGGTAGCATCGTTCTCGAGGAGGATGCCATGCAGGTGGACCGCGCGCACTACGTCAACGGCAATCCGCTCGTCCCCCCGTTTCCGGAAGGGCTCGAGCTGGCCATGTTCGGGATGGGCTGCTTCTGGGGCGCCGAGCGGGTCTTCTGGAGGACCCCTGGCGTCTTCTCGACGGCTGTCGGCTACGCGGCCGGGGTCACGCCCGACCCCGACTACGCGCAGGTGTGCAGTGGTCTCACCGGCCATGCCGAGGTCGTGCGTGTCGTCTTCGACCCCACGCTCGTGAGCTACGCGACGCTGCTCCGGCTCTTCTGGGAGAGCCACGACCCGACGCAAGGCATGCGCCAGGGCAACGACGTCGGCACCCAGTACCGATCGGGAATCTACGTCTACACTGCCGAGCAGCGCCGCCTCGCGGAGGCGACACGCGACGCGTATCAGCGAACGTTGTCGTCGGCGGACTACGGCCGCATCACCACCGAGATCCTCGACGCGCCCGAGTTCTACTACGCCGAGGCGTACCAC
>Ga0134109_10000236_pt1 | contig 9708 bp, 7 predicted proteins | sample 15_D_Rain_20_2_1_FD_94464 | JGI IMG/M metagenome (GOLD analysis project Ga0134109, IMG submission 94464) | Grasslands soil microbial communities from the Angelo Coastal Reserve, California, USA - 15_D_Rain_20cm_2_11112015 | ecosystem: Environmental > Terrestrial > Soil > Grasslands ...
ATCAAATCGAGCGCGGCAGAAAGCGTGATCCACATCCAATAGTGGTGGCCGGTTTCTTAAGCGGACACTTCCAGTTTTGCGCGCATCTCCTGGGCCAATTCGTAAACGGCACGCATTTTGGCTGCGGCAGAGGTCTCGAGATTCGGCGCCTGGAGCGCCATTTCGCAAGAAAGCAGCAAGGCGGTCACAGTTCCTTTGAGTTCATTGCGTAAGGCTTGTTGGGCGCCTTGTCGAGCAAGTACACCCTCCTTCTTGCGTCGATACAAGGCTGCTCGAATCTCACGTATCAGCCGCTCCATTCCGCTGATGGCGAAATTGATGTGAACGGGAATCGCCATCCCGATATGCTCCAGAGCAGTTTCGCTTTCGTCGGGTTCCGTTTCGAGGAACGACTGGTCGATAACGACTGCGGAAAATTCTTGCGCCCGCAGATGGGCAAGCGCCTGACGAAGCGTGTCGGCAACCTGAGTAGTTTCTCCGGTCGCCTCATGGAGAGCTTTTGCGCAGTCCTGAGCTCGCGCCGAGGGCGTTATGAGCAGAATCATGGCAGTTTAACTAGCACGCGGATAACCACGCTGTTAATGCCAGAACACGCAGTGGTTACGTCAGCCTATGCGTGAGCACCGTTCCATCGCGGGAAACCGATGCGGCTCAAAGCTGATCTTGGGAAGAGTACTCTTTCAGTTTGCGATACAGTGTGGTCTTGCCTATCCCGAGCAGCCGCGCTGCCAATAGTTTGTCCCCATTCAATTGGGTAATCGTATTCAAGATGGTCTGCTTCTCAAGTTCCGCCATCGGCAATATTTTCGTGGTCGTGCCCTCGACTCCAATGGGGATGGTGCCAGGCGCGCTGTGGATGGAGCTCGGCAAATCTGCAACCTGAATCATCGGTCCAGTGGTAAATGCGCAGGCCCGCTCCAGACAGTTCTCAAGTTCGCGCACGTTGCCAGGCCAGTCGTAGGCGAGCAACGCCTTCATTGCCTCATCGCTGACCGAGCGCTCTTGGCCGGACGCTCGCGACAGTCGCTCCAGGAAATGCGCTGCCAGCAGCGGGATGTCCTGACGCCGCTCACGCAGAGGCGGAATCCGCAAACTTAGCACGTTCAGCCGGAAATAGAGATCGCGGCGGAACGTCCCTTGCGCGACCGCCTGTTCGAGATCACGATTGGTCGCCGCCAAAATTCGCACGTTGATGGCAATTCGCCTCGTGCTGCCTACCGGCCGGATTTCCCGCTCCTGAATCGCGCGCAACAGCTTGGCCTGAAGGTCCACTGGTAGCTCACCCACTTCGTCGAGGAAAACAGTACCTCCTTCGGCAATCGCCAGCAAGCCATCGCGGGACTGCACCGCTCCAGTGAAGGCTCCTTTGACATATCCGAAAAGTTCGCTCTCGATCAGCGTCGGGACAAGCGATCCGCAATCCACCGGAATAAATGGCTTGTCTCGGAAGGGTCCCGAAAAATGAATGGACCGCGCCACCATCTCCTTACCGGTTCCGCTTTCGCCCAGGATCAATACGGGGTGGGTGCTTTGTGCCGCCTTGGCGATGATCCGGTAGAGCTTCTCCATTTCCGGCGCTCGCCCTACAATGCTGCCGAAACCTTGCTTAGACTTGATCTTCTCCCGGAGCATGCGGTTTTCGGTTTTGAGTTTCAGATGAGACGAAACCCGCTCCAGCAACAACCTGAGTTCCTCCATACTGAAAGGCTTAGTGACGTAATCGTAAGCGCCATTCTTCATGGCCTGCACCGCGGATTGAACTGTGCCGTAGCCAGTGACGACAATGATGACGACGTCGGGTCGTCGCTCCCGAATCTGGTGCAGAGCTTCCAAACCCCCGGCTCCGGGCAGCTTCAAATCGAGCAGAACGACATCGATGGCATTGCTCTCAAGCACACGATAAGCGTGCTCGGCGGAGTCGGCGATGGAAGTATGAAAACCCAAGGTTTGGGCCACATCCCGACAGACTTCCCGAATGGCGCGTTCATCGTCGACGATCATCAGGTTCAGCAGGTTCGCGCCTTCGATCTGGGGGAGATTAGGGATGGTTGCGATAGCAGTCGTCATTGCGGATCACCTCTTTTTGCAATCAAATTCTCTGGAACTAAGCGGGACTCATCCTCGAGTCGCGGCAGCCGGATGATTACTCGGGTGCCACGACCGGGCGCACTCTGCAGGGTTACGGTCCCCCCATGCTGCTCAACGATTTGGTGCACCGTGCTCAGCCCTAATCCATTGCCATGCCGTTTTGTCGTGAAGAACAGCTCCAAAACACGAGAGCGCGTATCCTCGTCCATGCCCACGCCCGTGTCGGTGACCGTGAGCTCAATGCAGGGAGCAAGTCTCGGCTTGTCGTTGGGCGCCGCGGGAAGCAACTCGACGCCGTTCCGCGTCTGCAAAGTAATTCGGCCGCCGTTGGGCATGGCATCGCGCGAGTTGAGCACGAGGTTGAGGATGATTTGTTGGGCCTGGCCGGGGTCGATTTGTACTTGGCCGAGGCTCTCAGAGAGATCCATCCTTAGTTCAATGTTTTCCCCGATCAGGCGAGTCAAGAGTTCGTGCATGCCAGCAATTACGTGATTAAGTGACTGCGAATGCGCATGCGGAACGCGGTTTCGCGCCACTGCTAGCAATTGCTGAATCAAGTTTGCGCCGTGCTTGCTGGCCGAGCGAATCTCTTCCGCGTGATGGCTCAAACGCGGGTCGCTTCGCAAGCCGGCAATTAGCAGATCGCAATAGAGCATGATCCCAGTGAGAAGATTGTTGAAGTCGTGGGCCACCCCGCCGACCAAGCGCCCGATGGTTTCAAGCTTTTGTGACTCGCGCACATGCTGCTCGGCTTGCTTTTGCTCACGGATATCCCGAGTGTTGATGATCAAATAGTCTGTGGCCGCCACTCGAAAGCCAGCGCAGGAAACCGCTAAATGCATGCCGTCGCCGCAAGTGGAAACAAAGCCAGTTTTCGGTGCCAGCGCTGCGGCGTTAAAGAGGCATCCGGGAGGAAGAAAATCGGATAACAATCTTCCTTGCAATTCGAATGTGTTCAGAAACCCGAACGTTCGAGCGAATGCCCGATTGGCGTAGAGCACGCGTCCTTTGGCAACAATCGCCAGACTTTCACCGCACGCTTCAAAGGCGGCGCTGGCCAGCAACGGATCCGGCGATCCCTCAGCCTGAATTTGTGGGAATGCGCTCATGGCCTGCCAATCCTTCCGATGGATTGCTTGCTACTCGAAAGCATTAGCCGCGAGGGGCGTTTTGGGAAAGACCGGAACGGGCACAGACGAGGTGTCGAAAGGTCGATGGCTTCCCGGATCGGGAAGCTCGCAACCGCCGCGCGCTTTTCCGCACTCCCCATTTCGGGAAGTTTAGGATCGATGCGGGCTTGTTCTTAAGGACCGATGTCACAACGAAATGTGATGAGAGAACTTTCCTGTGATTCGGCTGTGCAGAAAAAATGGACGCGAGTTTTCGCGTCCAAAAGGACAAGGAAGAGAAGTGGAGTTGGGAAAGATCAGTTGAGCATGGATGCAGCCTGAGTAAGCCGGAAGGTCAGGCGCCGCTCGGCTGCGAATCCCACATCTTTTTTGCCAGTTGCGTAGGCGGTACCCGTGCCGCCCGCCGCACCGATGGTGGTGCCGATCAGAGCGCCTTTGCCGCCGCCTGCTAGTCCGCCGATGAGAGCACCTGCGGCTGCTCCGCCGCCAATCATTTCCAGGTTGCGCTTCTCATGCGAGCCGCCCTTCACAAAAATACTGGAGGTCTGTATGGGCAACAACTTCGCATCTATTGAAATTGCGGTGAGGGTCAGGCGCAAGTAGCCGGGGTCTTGAAGATTGCCCGAAGCCTTGGCCTCAACCACCTTGCCAGTTACGGTTGCACCACGCGGGGCAACCGCCTGTCCATTGATTACGACAGGCTCATCGAGCGCCGCTTCAAATGAGTCGCCAGATTGAGAGCTGGCACTGGAAACTGAGGACTGCAGACGTATTGCGATCGGAGTCCCCGCCGGAATCGAAGCTGGAAGCAGAGAGGCAGTCGGCGACACACCTTTCTTATCCGCAGGGCGGTCGAACGGCATTTGTTGCTCAGTTCCGGAATTGTCCGAAGCTGCCGGGCCAGATTGTCGCGAGCAGCCTGCCAGAACTAACGTTAGCAAGAGCAACATGGACCCAATGCTGAAAATTATCCGTCGGTAGGGCTTCATTCGAGCAATCCTCCATCTGATTCCTGTACAGAAACAAGTCGCAAGGGGAGTACCAACAATAAGCCCATCTGAATCAATGACTTAATTTCATCTGCTGCGGCACGGGAGTGTACTTTTTGCCTGGCGGTGGCTTAGACCGAGAACACGGACGAAACTCTGGCTGTCGCCGATTAGCATTTGGGAAGTGCTGTTGTTACATCAAAAGGTCGCATTTTGCTGGGGTGGCAAAGTGGAAAGATAACAGGTGTAACAGGGCTGGCCGGATCGCATCTCCGAGTTATCCGTCTCCGCGTCAACTTGCAGACGTGACAAGAAGCCGAAATAATGGAATAACATGTCGTCAGTTCTATGAACGTTTCTCCTATGAATCAGGAAAAAATACTGATCGTTGAAGACGAAGAAAATGAGAGAACCGGTCTGGCCGAATTGGTTTCCGCTTGGGGCTATCGCGCCGAGACTGCCAGGGATGGCGCGGAGGGTTTAGACAAGGTCACTAGCTGGGCGCCCTCAATCGTCGTCACAGATCTGAAAATGCCGCGCATGGGCGGTCTGGAATTGCTCGAGCGGTTGGCCACAGACTCGCAAACTATGGCGGTCATCGTTGTCACTGCCCAAGGCACAATTGATAGCGCGGTGCAGGCCATGCGGATGGGTGCGTACGACTACATCACGAAGCCAATTGACACGAACCGGCTGCGGACAATTCTTCAGAACGCTTCCGCATTGCTGGGAACAAAAGCCGAAAACGAAGCCATGCGCCGCAAACTGCGTGATGCCGGCTCGCTAGGCAGCCTGGTGGGAGCCTCCAAAAAGATGCAGGAGATCTTCCGTCTCATCGAGATGGTTGCACCAAGTACTGCCTCAGTGCTGATCACTGGGGCGAGTGGTACCGGCAAAGAGCTTGTCGCCCGCACGGTTCACGAGCTCAGCCCGCGTCGTGGCAAGTCGTTCATACCGATCAACTGCGCCGCGATCCCGGAGACCTTGATTGAAAGCGAAGTCTTTGGTCATGAAAAAGGCGCTTTTACGGGAGCGCTGGAGCGCCGGATCGGATGCTTCGAGCTGGCTGAAGGCGGAACCCTGCTGCTCGATGAAATCGGCGAGATGCCGATCGCCACTCAGGCCAAGCTGTTGCGCGTCCTGGAGGACCGCAAGCTACGGCGTTTGGGAAGTAAGGTCGAGACCACGGTCGATGTTCGCGTGCTTGCGGCAACCAACAAGGTACCGGAAGAAGCGGTCGCTCACGGCGAACTTCGCAACGATCTTTACTATCGTTTGAACGTGTTCAACATTCACATGCCATTGTTGCGCGAACACAGGGAAGACATCCCCGAGCTGGTGCAGTCGGTTTTGGCAGATATGAATCTCAAGCACGGGCGCAAAGTTGCCGGTGTGAGCGAAGCGGTTTTGAATCTATTTCGCAATTATTCATGGCAGGGGAATGTTCGCGAATTGCGGAACACCCTGGAACGGGCGGTAATCGTCTGCGACGGGCCTGTTGTGGAAACCAAGCATCTGCCGCCGAATTTCGGCCAGACCGCGATTCGTACTTCGGCTGAAGATCCTGACGCAGTGCGCCTGGGCGTGGGAACAACGGTTGAGGAAGCCGAGAAGTTGTTGATCCTGAAGACCCTCGAAGCGACAAATAATAATAAGACCCGGGCGGCCGAGATACTCGGAATTAGCCTGAAAACCCTGCATAATAAGCTTAAGGAGTACGGCAGCGGGACCGCTGATGGAGCTACAGGGCAACAGGAAAGCCCCGGCTACTGATCCAATCACCATAGGCTTGCTGTGAGGACCAGGTACCGCAGCGCAAGCCGCTTCATCGTTACACCATGCGCCGGAGAACTACTATCGTGCTTGCCATCACCTTTATGGTGGCGACACTGGTGTGCGCTTTTTCTTATATCTATATCTCTCAATTACTGCGGCAAAGAGTCGTGACCGCGCACGAGACCGCCGCTTACCTGGATACGCAACTCGCCTATCTGGCCTCGAACGCAGCTCCGGACCTGACCAGCACACGCGTCGACACCAATGACCCAGAAGCAGTGCGCCGAGGTGTTATTTATTATCTGGGGACCGACCGTGATCTGAACACGATGATGGATTCGATCGTGGGCAGCGTCCCCATTATTTACGACGCGGCGATCGTCGACGCTGATGGCAACGCGATTCTGCACACCGATCCTGACCTGAATGGGAAGCCGGTTCCTAACCGCCCAGACTTTCAGCAAGTGGTAGACGCGAATTTCCGTCAGCAGCTCAAGCTGCTTTATAACTCCCCCACAGTCTACGACGTCCGCGTGCCACTGCAACTGAACGGCGAGCCTTTCGGCAGCATTCGTGTGGGAGTCTCGACGGTATTCCTGAAAAATGAACTCACGCCGCGCTTGCAGCACGCGGTCATTTTCTTCGCGGCCGCCATTCTTTTTTCGCTGGTCCTCGCCGCCGGGCTCTCCCATATTGCTCTCGGGCCGCTGGAGCGTATCAGCCGGAGTCTCGACAGCGTCACCGCGGGCGATGCCGAACCTGTGGCTGAACCGGAAAAGAGCAGTGACGAGTATGGCCTGGTGACGTTGAAGATCGCCCATTTGGGACGCCAAATGCGCGATGCCAAAGAGATCTTCTCTGCCCTTAAGGATAACGTCGATCAAATCATGGCCAATCTTCAGGATGGCTTGATGCTGTTCACCGGCGACGCGCGCGTGGTGCTGGTGAGCGCTTCAGTCGAGCGCTTCCTTGGACGTCCTCGGGGGGATTTGCTGGGCCGCAGCGTGAAAGAGATATTTTCTCCAGACTCGGTGTTTGGACTGGCTGTACTCGAAGGTTTCCGGCAGCGGACGGCGGTAATGCAACGCGAGTTTGAATCGCCCAACGGGAAACGTGTGCAGGTTTCGCTCGACTTTATTCAGCAAGAAGGAGGAGAGCAAATTGGGGCGCTGCTAACCATGCGCGATGCCGAGTCGGTGCGCAAGATTGAAGATGAAATCGAAATGTCACGACGGCTCTCCGCCAGCGGGCGGCTGACCCGCGGAGTCGCACACGAAGTGAAGAATCCGATTAATGCCATCGTGCTGCATTTGCAACTGCTGCAGAACAAGCTTCAGCAGACTGACCCCGATACGCTTCGGCACATGGATATTATTGGCAACGAGATTCACCGTCTGGATCGCGTGGTGCAGATTCTGGTGGACTTCACGCGCCCGCGCGATCTGCACTTGGAAGAAGCCGACTTGCGGGAGTTGCTTGAAGATGTAGCGACACTGGCCGCTCCGGACGCGGCACAGCATAGTGTCGCACTAACGCGTGAGTTGCCTCCAGATCCATTATCTGTCAAGGTCGATACGGATTTCATGAAGCAGGCAATCCTCAACGTGGTACTCAATGGCGTGCAAGCGATGCCGCAGGGCGGAACACTGGCAATTTCAGCGCGGCGAGAGGACGAAGTCGTCATAACGGAAATTCGTGATCAAGGCGGGGGCATCCCTCACGAGATTCAGGACAAGATTTTCGAGCTCTATTTCACGACTAAAAAGGGAGGGAGCGGAATAGGGCTGGCACAGACGTATCAGATTCTGCAATGGCATTACGGATCGGTGGATTTTGAATCGCTGGATGGGCAGGGGGCCATTTTCCGCTTACGACTCCCAGTGGCGGAGACACGTGCCGAGTCTCTAAAGGAAGCGGCGATTCGCACCTAGACTAGAATCAGCTTTAGCCGAGAAAGAGATTTGCGTAAACCGCCCAGAGTGATCCGGGCATCAAAGAACTGTCATGCCTCTGGCCAATATTTTCCTGCTATGTGCGCTGGCTTTCTCGGGTATGCAGTCTATTCGTGTGTTTTTTCAAGAGAGTCAGCCGCAGGAAGCAAGTCCTAAGCCGGACCAGGCGCAGGAAGCTCCAAAGGCGGCACAAACGGAACCAAGCAAACCCGGGCAGTCAACGCCGCCAGCCCCGGATCAGCAGACGCAGAGTCCGCCCGCAGCGTCAGAGCCGCCACAGCCTCCTCCAGCTGAACCTGCTGCCGGATCGACGGAAAAGAAATCTACCGCAGCTACCACGCCGGGGGAGAAACAATCTTCAGGTGCGACGAAAAGCACTCCGTCTGGAGGAAAATGCAAGTCACCAAGTTCTGGGCCCAGAAAAAGAATTGTCCGCCGTGGCAGTACAACTGATCCAACCATCCAGTTTTCTCCCGGCCTCACGCAGCAACAGGCCTCTGCGCAGCGGCAGAATACTAGCCAACTTCTAGCCAGCACCGATGCGAACCTGAGGAAGATTTCCAATCGGCAGCTAACTCCCGCACAGCAGGACGCACTGAATCAGATTCGCAGATATATGGAACAAGCGAAGACAGCCGATGCATCTGGCGACTTGCAACGCGCGCACAACCTTGCTTTCAAGGCACGGCAGCTTTCTGATGAGCTTCTGCAGAAATAGGGGCAGGGAGGGTGTCCGCCCAGCGGCTGGCAAACACAGGCCGTTACGTGTGATGATTCTACTTCCCCTTTGCTCTTGCTGCGTTCACTTTCGCCAACAGATCTTGCGATGGTTGCTGGACTGGTCCGGAAATTCTCGCCGCTTCTGAGAGCACATCGCGAGCTTCGTTAATACGATTTAGTTTTGCATACGCGAATCCCAGGCGGTACATTGCAATCGCATACTGCTGATCGTCTTGTCCCTTGAGCAGCGTGGATGCGGTCTTCAATTCGGGAATTGCACCTGTGGTCTTGTCCTGCTTCATGTAAGCGTATCCAAGCGTCGCGTGTGCCATGCCTGCTGAAAGTTTGCGGGAGCGGTCCGCGTCGGGGGCATCAGCCTTCGCGACTAGGATTGCCTTTTGCGAATACGTAACCGACTTACCCACACTCCCCGGCTTGGGGTCATCCACATACGTATTAGCCAAAAGCAGCAGTGCCGGCAAGCTGTTGGGATTGGCGGCCAAAGTTTTCTCTCCAAAAGAAATCAGTCGGGACGTGTCCTTCAGTTCAGAGAGCGAGACCATCGCGTATGAGGTCACCTGCTCTTCGAAACGAGAATTGGGAAAAGCCGGAGTGAAGCGCTCGATATACGACATGCGGCTCTTAGCGTCATTTTCGCCGGCGATCACGTTGTATGCGGCGGCTTCCAAAAACTCGTACGAATTCTTGCTGGCATTCTTTTCTTCTTCAATACGGCTGGCAAAATCCTGATCGCTCAATTCTGCCGGTTTGGTTTGTTTGCCGATCGAGTTGTAAGCTTCCCCGCCACGTACCGAATAATCCATTGTCTTAGCGTTGTTCTTCATCTGCTGCGCAACGCCTACCTGCGACACGAGGATGTCGAGGTTATGCGGAGCGCTGACGAGCGCCTTGTCGCCGTAATCGAGCGACTTTTGCAAATCGCCTGCGCCCTGGTAGTACTGCGAGAGCTGCCAATTTCCATATGCAACCGCAGCCGGATTCGACGAAAACTTCTGCACGAACTCTTCATACATGGTCGCTTTCTTCTGGGCA